>Ga0114971_10001379_pt1 | contig 16517 bp, 9 predicted proteins | sample M_140625_MF_Meta_FD_87320 | JGI IMG/M metagenome (GOLD analysis project Ga0114971, IMG submission 87320) | Freshwater microbial communities from Lake Montjoie, Canada to study carbon cycling - M_140625_MF_MetaG | ecosystem: Environmental > Aquatic > Freshwater > Lake | place: Lake Montjoie...
ATTAGGTTTTGTACGAAACGTTTGCTTCAGAGTGCAACCACGGGCGACCAACCAGGGAAAGCACGGCCGCTGCATCTTCCCAAAAGCGACGCAGGGCCGGCTCCATTGCTTTGCGTAGCTTCCCCACGGTGCTGAACAAGCCGTTTGCTACGCCTTCGCTATCCTTGATCACATCCCAGATTTGTTCACACGGATTGAGCTCCGGGCTATAGGGCGGCAAGGAGATTAAATGAACCCCTTCGGGCACCCGGTTGTCGCCAGGACGTAGATGGAACCCAGCCTGATCCGCGATAACAACATGATGTGCCTCGGGGTCCATCTTTATGATTTCCCTTAAAAAGAGATCATTACATTCCAAGTTTACGGTCGGAAGATGGGCAAAAACCGCACGGCCTTCTACCACCTCCAAGGCTCCATAAAGATAGTCCCAAGTATATCGAGTCTGCCGTTTTACCTCAGGCCGAACGCCCTTGGTAATCCACACCCGACGAACCTCAGTATGCAGACCAAAGCGGGCCTCATCCATAACCCAAACCTTTACCCGGGTTCCTGCAGGAATTCGGAGCGCTTCAAGCTTTTGGCCCAATTCCTTTTTGAAAGCCTCTGCCGCTGCTGGATTCTGCCCGGGATGCTTGGGTCGCGGCACTCGCAACACCCCGCCCAATTTTTTTAGCCATTGCCAAACAGTGACATACGGTTTTTGGATTTTGTGTTCTTGCTGGAGCCAGCGGCGCGCAGCTTCAGCAGTAGCCCACCGTCCGCTTTGTACTCCTTCTCTGAGTTCTTCGACAACCGTGACGGGCAAACCCCGGAAAGTCCCTGACTCTGGTCCTGGTTTTTCTCGCCCAAGAAGCCCCTCAAAACCGTCCTTACGAAACGCGTTAATCCAAACGAAGATAGAACTTTTTGAATTTCCGCAGATCTTAGCGATTTCCTCGCTGGTATACTCTCCTGTGGCTGCAAGCTTTACACACAAAAGCCTTGTTTTACTCCGTACATCTATCTCTTTCCGGTACCGGTTTTCAATCTCGCCACTTAAGTCTGGGCGACCAAGTCGTAGCTGTCATGTTCGCATGAATTAGGCTAATCATATCCTGAAAAAAAGGCCAGTTATTTCACAGAGATGGTATTAGTTAAGGGCGTCGTTCGTGGGATTTTTACATCAACGAAAAGGAGTGCCGTACCGCGATCGCCCGAAAAAGCGTCTTAACTAAGTGCCATTCGGGACAGACACTTTTCGGCGAGGAGAGACACAGAACGGAGCGAACGAAAAGTGTCTGTCCACTGTGACTCTTGAGAAGGTGTCGTATCACTCGCATCTGGCAACGATGGCGGGATCGCGAAAACGAAGCCTCGAAACCGCCAATAATCCGGAAGCCACAGCTAGGGCGACGGCAACGAACAGCAAACGCGTCCATTGAGTGAGATTTAAAACACAAACGGCGGCTCCGGGTTCCAAAACTAACTGACTTAAGGCAGTTAGGATTGCTGCCCCCACTTGAAATAAGAAAAAGGATACAAGAAACCCTATGAATACCATGACAACAGCCTGGGTTAATACAGCCATTAGCACGTAGACCCGAGAAATTCCAAGAATTTGAAGCACAGCAAATTGGCGCCTCGATCTCTCGATTGACAGATACAAACTTGTAAAAAGGGCTCCCGCACCTCCAAGCCCCCCAGCGATGACAATAAAGACGAGAAATTTACCTAAAACCGCGTCGAGAGATAACACACCTTGAATACGTTCCTCGTTGGTGCGAACCTCAATCCCCTGTTTTTCACAAAGAATCCGTAGAGGTTTAACATCCTCCAGTGTGTTAGCGTGAAGCCTGAATCCGGGATATGTCCTGCGAAGAGGCAGTAAATCGCCGGACTCCTGATTGTATTGTACAAGTCTCCGCTTCGCTGCCCCAATAACACCCGCCAAACTGGGTGGCACCTCAATGGTCGGCGTCCCTGTAAATTCAGGGCCGACTTCAATTGCTAGCTCCGAGAGATTCGCATCTACACTGCGAACCTCCAGTTGAGCCAATCTCTTGCTTGAGTGGTCGGGTGAGGCCTGATTAGGCATTGCGGCGAAGTCAGCAGGCGTCAACCAGCCAATAGGAGAACTGCGGATGACGACCTTTTCTCCGCCGATTCCGGCAAACTTTGCTTCGCACTGGGCACGGGGATTCACAAGCGGCGCAGCATGGCCAAATTGATTCAGAATTTTCACCACATCAAGATACTCAATTCCATCTCCCATGGGGCGGATCTCAAATTCATCTTTTTGTGCGCTAGCAACGACCGTCATCTTCATGGAGGAAGCGAGTTGATCGAGTTGGGCCGCGAAAGCACCTTCAGTCCCAGCGCTAGAAAACTTCACCCTCAACGCATCGTAAATCTCCAGCCTCGGGATCACCTGTTTGATCCAGCCTAGACTTGGCACGGCATAGCCAGACTTATAGTGCTCAATCCGCTCAATTACCGGCAGCGGCAAGTAGATGGCCCTGAGGGTTGATTCGTGGGGCTTCAAGACCTTTCTTACCACACCTTTGAAAGAGCCCGTTACGGACTTCCCTTGTTCAAACCTTCTGCTTTCGATGATGATTCGGTCACCCTCTAAGACACCGATCTTCTCGGCAACCGATGAAGTAACGGTGCATGGAATACCTTCCTCTTTCTGCAAGGGGTTCCATTTCAGACCTCCCCCAATGGGGTCTCCCGTGTCGGTTGGCAAATACGCAATCTCCAGCAATTTATCCGGCGCCGATTCAGGATAGACGTTCCCATACAGACTGATATTCGCCACTGAAGGGGTGATAAAAGCCACCATGGGCTCCCTTCGCATTTGAGTAAACCACTCGAGTCCAATCGGGGAGTTTTGCTGGCCGGTGATTTCGAGGATCGCGGGATCCTTCAGCATGCGATTACGCATGGTCTGGATCATGCCGCTTTTGGCCCCCCAAAGAAGCGCTGTGGGTGTGAGCACGGAACATACAGCCATGGCAACACCAACTCCGAAAAGCCATTCCGAACGGAGTTCCGATATCGCAAATCGGAGGGACCACAGAATTTTGCTGCGCATGGGTATGATTAGATTCTGGAAACCGGTGACGTCGTGGCATTACCAAGGTCTAGTATGCGGTCTGAAAAACGCTCCGCTATTTCTCTGTTGTGGGTCACCATGACCACTGTGGCCTCGAGTTGTTTAGCTGCCTGACGAAACGCTTCACAGACCTCCTCGGCCAGTCGGGCGTCCACTGCGGCCGTGGGTTCGTCCGCCAGAACAAATCGGGGCTTGTGCACCAATGCCCTTGCGATTGCCACCCTCTGTCGTTGACCGCCCGAAAGCTCCTTTGGTTTCCTACTAGAAAGATCTTTGAGTCCGAGAATGCGCAGCAGTGTCGCATACCAATCCAGGTCCAATGGGCGATCAGAAAACTTGGAAGCCGTCAGAATGTTCTCCTTGACTGACATGGAGCCAATGAGTCCTCCCGATTGCAAAATGTACCCAAAATGCTGCCGCCTCAGTTTCATCACCAGTGGTTCAGGACAGCGATGAACGGATCGGTAACTCGTCCCGCAAGAGAGAGTCAAACCGAATTCTTCTGCCGACTGCGGTTGCAGAAGTAACCCGATGACATCCATTAAAGTGCTCTTGCCACAACCGCTGGGACCGACAATGGACAGAATTTCGCCTTTGAACAGAACCAGTTCGGAAAGATGAACTCTAAAGGCGTCATTCTTTCCACCCCGGCATAATTCTGCGTTGCGTATGCTAAGGATAGGCGCATCCATTGAGCTTTGGACGAAGAACGGTTAAAGCAACTGTGAAAGCGGAATGGCAGCTACTTTCTCGTCGTCCTCTCTGTTCAAGGACTTCCACTGGGAAGGATCCTCGTTGAACAGGCGATAAAAGCTCTGCTTGGACTTCATTTCGCTTAAGAAACGATCCTTCTCGCTCTCCGGGGCGCTAGCCCACCAATCCTTCGACTTCTCCATAAATTCACTCTTGTAGGGAAGCCCCTGGATGAAATCCGGAAGTTTATCCTTAAGTCGATCGCTTCGATCTCCGCTTGCCGAAGCAGCCACCGCTTTGAGAATTGAATCATAAAAATCGCCACCGATAATTTTGTTTTTCTCCAGCGCCGTGATGAAACCCTGACTGGCGACAAGCAGCTTGTTCAGTTCGGCGCGGGTCACAAGCAACTTGGGTTCCAGAGAGGGGATTTCGGGACGGATAAGGTCCCGATCAGAAACCCAACCCGTAATATCTCTGGGGATTACCGACATCCCCTTGGAATCCACGATTTTGGACACCACCCGGGCTTTTGCCGATTCGAGTAATCCTTTGGCTAAACTTTTCACAGGATCGCCCAGCTCGCTGTTTTGCGGTACCCTCAAACTACTCTGCTGGACAAGCTCGCTCAGCAGCGTCTCCAAATGGGTGCAAAACAAATTTTCAGCCGTAGCTTTTGAGCTTTTATCCAATTTTACATTCAGATACGCTGGAGGCCGATTATCGTTGACGGAGAGAAGCGTGAACTGCTTCTCGAGTTCTGGGTGATACTTCACGTTAGCCTGCCTAATGCTGTCCAGAATGGCCAGTGAGACAATTTGGACATCATAGGTGTTTGAAATCGCTCGCACCTGTGCTGCATCGATTTCGTACTCCGAATTCCCTTCATCGCTAGGTGGGTGTCCAGGTGCATCTCCAATCAGCACGATAAACTTGTTTTTGCTTTTCCACGCCGTTTTTCCAATCGCGTCCTTGAGCCCAGCAAAAACATCCTCCGGAATGGAGTCGTTGGTCTCCTTGTTCACCTTCACATTGGCGATCACCGGAACAAAATCTGTTGGGGGCAAAAGTTCAGGAGTCCAATTCTTGGTTCTGAATTGGATGCCGGTATTGGAAGTCAAATCTTGGTAGCCCCACAGCCCAAATTTGACCCTTCCCGACAAATTCGGATTCCCCCCGATTTTCGTACTCAGATTACTAATTGCAGCAACCAAGCCGTTGACCCAAGGTTGCATAGAGCCGGTCATATCCACGACAAATACCAGATCGAAATCAATTCCATTCAGTGCGTCTAATGCTCCCTGCTTCGCTGTCTGGCGACTTTGATTTAGCAGTTTCAAATATTCAGGGTTACTGAACTCAGTGGCGCCGCGATCCATACCCGCCGCAGTCACTTTTAAAAGGCGGCCAGAGTGCCCGCCAATCTCCACCTGACGCGATGCAAGCACGGGATTGATATAAAGGCTTTTGGTAATTTGATCCGGTTCAATGCAAATTACGGGATGATTATTGGGAAGGACATTGCCCGAAACCGCTGCAGCGTCGATTTCTTGGTAATATCGTTCTGCAAGGCCCTTCCGCTTTCCTTCATCTCCCACAAGGTTAGACAGTTCTTTGTCGTCACGGAAAAACAAGACAGGAAGGCGTTTCTCTGGACTCCCGTATTCCACAACAATGGAGTGCGGCCACTCCACCGCATCCTCAGTCTTCATCCATCCAAAGGGATTAGTTTTGCTATCGCCCACTTCAATCCACCCGTCCTTTTCGCTAAAGACATAGAACCTCTCGAAATTCTTGAGGCTTCTTTCCTCTAGAATTGCGCCGTTAGGGCTCTTGAAGAGTTCTGACTTGGGCCGAACAAGAATCTGTTTATCAATGGCGGTTCTTGTGTCGGTCAATGGAGTGCTCGATGTCGATGGCAACGGGGTTGGTGGCCTTTTCGTAGGTGGCTGCATCAACTTTCCAATCAATACGACAAGCGCGAGCACCCCCACTCCGCCCAAGATAGCGACAACCGGGAACTTTTTCGCAGTGTTGATACGGATACCCTCCTCGCATCTACACTCGGGGCAACGAAAGGATGCCTCCGGTTCTAGGGCTATCAAGGTCGACGCATCTGCCTTCGGGCAGGAGCCGTAATTCTGACAGCGCCAGATCGTTTCTTTTTTACTTGGCATAACTCTGTTGTTTCCCACGTCCTTTGCTAGGCCGACTCTTCTTGGCTTTCCTTGGTGTTCAAGAATCCATCAAACTCGACTTCGGCAAGCTTCTGGTAGCGATCCATTTCCCTACTCTTATCATCGTCGCCTGCCGCAATCTCCGTCGCGAGAGTTTTGAGCCTATTTCGGACGCCATCGATCTTTTCACGGTCCTTCTGGATCTCTCGGCACCGCTGACTGTTGAGCTCATCAACCTTTTCCAAGATAACCTTTGTGGAGATTTTTTGCAGACTAGCCTCAAACCCAATGCCTAATTCATCCTTGTCCTTGTCAGTGACAAAAGCATCCTTGAGTGTCCCCGCATTTTTGGGGCGCACCGTCCCAAGGGAAAGGGCAAGGAGCAAGGTGGGCCCTGCAATGTCGCGAGTGGGAGGGACATAAAGCGCGGGAAAACTGTCGCCGTTTCCTTCCGAGTGAATCTCTAGGAGCCGTTGTTTGGCATCTCCTTCCTTAAGTCGGGAATCATATTTCTCTTTGAGCTTTTCCAGTACTGCAACGTAGCGAAGCGGGAATAATTGGACAAAACTCAGTATTGTAATTTCATGCGGCCTCGTGTTGTCAGGATCGATAAATTGAACGTCGGTCCCGGCAACTGAAGTTTGAAAAGTTCTCCTGAGTTCCTTGACGAAATCATTGTCTGAGTTGGCCCCCGGCATCATCACGATAAGGCTAGTCGCCTTGTTCTGATCGCTAAAATCGGTTCCGGGACCCTTTTTTTGATGTTGCGCCTCATTGATGCGGAGGAGATAGCCTGCCTCGTTCATGAATTTCCCAATCTCCTCTTTCATCTTGTCAGGGTTGCCTTGGTACCGCTCGTTGAGCTTGTCTATGATGCTTACCGAGAGTAGTCTCCGAGGGGTAGTTTGGCCTCCTTCTGCATGACTGGTCGATGCGTCGAAGGTCGACAGAGTGGAATGGGAAGACCCCGCAAGAATATCGAATAGATTACCGTTTTGCTTTGAGCTCGGCAAATGCCTGAGTTCCGAGCGTCCGCGCATCAGCTTCTCTGCCATGGATTGGCGAGCCTGACGCGCCTGCATGTCCTGAAACTCCCGGTTGCCGATCAAGGCCGACCCATAGCGGGTGACCTCATCGCTATTTAACAGGCGCAAGAACACTTCTTTGGAATGGCGGGTGCTCTCCTGAGGCTTGAGCTCATTTGCTTTTTTCTTACAATCTCGCGCAACAGATCTAAATGCGGCCATCGTGTCCACCACATGATCCTTTGTTTTCATCAGCTCTTGCCGCACCTTTTCGACAAAGGTGAACGCAAATTCTGCGGCAGTCACCCGAGTTTTAAAAATGAAATATTGGGTCATTCCAAATTTTCCAGCTTCAAAAATTTGTGTCTTTGTGCTGGGAAACAACATCTTGGCAAGAGGGCCTAAATCCTCGAAAAGACGAATGTTCTCGGTCCAGCCCGAGCGCTCTCGTGCGGCGGATGCCTCATCATCTTCCTGCTGCTTCTTCCACGCGATTCGGTTTTTTTCAAGCAGTGAGCATAGGGAATTCAGGATCAAGTCGATCTCGGTCAAAGAGCGGCGTCCTTCGATGAGGTCGCTCCCCAACTTTGCTTCAATCTCACCGGCAATCATCTTGGCATATTCCGCGACCCGATCTTGCTTCCAACGGAAGTAGTCGAGCACGCCCCTGCCCTCTCTGAAGCTTTTCGTTTCCCTGTCCTCGCATTTGTGCTTGAGCGAATCGAGCCAGTTGTCCTCTTGGGTGATAAGGTCAGCAGAGACACCCTCGATATACGTTTTCCATCCGGCGTCGAAAGACTTCCACTGCTTTTGGTCTTTTTCTTCCTCTTCCGTGGAAAATAACCGCTCCAGATAGAAAACCTCACGATCCAAATTCAGCGTTTTCTGGTAGGTCGTATCTGCAACTTTCCCCTCCACCCCCAGTTCGAACGGCTCATCAAGATAGCCCTGCGCCCAATTGTTAAAGAGCATCTGATTAAGCGTTTGCTCTGACAGCAAATATCCGATGTACTCGCGAATCTCGTCTTCGGGGTAAGAAATTTTCTTAATTCCAAAAGATGCAAACAAGCGGCATCTGGCCTTGCCCCCTTTTCTGAATTTCCCTTCATGGGAAATTTCTTTGTTCTCCCATTCCACAATTCGGTCAAGCGGCTTCGAAGTCCCTTGGCTTACCGCCACCAGCTTCTGGTAAAGCATCTGCGCCATCAGTTCGGGAATTTCTTTATCTACAGTAAATTCGGCATTATTGCTGTTCTGATTGGTAACAAGATAACAGATTTTGAATGGTGCATCGAGCTTCGCGAAACGTTCTCCATGCCCCGCCAAGTTGTAGGGCAAATATTGTCCAACTCCGAGCGCATTGAGTTCGGTTAGCGCAGCGTAACCGTTAGCGTGGTAGTTGCCTGTGTTCCATCCCTGGTTGGGATGTTCGTCTGGAAGAAGCACGTAAAGGATAATCGGAAATTGTGTCGTATCCGAGTATGCGCCGCGGATTAGGGCAATGCTATCGATCAAGCACCCACTGCCGGTGCCACCTGCCAAACCGGCGACGATATGGAAGGTAACGGAGTCTGTTTGCCCGACGCTTTTCAACCGAGTGACCTTTGAGACAACTCGCTCCTTGAACGAAGCAGCATGACTTGCAAAAAGCAACCGTCCCAACCGGCGCCTCTGCCCTCCGAGTACTTTGGCCCCTCCCGATCCTAAATTCAAAATAGAATCCCAGTCCTGAGTTTTTCCGATCCATGGCGCAATCGCGGGATAGGCACCAATGTCGTCTAGTCGAGATTTTAAATCGGAGCCCTCGATGAGAAAGTGTGATGCCTTGTCTAGTTGGACGTTCTCGCCAAGAACTTTCCATTCCGGATCTGCGACTCCCATGTGTTCACCGCTGGAATCAACGTAGAGGTATTCAAGCTTAATCCCCGGTGGAGTCGCCTGTTCAACTTTGTCTATGTTTGAATTCGTGACGTCAGATCCAGCGACAGCTGTCGAAGGTTTCCCGTCACGATAAATCGCTTTGCGAATATTACGGATAACTTTGCCGCCCGTGCCGCCGAGTCCGACAATCAAGTGGTTACTCATAAGATTTTTTTAGATTACGTTAAAAACAGGATTAAGATCGGACCACTGAAGCTGGCCGATTTGCTTGGTGAGCAAAGAGAGCGATAATTACGAACAGGACAATTTGGATAATAAGAAAAAGACAGACGCTCATGCGTTGTATATAGGCTGCAACATCATCGACCTCTTGCTTAGCTTGATCCTGCAACATTCCCAGAGCGACATTCATTCCTTCTTCGAGAGGATACGATTGGCCTGGATGGTCCGTAAACCATGACAGCATACTTAGGTTGATCCTTTCTTTAGGTATCTCGGTTGCCGGTCTTAAAATACTTGCCAGATAGGGACTACTACTCTCAAACCGTCTCAACGCCTTGGTCGCATAGGTTCGGGACACTGCCGCTTTTGATTCAGCATGGCTCATTGTAATGACACGCAGCGACGAATCGGTCCGTGGGCTGGGTGAAAGGCGCACGCCAGGCTCATGGCCCAGCTTGGCCACTGCGTCCCATGCGTCGCAGAAACATTCTTTCGCCCAATCCTGATCCTCCAGCGCAGTCTTCTTCCATTCCTGCAAGCGAAACTTAATTACCTCCTCAAGATTCTTGGAGGAGGCAAAGGTCACCGAAAAAATGATCGTGAGCAACAGTGTGAATCCGCACAGCACTTGCAGTCCCACTCTCACTTGGTATCGCTTATTCCACAATTTGGTCCACTGCGTGGCAAGCCACCAAAACAGAGCCCCGATCAGCCCCCCGACGACAATGGAAATGGGAAAGGCCAGCGAACGGTCTTTCATCGCAACGGTGAGGCAGGCCCACCAGAGTTCTAGATAATCAATAGTATATTGCATGGATGAAACTTGTTCAGATAATTAGATGGCGGGTTTTAAGACTCTGGCGAGATCATTTTGTGGATTATGAAGAGGGCCCGAGTCAGAGTGCATGGGCTAGTTTGGGGCAAATCGGCTCGACCAAAACCAGCATCCAAGCGCACCTGCCACCACCAAGATTAGTAGCGCGACCAAGATCTTTAACTCACTCCCCCCGCCATCTTCTTTGAGCGGTTCGTCTCGAATTTGCTCTATTTGCCCGATAGTCTTTTTCACGCGTTCGAGAGTCTCTTTGACCGATGAGTCAGTGTCGGTAGAGAGTCCGAGCTGAGCTTGGGCCGTATGGAGTTCTTCCAGAACTTTTAGTCGTTCCGGCTTACTTAACGTTGAAGGATTGGTCGTTTTCTCCAGAAGTCTCTCCCAGCCCAGCTTGTTTTCGACCCTCATCAGATAATCTTTACACCCCTGCCGATAGGAAACCGAATTATCTGAAGCGAGTCGTTCGAGAGCCTCGGCCCGAATAATTTCCGATGTCGCCCAGTTCTTGCCCTCCATTGCCTTCAGGAGCCTATTCAAGACATCCACCACCTGAGCAAAGCCGACATCAGCCGCCGCAGACAACTTTCCAAGTTTCTCCCACTCCGCTACGACTTCAACGACCTTCCCTTCGGCAAGTTTGTTTTCTATTGACTTCAGTCGATCTTCCAGTTGCCGGATAATATCGATCGTCTTGTTCAGGCGCTCGAGAGTCTGTTTGCCCCATGAGTCGGTTTGGCTCAATTCTTCGAACCGATTTTTGGCCTCCTCGAGTTCTTTGAGCACATTTTGTCGATCCAACTTACTTAACTGTGAAATATCGGACTTTTCCTTAAAGTAGCGCTCCCAGCCCAGCTGGTTTTCGACCTTCTTCAGATAATCTTCACACCCCTGCCGATAGGAAGCCGACCTGTCCAAATCGAGTAGTCTGATGGCCTCGGTCCGAATGGTTTCCGCCATCGCCCATTCCTTGCCCGCCCATGCCTCCGAGAGCCTGCGCAAGACATCGACCATTTGGGCAAAGCCGCCATTAGCTGCCACAGACAGTGCTCCAAGCTCCATCCACTCTTGAAGCACCTCACCGACCGCCCCGGCCGCAAGCTTTCCTTCCATTGCCTTAAGTCGCTGTTTGAGTACAGGGTCTTCATGAGCCGGCAGCCCATTTCGTGCAAGTTGGAGATCAGGCAAATCGTTCGCAAATGCCCTCCAATAGGGAATTTTGGATGCGAGGCCTTCTTGAATATCCTCGAGGGGAGTCCCGTTGAGAAGGAGATCTCGGAACGACTCTCCTTCAGCAATATACCGATCCACCTCCTGTTTTACTCCGCTAATTAACTCGCTGAGATTATTTTTGTCGTTTTGATTTCCCGAAAGTGAAATCAACTTCCCGAGAAGTCCCCGCGCCTCCCCTCGATTCCTGGCAAGAAGAGCCGTCGTTGTCTGCGCCCTTAATGCAGCGACCAGCGTGCTTGGTGAAGAGGAATTAGGGTCAGCGGTCATTACTTGTCGCCCTTTGGCGTATTTTCCGGTTGCTTGTTGTCTTTACCCCCATTTACCGCATTAGGACTGTCACTCGGTTGAGTCTCTCTCGGTCTCGGCGTATTTTCTGGCTGCTTGTTGTCCTTAACGCCATTTACGGCACTAGGACTGTCACTCGGTTGAGTCTCTTTAGGCTGCGGAGTATTTTCTGGCTGCTTGTTGTCTTTACCCTCATTTACGGCACTAGGACTGTCACTTGGTTGAGTCTCTTTGTGATACTGAGTAGATTCGGGCTTTTGCTTCTTGTTCGTGTAAAAGAGATATGCACCGGCGCATACGATGCAGATTACAAATAGAACCAACACCACAAGCCGCTCACTGCGCAAGCGGCTCTTAAGTTTGTCCACTCTGATCTCAAGATCGCGTTTGCCTTCAGTGATTTTTTCTTTTTTGGCAGTCAAATCACGGAGCATTGCAGCCATTTCCACACTGCTGGATCTAAATTTATCCTCGAGCTCCTTTCTTTCTGTCGCTAATTCAGCCTCAAGATTTTCTTTATCCGATGCTAATTTATTCTCATAGAACTCTCTTTCCAATGCTAGTTCAGCCGCCATTTCCTCTCTTATAGATCTGAATTTATCCTCGAGATTCTTTCTTTCCGATGCTAATTCAGCCTCAAGATTTTCTTTTTCTAATAATAATTTAGTCTCATTTCTCTGGATTGTCTGTAATGATTCCGACATTAGCGCATAGGGTCTTAAGTTCTGGTATTCAGCCACTAATGCATTAAATTCTTTCTGGATATCGTTAAATTTTAAATCATAAAAAGCTAAGTCAGCAGCTAAGTCTTGGGCGTTAATTAGTCTTAAAAGCGGGCCTGCACTCTGTTGATAAAAATCATAATTTTCACGTGTTTTCTGTAGAGTTTCCTCGTTTATCGCAGCGAGGCTACTACTCCATCCTGAGACCTCTTCCTCTCCGTGAAAATCCTGACAGTAGGGGTTCACTCCTTTCTTCCAAGTCTCGGTCGCTTTCTCCGTCTCGTCTTTCACGCATTGAAGAATCTTTCCCGATTCTTGGCTTAGAAACTCCCTAGCGTTTATAACTTCCTCCTCGAAGCGCTCCAGATGTGGCTTGAGTTTTTCTTTCAGACTGTGTTGCGCCCAAGACTCCGGTCCTGACACACAACGCTCAACGAGCAAATGACCAAGGTTTGTCCCCAGTTTCTCTTTGACCTCTTCCTGAGAGAGGTTTTCCCACAAGGAGGGTATGACTACATCGCGGTTTGGAATAGTACGAAGCTCATCGGATAGAACAGCCCACTGATACGCATCTGGAGGACCGCCCCTCGTGTTTGTAGTGAACGAGTATTTCCAGGTATCACGCAACGTTACCTGAGGCTCGGCGAGGAGATCCTGATACTTACGAGTTCCTCTCCATGGATCCAAACAGAGCCATGCACTATGAAATGTCGCGAGCATTTCTTTTGGCGTGAGATTCTCAAACTGCCAAGCCGCACGCTTTGGTTTTATTGGTGAGCCATCCTCTGGATAGTCAAAAGCCAGAAGGGAACCAATGGGAAATTGCGATTCCTCGAGGTCAGAATAAAACATCTCAGGAGATGCTTCCAAATCCTCAGATTCCTCGATCCACCGAGAAGTTTCGTTATCGCTCCACGACGACTCCCATTTGAACTTCGTCATGAACTCAAAAACCGAAGAAATTTCGACCTGTTTCTTCGTGAGGAGGTCCATCAACTCGTCCAAACGAAAGGCGAGCGTATGAGAAATACAACTTGGACGTCTCGTATAATCCGGATCGGGATGTGTGCAATTCATCAGCAACCAGGATTCGTCCTCCCCAAAAACTTTCAGTGAGTAAATAGCCTGACCGCCCGCATCGGTTGAATGCGGAAAGTCCTTAGCGGCCACCTTTATGTGAACAGGTAAACACCTAGAGCAACGCACGAACCCGTAACCTTGAGCTCCGTCCAAAGTTTCAGAGGCACTGGTATATATGGCCTGAAGGATTTTCATCGTGAGTATCAGTTCTGTAAAAAGAGGTTGGGTTCTATTTCAGACAGCAACCACAGGAAGGGAGCCTCCACTAAATACGGTTTTAGTGTCGATGGATTTGGTCCAAACATTGTAATGGCGTCCCCCCCATCTTTCTTACTCATCTTGATCTCTGTAGCAGGAGCGCCGAACGAACTTGCAGGAAAGTATTTTACATTACCAGAAACGCTCTCTGCCGCCCCGATGATATCGCCACAGTATTCAAGAAGGAACTCTCTGGTTATTTTAGAATTGGCATCAATCGCCTTCATAGAGATTGCGCCTTTCGGACAAACATCCGTCTCCAGTTTTTCGAGCGGCAGCATACTCCCCAGCAAATCGTGCTTTCCCACGACTACGGCTAGCGGTGCATCGTGGGTTTTACCTAACTCAACTTGTCGCCACCCACGTAGCCGCTCTGCCATTTCAGCAAGAATGACATCTTGGTCAAACCGCAACTTGGCGACTTCGCGTTTAATCGCGGCAATCTGAGGATCCAAAATCGGATCAAGCCTACGCAACAAGCCACGGTGCTGAAGAGGATCAAAGAGGAAAACAATTCCCGATGCCCAAGCGAGGTGCTCTGCGGAATTCGACTTTTCGTCGTCTGTGTTTCCTGGCCGGAAGTGCTCTCCCGCATTGTCATATAATACGATACTGGAGGCACCTCTGTCCTTGCTGAAAAGATTGTAAGTGAATGGCTTGGGCAAGTTTACCATTTTGCCGTGACGGCGAAATCTTTTGTAAGTGGCTCCCGCGAGGGAGGTCTTGTCAAGGAACGTGTCCTCTGGGGCATCAGAAGGGCTAAACAATCTGGACACCATTTTTGAAAGCCCCTCGTTGCCATTAGGGTCCCCGTCGATGAATCTAATTCCAAGGCGCGCTGGTAAGACTTGCTGCAACTGCTTCACCGCAACCGTCAGAAAATAGGACTTACCCACCATGCTGTCCCCGACGATAGAAAGCAGATGCGGTGGCTTTATAAGAAAGTTTGGTGGCAGTTCTCCTCGACAATTGGGGCAGGCCAGCCGTGTGCAGGCGCGTCCCTCTCGGGTCAGTGGGACTCCATTAAAGTCAAATTTTTCCGGACGGAATCGTTTGTGCTCTATTTCACCCAACACTTCGTCACCGAACTCGCTCGGATGGAGCGCGAGAAGGCGACTGGTTCCGAACTGCGTCCAGCAACGCGGGCAGCGGTTTTCACTAGCATCGGAGAGCTCGGATGGTTTAGTGAATTGGGACGTTAAGAAACTGGAAGAGGTACCGTTACAATATACCAGCCCCATTTGCTGGTCCAAATTTCGCCTAGACACCTCGGCGAAAAGGTCCTGAAACGACTGCTCCTCAGTATAATATGTGTTCGGACATTCTTCGGGGCAATTCTGACCCTTCCAAACGTTAAATTGTTTGATACCCCCTTCAAAAATCCGGATTTTCCACCGATGGTCGGAAGCTCCTTTTTTAAACCCCTCTGCCCATTCGACTGCTCCTTCCCCTGTAAAGATCCAAAAAAAGGCAGCATTGTCGATGACCAGTGAAGAAAAACCAGATGGAATCATATGTCCCTCGAGCGGAGCTCCGTTGACTTCAATCTTGTGATTCCCTCCCTCCCTCATAATTTCAAGGAATTTGCCACGACGATTGAGGAGAATTTTCCCGCTGTCGGTACCCCTTGAACCTAGATGAATGTAAATATCGCAATCTTTGGTGCCAAAGATAAGCGGCATCCCTCCCAAAACGTGGTAATCCGAAGAAAGGCAATCATAAACCACCACTTGATTCGAAGAAGGCCCGCGAGGGGGGACGGAGCCACTCAATGGCACTACAAAAGCACCCTCACAAATCGGGCAACTTACACTAGTGCCACCGACACTCCTACCTGCACTAATACGCCCCCCACAGTGAGGGCAAGGGAACTTGAATTCCATAAGTTATAAAGAAGAAAAGAGAGGAATTCGGTTCTAGCCCTCGTCACGATTTCATCAGCCCAGCTTTGAGAGTAGAAGAGTCGGCTAAACTTCCGCGATTCTGAGCCTGGCTTAGACACTTAACGGATCGGGTAAAAAACGGTGCCCTCGTACTGTCTCGAGGGGCTTCCGAGTTGACTCTCAATAATGGTTCGAGTCATCCCAACAAATGATTGGTTTTGGTACTGTCTCGAGGGCCCGCCTAGTCTACTCTCAATGTTGGTGCGAGTCACCCCAACAAATGAGCTAATTCTAGGCTGTAGTTGGCCGGGAGTCGGTGGTAGAAAAAACCACGTGGGCGGCCCCTGATAGATTACTTTGTCTTCTGAGAAAATAACAGGGAGTTCCCCGTGAAACATTCCTTTGAATCTGTTGTTTACTGCATCTCCATTAGGATCGAAAGGCGCGCAACTGGTTATTGCCAAGCTGATAAAAGTCAAGGGGGTATATAACTTCATTTAATTCTTGCCAGCACTTGTTTGATTGAAGCAACAAACTCTATCACTTGGCCGCGATCACAGAGGAATTTTAATCTAGATCTAGATTGCCTGAATTCAGTGGATTTGAAGATTTACAAGAGTCAGCTAAAGGCTCGCCCTGAATGGGGATTTCACACTGCTCAAGCGAATGAAAAATATCGATTTACTAAACCGGAGATTGAACGTTGGTGGAACCGTACTCTTTGACCAACCTATATGTCGGGACTGGCAAAGACTTGTTACCCCCATTCGACATATGGTGTCCAGCCAATTGCGTTCATTATGCAAGAGCTCCTAATTGCCACCCGCCGGACAACAATTTCTTTATGAAGTTCAAGATCAGTTGAGGAATTCCAGAAGAAGCACAAAGACATTGCCCGTTTGTTGAGGGAGAAGCACTCCATCAGGAATGCGGCAAACGTAGCCACAATTTCAATGGAACCTGAGAGTTGTGCAGGAATCCATGCCTTGGGTTTTAGGCTGCGTTTTTCATTTGCCGGAGAACAATTGGGGAGGGGCGCAAATTTTCCCAAACAAACGCATTGGTCGGGGATTGTTTATTTTGTTATCTAAAACGCTTTCTATATGCCAAACGCGAACCTTCTCGATCTTCCTCC
>Ga0114971_10001380_pt1 | contig 16514 bp, 15 predicted proteins | sample M_140625_MF_Meta_FD_87320 | JGI IMG/M metagenome (GOLD analysis project Ga0114971, IMG submission 87320) | Freshwater microbial communities from Lake Montjoie, Canada to study carbon cycling - M_140625_MF_MetaG | ecosystem: Environmental > Aquatic > Freshwater > Lake | place: Lake Montjoie...
CCATTGGTCCGGTAAAACCAGTATCGCCCGTTGGACCAGTATCGCCCATTGGTCCGGTAAAACCAGTATCGCCCGTTGGACCAATATCGCCTGTTGGTCCGGTAAAACCTGTATCGCCTGTTGGACCAATATCGCCCGTTGGACCAGTAAAACCAGTATCGCCTGTTGGTCCGGTAAAACCTGTATCGCCTGTTGGACCAGTATCGCCTGTTGGTCCAGTAAAACCAGTATCGCCTGTTGGTCCGGTAAAACCAGTATCGCCTGTTGGTCCAGTAAAACCGGTATCACCCGTTGGACCAGTAGCGCCTGTTGGTCCAGTAAAACCAGTATCACCTGTTGGACCAGTGTATCCAATATCACCCGTTGGACCAGTAGCGCCTGTTGGTCCAGTAAAACCTGTATCGCCTGTTGGACCAGTGTATCCAATATAACCTGTTGGCCCCGTAAAACCAGTATCGCCTGTTGTTCCGGTGTATCCTTGCGAACCCGTGAAACCTGTAAAACCCCGTGGGCCTGTATATCCTTGCGAACCCGTGAAACCTGTAAAACCTGTAAAACCTTGTGGGCCTGTATATCCTTGCTGACCTGTAGCACCTGTCATTTCAGCAGTTCCTGGTCTACCTTGTGGACCTGTATATCCTTGTGGTCCCGTACGCCCTTGACTACCGGTGAACCCGGTATACCCTTGAAGACCAGTAAAACCTAGCGGACCAGTATTTCCTTGAGGACCTTGTGGCCCGGTTCGTCCTGTTGGACCAGTAAAACCTAGTGGACCAGTATTTCCTTGAGGACCTTGTGGCCCGGTTCGTCCTGTTGGACCAGTAAAACCTAGTGGACCAGTAAAACCTATTCCACCTTGAGGTCCTGTACGTCCTTGTGGACCTGTTGTACCTGTTGCACCTGTATTTCTTGCAATACCATCAACTCCTTGAGGTCCAGTGTATCCTTGTGGACCTCTTGTTCCTGTGGCACCTGTATTTGCTGCAATTCCATTCTCTCCTTGCGGTCCTGTATAGCCTTTATCGCCTGGTGGACCAGTAACACCTTGAACACCTATAGTTCCATTGTAACCTTGAGGTCCTTGCGGTCCTTGAGGTCCTTGAGGTCCTTTACTTCCGTCGCAGGGATACCTTTTTTGACAACAATCATTATTATTAGTACTGTTATTTTTAAATTGCGGCACACGTTGTTGATTTGCAGAGTTTTGTGAACAATTTGCAGAGTTTTGTGAAGAATTTGAAAATTTTTTATAATGATTAGAACTTGCTAAATAATTATATGATGACATTGTGTAATATATATTTTAATTATATAAAATAATATAATAATATACACATATACATAAAAATACACTTTGAAATAAAAAAGTGTAAAAATAATTATAATTTTTGTATATTTTGGTTAAAATAATGAACTTTTTTATAGTAATTTATCAATTATTTGAATATAGTTGTACGATGGTTTATTATTTACTACTGCAGTTGCTACAATAAATTTTTTAATTTCTTCGGTCATGTTAATATGCATCCATAATTGAGATGACATACTAAATGTAATAGTCATTTTACATCCATTGATTTCATTAGTATTCCATCCCACTTGGATATCCTTATTCTTTCCACGTTTACCAATGGTTGGTTCCCATGTATAAGAAGATGGGTCTAAAACTAAATAATTACTTGGTATTAATAACCAATCATAACTTATCTGCCCATCACCACATGTATCATCTCTAATTATAAACGAATAATATTCAAAATTTTTTCTACTGTTTATTTCTTGAATTATTTCTTGAGGAGTACCATAATTTTTTGCATTGCATACCGTAGTTAATCTATAAGAACTAATATCAATACTTTTTTTTTGATTTGTATATTTACCCGACTTATTACTGATCCCACCCATTTCACACTGAATATCCATTCCAGGAGCATGACTCCCATCACTTTTAGAATGAACTTCAATTCCAACTGATGTGAACAAGATAGCATTTAAATCCTCCCATATTTTTTCAATAATAGGCGATGAATTGATTAAATGATAACCTTTAACACACTTTTTGAAATTTTCTTCAAGTAACTTCTTGTTGCAAAATTTTTCAATATTCATTTTCTTATTTGTCTGAACACGTAATAGTAATTGAAATAGTATAAATATTGCAATCACTATCAATTTTTTTTTAATATATTCCATAAAATAAAAGCTTATTTTAAATTATAAAAATTAAAATTGAAAATTAATTAAAAGAAATTATGTATAGTATAATATATATTATACATATAATGGAAACAGAAATGCCAATGCCAATGCCAATGCCAATGCCAATGGAAGTTAATAATAACCAACTCTTAAAACCTAAACCTAAAAATAAAAAAAAAGAAATCATTTTATCTTCTATTTATTCGCGTTCTATAATAAATAGAACTATTTCATTGCCTATTACAGTAATTGGTAAGAATTTAACGCAAGTTATTGAAGAATACATTTCGTTTCATTATGAAGGAAAATGCGTAGTTGAAGGTTTTATTAAACCACAATCTATAAAAATAATAACATATTCAAGTGGAACAATCAAACGAGGTAACCTTGTCTCATTTGATGTAGTTTTTGAATGTCAAGTTTGTTTTCCAGTAGAAGGCACTATCATTTCTTGTGTTGCAAAAACAAATACGAAAGCTGGTATTACTGCCGAAAGCGCAGATGAAAAACCTAGTCCTATTATTGTTTTCATAGCACGCGATCACCACTATTACAGTTCTCAATTTAATGATGTAAAAGAAGGTGATAGAATAAATATACGCGTTATAGGCCAACGGTTTGAATTGAACGATAAATTTGTTTCTATTATAGGAGAATTAGTAAGAGAACAAAAATCTAAACTAGTCATTGAGGGATAAAATTTGGTAATTGTTATTTTATTATTTATTCATGTATGTCAATTATATATTTATTTATAAAGCGTGCGCGTTCACTTGGTGTGAATAGTGCAAATAAAAATTTAATTTTTTGTCCAATTTTTGAAGTTAGATTATAATGAAAATGTTGAATATATTCATATTTTTTATCTAATAATAATTTTTTGAACATTAGATTACGATCAAGAAAATCAACAAAGCAATCTTTTGGTATTTCATGTAATGATATTCCACCGTTACCACAAAATAACAGTATATCATGAATGAGAAAATATTCATTCATATCAAAATAATAATAATTAATTATTATTCTGTAATCATGAATAAAATTACGAATGTCATTCAGAAGTTTGGAATCTATTTTTTGATAAGTGTATGGAATTATATGATTAATAAATACATCACATGGTATTTGTTCCCATAATTTTTGATTTTCAATTAACATTGGATATTATAATAATAATGCATATTTTTATACATTTAAAACGCCGATTGATTTATAAATAAAGAATCAAATTCTGAAAAACCAGTTAATGTTAAGTCGGGAAAATTATTGTGAAATTTATTACTTGAACTATACTTAAAATTATAATTAGTTAAATAATCATTTAATTCTTTGAATGTATCACCGTTAGTATATGTAGACATTATACTAGATTCAGTTATTATATATTTAACTTTATGTAAATGATTTCCTAAACTTTTTATCGCATTTAATTCATAACCTTGTAAATCAATACATAATAAATCAATATTTTCAATATAATTTTCATCAATAAAAGTATCCAATCTTATACCATCTACAATTAATTCTTTTTGTGGATTTTCTCTATTATAATCAGGGTCATTTTTATTTCTAACTGAAAAGTCAATTTTTAACATAGATGAAGCACCCATATTGTTATATTTTTGTAAATCAAATGGATAAAATGATACCTTACCATTATTAATTGATACTGCTTTATCAATTAAAATTAGTCTTTTCTTTTGTATTTCGTCTAACTTATGCATATTATTATGACATTCAATTAAGCAATCAGGGTTACACTCAAACGCATACACTTTACTGTCTTTAAAATAATCTAATAATTTAATTGCGTCAATTAAATCACGACTACCTAATTCAAATATCGTTTTTATTTTATTACTATCAATTAAAGAAAAAAAATCACAATATGACATTTATATAACGTTATAAGTAAAATTTAAATAAAATTAAACGAATAATCGGGCGTTTCAAATGTGCAAAGGTGTAATATAATACAAGTAAATATTCAATTATGGCAATAGTTTACATATTCTTTAACCTCTTTGATGAATGAACCAAAAAATAAATTTATTTTTTTTTTACATTCGGCTCTTTCATCATTATTTATATAAACACTTCTTGCTAGTTGTATGAAGACTTCATCAAATTCTTTATTGAATTCTTTTAATCTTATAGTATCTTCAATATCCCATAATCGTTCATTGATATTTTTTAAATTTATAAACATTTCATCATTGTTATAATTATATTTTTGCATATTTTTATTTAATAATTCTAATTCTTGATTGACATTTTCAATTTTATCTTTGTTTTTAACTCTTTCTTTTTTTATTAATAAAATACTATATTTATCCCATAATTCACCGATAGATACATTTACCAGTTCGGTTGCAGATTCGTTCATTATTATTTATTTATATAAATCAGTATATAAATAAATAATAATGAACGCATATTTAGTTTGTCACAATGGTCTTGGGGACAATTTATATATGAATGGTGCTATAAATTATATAAAGCAATTTTATGAAAACATATATTTTATATGCAAAAACAAATATTATAATAATGTACAATCATTTTTTCATGAGACATCTAATGTAATTTGTTTACCGATTGATGAAAATAATGAATATTACGGAATAATGAATATACTTACAGATAAGTATAAAAATGAAAAAAATGATATATTAGTATGTGGTGGCCATAAAGATTTTTTCGCAACTAGAATATCAAACAAAGCTTTTTTAAATCACAAATTAATTGATAAAAATTATACTATAGATTTTTCTAGTATTACTAGTAAAAATTATTCGTTTATAGAAGAATTCTATAAAGATATAAATTTAAATTTAACATATTTTTATGAATATTTTGACTTACCATCCACAGAGGAATCAAAATCTCTTTTTGATAGTGTAAGTAATTATTATTTGGTATTTATTCAATATAAATCTTCAGATGGTAGAAATTTAAATATTTCAAATTTAATTAATAAATACATAAATGACGAAAAAGTTCTTTTAATATGTAATGACCTAAATGTTTATGATAAAAATAGTAACCAATATTTTTTTGCAGAAAAATTCGTCTATAATAAAATTGTAAATTATGTTGATACCATTAAAAATTGTGATGAAATATATATAATTGATTCATGTTTTATAGGTATAATATTACCTTTTTTGAAAACTAATAGATTAAAAACTGAAAAAGTATCAATCATTTTAAGAGACGAAATAGATAAATATATATTATAATACTTTTGATTCATGTATTACACTAGATATCAAGTCAAACCAATAACTTATTTTTAACTTTTCTAATGGATATTCTTTTGACATTATTTCTTCATATTTTTTATTTAAAAACTCCTCTGTTATATTTTCCCAATCATCTACAAATAAAATGGGTAAATCATAAAAATCCTCCATTCCTATGCATTTTTTTACAATAGGAATACTTCTCAAATATAAAGATTCCCATAAACGATGTGTATCTATTCCATTGCCTCTTGGTGCAAAAACAAATTTGTGCGAGTATATCTCATTTAAAAAATTATAATGGCCGTTTTCTGATACATCTTTAATGCCATTAGTAACCCAATTTTCATTTTTATATAGTTCATATATTTTTTCTCTCTCATTTGGATAGGTTGATATTGTACAATTCAGATAAACTAAATTCTTAATTTGTTTTGGTGTTTTTGAAATAGTGAAGAGCCTGTCTGTATTTCCTAAAACTTCATGTATATAAGAATTAGGTTCGTCTTTGTTTGTTATTCCAATTGGTATTGAAAATAATTTAGGATGATGAATATTCTTGTTTTGACAAATCCAAATCTTCAAATTTGGATTATTTAAAATATCTAATTCATTATGCGATATTTCATAATCTGAATGACCGGATATTAAAAATTTTACACCATCATTTATGTCTATTGTTTTATTAAAATCTCTCCAATTATATACATTAATTGTATTATCAAACCTGTATTTTATAAAATCAGTTTTAATGTAATAAAGTTCTTTGCAACTATTATTGTTACAAAAATGAAGAATTTTATCGCTTGTTATAAAATCATCTTTATCAATTGTAAAATTATATAAGTAACTCATATTATATAATTTAAAGGCATAAAATACTTAAGCTTTTTTATATTAAATAATAAATATACATTCTATAAAAATATATTAAATATAACAGGTGATATCAAATATATTATAATACGGATTGAAGATGAGCTATACTGAAATAACGATGACAACAAATGAAATTAATAATTTTTCTGTTAGTGAACTAAATTACATTAGAGAGTCTATAGAAAATATGAATAAATTTAATCAAGTAGAGGTTCTAAGAATATTGAATAATTACAAAAATGTTACATTGAATGAGAACAAATATGGTGTTCACATAAATTTATCAGAAGTAAATAAGGATGTATTAGAAGCTATGAAAGCATACATAAATTATGTGAATAATCAAGAGTTAACATTGAATGAAATAGAAAAACAAAAAGAATCATTCAAAAATATATATTTTTCAAAAGATAATAAAGATAATTAACAATAAAATAGTAGCAAACTAAATAGAAAATGGCTTTTGTAAAAGAAGACGATTTATATCAAAATTATGTAAAACATGTTCAAGATTATATGTTTAATAACACAACCATATGTAAATCAATAGAATGTAAATTGCATGATCAATATAATAGCAAAAAAATGAAGCAACAAACTGAAAAAATTGAAAATATAAATAAAAACATATTTGTACCAAATGATAATGATAGTTTATTTTGGTGTCTATATATTATTAAAAACGGTTTATCTAACTACACTCAATTAACAAATAGAAATTTAATTGTTGAAAAAAAAATGAAAATTGAATACGTAGAACGTTTGCGAAAAGAAAAACAATTAATTAAACAATATAAATTTGATACACTAACAAATACTGAAAATATGCTAGCAAATGAAACAAGGATTGATATCAATACATTTTTAACATTATGCGTGGTTGGTTGTTTGAATATTTTTTTCATTAAAAAAAATACCTACTTTGAGTTGAATATGAATGACTCTAATAAAATTTATATCATTAAATATATTTCAGAAAAAGACAAATATGGTTTTGAAGAAACGAACAAAGATACTATTGATGATTTTAGAAATAAATATTACAAGGTTGACAATATTGCAAAACCGATAAAATCAATGTCTGCCTACAAAACTCAAGAACTAATAGATATTTGCAATAAATTAGGTATTGAAACTACTATTAATAATGACACTTCAACTGCTAAAAATAAAAGCAAAAAAGACTTGTATGAAGAAATTATTAAATATTTTTAAAAAAATTGAACAATAATTTAAAAATAACTCTATTCATATATTATATAAAATGTTGAATGAAGAAAATAAATTGAATATAGAAAGTGATTTCGGAAGTGAAGAATTAAATAAAATTTATAATAGTTTGGACGATAAAACACGGCAAGAAGTTGATCTATTATCTAAATTAGAATTCAAAATTGAAATACTTAAAGATATATCAAACAAAGATCTAGAAATTCTATATAATAATTTAAATTTAAAAGAAAAGGTGAAACTTGAATCTTTAAAAATTAGAGATAGGTATTTTATCTTGAAACAATTACTAAAAAAACAAAAGAGTCTTCCAATACCTCCACAGCCACCTAAAACACCTGATTTTAGTCCTCCTGTAAACACGAACGAAAAACAAATTCCTGATGAATTATTGAAAGAAGATATTGATGTTGATGAAAATGAAATAGATATGGTACTAGTGGAACAAAATAGACAAAATACTGTTAATTTAGTAGATTCAACCCAGTCTCAAAAAAATACCCAAAAAGATTTTGCTAATTTAATTAAATTATATTATCAAGCGACGCCATTTAGTCAGTCCAATAAAAATCATGAGTTAGAAGTTAGATTTGGAACAAGAGGTATTAAACCGTTAAACAAGAATGATTATGATAATGTGATAAAAAAATTAAAATCCTATGGTTTTACTAGTATAAATGAAGTAGGGACATCTAGTTTAAAAATACAATGCGAATATTTGGACAAAAATACAGGAAAATTCAAATTATCAAATACGAGAGTTATAATTAATGATTTGTTTTTGATACAAAAGTACTGTAAATCAAACGATATTAAAGCAATCATGAAAGAAAATGTGAATACTGTTTCATTTGTAAATAAGAATAATGTATTTATTAATAACAATAAAATATTTCCTGTCAACTTTGATGAATTTAATTTTAGAGTTTCGTATCAAATAGAAGAAAATATAAGTATGGCATCTAAAAATTTTATACTGCAAAGTTGGGATAAAAACAAAAAAACGTTTAGGTTTTTAAATCGTGTTACATTTACACATCCAGATTATCCTATCAACGTTGATATAAGTATTACAAAATTCAATGGGGATAATTATAAAAGAACGTATACTATAGAAGAGTCAAATGTCTTCAATAGTCCTGAAAGAATTGAAATTGAATTAGAAGTTGATAACAATAAAATTGGTCCATATACTCCATTTGATTCATCTGAAAAAATATTAGAAGCGTTGCGAAAAGTTATTAAATTTATTCTAGGTGGTCTTCAAAATACGAATTACCCTATTTCTTATTCTGAACAAAAAGAAGTCATGGATGAATATATGAAAATTTTACATAAAGAAAATTATAAACCTGAGAAAAGAATATATCCTAGTGACTTTATTGGACCATCTTCATTTACTTTACAAATGTCTAATATAGCAGAAATAGATACAAATTCAAATGTTCCAAATATTAGAAAAGATTTTGTTGTAACTGATAAAGCTGATGGTGATCGTCATCTTCTATTCATAAATGCTAGAGGTAAAATTTATTTAATAAATACTAATATGCAAGTTATTTTCACTGGTGCAAAAACAATTAATAAAGATATATTCAATACTTTAATAGATGGAGAGTTAATTGCAAATGATAAATTTGGCAAATTCATAAATTTATATGCAGCTTTTGATATTTATTACTTGAATAAAGTTGATATTAGAATGTTACCATTTATTATAAAAGAAGAGCCAATTGATTCCATTCATAGTAAGAGTGGCGAAGAAAGAACCACCAATCAAAAATCTAAAATGAAATCTAACACAAAAAATACTAACAGTGACATTTATCAATCTAGATATATGTTATTACAAAGTACAGTCTCTTCTATAAAAGCAATATCTATTATGGATGTAAATATTTCAGTAGAAACAACTAAGAATACAAATGAAATTAAAAAATTATTATCTCCGATTACAATTAAAAACAAGAAATTTTATCCAGAAAGTATTGTAAAAGGTAATATATTTGATGCATGCAATGACATTTTAACCAAAGTAAGGGAAAATAGGTTTGAATATAATACGGATGGTCTGATATTTACACATGCTTATTATGGAGTAGGTTCTAATAAAGAAGGCGAAACTGGTCCGCTAAGTAAAATAACATGGGAGTATTCTTTTAAATGGAAGCCGACACAAGATAATACCATTGATTTCTTTGTAGTTACAACAAAACAACCAGGAGGAGAGGATGTTGTCAAAACCATTTATGAAGCAGGCATAAATTCACAATTGAGCACACAATTGAGTGAATATAAAACAATACAACTAAGTTGCACATATAGTGAAAGAAAACATGGAACTATTTATTTGAATCCTTGTCAAGATCTAATTGATGATAAATTACCTGAATTTAAAGAGACAAACTTTGAAGATAAATATACGAATGATGCAAAACCATTGCAATTTTATCCAACTGAACCATTTGATCCTGAAGCTGGATTGTGTAACATTATGTTAAAATTAGATGATAATGGTGTAAAACAAATGTTTACTGAAGAGAATGAAGTTTTTGGCGATAATATGATTGTTGAATTTAGTTATGATTTAACAAAGGAAAAAGGATGGAGATGGGTTCCAAAAAGAGTTAGATACGATAAAACAAGTGAATTCTTACAAGGAATGAAAAATTTTGGTAATGCGTATCATGTTGCAAATAGCAATTGGAAATCAATTAACAACCCAATCACAGAGGACATGATTTCTACTGGAGAAGGGATACCTGATATAAGTGTAGATGAAGATATTTACTATAATAAACCAGCTGGCAAAACATCAACTGAAGCAATGAAAAATTTTCACAATTTATACGTAAAAAAATTGTTAATTAAGTCGGTTTCTAGACAAGGAGATACATTGATTGATTACGCATGTGGGAAAGCAGGCGATTTACCAAAATGGATAAGCTCGCGCCTGTCATTTGTTTTTGGTATTGACAAGTCTAAAAATAATTTAGAAGACAGGCTTGACGGCGCATGTGTTAGATATTTGAATTCAACCAAGACAAATAAGCATATGCCAAATGCATTATTTGTAAATGGTGATACTTCATATAACATTAAATCTGGTGCCGCAATGTTGAATGATAAAGCGATACAAACCACGAGAGCAATATTTGGCGATGGACCAAAAGATGTAGATAAATTAGGCAAGGCCGTTTTTAGACAATATGGTAAAGGTGAAGATGGCTTCAACGTGTCATCGTGTCAATTTGCGGTACACTACTTTTTAGAAAATCCAAACACGCTTCAAGGGTTTATGAAAAATATATCAGAATGTACGAAATTAAATGGATATTTCATTGGTACATGTTATGATGGTAAAGAAGTATTTAATTTATTGAAAAAAAAACAACAAGGAGATTCTATTCAAATTATAGAAAAAGGTAAAAAGGTGTGGGAAATAATAAAAGGATACGATTCGCCTGCATTAGAAGACAACTCAAGTTGCATTGGTTATAGAATAGATGTATACCAAGATTCAATAAATCAATTAATCACAGAATACTTGGTAAATTTTGATTACTTAGACAATGTTTTGGACAATTATGGTTTCAAATTAATAGATAGAGAAGAAGCGTTGTCAATGGGATTACCTGAAGGAAGTGGGCTATTCAGCGAATTGTTTATGAATATGATGGAAGAAGTAAAGAAAAACAAAAATAAATCAAAAGATTACGGAGAAGCAATCAATATGAGTGATTATGAAAAAAAAATCTCGTTTTTAAATAGATATTTCGTGTATAAAAAAATTAGAAATGTAAATACAGACAAAGTTCAAATAGAATTTGGCGATTATAATTATTCGGAAATTGAAAAAAATGTTGAAGAAAGTAAGTCAGCTGTATTAATTTCAAAAGAGTTGGAAAAAGAAACAAAAAAGAAACGTAAAGTGCGAAAATTGGGCAAAAAATTAATTTTAGATCCTTCTACAGAAGCAATGGAATAAAACTAACAGCTATAATAATTACTTAAACATTTAATTATTATAATGTATAATAAAGTTACCTATATTATGAATTATTATACATTACCAAAAATAAACAATAGAATAACAATTGCGGAGAATAAAAATATAAATGAAATGAAGCCATATATTTCAAAAACATTAATAAATTATTATGATGAATTAAAAAAAGAAATTATTTTATTATGTGATAGCAGCAGTGATAACTCAGAAACTGATTATGATAATATAATTAAAATCGTTAACCCTTATGAATATATATTTTCCAAAGTACCTGGTTCTAATTTTTCAGTAAGTAAATTGAAACCCAAAAGTATAATGTTTTATGATTTATTAGAAATATTTCAAACATTGAATTTACTGAATTTATTTAATTTTGATATTATGAATTCTTTGATAGTTGGTAAAAATTACGAAGATTCGCTAGAATGTCTTGAGATTCTAAGAGAAAATTACAATGAAGACAAGTTTTTTTGTTTTTATGAATATAATTCAACTTTTTATAGTTTAATAGAAAAAACGAAATTTAATTTTATAATATATGAAATAGACAATTGTCAGGATTTGAATCAATATTGTATTAATTTAGTTGAAATATTGATAATTATATTAAAATTTTTAAAAGAAAATAGTTTTGTTATTTTGAAAATAGACAATATTTTTTATAAACCAATAATTGACGTTGTATATATTTTGTGTTCTTTTTTTGAAAAAATCAATATTATTAAACCAACAACATCAAACATAATAAATTCTGACAAATATATCATTCTACAGAATTTGAAACTAAACCACTATAGCTTTGATGTAATTAATAATTATATCATATTACTGAATAATATTATTTCAAATTATAATAAAAATTTAAACATCCATAACATAGTTGATAGTGAAATTCCATATTATTTTTTGAATAAAATAGATGATATTAACATAATAATAGGACAACAACAACTAGAAGCTTTAAATCAAATAATTAATATTTTAAAAAATAAAAATAAGAACGACAAAATTGAATGTTTGAAAAAAAATTGTATAGAAAAATCTATTAATTGGTGTGAAAAATACAAAATACCTTACAATAAGTTTTTAGACAAAATCAATATTTTTCTACCGATTGTTAAGGATAAAGAAAAGGCGAATTTGGTCGCCGCCGGGGTAACGTAATTTTTCAATATTACAATATTACAATATTACAATATTTTATAAAAGCGAATTTGAATTTGGACTTTGTCTATAATGATTTGTCAGACGTGAGAAAGGCGAGTTCTGGAAATAGTAATAACGATATGGACTCGCTTGAGAGACAGGTGTAAAATAATCGGGTTTTTTAACGTAGTTGCACATTTTTTTATTTTGAAATGTTGTTGGATGAAAATTAAGCGGTGGTTTTTCACACTGTTGTGCTGGTTTATTCTTTCCTATAAAATTTTTATTGTATGATGCAGCATTTTTCTCAATAGTTGTAACATTGAGTTTTAACATACGTGTACTAGAATCAACCGCCCCTTGTTGTGCATACTGTGGATTGTTTGGTTTATACACAGTTAATTTACAACCTATTGGATTATTTGGTCCGGCAAAAGGAACCCCACAATAAGGATTATTTACAAATGCAATAAAAATATTTAATGCTTTGTCACGAGATATTTCTGGTAAATTTTGTAAATAACCAAATAAAACAGTGAATTTAAATTCTTTTTTTTCAATAAAAGCGTTATATTGTTCAATTGTAATTGCATTTTGACTTAATAAAATGTCAAGAATAGCATATACCAAATTGATTTCCGAAGCAGTAACTATTTCAGCGTTTGGTTGACAGTTCGCAAAATATGTGTTTGTAATTGATAAAGGGTCTCCTGGTTTGGATGCGCGAATTAAAGCTGCTGTAAGAGTTGGGTTTGGAGATGCCGCTATTTCTGCAGCATTTATAGGATTATAAGCTTCAAAATTAAATGCTTTTTGTTGATATGTTTTACATCTATTTTGTAAATATTGTTTATGGGTAGTATAATAATTTTTAGGTAAATTAGTATTTGCATAAATAACACGTTTTAATGCGAACTTTTCTTGATTGCAACACAAAACTTTATTCTCTGTATTTGTTTCGGGATTTTCGGTTAAATAAGTTTTGTTAGGATAATATGTATCTACGATTCCAACACCTTGACAATTAACACAATCTACATTAATTTGTAGTGATTGATTAATTTCAGTATAAGGATTTTGTTTTACTAAATAACTTCCAGGTTTATCTTGCATTTCATTTAACAATCCGCTTCCACCGAACCCTCCACCGAGAGAAGTTCCTTTACTAGATTTTACATTACGATTTAAATTATACTGAATTAATCCAACTTCTGCCTCGGGTATATATGTTTTGTCTTTATAAATAAATTGTCCTGCTTTATTTGTATCAAGTGTAATAATATTTACATTTGGAATAACCCTTCCTTTTCTGTAGTGTTTTAAAGGTCTTGGTTTACCAAAAGGTCCAGGAAAAATATTTCCTGGATCATTATTTGTTAAAGGACGAATATGGCCTGCTGCAACTCCCGTAGGATTGCTGTTAATACCTTCACCTTTCCAAGTTTTGTAACCGCCTTGATTACGAAGATTTACAGATAGTCCCATTCCAACTGGATAAAAAGATGTTCCTAATGAATTAAATCCTGTATTTAAAGAATTATTATATACTTGTGCCATTTATATTATTATTATATTTTTTATATAATAATATAATATATTAATAATGATAATTAATATATTGATTATATTTTTTATAATACTTATACTTTATCAACTACTTTTACTACAATTAAAATATAATTTTGATAATTTTGATAATCATATTATAGAAGGGATGGATACATCATCATCATCATCTTCCAAAGATTATCAACCATATGATAAAAATAATCAAAATAATAGTTTAATATTGGCTCAGCAAAATGCTGGAAACATAGAAGTATTAAAACAACAAATGGACAAAGTTTTAGGGCTATCAAATCAAGTACGTGATATAAGTGGAAATGTGACAACATTAACAGAACAAGTTACAACGTTAATGCTGCAACAACAAAAAACAGCTGAATCTAAGCTATCTGATTCTCCACCCAAAATAACTGGTGCATAGCAACTTTTCAAAAGCAACTTTTCAAAAGCAACTTTTCAAAAAAGTTGCGCAAAACCCAGCAAACCCTTACATATTTATTTAAGAAAGGCAAATTTTCAAAAGCAACTTTTCAAAAGCAACTTTTGAAAAAAGTTGCGCAAAACCTAGCAAAACCTTACATATTTATTTAAGAAAAGCAAATTTTCAAAAAAAGTTGTACATTAAGAAAAGCAAAAAGTTTTGGCTCAACCTTTTTTGAAAAGGTTGATAAATTTATAATATTTGCATAATTTAATATAATAAATAAAATATGTCAAACTCCAATATATTTGAAAGTGTTTTAACCGACGCACAAGGAGTACAAGATAAATTACTCGGGCCATCATATCCATATTATAAAAATATTAGAAACCCAAGTGAAATAGGTATGTCCGACGCTGGAACATTAGATGCTCTTGGAAATGATGTGGATGGTTTGATCAATTATGTTAAAGTGTTGGTTGACGGGACTGGAAAAGCTTCAAGCACAGGCCAACCTTTAGGTAATAAATTTTTTTTGAATACAGGTGCAAAATGTTTAGATAAAGATACAAAAGAAGAGGTAGATAGATTTATTTATGTAAATAATGTTCCAGACGGTAGTATTCCCTTTATATCACAAGGTATGGGAGTTAATTTTGGCCAATTTCGTGGTCTAATACCAGGCGCAATTAGTAATCTAAATGTTTTAAACCCATATGCAATTATGCAATCGTTTCTCGCAGGAACTACACCACCATGTCAAAAACTGACAATGCAAACAATAGATGTTAATAATAATAAATCTAGTGAAACACATTACGTGACATTAGTTGATATACAAAATATGAATCCATGTAGTTTTCAAAATAAAAAAAACCCTATTACTGGTGCCCCATGTAGACAAGCATTTCAAAATATAACGCAAATAGAATCACATATTAGCGAGGATGATCAAATTAAACTGCCTCAAGATCCAATTGCCCAATTGTATTTTTTAAGTTTGTCTGCGTTAGCAATTTATATTTTTTACAGAATAATGGAAAAAGGAAAGTAATAATATTATACTATTTTATAAATTTTATAAAGTGTAAAATAGTATTTTAACGCTTAGATTTTCTTAACTTTCTCGTGCGTTTTGAACGATTTGTTCTGGTTTTTTTTCTTCTACCGCCCACGGTAGTATAACTTGCAGTTTTTCCGCCATTGTAAGGAGCAGCAGTTAGTGCTAAATTACCACCCTTTTGTTTTTTTTGGTTTTTACCGCCATAGCCATTGCCAAAGTTTTGTTGATAAGATCCCCTACCCGTCAATCGGTTAAATATACTACTAAAAAATCCGGGTCGTTGTGAATCTGGTTGATTTGAATTCCAACTTGGATTCCAACTTAGTCTATTGGGAAAAAAACTACCATTCATTTATATAATTTATATAAATTATATAAATATAATAATATTAGTTTATTTGTTATATTTTCATATTATTTCTTAAATTATATTGGTTATCAAAAGAGTCTAAAGTATTATTTGGGAAGCTTTAATACTTTGAACGTCTTGTCTTTCTTCTTCTACCACCGCGACCTTTTCTACTTCGTCTTCCACCGCTATATCTAATACTATTGTTGTACTGATTAGGTCTACCATATCCTTGACCCACGGGAGGGACATATCCTTGACCCATAGGAGGGACATATCCTTGACCCACGGGAGGGACATATCCTTGACCCATAGGAGGGACATATCCTTGACCCATAGGAGGGACATATCCTTGACCCATAGGAGGGACATATCCTTGACCCATAGGAGGGACATATCCTTGA
>Ga0114971_10001381_pt1 | contig 16514 bp, 8 predicted proteins | sample M_140625_MF_Meta_FD_87320 | JGI IMG/M metagenome (GOLD analysis project Ga0114971, IMG submission 87320) | Freshwater microbial communities from Lake Montjoie, Canada to study carbon cycling - M_140625_MF_MetaG | ecosystem: Environmental > Aquatic > Freshwater > Lake | place: Lake Montjoie...
ACTCAGACAGCCATTGCGGAGCTGGGGCTCCGCGCTCCCAGGCACTGAGGGCTTTGAATCATCCATAAACCTAAAAGAGATGGGGGAAGCTTTGAAAAGTGTCTGTCCCCTGCCGCCCTCCTCTACTCACATTTCCTGCATTTCTCATGCCCAGAGGCTCCGCGATCCACGCTTGGGAGACCGTTGTCTTTTTCCATGGCAGCCCTGCAGGTAACACCTTTCGCGGCTCCATGCAACCAAGCCCAACCAACTCTTCCTTGGCGAGGTTTGCCCCCCTCAACCCCTCCTCGAGCAGTGGAGCAGAGTGCGTCGAAAGGACCGATCCAAGGCGTAGCAGGGTCTACCCGATTACATTCTCGCCGCGGTTCTCGGTCTGCTGGATCGTCACCGGCCAGCCGGGGAATTGGTTGGATTCCTTTCGGTCGGCAAGGTCGATGAGAAAGCGGTAGGACTCGACGGTGTAGGTTTTCTTATCCGTGTCGAAGGTGATGAAGCCGAAGCCGCTGCCTTTTTCGTGTGCCTTGTTGTAGCGGTTAGGCGCCCTGCCTGTTGTGGGATTTCCCACGGCATAGACGTAAATTTTGTTCTCGAAGCCATCGAGGAATTCTCCGGTGTTAGGCAGGCCATGCTTGGGTCGGTTCGCATGCGCCATCCCGAGTTCATCCGGCCGCCACCAACGCGGATAACCGGCGGCGATCGCGGGCGTGCAGAAAGACCACAGGCTGTCGCGCTGTTTCGCCGAGCCATACTGGGTGAGTGTGGTGAGGTGCTGGTCGCCGTTGATGTGCAGGGCCATCGACGGGCGCAGGATTTCCACGGCGCGGTTTCGCGGCGTCTGCGGCCAGGAGCCAGAATCGAGGTCCGCCTTCAGGTACCCGTCGTAGTCCCCGTGGTGAGTGGCGACGTTCGCAAACACGGTCTGGCTTAGAAGCGCCTTGAGCGTGTGGCCGCGCCAGTCCTGGGCCCACTTTTTTAGGAAGGCCTCCTGCCGCTCGCCCAGCAGCGAGAGCCCTGGCTTGTCGAGCGAGAGGCAATCAAAGTGAGCATCCTTCACATGGTCGACGCGGTCGCTGCCGGTCCGGACGCGATCCGGTCCGCTCTTCCACTGGCGGTCGGCGATGATCGCAAAGCTCACACCACCATACACCATGTCGCCGTAATAGACGCTGATGTCCTGCAAGCACGGCGTGGGGTCAAACGGATCGGGATGATGCGAGACATTCGTGCGATGTACGGCATTCACCATCCTCGCCGGTTCGCGATAACCGCCGTCGGAGGAAGCGTTGCCGCCTTCTCGCATTTTAGCGCCCCCCTCGCCCCAGATGTTGCCTTGGAAAACGTCGTGATCGTCCGGTAGACAGAGCGTTGGGGAGTGGCGCATCACCTCGCGGAACGACCACCCGAATTGGTAAAACTTCCTAAGGTAATTGAGGATCGCAAGCTCGGCCGGTTCGCGAATGAGCCCAAAGCCGCCGTGGTTTTCATAAATCTGATCGCCGGAGAAAAAGACGAGGTCGGGATCCATTTTCGCGACGTTGTTCGCCACAGGCTCATAAGGAAAGGCGTAGTCGTTTTGGCAGGTCATCGCGGCCATGCGTAGCGGACGGCCAACGGGATTTGCCCGGATCGTGCCGATCCATTCGTCTGGCGTCTCCGTGCCATCGCGATGCTTTTCGCGATACACGAGTTTGTAGGGCGTGGCCGTCTTCTCGTCCCATTTCGGAATGCGAAACGTGGCCACCCATGCATCGGGATCAAGCTTCGCTTCGCCTAGCGAATGCCATGCGCCACCGCGCTGCACGCGCAGTTCCACCACGGGGCTGTCGTCCTTCCCCATCGGTCCCGTCAGCGCGCTGATCTTCATCACGAAACCTTCTTCCGTGCGCGAATCGCTCAGCGAATACATCGCCCACAGGATGGGGCCAAACCGCTGCCTCGGGCTAACGCTGAACGCATCACCCGCCAGCGTCCATTCGCTGAAGCGATGCCGTGAACCCGTCTGCGCGGCCTTCTTGCCGACTTTAGCGCCGCCTTCAGCTCCGTAGTTGCTGACCAGCGCCACATTTCCGAGGAGCGCCTCCGCCGGAAAATCGTGCGTGACCTTTCCAAGACTCGCGCCAGTGCCAGGCGCGCGCGCTTCGAGCGTGAGCGTGACCTCTGCGCCTTTGGCTACGCCCGAGAGATGCAACTCGATGTTCTTCAAATCCGCCGCAGCCTCCAGCGGACCGGTATTTGCTCCGAGCATAAGCTGACCATCCGCCACGCCCGCGTTTACGCCTTTGGCGACAAAGCAATTGCTGCGATGCTCATTGATTTCACTGCGCACGCCGATGCGGAATCCCGCGCCCGCATCTACGCCCTTCGCCTCCAACTGCGCAACCTGCACCGACATCGTGAAGCCCTTCGCGGGTTTCGTGATCTGGTGCGTGAGCGAGTGAATGCTGCGGTTGCCGCCTAGGCTCTGGCATTCCGCCGCACCAGCCACGATCCGCCAGTCCTCCATCGGATTCGCCCAGAACTCGCCGCCCAGCCAGACCCGGTCGTGAGTGCGGCTCCATGCATCGGCGCTCTTGCCTCCGGCAACGGGTGCCGCAGCGCCGTATTCCGTTCGAGTACCGACCGCTGCGACTGTGCCAGCAGCGACCCATTTGAGCGCAGTGCGCCTCGTGATATTTTCGTTCATATAGGTGTGTGGTTCTTCTACAAAAAACTTGAAGGTGCGCCCAACGGAGACAGCAGCGGTTTGGCGATTAGGTGGAGCGATTATTCGATTGAATTCAACGCTGCGGTGCGTGCCACGCCTCTTGCATCAACCCTTCGAGACGTTTCACGATTTGCGGATTTTCGGCCGCCGCATTTTTCTGCTCCGTGGGATCGGCCTCCATGTGGAAAAGCTGCACCTCCATCGGCTTCGCAGCCGCGGTATTCTTTGCAGCCTTGCTCGGCGCTTCGTCTACCGAGCCTGTGTTCAGATGGATGAGCTTCCACGGCCACTCCAGCACGGAGCGTTTGCCGCCCTGTTCGTTGAAATTCCAAAACAGATACGGATGCTGTTTTTGCTCGCCGTTCTTTCCGAGCAAAGTCGGCACCAATGAAATCCCATCGCACGCCGCCTCCACTTTGGTACCCGCGAGTTCCGCGGCGGTCGGCATGAAATCCTGAAACCCGCTCACGTGTTCGCTCACGCTGCCCGCTTTGATTTTGCCGGGCCAGCGTGCGAGGAAAGGCTCGCGCACGCCGCCCTCCGTAAGGTCGCGTTTCCTTCCGGTGAGCCCGTCGTTGGATTGGAAGAACGCGACGTGGTGCAGCCCTTCCTCGTGCGGTCCGTTGTCGCTCGTGAAAAGAACGAGCGTATTTTCATCGAGCCCCAGCGCCTTCACTTTCGCAAGCACCGCGCCGACTTCGTTGTCAATGAACCGCATGACGCTCGCGAAACCCTTCTCCACATCCGGCCAGTCCGTGCCCGCGAACTCACCGTAGCCCGGTGACTCCAGCCCGTGCCCGAGCGGTGAACTAGGCTTGCCTGCCTCGTTGTTCGCGTGCGGCAGATTCAGCGCATAATAGAGGAAGAACGGCTTGTCTTTCTCCTTTGCGCGCTCGTCGAGCCAGCGCTGCACATCGTCCGCAAGCAATTGCGGCGCCCACTGCCTGCGGCCCTCGCGCGTTGCCACGCCGGTGCCTTCGATTTTCCCCTCAGTGCCAGGAATGATTTCATTGTTCAGCGCCACGCGCTGCCCGTCGCGGATGAGGAAGGTCGTGTAGCAATTGTGCGCGTGCGCCGTGTCCACGTAGCCGAAGAAATGGTCGAAGCCCTTCTTGTTCGGATCATCCACCGGCAGCGGCAGCCCGAGGCCGTATTTGCCGATGCACGCCGTTGTGTAGCCCGCGCTCTTCAGCAGCTTCGGCACCGTGAGATCCGTGTCCGGCACAAAGCCCGGCCCGTTGCCGCGCACCCTGCAGTGACCTGTGTGCAGCCCCGTGAGCAGCACGCAGCGCGAAGGCGCGCACACCGTGCAGCCCGCGTAGTGGCGCGTGAATTTCATCCCCTCCGCCGCCATGCGGTCGAGGTTCGGCGTGGTGAACCTTTTCTGCCCGTAGCACCCGAGGTCGCCATAGCCCGCATCGTCCACAAGAATGTAGATGATGTTCGGTTTGTCGGCCGCCTTGGCGGCCAGTGTAGTGAGCAAAAGCCAGGTGAGGAGTGTGAGGAGGGATTTCATGTCTCAGTGTTTTGTAAGCTGTCCTTGGATCGCTTTGTCCACGATCTCGCCGAGGTTTACCCAACAAAGTAGACCGGATTTTCTTGCAGATGGCATCGTTTTAAAGATCGGGAGATCTCGTACTGGGCGATGTTTCATTGAAGCGGAACAGACAGTGGGTGACGGTTTTTGGGGCGTGTTTCGGGCTGCGGCTTGGCTTCAACATAGGGAGGGCGATCGAGACTGTCGTCAAGTCGCGGGTCGTGAGTTTTTTGAAGGACTTCCCTCAATTGCGCGGAAAGCTTTTGCTGAAGCGCTTGGGATTCGGGCTGGTAGGCAATGTTATGGAGTTGGTCGGGGTCTTTGCTTATGTCGTAGAGTTCCTCTTGAGGCCGTTGGCCAAAGGTGTTTTCGTAAAATACCTTTGTAGCTGGATCCGTTCTGTGGGTCACAATCCATGCTTTGGTCAAACTGTTATCCATGTCTCGGAAGGGCGATTCCCAAAGGTTTTCATAGTTGGCAACAAAGGCGGCATCGGGCCCTTCGTTGTCTGAGCCAATGCCAAAGGGATCTCCCCACGGCCAGCGCTCCGGTTTAAAGTTATGGATGTAGAGGTGGGTCTGTGTGCGAATGGCGCGGGAGGGGTATGGGACGTTGCCCGGTCGTGCAGTCGCGTAGTGGCGTTCTCGGCCGTAGATGGCAAAATTTCGCTGTGGATCCACGGTTCCGCTGTTCGGTGAGAGCAGTTGCGGCAAAAGACTAACGCCGTCCACGGCGGTTGGTGTCGGGACGCCGGCTACTTCAAGGAATGTTGGGGCGAGGTCCATGAGGTTCACGAAGTCGTCCACGGTGCGTCCCGGTTGGATGTGGCCGGGCCAGCGTACAATCAGGGGCGCGTGGCTACCGAGGTCGTAAAGCTGTGTCTTGCCGTGGGGGAGCCCTGGGGTTCCGTTGTCACCAGTGAGGGCAAGGAGGGTGTTTTGGGCGCGGCCAGCCTTTTCCAATTCCTCCGTAAAAATGCCAACCATCAGATCGAGCGCCTGCACTTCCCCGAGATAATCGGCTACATCGGTGCGTACTTCCGGCACATCCGGGAGGTAAGCGGGGAGTTTTCCTTTCAAGGAATCCGGAGTGATTCCCCAGAGTGCTTCCCCCGAACTGGAAGCGTATGGCCGGTGGGTGTTAATCGGCCCAAATATGAAAAAGAAGGGTTTGTCGGCAGGGCACGCATTGAGGACCCGAACGATACTCTCCCGAGTTTGGGCAATGACGGCATTGCGGCGCTGTCCGCGCTCCTCTGGCGTTTTGCCTTCGGCGACATGGAGCCCGTATCGCAGGTAACCCTTGATGCTAACGGTGGACGCGGCCGGCAGATTCGGTGAAAAATGAATCGTCTTAAACGCCTTGGCGGTAGCGTATCCAGCCTCGGAGAGAAGCTGAGGAAAATGAGGTAGAACGGCCAACGGGTCTGGGTGGCTTTTCCAGTCGCCGCCGTTAAGGAAGGCAGACGAGCCACATCTCCAGAAATAGGAACCTGTGAGCAATGCCCCGCGGGAGGGCGTACATTGGGGGCAGGAATAAAAGGCGTTATTAAAACGAACACCGGACTGTGCGACTTTATCGATATTGGGCGTTTTGACGATATCACAGGGAGAAGGGTGCTTGGAATCCGCGTAACAGCCGGCGTGGCGGCCCCAGTCGTCTGCGAAGAAGAGGACGATATTGGGCTTGGCTTCAGTAGCGAGGAGGGCGGCTGTGGCTGTATGTAGAAAGAGCAGGGCTAACCCCAGTTGTGAGAGGCGGAAAGGAGGTCGTAGCGCACAGGAATAGGAATCCACGCTTATGGAACACCGGTACGGCCAAAAGGTTTGGGATTTATTTGATTTTTGAGGGCGCTTTTGGGGCGCTTAACGCATTCGTCCAGAGCGACTGCCGGGATCCTTACGGACTACGAAAACGTCTACACGGACTGAGCCGGCCGCCGGAGCATTGGCGAGCGAAGCAGAAACGTTTGGAACGCTGAGGCCCCCAGCGAGAGTTCTACATTGCCCAAATTGACGTTAAACCTGTGGCTCGATAATCGCTGCGCGATAAGAACAGACTGGGATTTTAACCGAAGCCGCTGTTTTGCCGGCAACCAAAGCCAGCCTCGCACACAATGGCTCGATTTCGCTGGACGCTCCGGAAGGAATCGGTGAAAAGCAATTCTCACTTAACTCTCCAGCGTTAAGGCTGAAGAAATCGTGCCGGGGGGCAAAAAACAAATGCCTAACCGTTGAGTCCTGAACCCCATTCTCGTATCGATCCCTTTTCTACCGCCCGTCCTGCATGCAGCCGAGCCAGCACCCCGAAAACAGTGACCGCATGAAACCCGCCCCCCTGAAACGCCAAAGCCGCACCGCCGACCTCGCAGTTGCCTCACTCAAAGTCGGTGTCACCCGCCGCGAGTTCATCAGGCGCACCGGCGCGACCGTCGCTGCCGCCGCCGCCTTGAAAGTCCTGCCCCAAACGCTCGCTGCTTCCGCTGCGCCCGGCATTCCACCGCATCGCGCACTCGAAGTGCCAGGCGTTCACGCCTATCCGCTGGAGCATTCCATCGCAGCAGGCGACACGCTGGAGCTGTGCGTGAGCAACGACGTTCCTTACCGCCTTTCGATGTGCAGGCTCGGCCCGCAAGTGGATGACCCGGCGGGCGATGAGGTGCTCGCGCGTTTCGATGAGTCGGCCGCGAACCCGCAGGCAATTCATCCTGGCTCGTATGTACATGTGGACCAGGGATTGAGCGGCGCGCTGCACGCTGTTACGCTCGAATGTTGGCTGCGTCCGTGGGATCTGACGAAATTGCAGGGACTAATCAGCCAGGGGGACCCTAGTTCTGCGAATGGTTTTGCCGTCAGCATCGGCGAGGGCGGTGATGTGGGTTTCCACCTCGGCGTCGAGCATCGCAGCAAGCCCGGCGGCGTCACGCGCAACCAGTGGCATCACATCGTCGCAACGTGGGATGGGCAGCGAAAGCGGGTCTTTGTGAACGCGAAGGAAATCGGGGCGTGGGATTTCGCCGGGCCGTGGTTGCCGGGCAATCACGCGCTGCGTCTCGGTGCGATGACGCAGGCGGGCAGCGCGCAGCATTTTCTCGACGGCGATCTCGCGATGCCAGTGATCTACAACCGCGCGCTGACTGATGAGGAAATCAGCGAACGATTCAAGCAGCAGGCGCTCAAGCCCGCGCAAGGCAAAGGCGTGCTCGCGTGCTGGCCGTTGAGTGAAGAGCGCGGCGAGCGTGTAGCCGACACGATGGGTAAATACCACGGTCGCATCATCAATCACGGCACTTGGATGATCGGCGGGCCTGGCTTCAACGCCGACGTGCCGCGCTTCGGCAACTACGACCCGAAGAACGACGCCACGCGCGGCCACGGGCTGCGCCTCGCCTCGGACGACCTCTACGATTGCAGATGGAACGTCACGCATCGCTGGCGCGTTCCCGCGGAGTCGCGCTCCGGCATTTACGTCGCGCGGATGGAGTTCGAGTTCGCAGGCAAGCCGCGCACTTATCATTGCACCTTCATCGTGCGCCGCGCGCCACGCCGGAAGAAGGCGCCGATCCTTCTTGTCACCGCGACGAACACCTGGCGCGCCTACGGCGGCACGCCGTTCGCCCTCACGCCAGAGCCATTGCATGAGGTCTGGGGCACTGGCGGCATCGAGAAAGATCCGCGTGGTCTGCCCGCCTACTGCCTCTACCGCAGCCACGCCGCGGGCCAGGGCACGTATCAAGTCGGCCTGCGGATGCCGTGGCCCGCCGCCGGGCCATATGTGCTCTACGGTGGACCGACCCAATACAGCCACCTCGCCCGCGCCGATCGTTGCACGCAGGCATGGCTCGAACAACAAAACTACGACTACGATGTCATCAGCGACCTCGATCTGCATCGCGACCCCGGCGTGTTGCGCGGCTACAAGACCTTCATGGTCGTCGGCCATAATGAATACTGGTCGCTGCCGATGTATCGCGGGCTGGAAACGTATCTGCGCGGCGGCGGCAACCTCGCCGTGCTCAGCGGCAACACGATGTTCTGGCGCGTGTCGTTTAACGACGACAGCACGGTGATGGAATGCCGCAAGGCCGACTCCTTCCCCGGCTCGCACGTGCCGCGCGAGCGCCGCGGCGAGGCGTGGCACAGTCAGGACGGCTTGCGCGGCGGCATGATGCGCGAATGCGGCTTCCCAGGCATCAATCTCATCGCGCTTGATTTCCTCGGCTACACCATTTCAGGCGTGTTGACGCAAGCAGGTCCATACCTCGTCGAGAACTCGGACCATTTTCTTTTCAACCAGCCCGAGCGCACGGGCCTGAAGAAGGGCGATGCCTTCGGCCTCGCCGCCGAAGGAAGGATGAATGCCAACGCGCACGAGATCGACATCCGGCCCTCGACCTTCGCGCGCTTGCAGGAGCAGCCCCCGCCCGAAGGCGGCGTGGTGCCGAATGATCCTCTGGGCATCCAGCTCCTCGCCCAGGGGCAGGTGTTTTGGAAAAATGGCGGCAAGGCGTTCGACTATTTCTGCCGCAAGATCGCGCCCAAAACCGATCAGGGCGGCGAGCTGATTTACTGGGAGCGCCCCGACGGCGGCCGCGTCTTCAATGCCGCCACCATTGCCTCCGGCTCAGTGCTCCACACTGACGAGCGCTGGGCAGCCGTGATGCGAAATGTGCTCGCGCATTTTGGTGTCACGAAAGGCTCGGGCTGATCGCTAAACCAGAAACGACCGTCACCGCGCCCAAAAAGGAGTCGCGCGCGCCCGAGTTTCCACGAATTGATCGGGTACGTACTATTCCTTCGCTTGCCGAAAAGCTGCGTGGCTGGCAAGGAGCCAAGCTGCGGGAGTTCGAGGAAATGGAATTTTCAGCGCTCCAGATTTCAGAAAGCGACACGGGTGTGGTTGTCGCGGAGTGTTCTGCGAACAGTGCTGCCTACAAAATGGGCATTCGGCCGACGGACTTCATCCAAAGGGCTGACGACCGTGTGGTGAGAAACATTCGGGATTTTTTCGGTGCAACTAGCCCTCATGCTTCCGGCAGGAAGATGAAGATCAAGCTCTGTCGAGCACTACAGGAAATGACCATTGAAATAGGAGGCGATGGCAAGGAGCGCGGCAGAGCGGCGGACACCCTTGATCATAATTAGTGTCCTTTTAATCAATACCTTAAAAATCAAACTGCTTATTTCAAAAGCGCCACGGAATCGCCAGCCTAGGGACTCAGAAGTCTTTCTTGTTGAGGGATCAACTCTTGCGGAGATGCAGCTTTGCCTACTTCGGTCTAGGGCTTGTAGATTTGGTCGAACGTCCCACCATCCACGAAGTGGACGCGTTGTGCCTTCGTCCAACCGCCAAAAGCGCCATCGATGGTTACCAATTCAAGCTTGGGAAACTGCGATCCATACTTAGCCAAAGCCTTTGCACTGCGAGGGCGGTAGAAATTCTTCCCAATAATATCCTGCCCTTCCTCGCTAAAAAGATAGTTTAGATACGCTTCCGCTAAATCCCGAGTCTTCTTCCGGTCTACATTCTTGTCCACCACACTTACGGACGCCTCCGCAAGGATGCTCTGCGGTGGTGCTACAATTTGAAACTTGTCCGCTCCAAATTCTTTGAGCGCCAAAAACGCCTCGTTTTCCCACGTCAACAGCACATCGCCGATTTCTCGCTGGATAAAAGTGGTGGTCGAACCCCGAGCGCCGCTGTCGAGGACTGGGACGTTCTTATAAAGTTTGCCAATAAAATCGAGCACCTTGGCCTCGTCCTTGCCGAAGGCCTTCTCCGCATAAGCCCAAGCCGCCAGATAATTCCAGCGAGCGCCCCCCGATGTTTTGGGGTTGGGCGTGATGACCTGTAGATCCTTTTTAATAAGATCGTCCCAGTCCTTGATACCCTTCGGATTCCCCTTCCTCACGAAAAATACAATCGTGGACGTGTAGGGAGCGCTATTATCCGGCAATCGACTCGCCCAATTCTCGGGAATTAATCCCCCGTTTGAGTACAACGCATGGACGTCTCCAGCGAGCGCTAACGTCACCACGTCCGCCCTAAGTCCATCAATCACCGCCCGCGCCTGCTTGCTGGATCCTCCGTGGGATTGCTTGATGGAGACGTTTTCTCCAGTTTTCGCCTTCCAGTAGCGGACAAAAGCTGGGTTAAACTCCGAGTAAAACTCCCGAGTCGGATCGTAGGAGACATTCAGTAAATCCCGAGCAGCGCTGGCGAAGGCCACGCTCAGTGCGAGGAAATAGACGGTGAGAAGAGATAAGCGCATGGAAGTAAGGGATTTTCGGAGTTTTTTGAGAATAAACGGGCAAAAGGTATACCGCCTACGTCGCACCGAAAGGCGACTGCTTAATAGCAGCGATACTTAAACAACGACAAATGTATACCTGATGGGTGTAGATTGAGTCAAAAGCTTATTTTATTTATTTTTCCTGCTTCCACTCCACCGCGCTCTACCGACCAGCAGCCTAGTCGCAAAACCACGCCACAAAACTGCTCTTGCGCACAGTTTACTGAACTGAAAAACAGGCGCTTAACTTCATACCACCCGTCCTGATTACTAAAACGAATTGGAGCGGTAAACTGCGCCCCCTCAAAAGCATTGCTCAACTTGTCACGCCACGCGCCATCTACCGCAGCCTGATCCAAGCTTAGAAAACCGCTGCTTGTGGCGGACGCTCACCGCAGAAGGTGCCCATTCGCATTGACGGTGATTTGCAGCAACACGGCTCCCGGTCATCCCGCAACCCGGGATTCGGCGCGCAGGAAAAGCCCCTGTCCCTGCGGTTCCACCTCTCCTGGGACCGCGGAGCCCCAGCTCCGCTTTGACGCTCCAAAAACTCAGACAGCCATTGCGGAGCTGGGGCTCCGCGGTCCCAGGTTCTGAGGGCTTTGAATCATCCATAAACCTAAAAAAGATGGGGGTTCCATGAAAAGTGCCTGTCCCGAATGGCACTTACTTAAGGCGCTTTTTCGTGCGGTGGTCGTGCGGCACCCCTTTTTGTTGACGTAAAGATCCCACGACAGACGCCCTTAACTAAGTGCCATTCGCCCCTGTCCCCTCTGCTCCTGTACTTGATCCACAGGCATAGCGTCCTAATACAGTGAATGACTCGAAGTATCGGTGCCGAAGACGCGCAAAAGTTGCGGTTGGGATTCCCCTAGTAGCCGATTTGCTGGTAAGATACCGCCATGAATTCCGAGGGTTGGATCGCAGTTTCGCCGCGCCACAACGTGCGACTCGCCCAAGAGTATCAGCACCTCATTCTGAAGCCGCCTGGTAGGGATTTTGTGGTGCGCAACCTCGCCCTGCGCAAAGTGGGCGACATGCCCCTGATGTCAGCAGAGTTAGTGATCGCCGGCACCGAAACTCGCCGCGAGTACCCCGCCACGGAGACTTACCCGTTACACTTTCGAAAGACGTACTTTCCGGCAAGTTTGCACGGGGATCCGCAGGTTGAATTTCAACGACAAATGCGCGCCTCGGAATGGCTCACAGTGCCGCCGCCCATCGGTTGGTCGCCGCTGAGCTTCCGCAGTTGCTTTCTACCGGGAAAGCCCTTCAACCGTATCTCCCCCTTTGGGATAGAGCCCGAGGAGCAAAACATCCAAGTGGCGTTAGAACAACCGCTAGCCACTGCCGCTGGCTTATGGCATTTGTTGGACGCAGCTTACGGGCAGATTACGACGCTTCACAACGCGGGTTTTAGTCACGGGGACATGGAGTTACACAACCTCATTGTGTGCCCCTCCCCGCTGGAAGTGCAGTTAATTGATTTTGAAAACGCAAGGGAACGCAACGAATTAAGCGGTGCGCAGTGGACTCAGGCTTGCGAAGCAGATCTGCGCCTCATCCTTAGGGAAGCTGTGTATTTAAAATGCGCTTTGGGGGAGCAATCCGGCAGCATGTCGGAGGCCGCCGAGGCGCGGATGGAGTCTTTATTCCAAAACCCCAACCGTTTCCGGCGCGCCATTTTGCGTCAAGGCAGCCTCTAACCCATTGCCAGAGGGCGGCACACTTGCGAAGGAGGGGCAAGAGGCGCAATCAATTAGGATCCCTCGAATTTTGCGGAATGTCTCCTGAGACCATCTCTATTAGGTTTATGGATGATTAAAAGACCTCAGCACCTGGGAGCGCGGAGCCCCAGCTCCGCAGGGACGGTCTGAGTTTTTGGAGCGTCAAAGCGGAGCTGGGGCTCCGCGGTCCCAGCAGAGAAGGACCAATTTTCTTCAAGATTTGGCATTAGAACGTGTGAGCATCGGGGTTATACCTAAGCTGGGTTGCTTACCTCATTCTTGGAGTCGCAAAGCAGCCGTCCGCCCAGATATTCTTCAACCCACTGAGCTTCGTTCCTTAACCCCCAAAGTCTTCCTTATGCCCGCCCTCCCCTCACCCAATTCTCGCCGATTCACCGCCTCGCTCTTCCTGGCGACTTGCGCCGTCCTCTCTGGCTTCACTGCCCGAGGCGAAGAACCCGCCATCACCCATTCGTACGTCGCTTTCGGCGCCGCTACCGAGATTATTTCAGACAAAGGAGAGCTACTTTGGAAATACCCAGCGTCCACAAGAGATGGATGGATGTTGCCCAACGGCAATTTGTTACTCGCCCTGAGCAAGAACAAGGACTACCCCGGCGGCGCGGTGATCGAGGTCACCCGCGAGATGAAGGTGCTCTTTGAATACAAAGGAACGCAGTCAGAAGTAAATACGGCTCAATTACTTCCGAATGGGAATATCATGCTCACAGAAGCAGGAGACAAGCCGCGCATTTTAGAAGTCGATCGCGAAGGCAAGATTGTCGTTGAAGTGGCGTTGCAATGCCAAAACACGAACCATCACATGGAAAGCCGGATGGCGCGCAAACTGCCCAATGGCAACTACCTCGTACCACAGCTCTTCGACAAGGTAGTAAGGGAATACACGCCTGAGGGCAAAATTGTTTGGGAATTCAAAACGCCTGAGCAACCTAAAGACAGCTGGCCCTTTACCGCAATCCGCATCCCCAACGGCAATACCATCGTCAACCTCACGCACGGCAATTCCGTCGTGGAGGTCAATCCAGAGGGAAAAGTGGTTTGGGAATGTTCCAACGCGGACCTGCCCGACGTCTTCAAAGATCCGTGCGGCGCTCAATGGCTGCCCAACGGCAACCTGATGGTCACGAGCTACGCCGCCAAAGGAGATGCGATCAAGCTGTTTGAAATCAACAGGGAAAAGAAAATCGTCTGGAGCCGTCAAGACGGCAAGTCCCACGGCATCCACGAGTTCCAGATCCTCGACACCAACGGAAAAGCAATAGAGGGCACCATCTACCGCTAGTATTTTTTACGGAACTGCATGAAAACCAGAACACTGCGCCAATTTGCGCTCTCCACGCTACTCACTGCCGGCCTTTCCATGAGCGTGCGGGCGGTCAGCGACCTGGAGTTTTTTGAGCAAAAAATTCGGCCTGTGCTCGCGGAAAAGTGCTTTGAGTGTCACAGTGCAGATTCTAAAAGCTTAAAAGCTAACCTGTTACTCGACTCACGCGAGGGCTTCCTCAAGGGCGGCGATACGGCTCCCGCCCTCGTGCCGGGCGATCCTGAGAAGAGCCCGTTCATCGCGGCCCTTCATTACGCGGATCCGGAAACCGCGATGCCGCCAAAGAAAGCGGGCGGGAAGTTGCACGAGAATGTCATCGCGGATTTCAGTGCATGGGTGAAGGCCGGCGCCCCTTGGCCGGAGAGTAAAACGGCGAAGAAGAACTCCAAAAAGTTTGATCTGCAACAGCGCCGCGACGAACACTGGTGCTGGAAAGCTCCAGCCATCTATGCACTTCCATCGGTGCAGCGCAAAGACTGGTCACGCACTTCAAGCGACGCCTTCGTCCTTGCCAAGCTTGAGGCCGCCCAGCTCTCTCCCGCGCCTGAAGCGGACCGCGCCACACTGCTGCGCCGAGTCACGTTTGATTTGAGCGGTCTGCCGCCCTCCGTCGCGGACCTCAACGCATTTCTCAACGACAAGCAGCCCAACGCATTGGAGCGCGTCGTGGACAGACTGCTTGCCTCGCCGCAGTTCGGTGAACGCTGGGCACGGCATTGGATGGATCTGGTGCGTTACGCGGAAAGCCGTGGGCACGAGTTTGATCCGCCGATTCCCAATGCGTGGCAATACCGCGACTATCTGGTGCGCGCATTCAACGCGGACGTGCCCTACAACGCATTCATCAAGGAGGCGATCGCAGGCGACCTTTTACCCGCCCGCCTACAGCCAGGGACAGGGGCCAACGAGTCTGTGTTGGGCACGGGATTCTGGTTTTTTGGTGAGGAAGTCCATTCCCCAGTGGATATTAGGCAGGACGAAGTGGACCGACTGGACAACCGTTTGGACGTCATGGGCAAGACGTTTCTGGGGGTGACCATCGCGTGCGCCCGTTGCCACGATCACAAGTTCGACGCCATTTCGCAGAAGGATTACTACGGGATGATGGGCGTTTTGGTGAGCAGCAGCCAGCGCTTGGTCAGGTTTGAAACCATTGAACAAGAACGTGTTGCTGCCTCTGAAATTGCCAAACTGAGCAAAGAAACGGGACCCACCCTGCTCAAGCTTTACGCCCAAGCGTTGCGTCCAGCGCTGGAGCATCTGCCAGAAACGCTGGAGCAAGTCAGACTCCAAAGCGCAGGAAAGGCTGCGTCCGAGGCGTCGACCGAGGAAATTAAGTCGCCGTGGAGGGAAGAGCTCACGCGTGCGAAAGCCTCACCGGCGCACCCGCTTTATGCATTCGCCAGCGCTTGGCTTGCGCCGAAGCCAACTCCCATCAGCGCACAAAATCCGACGGCCATAACGCCCAACCCGTCTCCCGTAATCATCGCGGATTACACCCGATCCAACGCCTCGCCCTTCCTGCAAGACGGCTCGGCCTTTGGTCTCACTCCGGCTCAAACTGGGGTCCCTCTGCTTGGTGCGTCATTTGACAAGCCGTTGGCGGGCATCGTACAACAACCGTCGGCGAGGAGACAGGATGCTTGGAAGGATATCACAGCAAAGGGCGATCTGGATCCGGGGACGTTAAAAGACTACGCACGCAGTGGCCAATCGTTGCGCACACCCGAATTCACCGCAGGGGGTGGGAGCCTGTGGTATTTGGTGCGCGGAGCTGGCCGGGCTTACGCAGTGGTGAATTCGCACTTGATGATTCAAGGGCCGCTCCACGGAAAGACGCTTACCAAATGGGCGGACGCCGGACGCTGGGAATGGGTGCAGCACCGCTTGGAGACGTATCAGGGGCATCGTTTGCACGTGGAGCTTATGCCGGATGGCGCGGGAGATTTTGAAGTGGCGATGGTGGTGGAGTCGGAGACAAAGCCGCCATTACCAGAGGGCTTTTTTGGAACGGGTGAAGCGGCGGCGCTGGCGGCTGGCGGCGGCGATCCGACGCACGCGTTGCAACGAGTTCTGGGAGAGACTCTCTCAGCAATGGAGAGCAATCGCCTCGCGGACGCTCCTGGGTTGAGCGGCTTTGCGGACTGGATGGTGCGCTCGCTCGACCTGCTCTGTCCGCCCGCTTCACCGGAACGGAACGCCCTTTCCGCAAACGCCCGCCACACCGTTGAGCGCTATCAGACACTTTGCGCTTCCTTTAAGCGCCAGTCTCAAGTGGCGACCGCAATGTTCGAGGGCTCGGGCGCAGACGAATTTCTCCTAAAGAGGGGTTCTCCCAAAACGCCGATGGCGCCGGTGCCGCGCCGTTTTCTAGAGGCGGTGAGTGGACCACAGGCTCTTCCGCTTACGGCGGGAAGCGGGCGCCGGGAATTGGCAGAGCTAGTGGCCTCGGCCTCCAATCCGCTGACCAGTCGCGTCCTAGTCAACCGTGTGTGGCATCACCTTTTCGGCAAAGGAATTGTTCCAACAGTCGACAATTTTGGAGTGCTAGGCCAAGCCCCAACGCATCAGGAGTTGCTCGACACGTTGGCGGTGCGTTTCTCGAGCGAAATGAGTTGGTCGCTCAAGACGCTCCTTCGCGAGCTCGTGCTTTCCTCGACGTACGCCATGGCCAGCGTGCCAACCGACGCGCTTGCCGAGGAAAAGGACCCCGAGAACGCGCTTCTGCACCGCATGAATCTCAAACGACTCGAAGGCGAAGCGATTCGGGACTCGATTCTAGCCGTTTCGGGGCGCTTGGATCTGACGGCGGGCGGTCCCAGTGTGCCAGTTTTCATGACGGCCTTTATGGAAGGGCGCGGCAAATCTGCATCCGGTCCTCTGGATGGAAACGGACGGCGCAGTGTCTA
>Ga0114971_10001382_pt1 | contig 16513 bp, 12 predicted proteins | sample M_140625_MF_Meta_FD_87320 | JGI IMG/M metagenome (GOLD analysis project Ga0114971, IMG submission 87320) | Freshwater microbial communities from Lake Montjoie, Canada to study carbon cycling - M_140625_MF_MetaG | ecosystem: Environmental > Aquatic > Freshwater > Lake | place: Lake Montjoie...
ACTCCCTCCCTTGACTGACACATGATCACACTCGTCCGCGCGTTCCGAGTTGCCGTGCTACTCACTGTCGGTGCCACACTCGCGCACGCACAAGTTCCAGGGCAGCCTCGCGTGCAGCCAGCGGATCGTCTCCGGACCGGGCTGCCTGGCTACCCCGATCCGATTGCTCTCGACACCGTCGCGAACTACACCGAGATGAAGGCCGCGCCTGGCGTTGTGTTCAGCGCCGCCCTTGAAGCCTTCAAGACGCTCGATATTCCCGTGACCGTGCGCGATTCGATTCGTGGAACCGTTGGGAACCTCGGCTGGATAAAAATGCGGCAACTCGGAGGGAAGACGATGTCCACGTCGTTCAACTGCGGAAGCGGCATGACGGGCCCCAACGCTGATGGTTATCGACTAACGATTGCGGCGGTCGTCATGATTGAAGCGCTCCCCAATGGGAACTCACGCGTCGGTGTGGCGCTCGTGGGGAGTGCCCAAGATGTGCAGGGAGCGTCAAAGGATCCCGTCGCGTGCGGGAGTAACGGCTTTACCGAGGCGCGCATTGAAACGCTGATTCGCGCAAAACTCACGCGCTGAGTTCTGAAATCACACCGGTGCCTCATACCTTCACGCGCGCCATTGTTCGTCCCCCGAGCGCCACGTTCACGCAGGGGATCACGTCGCACTCCGCTCTTGGCGCTCCCGATCTGACACGCGCGGCGCAACAGCATGCGGCCTATTGTAAGGCACTCGTGAGCTGTGGGCTCACGCTCACCACGCTTCCGCCGGATGACGCTTATCCGGACTCGACATTCGTCGAGGACACCGCAGTACTCGCGCCCGGGTGTGCCGTGCTCACGCGCCCCGGCGCGGCGAGTCGCGCGGGCGAGATCGTGAGCATGAAGGGTGCGCTCGCGGAGTTCTTCCCGACGTTGCACGAGATTGTTGCACCTGGTACGGTGGATGGTGGCGATATCTGTGAAGCGGAAGGCGAAGTGTTCATCGGGATCTCGGAGCGCACGAACGCAGAAGGCGCGCAGCAACTCACTGCCTTTCTCGCGCAGGCGGGGATCCCCGCGCGTACTATCGACATCCGCAAGATTCCTGGACTCCTGCATCTCAAAAGCGGCCTCACCTCACTCGGCAACAAGGTGCTCATTGCCGCACCCGAAATTGCGGAACGCCCCGAGTTCGTGGGATATCACGTGGTGTCGATCATCCCCGGTGAGGAGTACGCGGCAAACTGTGTGCGCGTGAACAACCGCGTGCTGATTGCCGTCGGGTTTCCGAAGCTGTTGGCCACTCTGCAACGGCTCGAGTTTGATCCACTCGAGCTCGCGATGGGGGAGTTCGAGAAGCTGGACGGCGGCCTGAGCTGTTTGTCGTTGCGCTTCTGAATTAGCGGTACTCCTCCATCAGTTCATCCAGCGCCTTCGACCCCGGGCACAGCACGCTGTAGGGCAGGTCCACCAACGGCGTTTCCACCGTCTTGGCCAGAGCGTGCATGTCCTTTCCTCCTTCCTCGATATACAGAATCCCGGTCGCGACCTCGCCTCGCTTCTGGCATTCGCGCACATGCAGCCAGGCCTGCTCGCGGTTCGTGGGATCGTAGCCTTCGTGCGTCTTCCGGAACCGCACGGTGCTGCCGTCGTGCATCGTCACCGCCGTCATCTCCGTATCCGCATTCGGCGTGGTGATCTCGCGACGAAGCGGCACGAAGTCCGACGACGTGAGCTCGACTTCATGCGCACGGGTGTACCTGTAGCTCTTGGTGCTTCCCTCGTGGTCGTTGAAGCTCACACAGGGCGAAATCACATCGATCAGCGCAAAGCCGTTATGCGCGAGCCCCGCCTTGATAATCGGCACAAGCTGATCCTTGTCGCCACTGAACGAACGCGCGACAAATGTTGCGCCAAGGGTGAGCGCTAACAAACAGGGATCAATAGGCGGCTGTACATTCGCCTCTCCCTTCTTGCTCGTGCTTCCAATGTCGGACGCCGCCGAAAACTGCCCCTTGGTGAGTCCATACACGCCATTGTTCTCGAGCATGTACAGCATCCGCACATTGCGGCGGATGGCGTGGCTCATCTGGCCGAGTCCGATGCTCAACGAATCACCGTCGCCAGAGATTCCGATGTACATCAGGTCGCGGTTCGCGGCGTTGGCACCACTGGTTACGCTGGGCATGCGCCCGTGCACGGAGTTGAAGCCGTGCGAATGCTTCATGAAGTACGCGGTCGTCTTCGAGGAGCAGCCAATGCCGCTCATCTTCGCCGCGCGATGCGGCGGGCAATCACTCTCCCAGAACGCTTGCACAAGTGCGGCGGTCACGGAATCGTGTCCGCAGCCGGCGCACAGCGTGCTCATCGCCCCTTCATAGTCGCGCTTGGTGAGGCCGAGCGCGTTCTTGGGGAGACCGGGGTGCCGGACTGGTGGCTTCGCAATGGACGTCATACCGTGGCCCCCTCAAGATGCGTGATCACCGCGCTCACCACCCCGCGGGCAGTCAACGGCTCGCCGCCGTAATCCAGCACAGCGGTCATACGATCGCGCGCGACACCAGTTTCGATCGCGAGCATGGCTCGCAACTGCGCATCGCGGTTCTGCTCCACGACAAAAGTCACCGGATGCTTCACCAAGAACTCCTGCACGTCGTCGCAGAAAGGGAAGGCCTTGATGCGCATGTAATCGGCCACGATCCCCTGATCCTTCAAGCGATCGACGGCTTCGAGCACCGCGGCATGACAGCCGCCGATCGACACAATGCCAATCTCGGCATCGGGCTGCAAGAAGAACTCAGGTGCGGGGACGACGCTGGCCGCGGTATGGAACTTGAGCGCCAGTCGATCCAACACTTCCTGATACTCGGCCGAATCCTCAGTGTACGCGCCGTGCTTGTTATGCCCCGAGCCGCGCACAAAGTACGCACCCTTCGCTCCCACACCCGGCAAAGTACGCGCGGCGATCCCGTCGCCATCCACATCGAGGTAGCGCGAGAAGCTCTTCACCTTCTCCAGCTCCTCGGCGTTCAACACCTTGCCGCGATCCCACGCCCGCGTGTCGTCCCACTGCAGACGCTTCACCATCCAGTCGTTCATCCCGATATCGAGATCGGTCGCCACAAAGACTGGCGTTTGGAAACGATCCGCCAGGTCGAACGCGGTGATGCTCAAATAGAACGCATCTTCCGGATTCGCCGGGAAGAGCACGATGTGCTTGGTGTCGCCATGCGAGGCGTACGCCAGCGAAAAGAGATCCCCTTGCTGCGTACGCGTCGGCATGCCGGTCGCCGGTCCTACGCGCTGTACGTCAAAAATGACGCAGGGAATTTCCGTGAAGTATGCAAGCCCAATGAACTCTTGCATCAGCGAAATGCCGGGGCCTGAGGTGTTCGTAAAGGCGCGCGCGCCCGCCCAGTTCGCGCCGATCGCAATACCGGCCGCCGACAACTCATCTTCCGCTTGGATGATGCAGTAGTTGTTGAGTCCAGTCGCCTTGTCTACGCGATACTCCTCACAGAACGCCTTGAATGCCTCCATCAGCGACGTACTCGGCGTGATCGGATACCAGGCACCGACCGTTGCACCCGCAAACACCGCGCCCAAGCCGCAGGCGGTGTTGCCGTCCATCAGGATATGGCCACTCGTCTCATCCATCCGCTTGAGATGGAAGGGGAGCGGGCACTCGAAGTTCGCCTTGGCGTAATCGTAGCCGAGTCGGATGGCTTTGAAGTTCAGGTCGAGCAGCGCTTTTTTCTTGCCGAACTTCTCGTTGAGCATCTTGTGGACGACGTCCATGTCGATCTCAAGCAATGCGGCCAGCGCACCCGCGTAGGCGATATTACGGAGCAAGGTGCGGTCGCGATCGCGTTCGAAGGTCTCAACGCACATCGTGCCGAAGGGAACGCCGAGGATCGTGATGTCGTCGCGCTGCAACTCCTCGGGCATCGGCCAGCTCGAGTCGTACATCAGGTAGCCGCCGGGGCGCACACAGGCGACGTCCTTCTTGTATGTGGCGGGATTGATGGCGACCATCAGGTCGATCTCCGGCGGACGCGCGGTGTAGCCGTCCTTGCTGACGCGGATCTCGTACCAGGTGGGGAGTCCCTGAATGTTGGAGGGGAAGATGTTCTTTCCCGTGACGGGGATTCCCATGCGGAAGATGGCTTGCATGAGGATCGAGTTGGCGCTCGCGCTCCCCGTGCCGTTGACCGTGCCCATCTTGAAGGCGAAATCGTTGATCTGGCTCATGCGGTGGCCTGTGCGCTATGGGCGAAGGCGTACGGGACGACGAGCTCAAACTTGCGCATGTCCCACGCGGCCGTTGGGCAACGTTCAGCGCAGAGTCCGCAATGCAAGCAGATGTCTTCGTCCTTCACCATCAGACGCTTGGTCTGTGGGAGTGGATTCGAGGTGTAGATGTCCTGCGTGAGATTCATCGCCGGCGCACTCAGTTTCGTGCGGAGCTCGTCGAGCGTTTCGGTTGCTGGCGCGATTGTGAGGCAGCTCGTGGGGCAGACGTCCACGCACGCGTCGCACTCAATGCACAGCGTGCTCTCGAAGTGCGTCTCGATGTCGCAGTTCAGGCAACGCTGTACTTCGGTCGCGGTCTGCTCTGGGGAGAAGCCGAGCTCGACTTCGACGCTGACACCAGAGAAGCGCTTCACGAGTTCCTCGTGCGTCATCTTAGCGCGCGGGCTCGGATTGAAGTCGTTGCTATACGCCCACGACTGCATACCGTTTTTGACGCTCACCAAGTTCATGCCGAAGGGAAGCCGTTCGGCGGGGCTCAACTCTTGGCAGAATTGATGGATGCTCACGGCCGCTTGATGTCCATGCTCCACGGCCCAGATGATATTCTGCGGACCCCAGGCGGCGTCGCCACCGAAGAACACTTTCGGGTTCGTACTTTGGTGCGTGATCTTGTCCACTTCCGGCATGTCCCACTCGCCGAAGGTGATGCCGATATCGCGCTCGATCCAAGGGAAGGCGTTGTCCTGCCCAATCGCGAGGATCACGGAATCGCAGGGGATGATTACCGTGCTCTTCACCGTGCTCTTCTGCTTGCCGCCGGATTCGGTCCACTCGAGGACCTCGAATTCCATTCCCGTGAGCGTGCCGTTCTCGTACACGAAGCGCTTGGGGGCGTGGTTCTCAACAATCTCGACCTGCTCTTCCTCGGCGTCCTCAAGCTCCCACGGCGACGCTTTGAAATATTTGCGCGAGCGACGGGCGATGACTTTTACGTCAGTGGCACCGAGTCGCTTGGAGGTGCGGCAGCAATCCATCGCGGTATTGCCGACGCCAATGATGAGCACGCGCGGTTCGATTTTTTCGATATGGCCGAAGTGCACCGAGCCAAGCCATTCGATGCCGATGTGGACGGCGTCTTTCGCGTTGCCGTCCCAGCGGCCTGGGATGTCGAGCTCTTTTCCTTTGGGGGCGCCGCTTCCAACATAGACGGCGTCGTATCCCTCATTCAGCAGTGACTTGAGCGAGTCCACCGATGTGTTGTATTTCACGGTGGCGCCCATGTTGATCACGTAGCCGGTTTCGTCATCGAGCACCTGCGCGGGGAGGCGGAAGGCGGGGATGTTGAACCGCATCAGGCCGCCGGCCTGCGAGTGCTTTTCGTAGATCGTGACGTCGTAGCCGAGTGGGAGCAGGTCGTTGGCGACGGTGAGCGAGGAGGGGCCACAGCCGATCATCGCGATGCGCTTGCCGTTTTTGATGGCGGGCGCGGTTGGGAGGCGATCCGTGATGTCGTCGCGGAGATCAGCGGCGACCCGTTTGAGGCGGCAGATGGCGACCGGCGTTCCGTCTATGCGGCCGCGTCGGCAGGCCGGCTCGCAGGGGCGGTCGCAGGTGCGGCCGAGGATCCCTGGAAATACGTTAGACTCCCGGTTGAGGAGGTAGGATTCGGAGTATTCTCCCTGGGCGATCAGTCGCAGATACTCAGGCACATTGGTATGTGCTGGGCATGCATACTGGCAGTCCACCACCTTGTGGTAGTGGAGAGGCGTTCCAACGTCAGTGGGCCTCACGCTCACGATTCCTCGTTTTACGGGTATGGGTGAGTCTGTTCATTGGGCGGGGGAATGGCAAGGCGGGCGAAGGGCGTGCGGTATCTTATAGGAGGGAGACGCTTATTCTTGTCTTCTCCGCTGAGGGGTGACGCGCGGGGGTCGGTCTGAGGTAACGAGCGGTTGGTAGCGGATTTATTGTGGACGTATCTGACGAGGAGTGTTTCTGATCGGTTGCGCGCGTCTTGGCCGGAGCCTGTTGCAGTGGCTCTTTAGTATCGCCATACTGTCGCTTATTGCGACAGTAGTCGAGGCGCAGGGGCTCGTTCGGCTCAAGGGGATCGTGAGCGACTCCGCGAATGTGCCGATTGCTGGCGTTCGGGTGGAGCTTGTTGGGGTGGGGCGTCGCACGGTGACGGGCGAGGACGGTGGGTATGTGCTGGAACGCGCGCCGATTGGGGCTGCGCAGCTCCGTTTTACCCGACTCGGATTTCTGCCGCTCGTGCAGAGCGCGCTCATGGTGGCGGGCGACAGCACCGCTGCCACGCTCCGCACACAACTGACGCGCGCTCCCCTCCCGCTCTCGGCGGTTGTCGTTTCCCCTGGGTTCTTTGGGTTGATGACGCAGACGACGCCGTCCATGCAATCCATCGGGCGTGAGCAGCTGATGACACGCCCGCAGTTAGGCGAGGATCTCTTTCGGTCCATCAATCGATTGCCCGGTGTGACGAGTGGTGATTTCAGCGCCGGCTTCCATGTGCGCGGCGCGGAGGTGGATCAGACGCTCGTGACGCTGGATGGGATGGAGTTGTACGAACCCTTTCATATGAAGGACTTCGATAATGCCATCTCTATTCTTGATGTGCAGAGTATTGGCGGGGTTGAGCTGACAACGAGTGGTTTCACTGCCGATCATGGTGGGCGGTTGGGTTCGGTGCTCGCATTGAAATCAACGGACCCCAAGACCGATCGCGTGCGAACGGCGGTTGGTGTGAGCGTGACGAACTTGCGTGCGCAGACGCAGGGTGGGTTTGACAACGGGCGCGGGAGCTGGCTCGTGTCGGCACGACGCGGCTACTTGGACTTGGCGCTCAAACTCGCCGGGCGCTCGGACTCGCTGAACCCGACGTACAGCGACATGTTCGCCAAGACGCAGTACGAACTCTCGGCGCATCATACGCTCTCCGCGCAGCTGTTGCTGGCGGGCGACAAGACGCAATACGCGATCAAGGACGGTTCGATCGCGAGCAGCTACGGCAGCAACTACGGCTGGCTCACGTGGGACGGGCAGTTCGGCAACAACCTCGTGGCGCGCACCGTGCTCTCGAGCGGAAAGCTCACCTGGCAGCGACAAGGGGATGAGCAAGGGTCGGCCCCGGTACGCAGCAAGGTACACGACATCCGCGAGTTCAACTTCATTGGCGTGCGCAGCGACTGGACCCTCTCACTCGGCGACCGCTGGGCGTGGCGCTGGGGGGCGGAGGTGAAGCCGCAGAAGGGGACGTACGACTACGCGGCGCAGCGGTCGATTCGGCGGGTGCAGGCGGATACGCTCGTGGATGATATCGTGCCGTATCTCACCACGATGCAGAGCAACGGGACGCAGGCGAGCGCGTACCTGGCGCCGCGATTCAAGCCGTTCAGTTGGCTCGTGACGGAGATCGGCGCGCGGTACGATCAGGCGAGCTGGACGAAGGATGCGCTCGTGAGTCCGCGTGCGAATGCGTTGATCACTATCACGCCGGAGCTGTCGGTGCGCCTGGCGACCGGACGCTACGTGCAACCGCAGCAGATCTTTGGGCTTCAGGTGCAGGACGGCGTTTCGACCTTCGCCGCCGCGGACATGGCGGAGCATCGGGTGGTCGGTGTGGAGTATCATCCCTGGTCGAACACGACGCTGCGTGCGGAGGGGTACGAACGGATCACGACGCAGGAGCGGCCGCGGTATGTGAATCTGCGGTCGGACGTGATCGTCTTTCCGGAACTCAATCTCGATCGCACGTATCGGAATGCCACTGAGGGGGTGGCCCGAGGGGTGGAGTTGAGTGCGCAGGTCTCATCGGCTACGGGATGGGATGTGTCGGCGAGTTATGCGCAGTCGTCTGTGGCCGACAAGGTGAGTGGGGTGATGGTGCCGCGTACGTTCGATCAGCAGCACACGGCGTATGTGGATGTTTCGTACAAGCCGGTCGGATCGGGGTGGCGCTTTTCTGCGGCCTGGCAACTGCACTCGGGGTGGCCCGAGTCGCCGGTCACCGTGATTGTTGACACCGTGCGTGTCGGGAAGACGGGGCGCCAAACGGTGATCCTCACGCAGTATGGTCCGATCACCGCATTGGGCACGAACCGGCTGCCCTGGTATCACCGCGTGGACATGCGCGCGACGCGCGACGTGGAGACGTCGCGCGGGAAGTTTTCGTTCTTCGTGGACCTGTTCAACCTATTCGACACGGAGAACGCGGCGGCGTACATCTACCGGGCGTCGGTGCGGAACAACGTGTTGAGCTTCACGCACACGGTGGCTCCGCAGTTGGGGCGGTTGCCGAGTGCGGGGGTATCGTGGGAGTTTTAGGCTCCCCTCTTCACGACGCGGGCTGTAACGTTCTTCACATGCAGATGACCGACATACCCTTCGGGACTGTGGACTGGAGCGCGGTCACGCCGACCGTCCACCCGGGCGAGACGGGGATCGCCCATTGGCGCACCCAGCAGTTCGGGGCAATCCGGGTGCGGATGGTCGACTACTCCCCCAACTACCTGGCCGACCATTGGTGCCAGAAGGGGCATGTGCTGCTCGTGCTCGACGGCGTAGTGGACACCGAGCTGGCCGATGGGCGTACCGTACGACTGACGGCCGGGATGAGCTACCAGGTTGGGGACGGCGCAATGGCGCATCGCTCTACCACGGCGGGTGGCGCGCGGTTGTTCATCGTGGACTGAGCGGTCGCGACGCGATGTTCGCGGAGTGCGGCGAGGCGGGATATGTTATCCCCCTTCACCCCTCACCACGAGCGACTGTCCATGCGATTCCGTCTCTCTCCATTGTTGTTCGCGTTCGTCGCGACTCCGGTCGCGACTCGGGTCGCGGCACAGAACGCGCCGCCGGCGACCGCGACTCCCGCCGCTACGACTCCGGCCGCGCCGGCTCGCGTCACCACACCGCCCGGTGCGGGTGCGCTGTCGCGCCATCACGCTGGCGCCGGCGGAGACGTTCGGTGTGGCGGACAAGGTGGGCTCGCTCGTCGCAGGACGCGAAGGAAACGTGGTCGTGTGGAGCGGCGATCCGTTTGAGTTCGCGTCGCAGGCGGAGCATGTGTTCATCCGCGGGGTGGAGAACACCGGGATGACGCGCGAGGAGGAGCTGACGGCGCGCTACAAGACGAAGCCGCCGACGTACCGGAAGTAATCAGTACAGCGTTGATGTGGGACGGAGTTTCCCATGCCATGAAACAGAAGCGCCGCAGCCCATGTGGGCTGCGGCGCTTCTGTCGTACATCCCACCCACAGTGACTACTGCAGAATTTTCTTGATCGTCGGATACGTGATCCCGAGCTGCTCGAGGTACGTCTTGTACTTCTTGGGATCGTAGTAGAACTTCTTCATCTGCTCGCGGTACTTCGCCATGATCTCGGCGTTCAGCCAAATTGGCGGCAGGTCGGTCGGCGCGATGAAGGGCTTGTACTTGATCTCCTTGGTCTGGACGTTCTCGAAATAATCCTTGGCGTCGACCACAATCTGCGGCGTCAGGATCAAGTCGATCATCGTCATCGCCTGAACCTTGGCGCCAGCCACAACGCCCTTATGCGCGATCGGTGTCGCCATCGCAATCGCGTTGGCCCAGTTGTGACCCGGGGTTCCCGGGATGTTCGACGGGAAGCTCAGGGTGATGGTCGGCACGTTCCACGCCACGTCGCCAATGTCGTCGGAGCCACCGCCCATGCGAGTGGCTTCGTTCACCGGACCGCCGAGACGACCGCCGGTGGAGGAGAGCCCCGTTTCGCGAACGCCGAGTTCACGCTGCAAGCCCTTGGCGAGCGCCTGATCGTTCTCGTCCCACTTCGGCATCCCGACTTTCTGAATGTTGGCGTACATCGCCTCGGCGATCGGACGGCTGAAGTGACCGCTCCAGCCTGAGCCGATCATCATGACCGTGTCGAGCTTGGTGCCAGTCATCATCGTGGCGCCCTGCGCCATCTTCTTGGCGTCGTCGAACATCTTCATGGTGCGGTCGTAGTCGCGCTCACGGAAATAGAACCAGATACTGCTCGTGATCGGCACGACGTTCGGCTGGTCGCCGCCGTCGGGAATCACGTAGTGCGAGCGCTGTGGCAGTTCCATGTGTTCGCGGTGGAACTCCCACGCGTTGGCCATAAGCATGACAGCGTCGAGCGCGCTCTTGCCGCGCCAGGGGGCGCCAGCGGCGTGGGCGCTCTCGCCCTTGAATTTGAAGATCGCGGAGATGAGTGCGTTGCTGCTGCTCTGACCCCAGCTGACGCCGAGATCGTTGCCGACGTGCGTGAAGAGCACCGCGTCCACATTCTTGAAGACGCCGGCGCGCACGAGGAACGCCTTGCCCGCCATCTGTTCTTCCGCGACACCCGGCCAGAGCTCGATCGTCCCGCTGAGGTGGTCGCGCTCCATAATCTTCTTCACCACCAGCGCGGCGGCGATGTTGAGCGGAACGCCGGCGTTATGGCCTTCGCCATGTCCAGGCGCGCCAGCCACGAGCGGCTCGTGCGAGCCGACGGCGGGCTTGTTGCTCGCCTGCGGGATGTCGTCGATGTCGGAGCCGAGCGAGATGACCGGCTTGCCGCTACCACTGCTCCAGCGGGCGACGAAGGCGGTGGGGATTCCTGCCACGCCGCGCTCGACCTTGAAGCCGTTCTGCTCGAGGATGCCGGTGAGGTACTTGCTGGTCTCGAACTCCTGCATGCCGAGTTCGCCGAAGGAGAAGACCTGATCCACCATCTCCTGGATCATTTTGGCCTTGGCGTCGACCTCGCGCGTGATCTCGTCTTTGTACTTATCGAGCTGCGCAGTGGTGGCGTACTTGTACTTGATGGAATCGGCGGCGCCGGAACCGCCACGGCCCTGGGCCGACAGCGATGGGGCGAGCGCGGCCGCGACCGCGACAGCGGCGGCGGTGCGACGAAGCAGGTGCGACAGGGTCATCGGGCATTCTCCGGTGGGGTCTCGGGCGCTGCGCAACGTAGGGCGCAACCACTTGAAAATGGGGCGAGGACCCGGCGTCCGCGAGGGTGGGGGGCAAATCTCGCCGGATTTGCCCCCACGCGGTCGCTTAGGTCGTGGGACTCCTGCGCAGGAGCCGGCGCGCGACCAGATACACCGGGACGCTAATCGCAATCACGGCGACCGAGCGCATGGTGTTCTCGTAATCCCCCTTGAAACTCCCAATCAGGAAGGCAATCGCGCCGATGAGCACGATTGCGGGGACCACCGGATACCCCCAGGCCCGGTAGGGGCGGAGCGTCTCCGGTTCGGAGCGCCGCAATATGAACACCGCGCTGAAGTTCACCGCGTATTGCAGCACGTAAAAGAAAGCGGCGAGTGCCAGAACGGTATTAAAGCTCCCCGACAGAATCAGGCCAATGCACACGAGCGAGCTGACCGCGAGCGCACCAACCGGGGTCCCACCGACATTCACGCGGGCCACGGCACGTGGGAGGAGTCCGTCGCGGGCCATCGCGTAGGGGATGCGCGAGGTGAGCATCAGAATGGCGTTGATTCCGCCCAGTGCGCTGATTGCGGTGACAACTTGCACAATCTGTTCGCCGCGCGTGCCGAACATCACTTGCGCGGCATCGGAGGCCGCGAACTTTGCGCCCGCGAGTCCGTGGATCCCGAGGACGTGGACAAAGGCCACATTGAGCCCCAAGTACACGACTACCACCGCGAGGACACCATATGCCATCGCGCGGGGAATCTGCTTGCCGGGATCACTAATTTCCCCGCCAAAATACGTCACCCCATTCCACCCATCGTACGTGTAGAGCACGCTCTGAAAGACGACAATGAGCGCGGTCACAAACGCCATTCCCGTCGGGAGTGCCGCAGGCGCGGTACTCGGCCCGCTCATCGCGCCGGTACTCGAAATCCCCGCGATCGCCACGGTCAACAACGCGGCAACCTTGACGACACTCAGCAGCTGTTGTGAGCGGTCACTCTGCTTGACTCCAGGCCACTGGATCGCCGTGAACAAGAGCACAGCGAGTGCGCTGATCACGGATTGGGGAACGCCAAGCCCAGGAACGCTCCGCGCTACGACCTCCCCGAACGCGATAGCCGATGCGGCTACAGCGGCGGAGCAGCTCAGCCAGTCGGTCCATCCAATCAAGAATCCGGGATACTCTCCCATGGCGCGGCGGGCAAATACATAGTTCCCGCCGGACTGCGGGATCATCACCGCGAGCTCGGCGAGGGTGAGCGCGCCGAGCATTGCGTAGAGTCCGCCGGCGATCCAGACGCCAAGGAACCAGGGGGTGCTCGGGAGGGCGGCGGCGATTTCTCCCGGGGTGCGGAGGATCCCGACGCTGATGGTGTTCCCGACGAGAATCGCGACGCCAAAGGCAACGCCGAGGACGCGCAACAGGGAGGGTTTCGAGTCAGTCACGGAGGGGGAGCTGAGGGGGGAGCTGAGGGGACGCTGCGCAGTGCAGGGGGTTGCGACTGAGGCAACGTTGTGGCCAAAGCGCGAAATGCACAATGGCGGGTGTCCGAGAAAGAGGACACACTGTGTCCAAATGCAGCACGGCACAGGGACGGAACCCCGGGGTACCGAATACAGACCCTGGAGGCTCACTATGACTGCTTCGACGATGTTTCGTACGGTTCGTGCAGCGACGCTGATGCTCGTATTCACAGCGATTTCCCTGACGGCGCAGGAAAGTTCTGGTGCCAGCTGCGACCGCGCCGCGCGCGGTGTGATTGAGAAGCCGTTGCCTGCGCCAGGCACGGAGGGATGGAATTATTTTATGGAACTCACCTCGTGCGGATCGCGCGGCGCGACGGTGATGGCGGGCGTGATTCAGTCGCCACGGGTGCGTGCGGAGATGGACCCCGCGCGTCTTGATGCGTTGGCGGGGATGCTGGATGGGTGGTTCGCGCCGGCGTTAGTGAATGCGTACGAGTCTGTGCTGGCAACGCCGGAGGCTTCGCCTGGGATGCGCTTGCGTTCCATGTGGTTGCTCGCGGGCTTACTGGCGCCGAACACGGAGGTGGCTGGACCGCTGCAGGGATACACGGCCGTATCCTGCGGTGCCACACAGCGCGTGACATCGCTCCGCGGCGCGCCGAACGGTTTGCCGCAGCAGGCATACGATGACGCGCGACTCGCGTTCGCGCGCGCCGCGAGCGATCCGACCGCGACCGATGCGGTGCGCAGCACGGCACGTTGCTGGAGCGATGTGGTCGGTGGTCGCGTGAATGCCGGCGCACTGAACAGTGGTGGCGCTACCGGGACTGATAATGATCGCGTCGAGGCCGCTCCAACCGTCATCAATCAGACGGTCATCAACACGGGCCCGCCGCCGATCACGGTGATTGAGCCGATTGAAGTGCGCTACGAATGCGATGGCCGCTTCATTGTGTTGAATCAGTCGCCCGCGCTCATGAGCTTGCGGTATGAAGTCGTCGGCGCTGGTTGGGGGGGGATGATGCAGGTCGGAGGTCGTGGGTCACATGTCTTTGTTGCTGCGCGCGTGGGACCGTTACGCTTCTTTGTGGGGGACCGCGAAGTGGCGTATGTGCGCTACGAGCGCCGCTCGTGCTATGGGTGGCACGATGGGTATACCATTGTCGTGGCCTCACGCATGTATCGCCCGCCGGTCTACATGACGCGGCGTCCAACGGTGGTGGTGCGGCAACGCCCGGTCATTGCCGCTGCGCCGCCGACTCCGCCAGCGGCCAACCCCGCTCCTGCCAGGCCGAGGCCACACGACAATCCACCATCCAAGAAAGACGACGATCGCAAGGACGAAGGGCGGTCGGCACACCGTCGGCCCTGATTCCCGAACCCGCGAATGCAATGCGTCCAGCCTGTGAATCCATCACACGCTGGACGCATTGCCTTGACGTCCCGTATGTTCAGGAACTGGCAGGACGCTCGAGTCATCCCAACAATCAGGCTCCCCCATGCGCTGCACTACTCCCCTCGCCGCACTCGTGTTTATCGGACTTACGGCTGCGACCTCTGTGCCGCTATCGGCGCAGAGTTCCGGGAGTGCCGCGCGTCCCGATACGGTGATCAGCGTCGCGCGCGCCCCACGCGTCCAGTACGTCCCCAAGTCGTCGCGCGCCGACACCCTGCGCGGCTCCTATACGACGCCGAGTCGCAAATGGTGGGACGTCACGTTCTATGACCTGCATGTGCAGGTGAATCCCGCTGACAGCAGCATCGCAGGGTACAACGCCATCACTTATAAGGTTCTCACGCCTGCGCGCGAGCTGCAGGTGGACCTCATGGAACCGCTCGTCGTGGACTCCATGCGGCAAGATGGCAAAGCCGTCACGTATCGCCGCGAGGGCGCCGCATTCTTCGCAGCGTTGCCAAGCGCGCCAACTGCCGGCACACAGAAAACGATTACTGTCTACTACCACGGTAAGCCGCAGGTGGCGCGCAATCCACCTTGGCAAGGCGGCTTCACCTGGACTACTGACAGCCTCGGTCGCCCGTGGATTGTGACGACTGATCAGGGAATGGGTGCGTCGGTTTGGTGGCCGAACAAGGACACCCAAGCCGACGAACCCGACTCGCAGCGCGTGGCGCTCACCGTTCCGTCGTCGTTGCAGGACGTCTCCAACGGACGCTTGCGCAGCACCAAAAAGAATGCCGACGGCACGACCACCTACGAGTGGTTTGTGAAGAATCCGATCAATAACTACGCCATCGCGGTCGCGGCGGGGAACTACGCGCATTACTCGGAGACGTACAACGGGCTGAAGGGACCGCTGAGTGTGGACTACTGGCCACTCGATTACAATCTTGCCGCCGCACACCGACAGTGGCCGCAGGTGCGCTCCATGCTCGCCTGCTTTGAACATTGGTTCGGGCCATACCCGTGGTATGAGGACGGCTACAAACTGATTGAAGTGCCCAACACCGGCATGGAGCACCAGAGCGCAGTTTCCTACGGCAACTGGTTCGCCAATGGCTATCGCAAGCGCGAAAGCTCAGGCACCGGGCTCGGCTTCCAATGGGATTTCATAATTGTGCATGAGAGTGCGCACGAGTGGTTCGGCAACAACGTGACGTCCAAAGACAACGCCGACATGTGGGTGCACGAAAGTTTTGCCAACTACGCCGAGGGGATCTACACGGAGTGCGTAGCCGGGAAGGATGCCGGCGCGCGCTACATCGTTGGGAACCGACGCGGGATCCGGAATGACCGTCCGATTATCCCCGCCTACAACGTGAATGATCAGGGCTCTGGGGACATGTATCCCAAGGGCGGCGAGATGCTGCACACCATCCGCCAGCTCGTGAACGACGACGCCAAGTGGCGCGCGATCCTGACCGGAATGAACACAACGTTCAGGCACCAGACCGTGACCGGCGCGCAGATCGAAGCGTATTTCAGCACATCAACCGGCGTGAAGCTCGACAAGTTGTTTGATCAGTATCTGCGTACCACGCAGATTCCCGCCTTCGAGTACACCATTACGGGCGACACCCTGCGCTACCGCTGGGCCGATGTCGTGCCCGGCTTCGACATGCCCGTGCGCGTCACACTCGACTGGCCCACCATGACGCTCATTCACCCGACCACACAGTGGCAGACGGTGAAAGTGAAACTCGGGAACCCCTCAGACTTCCGCGTCGACGAAAATTTCTACGTGGTTCCGCGGAAGATTCCCTAAGTCACACGCTGCGTCCTAGTGGACGGGTTTGCGGAGCGCGCGGCCGGCCATCGCGCCGGTCGGCGCGCCGTCGGACACGGCCGGCTTTCCATTCACGAACACCCAGCGCATCCCCGTTGAGAGTTTCTCGGGTTCGGTGTAGGTCGCTTCGTCGCGGATCGTGCGTGGATCAAAGACGATCACATCGGCGAACTTGCCAGTCGCGAGCGCACCGCGATCCGTGAGCCCGTAGGTGGTGGCCACTTGGGTCGACGAGCTTTGAATCATGCGGGCCATCGTGATCACCGGCTTGTCGAGCACATAGCGACGGATCTTGCGCGGGTACGTGCCGAAGAGGCGTGGGTGCCCCTCCGAGCCGTCGGAGCTTGTCATGACATAGGGATCCTTCATGAGCGTCTCGATGTCCGATTCAATCATGTTGAAGGATGCAATGCTGATGTCGCCGATTGTACGAATGATCTCAAGCGCCGTTTCGACTGCTGGAGTTCCCTTGGCTGTTGCGACGTCCTTGAGCGTCTTGCCGATATATGGCGTGGCCGCGGCACCGCCGCTGGTGAGCAGGAGCGTGCTGTCGCCGCCACGACGACGGAGGTTCTCGCGCATCTCGTCGAGCATCGTCGCGCGCGTCGA
>Ga0114971_10001385_pt1 | contig 16495 bp, 11 predicted proteins | sample M_140625_MF_Meta_FD_87320 | JGI IMG/M metagenome (GOLD analysis project Ga0114971, IMG submission 87320) | Freshwater microbial communities from Lake Montjoie, Canada to study carbon cycling - M_140625_MF_MetaG | ecosystem: Environmental > Aquatic > Freshwater > Lake | place: Lake Montjoie...
ACTTCTATCCAAAGGATGACACGCCCGGTTGCACCGTGGAAGCGTGCTCCTTCCGTGACGGGTGGGCGAAGTTGCGCAAGGCAGGTATCGAAGTGCTCGGCGTGAGCCCGGACGGCACTGCGAGCCATGTGAAATTCATCAAGAAATTTAAGCTTCCCTTCGCGTTACTCGCTGACGAGCCCGCCGCTGGCAAGGCTCCGAAGTTGTGCACCGCCTATGGAACGTGGCAGGAAAAATCCATGTACGGCAAGAAATACATGGGCGTTGCGCGCACCACCTACCTGATTGGTCCGGACGGCAAAGTGGCCGCACGCTTCGACAAGGTGAAGCCCGAAGGCCACGCTGACGAGATCCTTGCCGCCGCCGCTGCGCTAGGCTCCGCACCATGCACGCCGTCGAAATCCGTTTCCTCCGCCTCCACCAAGGCGCGCAGCTCCCCGCCTACCAAACCGAGCACGCGGCGGGCCTCGACCTCCACGCCTGCATCGAAGCGCCGGTGACACTTGCGCCCGGCGACATTGCCATGATCCCGTGCGGATTTGCCATGGCAATTCCACATGGCTTTGAAGCGCAAGTTCGACCGCGGTCGGGTCTTGCCACGAAGCACGGCATTGGCATGCCGAATGCGCCAGGCACCGTTGATAGTGATTATCGCGGCGAGATGAAGGTGCCGCTGGTGAATCTTGGGCGCGCAGCATTTACGGTGGAGCACGGGATGCGGATCGCGCAGATGGTGGTGGCGCCGGTGGCGCGTGCGACGGTCCGCGTGGTTGAGGAACTCGATGGAACATCGCGTGGCGCGGGTGGATTTGGCAGCACGGGGCGCTGACCGGAAGCGCGCCGCTCCGTATCATCTCGGAATGACCACCGCGACCGCCCGTGAAGTCACCGTCCCGCTTCTTGACCTGAAGGCTCAGTACGCCACGATCCGTGCTGAGATCGAGCCCGCCGTGCTCGCCGTCATGGAGAGCCAGTATTTCATTGGCGGTCCCAAGATCGACGAGCTTGAGAAGGAAGTGGCTGCCTATTGCCACGCCAAGCATGCGATCGGATGCGCCAATGGTTCCGACGCCATTCTGCTTGCTCTGCAAGCGCTTGATGTTGGTCCTGGCGACGAGGTGATTCTCCCGACGTTCACATTCTTCGCCACCGCTGGCAGCGTGCATCGCCTGGGCGCGCGCCCGGTCTTCGTAGACATCGACCCCACCACCTACAACATCTGCCCAAAGTCAACCGAAGAAGCCTTCGGATGCTGCAAGAAGGTGAAGTGCTTGATGCCCGTGCATCTCTTCGGTCAAGCTGCGGATCTTGACAGCATCATGGCGATCGCCAAGGCGCGGAACCTAACGGTTGTTGAAGACTGCGCGCAAGCCATCGGCACCGAAGACGTGCACGGTCGCCGCGTTGGAAGCGTTGGCGATATTGGCACCTACAGCTTCTTTCCCTCGAAGAACCTCGGTGGATTTGGCGACGGTGGCATCATGTCCACCAACTCCGATGTGCACGCGGCCCGCATGAAGCGCCTGCGTAATCACGGCATGGAGCCAAAGTATTTCCACCAGGAAATCGGCATGAATTCGCGTCTTGATGCGCTGCAGGCCGCAGTGCTCAGCATCAAGCTCCGACACCTTGATTCGTGGAGTAACGCGCGCCAGCGCAATGCCGCGTGGTACGACGAGTTCTTTACCGCGCATGGTGCCGCCGACAGCTCAGTTCCGGTGGACGCGGGCGGGCTTCCGCTTCGCTTCCCGAAGGCGCCGACCGCTGGTCGTCACATCTACAACCAGTACGTGATCCGCGTGCCAGCGCGTATTCGTGACGCTGTGCGCGATGAACTCACCAAGCGCAAGATTGGCACCGAGATTTACTACCCGCTCTGCTTGCACATGCAGGAGTGCTTCAAGTTCTTGGGGTACCAGAAGGGCGTGTTCCCGCATTCAGAGCGCGCCGCGCTCGAAACGATTGCCATGCCGATCTACGGCGAGCTGACCGAAGCGCAACGCCACTGGGTTGCCGAGAGTGTTGTTGAGACGGTGAAGAAACTCGCCTGATTGCCGGAGCGTTCGCGGCAAACCGCCGGATTTCGCTTCGACAGCCACACCTTTTCACGCCAGCGCAGTCAGTCCGGTCAGTCCAAGTGGCTCCCGTGCAAAGAACGGCTCCGCGCTCGTGGTGCCGATGCGGCTCCCGAAGTAGTTGCCTGCGGCATCAAGCCACTCCACTACGCGCCGATTTCCTGGGTTGTCCACAAACTGGCTGCGATACGCCAAGACTGCATTGCGCTTCTGCTCACTAAAGCCCGTCGTGTCAAATATGAACGATGGCTGCGGCACGATGCGCAAGTGTGTTGCGTAATAATGAAACAACCACTTTGCGTAGATGGGCTCGCCGGGCAATCCGCAATTGGTGAGCTTGGCGTCGAAACGCGCGTCTTCAACAATACGTGTGCCCGCAATATGGTCTGGGTGCGCGTCTTCGTAGTACGGAACAAAGATCATCTCGGCGCGAAAGGTGCGGATCACCGAAGCAACCTTGTGACGTGCTTCTACCGAATGCGTCACCGTACGGTTCGGTAAGTCGAGCGTGATGCGCTCGGCACCAAGGATCCGTGCGGCTTCAGCAGACTCTCGAGCACGCGTAGCGCGATCGCCAAATGGAGTCGGCTCGCCGTCGGTGAGGTCAAGCATCAGTACGCGATGACCCTGAGACACCAAGCGGGCAATGGTGCCGCCCATGCCAAGCTCTTGATCGTCGGGATGTGGTCCTGCAACAAGAATGTTCATGCACAAAGCCTAGCGGCGCTTGGGGGAACTGCCGAGCGGAGTGGTGGGGCGAGCAGCGATTTCTGCGGCAAGGTGCTTGAGTGCAGTCAGGCGTGCGATGTCGCCATCAAGCCGCCCGGCAAATTCAGCACAAATTACGGCACTCATGCCGTGCAACTCCTTGGCCGTCTCGTCTTGACGGAGCGCACGCGCGCGCGCTTCCTCGGTCAAGCAGCGGGAGAGTTGCATCAAGAGCGCCCGGTCTGAACCCAAATACGCATCGCTCGCTGGTGCGTCGCGAACGGTGGCAAGCCGTGCCCCAAGCGAGTCGCGAGATGCAAGCCACGGATCCAGGATGTCGGTCAGCCGAGCAACCACCACCATCATCGGCAGGTCGGATTCCACGGTCGCGATGTCCGATTCCGCGGCGGCGTCTTGTCCAGCCAGAAATGATTCAAGTGCAAGTGCGCTGCGTGCGGCAATTGCTTTCGGATGTGGCGTCCAACTGTCTGGTGGTGCCGCGCATCCCCCCCACGCATTCAGTCGACGCTCAGTACCGTCGCGACTCTGCAGCGCGGCCGACCACTCGAGTACTTCTGCCATGCGGGAAGCCTGCAACATGCGTCGCGCTGCGTCCGTATTTGGCTTTCCGGTCGCCCACGCCCCGGCCCATGCGCCTCGTCGGCGATCGATCTCCTGAAGCAATTCGCTGGATCGTCCCGCACATGCATTGATGGCGCTTGTGTCGCCGCGACGCACCATGCGTTCAAATCGTCCAGCGTTGAAGAGATCAAACTCAGCGGCGAACATGTCCATGCTGTTGCGGATGCCGTCACGTCGACTGGCGTCGCGTAAACCAGCGGACCACGCTTTACTGACATTCTCGAACGCCGGACGAGACGGAGCACGCGCGGCCCCGATGGCATCAACCCAAACTGGAATAGCAGCAATTCGCCCTAGATCAGCAGCATCCTCGTGCAATACTTTGGCTGCAACATCAGCGCCAGCATCGGGTCCGCGGGCGATGACCGGCAGTTCCTCAGCAACACGAATTCCGTTCGTGATGGCACGTGCACGCAACTCGGTTGCTACGGCGCGCAGATCGCTTCGTAGTGGCGCAGGGTCGAAGGCAACGCACGAAGCTTCGGACGTAAGAGCATCGGCAACGCGCGTGGCGTTTGTACTACTCAATGCCTCGGCGAGTGCACGCAGACCTTGGCAGACGGCGCGAGCAGTCCAGCCATCGGGTCGATCAGCGAGCCGCGTGCCCGCTTCAATCGCTCGCGTGCATTGATTGACGGCCTGCATGCTTGCCGTATCGCCAGCCGCGCGCGCGCGTGCGAATGCAACAACAAGTGCTTGGCGTGTTTCGGCATCGATCCACACGGCAGCAGCGAGAGTCGCGTCGGGATCATGCAGAGTGACGGGGCTTGTGTGCGTGAGCACACTCCGTACCGGCCAAGCAGTTGGCGACGGTTCTGGCTTTCGTGAGTCCAACAGTGCCACGGCTTGTTCGAGCGGCAGCATGATCGGCGCCAATGACACTTCTGGGTGGCTCGCAGGTGGCAACGGCTCAAGCCCATTGGTGCTTGCCTTGACGAAGCGCAGCAACGCCTCATCGACAGCCTTGCGGTCAACGTTTTTTGCAGGCGAATTATTCAGTACCTGGTCAAGTTCTGCACGCATGGCTGCCATTCGCAGTCCCGCCATCACCATTGCCTGCGCTTCAAACCGAGCGGCAGTGCCGTGAAAGAGCAGATCGAAAGCCACGCGCCGGAAGTTGATCTGCGCATCGCGCGTACTGCTCGGTGCTTGCTTCGCAAATGCGTCCATTTCCAATCGCAACGTCCGCGCGACATCAAGCGCCGCGTTGGCATCAGCGATGGAACGCGGTAAATCGAGTGCAATCTCGCCGAGAGGCCGTATCGGGATGCGCGCGGAAACGTACTGCTGCAATCCAGGCGATCCGAGCACCGCAACGAGTGCGCAGGCGAGCCGCAGAGTTCGCATCACGCATCACCCTCAATGGGTGGCAGCGCACCGTACCTGACCCACTCGAGCCGGAGACCATGCGGCGGAAGCGTTGGACCAGTGGCGGTGCGGTTGCAGGTAGCAAGTGCTTCGCGAACATGGGCGGTGTCGGTCTTGCCACGACCAACTTCAACGAGCGTTCCCGCGATGATTCGCACCATGTTGTAGAGAAATCCGCTACCGGCTACTTCAATAATGATGCGCCCGGGTTGCGGTGAGATCACGGTACATCCGTAGATTGATCGCACAGTCGTTCCGCGGCCATGGCTTGCTTGTGCGAACCCAGCAAAGTCATGCGTGCCAACGAGCACGCCCGCTGCGGCTGCCATGCGTGTGTGATCAAGATCGTTCCTGGTGCTCCACACGTATCGCTTCTCAAAGAGCAGATTCCCGTCAGTACCAAAGTCGCCATGGGCAATCGAGTAGCGATAGCACTTGCTGACGCAATCAGAAATTGGATCGAATGAATGGTGAACCACTTCCGCGGAACGAACACGGACATCGCGCGGAAGCCGCGCGTTGATCGCCATTGCCATGCGATCCACCGGGATGCGTGTCTCCGCGGTAAAGGCTGCCACTTGACCGAACCCGTGCACGCCAGCGTCGGTGCGGCTCGCGCCTGTGACGATCACTCGACGAGCCACGGCAGTCGCCACCGCAGTCTCTAGAGCGCCCTGCACGGTGCGCAGCGATGGCGCACCTGGCGGGTCTTGGCGCTGCCAACCGTGGAAATGGGTGCCGTCGTAGGCGACGACCAGTCGGAAACGCGGCATGGCAGCAGGATAGGTGGGAAGGCGCGGGGTGGGTGTTATCGGCTTTGAATGGACCGCGTGGTAAGTAAGTAGGGGGTTCACGACCTTCAGTCCGGAAAATATGTGCTCTTCAGCGAGTGGGAATTGAGATCGTTAGCGAACAAGGGTTGGACTTATTGCGTGTTGCCCCTACATTCATAGTGCCCGGGCAAGTTGTCTGAGCAGATTCCATTCACGCCGCCCGCTCCAGGGTCGCAGTCACCCCAGCAGAAACCATCCAGACATGAAGAACCACTCCTTCGTTGCATCATCGGCCCTGTTGTTGAGCGCATCCGCATTCGCCCAGATTGCGGTTGATGGCACCGCCGAAGCGGCCTATGGCGCAGCGGCGGTCATTCAGTCGGTCGGTACGGGTTTCGGTGATAGCAGTGACGGTCTGAAAGGCACCTGCAACGGCAGCGAACTTGATGGCGTATTCGCCAAGCTCGATGCGGTGGGTGGCTACCTCTACCTGACGTTCGCCGGCAACTTGCAGAGCAACTTCAATAAGTTCGAGCTCTTCATCGACTGCAAGGCAGCGGCTGGACAGAATCAAATTCGCAACGACAATCCGGACGTTGATTTCAACGGTCTCAACCGCATGGGTGCAGATCCGGTCAACGCGATCCCCGGTCTCAGGTTTGATACTGGGTTTGCTTCAGACTTTTACTTCACATGCACCGGCGGCAATGTCCCGTACACGCTCTACGCGAACTATGCTCAGATGCTGACAAATGGCGGCGGCGTTGGCGAATACATCGGCAACAGTGTGACCGATCCCACCACTGGTGTGATTCAGATCAACGCGGCCAATGGCATTCAGGCAGCAATCAATAACAGCAACATCGCTGGCGTTGACGGCAACCCTTCGGGCAGCTCAACCGGCGCGGGCGTTGTTACTGGTATCGAAGTTCGCATCCCGACCTCAGTACTCGGATGGGACGGTACGAGTCCGATCAAAGTCTGCGCATTTATTAACGGCGGCAGTCATGACTATGCGTCCAACCAGTTCATTTCGCCTCTGCCAGCGGGGTACGGGAATCTTGGTGAACCGCGTCTCATTGACCTCTCAGTCATTCCCGGAGATCAGTTCTTCCTCATCGGTGTCGGTACTCCGCCGAATCCGTGCCCGGCGGACCTTGACGGCGATCACATCGTGAGCGGTGCAGACTTGGGTCTCTTGCTTGGTGCATGGGGCGTGTGCGCTCCACCGTGCGCCGCGGATCTTGACCATGACGGCATCGTCAGCGGAGCTGACCTCGGTCAGTTGCTCGGCGCGTGGGGTCAGTGCCCCGGCTAATCCGTCACAGCATCTGATTGCCATCACCCAGCATCATGCGCGTCGCCGAGTCGTGCGCCATCTTCGCCAATGGCAAAGAGGTGGGCGGCGCCAAGTCCGATGTGAACCAACACCGATCCGCCCTCCACAAGGCGATCGTCATTCTCAATGCGCGCCGTCATGCGTGTGCCGCCAATCATGACAGCAACATCCATACGGTCTCCGAGTCGCTCGATGGAACGCACCGTGGCTGCAACTGAAGCGCCGTCCGCGGCGGTGCTGCTCGCCCCGGCATCCGCGCTCTGCAGCACGTGCAATTGGTCAGGTCGCACGCCAAGTGTTGCAGGTCCAGCGGGCATCCGTGGCCACCTTGCCGCCGGCAATGTCACGCGCATATCCGCGGCAACGAACGCGCCGCCCTCAACGCGACCTTCAATGAAGTTCATCACTGGCGTACCTACAAATCCAGCCACAAATCGATTTGCTGGGCGCGCATAGCACTCACCGGGCGTTCCGAATTGTTGAACCACGCCGAATTTCATGACCACCATCCGGTCCGCAAGCGTCATCGCCTCTTCTTGGTCATGGGTCACATACACCATGCTCGCTTTGGTGCGCCGGTGCAATTCGCGAATCTCAGCGCGCATTTCAATGCGCAGTCGCGCATCGAGATTTGAGAGCGGCTCGTCAAAGAGGAATACTTGCGGCTCGCGCACTAAAGCGCGCCCCAGCGCCACGCGTTGTCGCTGACCGCCCGAAAGCGCGCGCGGCAGGCGCGCAAGTAACGGCTCAATGCCAAGTGTGCGTGCAGTGTCAAGCACCTTGCGATCAATGGCAGCAAGCTCCGCGCATCGCTCTGCTCTATGAAAGAGCAGACCGGAAATACCCCCGTGCTTGCGGCGTCGCAGCAATCCAAACGCCATGTTCTTCTCGACCGTCATGTGCGGATACAGCGCATAGTTCTGAAAGACCATGGCCACATCGCGATCTTTCGGTGGCAACTCATTCACAACGCGTCCGCCGATTGCCACTGTTCCGCCGCTGATCGCTTCGAGGCCTGCAATCATTCGCAGCAGCGTGCTCTTGCCGCATCCGGACGGACCAACAAGCACAATGAACTCGCCGTCGCGGAAGGCAAGAGTTGCCTCGCGGACAGCGCGGACATCGCCGGTGTAAGTCTTCGAGACGCAGTTGAGTTCGATCGTCGCCATGTGTTTCCTTCGCAAATCACCAGCTGTTTGCCGGGTGCAAGCGCGTCAGCCCTTGACCGCGCCCTTGCCAAGACCTTCAATAAATTGCTTCTGTGCAGCCAAGAACAGCAAGATGCACGGCACCATGGTGGTCAGGCTCGCCGCCATCAGCAAGTTCACCTTGGTGATGCCGCCGTATTGATTTCGGAACGAGTTCAACGCAACGCTCAGTGTCGCCTGGTCGTCGCTCTGTAGATAGATGAGCGGCGCCAAGAAATCGTTCCATGTGAAAATGAATGTGAAGACCGCAGTGATTGCGGTCACGGGTCGGGTGAGCGGAAGAATCACATACCACCAGATTCCAAACCACCCCTGGCCATCAAGCCGCGCCGCTTCGAGAAGCGCTTCAGGTATCTGCGCAATGAACTGGCGATACATAAAGATGAAGAATGCGTTGCCAAAGAACGCCGGAACCACCAGCGGAAGGAAAGTGTCAATCCATCCGAGGTTCCGGAACAAGATGAAGAGCGGAATCATGGTGACTTGCGCGGGCAACATCATGGTGCCCAACATCACCAAGAACATCGGTCGACTACCGCGGAATCGCATGCGCGCAAACGCCATGCCAACCAGGCTTGAGCTGAGCGCCGTACCTGCGGTTGCCAAGATGGTCACAACCACACTGTTTGCCAGCGCGTCTAAGAACCCAGTCCAACGCACACTTCCCATCTGCATGAGCGCATCGGGGTAGTTGTGCCACTGCGGATCAGTTGGAACGAGCGAGGCAATTCCGCCGCGCACCGTGGCTGCCTGTGCGGCTTCTGGCGTCTTCAAGCTGACCGCCACCATCCACCACAGCGGGAACAGGAACGTCACAGTTCCGGCTATCAGCAAGGCGTAAATCAGAGTTTTTTCCGTGCGACTGCGCATGATTATTTCTTGAGCGCCTCGTAGTAGATGTGCCGCGCACTCGAGCGCAGGATGACCACGGTGACCACGAGCACTACCGCAAGAAGAATCCACGCCATGGCCGACGCGTAGCCCATTTCGTAGTACTCGAAGCCCTGGTTGTACAGGTACAGCACATAGAAGCGCGTCAGGTCGCCGGGCTCGCCGCCAGTCATCACAAACGCCTGCGTGAATACCTGGAAGCTGCCGATCACCGCCATCAGCACGTTGAAGAGAATCACGGGCCCAAGCATTGGCAGTGTGATTCCCATGAAGCGGCGTACTCGACCAACGCCATCCACTTCGGCGGCTTCGTTCAGTTCATCCGGAATGCTTTGTAAGCCCGCGAGGTAAATCATCATTGATCCGCCAACAAACCACGCGCTCATGATGGCAAACGCGGGTGCTCCCCAGATCTTGGCGTCTGCGCCAAACCATTGTGGCGGTGCGAGCCCGAATGGGGAGAGGATCGGCGCGAGTACGGAGTTCATCAAGCCAGCATCGGAATCGAACACCCAGCGCCACAATACGGCAACGCCGACACCCGCAAGTACGCTCGGCAAGTACCACGCTGCACGAAAGAACGGAATGCCGCGCACCTTCTGGTTCATGATGAGTGCTGCGCCGAGTGCCAGCAATTGTCCAAGTGGCACCGCAACAAGTACGTAATAGAGTGTCACCGCCACGCTGGTCTTGAAGCGCGAATCTTCAAGCAGCAATTGCTGGTAATTGCCAATTCCCACCCACTTTGCTTCGGAAAGCGTTGCGAGTCCGCGCCAACTCGTGAAGGAAAGTAGCAGTGAGAGCACCACCGGGAATGCCATGAACACTGCAAATCCAATGATCCAAGGCGACGCAAACAGGAACCCCGCGCGTTCTTCTCGCGCTTCGTGACGGGGCAGGGGGCGCCTTCGGAACCAGAGTAGAACGGCTGCCGCACCAACGACAGTCACTGCAATGATGGTTGTCGTCAGTACGCGCCATGGCATGGCCGGGAAACCGCCGCGCCCGAGTGGGCTTTCGCGCTCCTGCTTCCACAGCGTCTCGAATGCCGCTACAGCTTCGGGCAATGGCTTATTTCCAGTCTTCAGTCCTTCATCAAGGTTGGTTCCAAGCAACTGCTCGAACTTCGCGTTTGGTGGCCAGTTGATGACCTTCGATGTTGGAATCGCATCAAGAAAGCCCCGGTCATTCTCTGGCTTCTGTTTGTCGATGAATGCATCGCTCTCGGCCGCCGCGCGATTTGATGGGATTGCCAATCCAAGACGCGCCTGCGCTTTCTGGCCTTCGACGTTCGTCAGCCAGCGCACCAACTTCCATGCGTCATCCTTATGCTTCGACTGCGCAGAAATGCTCCACGAAACCGTGAGGATGATGTTGGCCTGTTCGCTGCCACGCGGGAGCGGAGCGAAGTCCCAGTCAAAGGCCTGAATTCTTCGGTATTCCGGAACGACCCAGCGCCCGAACGGCCCGGCCATTCCAACGCGTCCCGTGCTGAATACGGCGGAGCCCGTTGCGATTTTGCTGCGGCCACTCGTGAGCGCATGCTCTTCATCATGGCGCCACGCGCGCAGTCGTTCGAGTGCGGCCATGGCCTTCGGCTCAGTAATGGTCACGTCGTCGAAGGTCGCGCCGACCACATCGCGGCCTTCAGTGAATAGATAGGCGCGCACCATGGCTGGCCAAGTGACAAACTCAGCGCCAGTGAAATGCTCGCCCGCATCATCTTTCGCGGCGCCGATGGCGCGAGCGGTGGCGATGAAGTCATCCCATGTCCAATCTGCTTTGGGGAGCGGTACCCCCGCCTTCCGAAACAGGTCTTTGTTGTAATAAAAACCGACTGTTGTGAAGTCCTTTGGAATTCCCCACAGCGTCCCGTGTCCAGCAACTTTCCCGTCGTAGCGGAATGCATCAACCACCTGCGGATAAAGATCAGCGATCTTTAGTGCTCCCGGCGCAGTTGACGCGGTGTCTGCTTCCACGAATCGGTCGAGTGGTTCCATCAGCCCAAGAGCCGCAAAACTTGGGATGCGTTCGTTGCCCACATAGAAGATGTCCGGCGGTTCGCCGGCGGCCATCATCGTTTGCAGTTTGGTATAGAAACTTCCAGCATCCCCTGGGTTGATGCGTTTGACATGTAATCCAGGATTCGCAGCCTCAAAGGCGCGGAGGCTCGACTCGACAATGTCGTCCTCTTCCGGTCCGCCTTCGCCCGACCAGTGCAGGACCGTGAGTGTGGTGCCGGATGTCTCGCCGCGCGCCCGGCCGAGTTCGCGCCAACCAACGCGCGCAAATGCCCAAAGAACCAGTGCAATGGCGGCCACCCCGAGCGTCCAACGCACGGTGTTTGCAACTATCCTTGGCAGATTCACCGCGATGCCGTCACGCGCCATGAAACGAAGAATAGCAACCACACGATCGGTCCCCGTCACTCTCGGAGCAATTCTTCCGGCAGCCCTCGCGTGCACGATGTTGAGTCTGGTGGCAAGTGCGGTTGCAGGTGATGATGCCTTTCCACCCACGTTCCCTGCTGTGCGCGCGTCCGGCACGCAAGGGGATGCTCGCGTCCCGGCCGGCATGCGTGCAGAGCCGAAAGCCGATGGAACATGGCGTGTGACATTTGCACTCTCCATCACCGGGGCCGCAGGTGCGCAGAAGGCGTCAGTAGCTGGCGACTTCACCGGCTGGCAGGGCCAAGCCGTGGCAATGACACGCGCCGCTGATGGCAGCTTCGCCGCAGTGATCGACGTGCCCCCGGGCACCCATCGCTACAAACTCATTCTGGACGGGACGCGATGGATCACTGACCCGTCCAACCCGCGCAACGTGGACGACGGCAATGGCGGCAAGAACTCCATCATTGACCTCGGCCCCGAAGTTGCCCTTGACCCTTCGCTCGCTCACCTTGGTGACGGCGCGGTGGAAGGCGCAGCGTTTCGTCACAACCCGAATCTCCCCGCTGACCGCGAGCAGGTGGCCAGCGAGTGGCATGTTCGCGCCCGCACTCTCCGCGGCGATGTGGAGCAGGTGGACATGTATTGGAAGTCAGCCGTCGCCACCGGCCGCCTCGCGATGACTCCTGTGGGCACTCGCGGGCCGTTCGATATCTGGGATTCCGTGCTGCCCCTGACGGGCAACCACATAATCACGTACACGTTTGTAGCAAAGGATGGTCAATTGTCTGTCAGCGATCCTAATATTTATTCCCTCGATACCGCTTCGTCCTCGCCGTTCCGTACGCCGGCGTGGGCCAAAGATGCAGTCTGGTACCAAGTCATGGTCGATCGTTTCCGCAATGGTGACGCATCGAACGACCCGAATGGAACCATCCCATGGAAGCACGACTGGTACAAACCATTCGGCGCCGAAGGCAACGACGGCCAGACTTTTTACAAGCACTTCGTCTTTGGTCGCTTTGGTGGTGGTGACCTCGCGGGGCTGCGTTCCCAACTCCCGTACTTGCGATCGCTCGGTGTAAATGCGCTCTATCTCATGCCGATGTTCCAAGCGAGCACCCCGCATAAATACAACACGACAAATTACATCCATGTAGACGAGCACTTCGGCACCAAGGGTGATTACGCCCCCGCCGCGGCCAAGGAAGACATGCTTGATGCCACGACTTGGTCCTTCACTCCGACTGATAAAGCATTCTTAGATTTCATCCGTGAAGCCAAGGGTCTTGGATTTCGCGTCATCATCGATGGCGTGTTCAATCACTGCGGTACCGATCATCCCGCCTTTCAAGATGTGAAACGCAACGGGAAAGACAGCAAATTCGCCAATTGGTTTGACATCACGAGTTGGGATCCATTCAAGTACGCCGCATGGTGGGGATTTAGCGAATTGCCGGTATTCCGCAAGGATCCCGAGCACGGGCTCGCAGCGGAATCCATTCGCAAGCATCTCTTTGAAATCACTCGTCGCTGGATGGACCCGGATGGCGACGGCGATCCAAGCGATGGCGTGGATGGATGGCGCCTCGATGTTCCCAACGAAGTTCCGCTTCCCTTCTGGCACGAATGGTGCAAGCATGTCCGCAGCATCAATCCTGATGCGTACATCTCCGGTGAAATTTGGGAACGTGCTGACCGCTGGCTCGACGGCGAGGCATTTGACGCGGTGATGAATTACGAATTCGCAAAGCCGCTCGTGCGTTGGGTGATCGACCGCACGAACAAGATCACCCCCACCGCACTTGATGGCGCGCTCGCTGAATTGCGCCTGGCCTACCCCGCCGAATGCACTTATGCAATGATGAACTTGCTTGACAGTCATGACACCGACCGTGTGTCGAGCATGGCAAAGAATCCTGACCGCGTTTACAACCAGAAAAACCGCGAGCAGGAAGGCGACGCCTATGACGCGAGCAAGCCAACGGCAGCCGATTACGCCAAGCAGCGCTTGATGGCTCTTGTGCAGATGACTTATGTTGGCGCGCCAATGATTTACTTTGGCGACGAAGTGGGCATGTGGGGCTCCAACGATCCCAACAATCGCAAGCCGATGGTCTGGGAAGACCTCGGAGCCTATGAAGATCCGCAACAAACCGTCGACGGCGCGCTTCTCAACTACTACCGCACCATCATCGCGTTGCGCGTCGCACACCCTGCGTTGCGCACGGGAACGTTCCGCACAGTCCTCACTGACGATGCGCAAGACGTCTGGGCGTTCGTGCGCAGCGGGCACGGCGAAGAGTTGCTCGTTGCATTGAATGCATCTGATCGCCCCGCTACTGTGTCATTTGCAGCTCTCGGCGACGGTTGGCAGGATATCTACGGAACACCAGGATTCGCAGACAATGGATTGACTAGCACCACCATTCCCGCCGTCGGTGGACGTGTCTGGCATCGACGCATCAAGTGAGTCAATGAGCATGAAGTCGCGCAGCAGCAACCCCGCACCCGCCATCTTTGCGCAACGTCGCGCGGGCACGCTCCTTCATCTTTCGTCGCTGCCATCGGCGCATGGAATCGGCGATCTCGGTCCGGTGGCGCATGAGTTCGCGGGCTGGTGCGCTTCCGCCGGTCAATCGGTGTGGCAAATGCTTCCAGTCGGTCCAGTGGGCGCGGGAGATTCTCCGTACGCCAGCACCTCAAGTTTCGCCGGCGAGCCGCTCTTCATCAGCCTTGAGCTCCTCGTAGAGGAAGGGCTACTCTCTCGCGCAGCACTTCGCCCACAGCGCGGCGAGGCAGCGGTTTCCGCCGATGGTCCGGTGAACTGGTCCGCCGCACGCCGATTCAAGGAGCCGCGTTTACGCGCTGCCTACCAAACCCAGCGCCGTCGCACCGGTCGTGTGCCAGCGGAGCTACGCGTATTCGAGCGGCAGAACGCATCGTGGCTCCTGGGTTGGTGTCGCTTTGCGATGTCACAGCGCGGCGCCTCGCCAGACCCCACGTATCACATCTGGGTGCAATGGGAATTCCAGCGGCAGTGGAATCTTCTTCGCGCGCGCTGTGCTGCACTCAATGTCCTGCTTCTTGGCGATGTTCCAATTTTTGTTCCGCTCGATTCCGCTGATGTTCAAGACAATCCGCGTCTTTTTCGCCTTGACCGAAAAGGTCGCCCCGAAGTGGTGACCGGAGTTCCGCCCGACTGTTTCAGCACCACCGGGCAACTGTGGGGCCATCCGCACTATCGCTGGAGCGAGCATCGTCGCACCGGCTTTGCATGGTGGACCGCGCGCATTGCAGCAAGCTTGGCGCGCTTTGATGCACTGCGCATCGATCACTTCGTCGGCTTCGTGCACGCGTATGAAATCTCTGGAACTGCGCGCACTGCGCGACGTGGTACGTGGCGCCCAACGCCCGGCGCCGAACTGCTCACGGCGGTTGAACGCGCCTGTGGTCGACTTCCACTCGTTGCCGAGGACCTTGGCGCCGTGACGCCAGCAGTCACTGCGCTCCGTGAACGGTTTGGTCTTCCCGGCATGAAGCTCGTTCACAACGCCTTCTACGGTCCATCAAGCAGCGACCTCCCATGCCTTCACCCGCTCGATTGTGTTGCCTATCCCGGCACGCATGACAACGACACCACGCTCGGTTGGTGGCGCTCGCTGCCGGCCGATGCCCGTGCTCGTTACGCCTCGTACGTGGGCGCGACCTCGCCCGCGGCGGCACGCCACACACTGGCCCGCTCGATGGTGCAAGCCACACTGCAGAGCCCGGCACGCACGGCGATTGTGGCCATGCAGGACCACCTCGGGCTTGACCGCTCCGCCCGCATGAATGTGCCCGGCAAGGGCACAAATCAGTGGCGCTGGCGCATGGCTCCGGACGCACTCCGTGGGCTCGATGCCACTACGATGCGCAATTCGGTGTTTGCGACCGCCCGCGTGTGACGCCGGCGCCGCGCCCCTGACGCTGGACCCCACTTATGTCACCTCGCCGTTCCACGCCGCGTATCTCTGACCCATTCGGGACGCTTGATTCCCTGAACGTCCTCGCTCACGACTGCTGGTTCAGTTGGAACGAAATCGGTCAGCGCCCATTCGCTGCGCTCGACCCCGTGCTGTGGGATGCCAGCAAACATTCGCCAACCGGGGTGTTGGCTGGAATCGATCCCTCTGTTCTTGAGACCAAGATCGCCGACGAGCGATTTCGCGCGCTCGTCTCCGACGCAATCGACGCCCGCCGGAGTTACTACGAGACCGCATCGTGGTATGAGCAAACCCAAGCCGCTGACACGGTGGGGATGCGAATCGCCTATTTCTCGAGCGAGTTTGCCATTCACGAAAGCATGCAGCAGTACGCCGGCGGCTTGGGCGTCTTGGCGGGCGACCACCTCAAGAGTGCGTCCGATCTTGGTATTCCGCTCCTCGGCATTGGACTTCTCTATCGCCAAGGCTATTACCTACAGGAATTCCGCGGCGATGGCAGTACGCGCGTCCTGCATCCAAATTACGACTTTGATCGTTGGCCAATCATTGACACGCGCGCACATGTTGACGTTCCGATTGGCCCCAATCTGGTGCGCGCCAAAATTTGGAAACTGCAGGTGGGTCGCGTTCCGCTGTACCTGCTCGACGCAGACATCCCTGAAAATCGCAAGCGCGATCGCCTGTTGACCAACGCCCTGTATCAGGGTGAGCCAGAACTTCGCATGCGTCAGCAGGTGCTGCTTGGTGTCGGAGGCATCTTGGCGTTGGCAAAGCTGAAGGAGAAGGTCACCGTCTTCCACCTGAACGAAGGTCACGCTGCATTTGCAGGACTGAAGCGCCTTTCGCAACTGGTTTCGCGAGGCATGACCCTCGACGCCGCGGTGCAGCGCGTTCGGCAAACGACGGTCTTCACTACGCACACTCCCGTCCCTGCGGGTCATGATCGATACGACGTTGAGATGTGTTGGAAAGCGCTGCGCCGCCCGCTCCGTAACGCAGGATTCACGCAGGAAACATTCGCGCAGTTTGGACGCGAGCGTCCAGGCAGCGGTCCAATTTGCATGACGGTGATTGCGCTTCGCCTTGCCGAGCGCGTAAACGGCGTTTCCAAATTG
>Ga0114971_10001391_pt1 | contig 16471 bp, 12 predicted proteins | sample M_140625_MF_Meta_FD_87320 | JGI IMG/M metagenome (GOLD analysis project Ga0114971, IMG submission 87320) | Freshwater microbial communities from Lake Montjoie, Canada to study carbon cycling - M_140625_MF_MetaG | ecosystem: Environmental > Aquatic > Freshwater > Lake | place: Lake Montjoie...
GGATCAGACTGTGATAATCGATGCGAGTCAATCTGAAGACAAAGTATTTGCAGATGTTGTCAAGATATTGGAAAGTCATCTGGATTGAGATACAGTGGAGATGCCTCACGGCATCTCCACTTTTTTAGTCAATTACTTATTTTTTTAATTACTACACCCATGAAAGACACACCCATCAAAAAACTCCTCGAAGCAGAAAAGAAGCGCCAGAAAAGCGTCATCAACCTCATCGCTTCAGAAAACTACGTTTCAAAAGATGTGCTCGAAGCGCTTGGTTCCGAACTCACTAATAAATATTCAGAAGGGTATCCCGGAAAGCGATACTACGGAGGAAATGAATTCATCGACAAGGTGGAAGTGCTCGCACAGCAACGCGCTCTAAAACTTTTTGGACTTTCATCAAAGAAGTGGGCGGTCAATGTACAACCGCTTTCTGGTTCTCCTGCAAACCTCGCTGTCTATACAGCCCTTCTACCGACCGACGGAACAGGGAAGATCATGGGCATGTCACTCGACAACGGTGGGCACCTTACTCACGGACACAAAGCTTCTGCTACAGGAAAATTCTTCAAACAAATTTCTTTTGGTGTAGATCCAAAAACTGAAGTCATAGACTACGGAGCGTTGATGTTGAAAGCGATTGCAGAAAAACCTCACATCATCATCGCTGGCTTCACCGCATATCCTCGAAAAGTTGATTGGAAAAAGTTCCGCGAGATTGTTGATGCGTGCGGAGCGATTTTAATGGTAGATATGGCGCATATTGCGGGACTCATTGCCGGTAAAGCATATCCTTCACCTTTTCCATATGCTGATGTAGTCACCACCACTACTCACAAAAGTCTTCGTGGTCCGCGATCTGCTATGATCTTTTCAAAAATAGACGACCGAAACTTTCCTTCAAAGATAGACAAGGCTGTATTTCCAGGTCTTCAGGGTGGTCCTCACAATAACCAAATCGCTGCCATCGCTGTCGCAATGCAAGAAGCCATCTCTCCATCGTTTAAGGTGTATGCAAAACAAGTGATGAAGAACGCGAAAGTCCTCGGAGCTGAATTAGCTAATCTTGGGTGGCGTATTGTGTCTGGAGGAACAGATAGTCATATGGTGCTTGTTGATGTATGGATGGGAGGTAAGGGAATTTCTGGAAGTGAAGCGAGTGATCGTTTGGAAAAGGCGGGGATCATCGTGAATAAAAATACTATTCCTGGAGAAACGCGCTCGGCTTTTGATCCATCTGGAATTCGTTTGGGAACTTATGCAGAGACCACTCGTGGAAAGAAAGAGAATGATTTCAAAAAGATTGCTGAGAAGATAGATGCGATATTGAAAGCGAAAGTAAACGCAAAGAAGTAAAAAATAAAAAATAAAAAATCAAAATGAAGCTGAAAATAAAGCGCCTACATCCCGATGCAAAAATTCCTTCCTTCGCTCACCCAGGTGACGTTGGTCTTGATATGTATGCACTTGAAACAAAAACGATTCAACCAGCGGAACATTTCATTTTTATGAATGGTTTTGCTCTTGAGTTTCCTGAAGGGTACGGCGCGATAGTGAAAGACAAATCAAGTATTTCAAAAGCTGGTCTTCATACCATGGGAGGAGTTTTTGATGCCGGTTATCGCGGGGAATATAATGTGCATCTTGTTAACTTGAGCGACAAACCATATACCGTAGAAAAAGGAGACAAGGTGGCGCAGTTGGTTATTTTGAAAGTAGAAATTCCTGAGATTGAAGAAGTGGAAGAGCTTTCAGATTCAAGCAGGGGAGCGGGGGCGTTTGGGAGTACAGGAAAAAAGTAAAAAAAAGTACAATAAAATACTTCCTGAAAAGGGACAAAAATTCTTTGCTAAGAATTTTATATGCTTCGCTCCGTCGAGCCTCGCAATCCCTATTCAGGAAGTATTTTATTGTACTTTTTGTTATACTACTTAAATGCAACCAATCGAACAACGTCTCATCGAGCTGGAAAAGAAAGTTGATGCAATGTCTGTCATTGTTAAAAAACTTTATTATATTTTTCTTGCCGGAGTTATTCTAACTGTTATCGCTTTTGTTATTCCACTGATCGGTCTAATTTTTGCTATTCCTAAATTTCTTTCGACTTATAACAGTTCGATGTTGGGACTGTAAAATACTTTAGATTTTGTTTATTTTTTCTTCGGGTAAATTTTAACTACTATTATTTATAATACTCATTGACTTAAGATGATGAACTTAAGTCATGGGCACGCGATGGCTCGAAATCACACCCTCATCAAGTGTGATTTGTGGGTTCGATTCCCGTCTTGTCCATGTCATAGTATTGACAATGAAATCTGTCCGCCACATACTACTTGTGATGAGGGTGTGATTTCAGTCAATCAATCAAAAAGCTGCCTTTAGGGGCAGCTTTTTGTGTGCTAAACTCATTTTGTGAAAGTCTCAATCAATGAAATCATTAGAAATCTTGTCACTTCCGCCCTCGACAATGCAGAGGGGGATTTTGTGGTGGAACACCCCGCTGATCTTTCGAAGGGTGACTACTCGACCAATGTAGCGCTCGTTTTTGCAAAAATCTTGAAGAAGAACCCTGTCGAACTTGCGAAAGAGATCGTCGAGAAAATCTCTTCAAAACTCCCACCAGAGATTTCAAAAGTTGAAACCGCAGGTCCGGGCTTTATAAACTTTTTTCTTTCTCAGGAATTTTTTGATCAGTCAGTGAAGGATATCGCCGAGAAGGGGAAGGATTTTGGTTCGTCGGGCATTCTAGCCGGCAAAAAATATTTCGTAGAATACACCCAACCAAACCCTTTCAAGGATTTTCACATCGGTCACATGATGAACAATACGATCGGAGAAACCCTTGCCCGCCTTTTTGAAAAGGGAGGAGCGGATGTAAGGCGTGCCACATATCACGGAGATGTCGGTATACATGTTGCTAAAACTATATATGGTTTGCAGAAAGAAAATATGGAAGTCTCAGTCGCTTCAATGGGAAAAGCCTACCCACTAGGAAATACTGCATATGAAGAAGACGAACAAGCAAAAAAAGAAATCACTGATCTCAACAAAAAAATATATGAAAAAAGTGATTCCGCTATAAACGCGCTTTATGAACAGGGAAGAGAGGTATCTCTCGCATATTTTGAGACCATGTATGTGCGACTAGGTAGTGATTTTGATTTTCATTTCTATGAAAGCGAAGCAGGAGTAATTGGTAAAGAAATCGTTGAGTCTTTTATTGGTCCTGTTTTTGAGAAAAGCCAAGGCGCAGTTATTTTTCATGGTGAAGACTATGGCCTACACACTCGTGTGTTTTTGAATGCTGAAGGTCTTCCTACATACGAAGCAAAAGAAGTTGGTCTCGCACAAATAAAAAAAGATATTTTCCCTTACGATTTGTCGCTCACTATCACCGCCAATGAACAGGATGATTTCTTCAGAGTGGTAGAAGTCGCTATCGGAAAAGTATTTCCAGAACTCGAAGGAAGGTTGAAACATCTTTCACACGGAGTTTTGAAACTCACAACCGGAAAAATGTCTTCACGAACAGGTGGTGTTATCTCCGCAGAATCTTTCATGGATGAAGTGAAGGAGTCGATAGTGAATAAGATGAATGAATCAGACAGGAACATTCCCGAAGGAGAAAAGTCTGCAATTGCAGAAATGATTACGCTCGGTGCTATCAAGTATTGGATACTCCGACAATCAATTGGTAAGGATATTATTTTCGACAAGGAAAAAGCACTTTCACTTGAAGGAGACTCTGGACCATATCTCCAGTACGCGCACACTCGTGCTTTGTCAGTGCTTCGCAAAGCCAAGGATGCGGGAATTGAAGCCGACACCACTGTCGAACAAAATGACCTTGCACGAAAACTCTACCGCCTACCTGAAGTCATTGAAGAGTCACTTTCTCTACAAGCACCTCAGCAGTTGGTGACATATCTTACCGATCTTGCTTCTACATTCAATAATTTCTACGCACACAACCAAATTCTCGTAGAGAACGATCCTTTGTCAGGGAAGCGTGTCGCTCTTGTGTCTGCGTTCGCGATTGTGATGAAAAATGGTTTGGAGACGTTGGGGATAGGTGCGCCGGAGAGGATGTAGGCGGTTTGGCGGCCAAATCCTACCACAGACCATTCGGCCTGGGGTTTATTTTTTTATATTTATTTCTTTTCAAACGCCATCGTAAACATTCCAGGAGCTTCAATTAGCTCTGGCTTTTCAAGTAACTTTTTAAGAAACTCTCGGATAAACTCTCTAATACTTTTTACTTCTTCTTTTTGGGCAGTGATAATCTCTGTTTCAATAAAATATCGCATATCAGGTGAATGATCGAACTTTATTGTATCCATATCAATATGGATTTTAGTGTCTTTATAGGAACCATCAAAAGATTGTCGGTCTTTTTTAATGATAATAGGGTAGGAGGATTTTTTCAGACTTTCATCAAACTCATCCTGCGAGGATTCTCTTTCTTCTTCTTTTCTTGCAAGTTCACCGTTCTCCATCTCCCAAGTCTTTTGGGTATAGAATATCTTTCCACTTTCATTTCTAAATCTTTTAAGGTTATATCCTCCGTGGACAGACTTTTCAGCTTCAATATAGCAATCTATTTGAGCCACATAATCTTTTTCCACAAATCCACTATTCTTTAGGTTAGTTATTACTCGTTCCTTTTCTTCAGCTGTTATTTCAACTTTTAGTTCGACTTCATACATAGGAAGAGTATATCAATAAAAGAAGATATGCGAAGTTCGGGAAATTTGCTAAGATGCCCATCATGTACAGCCCGAAACGCGAAACAGAAATCCTGGCCTTTTGGAAGGAAAAAGACATATTCAAGAAAAGTCTTGAACAAACGAAGGACGGCGAACCTTATGTCTTTTATGACGGGCCACCTTTTGCCACAGGTCTTCCTCACGTTGGTCACGTCCTACCTTCGACTTTGAAAGATATTGTTCCACGCTACCAGACCATGCGCGGGCGTTTTGTATCTAGAAAATGGGGTTGGGATTGTCATGGACTTCCTGTTGAAAACCTCATCGAAAAAGAACTCGGTCTCAAGACAAAAAAAGATATTCTCGACCTTGGAATTGGAAAGTTTAATAAAGCGGCGCGAGAAAGCGTGCTTAGATATGCCGACCAGTGGCGGGAAATTGTTCCTAGAACTGGCAGATGGGTAGACATGGAAGACGACTACCGCACCATGGACGCTTCATACACTAGTGGTGTGTGGGGAGTTTTTTCGGAGTTGAATAAAAAGAAATTGGTATATGAAAGTTTCAAAGTGATGTATGTGTGTCCGCGTTGTGAGACAACTCTTTCAAACTTCGAGGTGAACCAAGGATACAAAGACATTACGGATATTTCTGTTTTCGTGAAATTTAAACTTGATGGGCATCTTAGCAGACTTGTTAGCGGACTTGAAGATGCCCATCAAGTCACACATCTAGTCGCTTGGACTACCACCCCTTGGACTCTTCCTGGAAACATGGCGCTCGCCGTCGGAAAGGAAATGGAATATGTGAAAGTGAAAGTAAAGGATGAGAAAAAGGAGAGTGAAGAATATTTGATACTTGCAAAAAGCCGGGTGGAACATGTCCTCAAGGGTAAAGAATATGAAGTTGTCGGAGAAATGAAGGGAAGTGAGCTCTTAGGAAAAAGCTACGAACCTGTTTTTGATACATATAAAGATGCTGAACTTCCGAACAAAGAAAACGCTTGGAAAATATATTCTGCGGATTTTGTTACGGATGTCGATGGTTCGGGCGTAGTGCATATTGCTCCAGGTTTTGGAGATGATGACCTCAAACTCGCTCAAGCAAACTCTATTCCATTTGTTCAGCATGTCGGCATGAACGGAGAGATGGTAGAGATGGGCATCTTAGCAGAATCAGCCGGGCTAACAGGTTTGCAAGCCAAGCCAAAATCGACCGAAGAAAATAAAGACGCTCACCAGTCGACCGATGTCGCAATCATAAAATACCTCGCAAAAAGTGGGACTTTGTTCTCAAAAGAAAAAATCATCCACTCATACCCGCATTGTTGGAGATGTGACACTCCACTTCTAAACTATGCTACTACTTCATGGTTCGTGAAAGTTACCGATCTGAAAGACAAACTCGTTGAAGAGAATTCAAAGATTCGCTGGGTACCAGAAGCTGTTGGAGAAAATCGTTTTGGTAAATGGCTAGAAGGGGCTCGTGATTGGGCCGTTTCTCGTGCACGTTTTTGGGGAGCACCAATTCCGGTGTGGAAAAGTGCAGATGGAAAAAAAGTTGATTTCATCGGCTCAATAGAGGAACTCAAATCTAAAATACGAAGAAATACCTACCAGACAATGCGTCACGGAGAGGCAGAACACAATTCTAAAGATATTTTGGATTGCTCTATTAAAAGTGTGTCAAATCTAACTGAGAAGGGTAGAAATGAAGTGAAAGAAGGTGCTGGGCACCTAAAGGCTGTGGATGTGATTTACGTTTCTCCACTTCTTCGAACAATAGAGACGGCCGATATCATAAAAGAAGTTTCGGGGTTTAAAGGAGAAATAATTATTGACGAACGACTCAAGGAATTTAATGTGGGTGAATTTGATGGAAAAAGTCGAGAAGAGTTTCTTGCCTATGAAAAATTAGAAATAAAAGATTCAAGATTTGATTTTGTTATTCGTGGAGGTGAGAGCTATGCAAATGTGCGTGATCGCGTGTCAGATTTTTTATATGATATAGACAAGAGGCATGAAGGAAAAAATATTCTTATTGTCACTCATGAAGCAATTGTGAAGATGATCAGAATGGTTTCTCTTGGTGGTACAGAAAAAAAATTCAAACAGGTGTGGGATATTGAGGCACCTGTTTTGACAGGGGAGGTACGTGTTGTTGATTTTGCCGCCCTCCCAAAAAATGAAAAAAATGAGCTCGACTTGCACCGACCATATATAGACGAAATCACATATGGAGACGGCATGCGACGCGTACCCGATGTCTTTGATTGTTGGTTTGAATCCGGCTCTATGCCTTTCGCTTCTGGTCACTCTGGTTATCCTGCTGAATACATTGCTGAAGGACTCGATCAAACACGAGGCTGGTTTTACTCACTTCTTGTTCTTGGTGTGGCTCTTCGTGGTCAATCTCCATACAAAAATGTAGTAGTGAATGGTCTTATTCTTGCAGAAGATGGCAAGAAAATGTCTAAGAGTTTAAATAACTATCCACCACTTGCACCACTGCTTGAAAAATATGGAGTAGATGCAATCAGATATTTTTTCCTTTCATCCCCATCTGTAAAATCAGAAGACACAGCCTTTTCGGAAAAGATTATCGATGAAGTAACAAAGAAAAACTTTAATCGTCTATACAACGTAATTGCTTTATATGAGATGTATAAAGGAGACCATGGAGAAGAGATGCCGTCATCCTCTACAGAATCAGACAATGTTCTCGATGTTTGGATTAAAACCCTATTACAAAAAACAGCGCACACTATCACGTATCATCTCGATCGTTATGAGTTCGACAAAGCTACCAAACCAATAGGAGATTTTATCGATGACCTTTCGGTGTGGTACATCCGTCGTTCTCGTGATCGTTTTAAGAGTGAAGATGTTGAGGATAGAAATAAAGCTCTTTCAACTACTAGTTATGTTCTTGTAGAGCTTTCTAAACTCATGGCACCGTTTGTTCCATTCCTAGCCGAAGATATATACCTAAAACTTTCTACCATGTCTGGCATGGTACATAAAGAGAGCGTACATCTTGAGGCTTGGCCAGAATATGCCCTCAACCGACTTGAAGATGCCCATCAAGTCGGTCAAGTTGATGAGCTAGTGCTAGATCGCATGATAGAAGTCCGAAGAATAGTTTCTCTAGCTTTGGAATCCCGAGCTAAAAAAAATATAAAAGTTCGACAACCATTAGCACGCCTCATGCTACGAACCGATGAGAAAGATATTGTTGAAGATTCTTCTTACATCGCTCTTATTATGGATGAAGTAAATGTGAAAGAAGTTATTCTTAATAGTGATATCACCGACGAAATAGTGCTCGATATCACCCTCAACCCAGAGCTTATTATGGAAGGTACGGCTCGCGAACTTATTCGCTTTATTCAAGACATGCGCAAGAAAGCTGGTCTTTCACCAAAAGATTCTATTATTCTTACTGTCGAAACAGATACCGAAGGAAAAAAAGTTGTAGATACATTTAGAGAAGAAATCACCCGCACCGCGCGTATTGCAGACATTCTATTTGAATATGCTCCTGAAGGCGAGGCTTTGGAATCATTTAAGATTTCTATCAAAAAGATTTAATGCACACCATATTTGAAACTGACTGCTTCATTATAAAAAGCACATCGAGCGGGGAAGCCAATAAACAGCTCGAACTACTCACTCGTGACTTCGGACTTATTCGGGCTACTGCTCAGGGAGTACGCTGGTTAAAATCTAAGCTTCGTTATTCACTCACCGACTTTTCTTTGACTCATGTTTCTCTTGTTCGTGGGAAGGAATTTTGGAGAGTAACAACTGCGACAAAAATTGCAGATGTGTCGACGGACATAACTTCAAAAGAGGCGAGAGAGACCATATTTCGAATTTTTGCGTTGCTCAGGCGACTTCTACAAGGTGAAGAAGCACATGCGGAACTTTTTGATACTGTGCACAAGATGTTTGAGGTTCTTCGTGATATTTCCACCAAAAAACCTAGCGACATTCTCCCACGTATCTCGGTTGTAGAAGAACTTACTGTGTTACGGATACTTTTTCTTCTTGGTTATGTGAAAGACGACCCAACCCTTCGCAGTTTTGTGGAAACTTTTGAACTAGATGAAGGCATATTAAAACAATCTTCTGATGCTCGAAAGACAGTCGTTACGGAAATAAATAGAGCGCTCAAGGCCTCAAATTTGTGATACAATTTTGTTATGTCAATTGAACATGATCTTGAACGTCAAAGGGAAGACGAAGAAGCAAGTAAAAGCCGTATTGATACGGCTAGAGACGGGCTTTACCAACCTGGTGCGCCTATGGTTACTCACCGTCATATAGACAGAGGTTATGAACAGAGGAAAAGAAATACAGAAGACGATGCCTCAGGAGTATGGCAACCACCCGTAAGACAGGATTTTCTCTCACCTGAAAAGAAAGTGTCGGGGAATGTTGAGCACAAGATGAACGTCGTCTTCCGAAGGCTACTTATTGTAGCAGTAGTTTTCTTTGTTCTTTCCTTGGTTGCTGCTGGTTTTATGTATTTTTATGGCAACAACATCATATCTTCTCGTAATATCAATATCGATGTGACCTCTCCTCCTTCAGTACCATCGAGCGAAACATTTTCTTTTGATGTAAGTATTCAAAACGGAAATAATTCAGATCTTATAAAAAGCGCCATTATCATAGACTACCCAGAAGGCGCTCGGTCTGTAAGTGATAATTCAAAACCTCTGGTGAGTGAGCGGATCGAAATAGGCACACTTGGTAAAGGACAGGTAGCTAAAAAAACCGTTTCAACCCTTCTTTTTGGTGAAGAAAATGCAGAAAAAAAAATTAGCGTTCGCTTCGAATATCAAGTAGAAAATTCAAATGGAAAGTTTTCTAAGGATAAAGTATTTCCTGTTATTTTGCGTTTAGCACCAATTGTTCTTTCTGTAGATGCTTTAAAAGAAGTAAATACAAACCAAGAAGTAGTGTTGACCACGCGGGTTATCTCTAATTCCAACAACACTCTTAAAAATGTTGCCCTAAATGTTGTCTATCCTTTCGGTTTTACATATAAAGAATCAAATATAGAGGTTGAGTCAGGGAATCGTGGCAACTTTCCACTCGGTGACATCTCCCCAAATGAGACAAAGACTGTAGAAATAAAAGGAATCATCAGTGGTCAAAGTGAAGAAGATAAAGTATTCAAATTTAACGTTGGTACTGCCGATATTAACAGTCCAGAAAAAGTAACCACAGCTCTTGCTGTGTATGCGCACCAAATGACGGTACGGGGAGATTTCCTTGCTTCAGCAATTTCTTTCAATGGAGGTGTAAACTATGCAGTTCTAGGTACGGCTCTTCGAGGAGATATTTCTTGGAGAAATACTTTGAAGGATCCTATAAACGACGCCGAGTTTTCTTTGAAGGTGGCAGGAGACCTCATAAGCGTCCCTGAAATTAGCGCCTCCGATGGTTTCTATGATTCGAATACTTCAATCATAAAATGGGACAAAAATACCGATGATAAGCTCGAGGTGGTAGCTCCAGGGCAGACAGGCAAATTTAGTTTTACTGTTCCACTTTTTGACTACGCCTCCGCTATAGAAAAACGCATCGTCAATCCAAAAGTTAATTTGGCTTTTGATATTAAAGGTCAGCGTATCGGTGAGAATAATGTGACAGAAAATATCCAATCTTCTTTCATAAAGACTGTGCCTGTGATCACCACAATATCTGTCGATGGTTACTCTTTGCATGATCAAGGTCCACTTAAGAATGTCGGACTTATTCCGCCGAAAGCTGAGAGTAAAACTACCTATACTGTGGCTCTCGCTATTTCAAATTCCGTAAATGAAGTGACAGCCGGAGAATTGACTGCCAAACTTCCAAACTACGTGACGTATGAAGGGGAAGTGTCTCCATCAAGGGACAAGGTGAGCTTTAATGAAAACACGCGCCTTCTAAGGTGGGATGTGAATAGTGTCCCACCAAGAGCTGGATATGGCTCAAACCCTAGAACACTTTATTTTAAAGTAAGTATTAAGCCGTCTCGTACTCAGGTTGGGAAAATACTCCAACTTGTTACCGGTATCAATTTCATTGGAAAGGATATTTTTGCCAATGCCGACATAAAAGAAACATCACCAGACGTTACCACCTCAACTAGAAGACGGCAATGGATTTGGGAACGGAGTGGTGGTAGAGTAAATACCTATGGAACAACTAATATCCCTCGCAAAAAGACGTGGCTTCATTTATCAAGGATCCGAAATATACGGTGGTTTGGCCGGCACCTGGGACTACGGACCTTTGGGTGTGGCGCTAAAGAAGAATATTGAGAACCTGTGGTGGAAGCGTTTTGTGCTTGATAGGGAGGATATGTATGGTATTGATGCGGCAATTTTGATGAATCAGGAAGTGTGGAAGTCGAGCGGACACGTTGCAGGATTTGCCGACCCGCTTGTTGAAGACATGAAAACAAAGAAGCGATACCGCGCAGACCACTTGTTGGAAGAAATAGGAATTGATCCAAAAGGTATGACGCTCGCTGAGATGGATGCACTTATAAAAGAAAAGGGAATTAAGAGTCCAGATGGAAACGCTCTCGGAGATGTTCGGCAGTTTAATATGATGTTCAAGACGCATGTTGGTGCGAGCGAAGACGAGACTTCCATCTCATATCTTCGACCAGAGACTGCGCAGGGGATGTTTGTGAATTTCAAGAATGTTGTCGACAGTTTTCATCCCAAGTTACCGTTTGGTATGGCACAGATTGGTAAAGCCTTTCGAAATGAGATCGCTCCTCGTGATTTTATTTTTCGTGTGCGTGAACTCGAGCAGATGGAGATTGAGTATTTTGTAAAACCTGACGATTGGCGGGGAGTTTTTGATGCGTTTCAGAAAGAGCAGGTGGAGTTTTTGACTGATGATCTTGGTTTGCCTGCAACATTCATCCATCAGGTAGAGATTGCGGATGCTGACCGCGCGCATTATTCCAAACACAGTGTTGATACTGAGTTTGATTTTCCCATCGGTCAAAAAGAGCTTCTTGGTCTCGCATATCGTACCGACTACGATTTGAAGGCTCATGGACTAGATTATTTTGATGAAGAATCTAAGAGTCGTTTTGTTCCACACTGCATAGAGCCGACTTTCGGTGTCGGACGCACATTGCTTGCTGTACTTTCTTCTGCATACACTGAAGACGAGCTTGGGGGAGAGAAGCGTGTGTACCTAAAACTTTCACCGAAGGTTGCGCCATATATCGCTGCGGTTTTTCCACTTTTAAAGAATAAACCTGAGCTTGTCGACAAAGCGCGTGAGGTTTTCAATATGCTTCGTAAAGATTCCGCACTTTCTGGACGAATTGCTTTCGATGATAATGGAAACATTGGTAAGCGATATAGACGACAAGACGAGATCGGTACACCATTTTGTATTACTGTTGATTTCGACACTCTCGGAGAGAATCCAGAGAATAAAGATACTGTGACTTTGCGAAATAGAGATACGGGGGAGCAGGAGAGAGTAAATATTAAAAATTTAGTAGAGCTTTTAAAGAAATAAAATATAAAAAATGCGCTGCGGGGGTTTCCTGCAGCGCATTCGTCGAACTAACGTTTCGTGGTCATCACTTCCGTCGGAGCAGAAGTGCTCCGACTCCGACCATTGAGAGCAGACCTGATGTCGGCTCTGGCACGTTGAATGGGATGTTCGAGTTGAGGCGGTATGACCCGTGCGACCAGCGTCGGGTATCAAGATCGAGCTCGTCAAAGGGAGTATTCCACGTTTCTTCCACCTGGATGAAATCGAAGGCGATCTTACTAACGGCGATGCTATCCGCCGCGTACTCCACTTCGTAGATCTCGAAGATCGATGTCGAGGTATTGCTACCGCGACCATTTCCGCTCCAGTCAAACCCAGCCGTTCCCAGGGTGTCGTTGAACGGCGCACGGGTGGCTTCGTAGAAGCCGGGTACAAGTTCGCCGCCGTCCGGCATATCCAGCCAGATGTGCCAACGTCTAGAGGTCCCCGTCAGCCGCATCGAGAAGCTCATCAACTCGTAGTCGGTGTAGATCCGCGTTCCGAGTTGAAAGTCCCAGCCACTTGCCGGAGAGATCATTGCATCGCCCTGTGCGATGTAGCTTCCCTGAGGGCCGCTTTCGTAGATGAATCCTGTGAGAGCGAGTGCGTTTACCGCAAGGGTGGTGATTGCGAGGTATGTGATTAAAGCCAGTTTTTTAAGGTGCATCAGTATGTTTTCAGGTTGGTTTTGGTTTTTGCAGTCCCGGACACATGTCCAATAAGGGCTGATTTCTTATACCTTATGTCATAGATATAGATATAAGTCAAATTATCTTTTATCTCCATTTTTGTTACACTCGACACACATGTCTTACATCAAAAAAATCCTCCCAAACGGCCTCCGTATCATACTCGCTCCGCTAAAAGACACTGCTACAGTGACGGTTATGATTCTTGCTGAAACCGGCTCTGAATATGAAGAAAAAGCGCAAAACGGAATTTCTCACTTTTTGGAACACATGTGTTTTAAGGGTACTACCAAACGTCCGTCTTCAAAGATTATAAACAGTGAGCTCGATGGACTTGGTGCTGCATCGAATGCTTTTACCAATACCGACTACACTGGCTTTTATGCCAAAGCGCACGCTGACAAAACAGAACAGATTTTGGATATTGTTTCTGATATTTATTTGAATTCAACTTTTCCTGAAGCTGAGATGGAAAAAGAAAAAGGTGTGGTGATTGAGGAGATAAACATGTATGAAGACCGACCACAGAGTAAAGTGTGGGATATTCTCGGAGAAGCTGTTTTTGGTGATCAGCCAGCGGGGCGAACCATTATCGGTACAAAAGAGACGGTTTCTGCTATTACTCGTGACGATTTGGCTCGGTATCATCAGGCACATTATGTTCCCGAAGGAACGGTTGTTGTGATTGGAGGAAAAGTTGATGAGAGTATTATTCCGAAGATAGAAGCGCATTTTGGTAACCTTCCGAAGTCTCCAAAATCTCCTCGACAAAAAATAAAAGATGAACAGACCAAGCCAAAAGTGGCGATATACAAGAAAAAAAGTGATCAGACTCATATTGTGCTTTCTTTTAGAACAGGTATTAGTCGGTATGATGCTCGTGCGTACGGCGCGGGGTTACTCGGTTCAATCCTTGGTGCGGGAATGAGTTCAAGACTTTTCCATGTTATTCGCGAAGAGCTTGGTTTGGCATATTATGTTTCTGCAGGGCATAGCGCTGAACTTGATTATGGAATGTTTTCTATAAGTGTTGGAGTTTCGAATTCAAATGTTACTAAAGCGCTAGATGCAATTTTTGCAGAGCTTCGAAAGATAAAGGCAGAGCTTGTTGATGAAGTAGAGATGCGTCGGGTGAAGGATCTTCGTAAAGGGCATTTGTATCTTGGTCTTGAGACATCAAATGATTGGGCGGATTTTTATGGTTTTCAGGAGGTGTACCACGATACTATTCTTTCTCCTGATGAGTTGTCCACAAAGAGGGAAAAAGTTACAAACGAGGAGGTTCAGGCGCTCGCGAATGTTATTTTTTGTCCGGAGAGGCTTACTGTTGCCATGGTTGGGCCTGTCGAAGACGAAAAGACAGTATATGATACAATTTCTTTGTAAGTGCTGATAACTGCGACGGCTAAGATGGCCTTCTGGCACCTTCGGCCCATCAAGTCATGAAAAACATATATATCACAACCACGCTTCCATATGTAAACGCCGAACCACATGTAGGTTTTGCTATGGAGCTCATTCGCGCCGATGCTCTCGCTCGCTTCAAAAAACTCCAAGGTTTTAGTGTTTTTTTCAATACTGGAACAGACGAACACGGTCAAAAACTTTTAAAGGATGCTGAAAAAGTAGGGAAGGATATTAAAGAATATGTAGATGGCTACGCAGAGACTTTTAGAGGTTTAAAAGATTTGCTTGGTATATCTGATGATGTGCATTTCATTCGCACTACAGATGAACATCATGTAAAAGCGGCGCAGGAGTTTTGGAAAATTTGCGAAAAGAATGGATATATTTACAAAGGTTCATACCAGGCAAAATATTGTGTTGGTTGTGAACTTGAAAAAACTGATTCAGAACTCGTCGATGGAAAGTGTCCCATCCATACCAACCGAGAGATAGAGGTTATTAGTGAAGAAAATTATTTTTTCAAATGGTCAGTGTTCGGTGAAAAGCTAATTGCTTTCTATGATTCCAATCCTACTTTTGTAATTCCTGATTTTCGTTTCAATGAGATAAAGAATTTTGTGAAAGGAGGGTTGCAAGATTTTAGTATTTCTAGACAAAAATCCAAGATGTCGTGGGGCGTCGAGGTGCCAGGGGATGCCGATCATGTTATGTATGTGTGGTTTGATGCACTTGTTAATTATATTTCTACTTTGGGATGGCCCGATAATATGGCTTCATTTAAGGCTTTTTGGGAGGAGGGGACTACTGTGCAGTTTTGTGGCAAAGATAACCTTCGTCAGCAGACAGCAATGTGGCAAGCAATGCTCATGGCCGCAGGTATCAAAAATACATCGCAGGTATATGCAGAAGGATTCATAAACGGTGAGGGAGGGGTGAAGATGTCGAAGTCTCTCGGTAATGTCATCAACCCATATGATGTTGTGAAAGAATACGGCACAGATGCCCTTCGTTACTATGTACTTGGAGAAGTTTCTTCTTTTGAAGACAGTCCGATGAGTATGAATCTTTTCAAGGATGCTTACAATGCAAAGTTGGCGAATGGTATCGGCAATCTCACTTCGCGTATCATGAAGATGGCAGAGACGCATCTTGATGGACCAGTGGTAATTCCTGAAGACAGAAAAGTTTGGGATAAGGAATACATTGAAGAGCTTGAAGCTTTTAATTTCAACAAAGCCATCAGTGGTGTATTTGCAAAGATGCAGGGGTTAGACGAAGAGATTCAGAATACTCAGCCGTTCAAGTTGGTAAAGACTGATCCTCCGAAAGGGAAAGAGGTAATTAAGAATCTTGTTGTTAGTTTGCGTGTAATCGCTCAGCATTTGGAGCCATTTTTACCGGAGACTTCGCGAAAGATTGTCGAAGCCGTGGAGAAAAATAAGATGCCAGAGGTGCCTCTGTTCTTGAGGAAAGATTAGATACCAAGTCTGGCTTGGTAAACCAAGTAAACCAAGTCTGGCTTGGTAAAAGGTGCATGGTACATGGTACAATGCCAGACATGGTAATAAAATACATCGACATACACTCCCACCTCAACTTTCCCGAATATGATACCGACAGGGAAGAAGTGATTACTCGAATGAAGGAGAAGGGCGTGGCTACTATTACAGTTGGAACATCTCTAGAAACATCAAGAAGTGCAGTGGCTTTGGCTGAACAGCATGAGAATGTTTTTGCTTGCATTGGTATCCACCCGACCGAGGTAGACAAGGTTACTGGTATGACAGCGCATTTTTCTAGGCAGAATTTTGAGGAATTGGTAAAAAGTCCGAAGGTTGTGGCGATAGGTGAGTGTGGACTCGACTATGGCAGGGACGGAGCACTAGATGAGAAGTCAAAAGAGACTCAAAAGATTCTTTTTAGACAGCACATAGACTTTGCAGTCAACCACAACAAGCCAATTATGATTCATGCTCGAAACGCAACCACAGATATTCTTGATATTCTTTCTGAAAAGAAGAGCGAGTATGGCGAAAAGTTGAGAGGGAACGCCCACTTCTTCACTGGAACCAAAGAGGAGGCGCAGGCGTATTTTGATCTA
>Ga0114971_10001394_pt1 | contig 16447 bp, 7 predicted proteins | sample M_140625_MF_Meta_FD_87320 | JGI IMG/M metagenome (GOLD analysis project Ga0114971, IMG submission 87320) | Freshwater microbial communities from Lake Montjoie, Canada to study carbon cycling - M_140625_MF_MetaG | ecosystem: Environmental > Aquatic > Freshwater > Lake | place: Lake Montjoie...
TAGAGTTACCGACCTTCATATTTGTCCCATGCAAACCATGGTAGGGCCTGTTCCTGTGCCCCATGTTGGTGGTCCAATTATAGGTCCAGGAGCTAGTACTGTTCTAATTGGCGGTTTGCCCGCAGCGCTTATGGGCGATAATTGTGTTTGTGTTGGCCCTCCAGATAAAATAATGAAAGGTTCTGCTACTGTGTTAATCAAAGGCAAACCAGCTGCCCGCATGGGTGACACTTGTCAACACGGCGGCACTGTAATGAGCTTATGTCCAACAGTTTTAATAGGCGGATGAGTTCATCAAAAAATAAAGATGAATTTTTAGGAATTGGTATTAAATTTCCATTCCGAATCAATGCATCTACGGGAAAGACTGCACTTATCAATGGCCCCGAGCTTATAGAACAGAACATCCACTTGCTCTTATCTACGCGACCAGGTGAAAGAATTTATCACCGCAATTTTGGAATTGATTTAACCCCACTCCTGTTTGAGATTCCAAATGCTGCTACACTTAAAACAATTGAAGAAAATATTATAAGCGGACTAACTCAATTTCAACCAATGATTGTAACAGAATCAGTTGATTTCGAAATCATTGCTGAAGAAGGTTTGATTAAAATCCAAATCCATTTTATGATTCGGTCTACCAACTCCCGTGGAAATTACGTTTATCCTTTTTACTTAAAAGAAGCTAATCAATTCTAAATTGAAGTGGGATAGAAATCATAATCGTCAAATTGGATTAAGTAAAAATTCATCGCAAGTTAAAGATTTGGCATCGCTAAGTCGAGTAACTAATCGAAACGATATTTTCTCTGCAATTCTTCAAATTTCTAGAAACATCCAATATTATGATGCCCATTCAAGCACGGATGGAAGTTTGAATCGTTTTTTCAGTAGTAGTTTACCCCTTGTATTGGGGCATATTATAGGCCAATCAATTACCGATAATATTAAAGATTTGAGGGACATTTCCCTCCAATTAAAAAAGCAGTGGTTGGAAGGTGGAAATCCTTTACGCAGACACAAAGCTGAAATAACAAACTTAATAATATGGCATTTACAAAGTTTAGAAATGTTAAAGAATGCCGCATTTTCTGAACAAGTGCTTATTGCCGACATTATACCTTCATTTAATGAAACAGCCAATCATTTTGAAGGAGTTGTAAATCGTTTACATTCAGGAGACTTAATTACACAGTACCGCAAAATAAAGTCGTTACTCTTGGCTTCCATGTCAATGCCATTCACTGGTGAAGATTTTATTTTCGAAACATGGAATGAAAAGTATAAATCCTTAATTACAGACATTGATAACATAGAACTGAATTGGAAAACTACCCAAGAAGAATGTACAGTTGTTTTAAACAAGATGATTAATCAACAAAAAATTGATCCTATTTCATCTTTATCATTTGTTCTTGGAGATTTATTAGAACAAGTTTCAAATAAAAACACAGACAATTTAAACAATGCGGTATCATCATATTTTTTAAATGAAATTGCCAGAATTGCTCCGCTTGAGGTTGTGCCAGAATCGTTTTATGCCAAATACCAATGGAATGAAAATTCTGAAACCAAAACCATTATTGACGGCACTGTTTATAAAGCTTTAACGAATCCAGAACAAGAAATATATTTAACAAATACTGACAATGTTCCATTAAATGATCAGTTAATTCTTCAACAAAAGAAAGTTCAATTTAGCACTACAACTCAAAATATCACAAATAAAGATAATGTTTCTTTAGATATATCTTACCCAAGTAAATTCAAATTGGAGAGATTATTAACTGAAGGAAATCAACAATTTTCACCATTTTATTTTCAAGTAAAAAGTTCATTATTGGGTATTGAGGGAAATGTAGTTAAGTGGAAAATTGGATTTACATTTCAAGAATTATCAACGGTTCAACATATTCAAAGTATATTCGAAAATCAACCCGATATAAAAAGAGGATTTCAAGAAAATACCAATCAAGAGATTCTAAACTATTGGTTGGGAGATGCATTGGGAATTGAATATTTCGGAATTGAAAGCCCAGAAAGCCCTATCCCATTTCAAAAAAACAGAACAAGCTTAGACGTATCATATACTGAAAACATTGGATATCATTGCTCATGGACAGTTATTTTAGATACCGATGACGTAAGACCAATGGTAGATGAAAATGGTTTTGTGGTACTCCGGTTTAAAATTTTAAATGATTACCAGTACATCTATCATTTCTTTTCGCACAACTCTCCTATTAATTGCAAAATTGAAGCAAGTGTAATTGATTTACATAATGTTGAAATTTATAATGACTATGGGAAATTAGACACCAATACTCCTTTCAATTTATTTGGCATAAAACCAGAAATAGGCTCAAAATTTTATATTGGTCACCCATTATTGTTTTCGAATTCCCTCACGAATCTTAAAATAAACTGGCAGTGGTTTGGTTTACCCGATTCTATAAAAGGATTGGTAGACAACTACGATGGTTATGATTTAATTGAAAATAATACCGACTTTGTGGTATCGGTATCAGCACTTCAATCTGGTACTTGGTTTCCAGAGAACGACAAACAAATCATTTCACTTTTTGTTGACTCAAGTGACTCAGATGAGGAATTTAAACCAGTATCGAATATTAGAAGAATCAATGAAATTGACCTATCTCGTTTAGATCTGCAAAAGACTCAAAAAACGTACGAACCTTTAAAAGAACCAAATAAATCAAAATACGGATTTATGTGCCTTGAATTATTAAGTCCTACTGGGGCTTTTGGGCATAACAAATACAACGACTTCCTTCAGAAAAAATTAAGCACAGCCAAGTCCAAAGAAAACTTAAACGAACCTTATACCCCTTTAATTGGGAATCTAACATTAGAAGCTGTTTTGACGGAAGAAATTCCTCAAACTCAATTAAAATCTAGAGTTCAAATATTTGGAATAGATAATTATCTGCTAGATATCCCTTCAATTCCATCAAATCATTTGATGCCTGCAGATAATTACAAATGTGCTATTTATCTTGAATTTGATAAACTACCAGATGGAATGGCAAGTTTGTTTTTTAAATTACCGGAAAGTGCGAATGGGAATTTAGTAATTGGGCAAAAACAATGGTATCAATTATTGAAAAACAAATGGCAAATGTTGTCAGCAGAACAAATTGTGAAAGATGAAACTTTACATTTTGAAACATCGGGTTTAATTCTTTTGAATCAACTTCATGAAAATAAGAATTTATCTGATTCAACATGGTTAAAGGTTTGTTCATTTCATGATGAATCTCTCAATAGAATATCAGAAATAGACACGCAAATAATGCATTTATTTGTGAATGATACGCGCCAACTCACTGAAGTTACACTCATTGAAAACATTCAAATTCCAGAGGAATTAATTGAAGTACTAACTGTAATTTCTCCAATAATTCCTAAGAAAATTCGACCAATTCCAAGTTTAGGTTTTAAGTCTGGAATATTTTCATTCCAATTCAAAACTCAAAATAGAATTTCAGATTTACAAGATTTAAGACAATTTATTTTAATAAAATTCCCTAAAATTCAGGATGTTTTATTGATTACTAATAAAGACCAAAATGAATTTATCAAAGCTGGTTTGGTAAGGGTAATTTTAATTCCAACATCTGAAAAAGAATCGTTATTTGAGGGAAATTGGCCGAAATTCTCCTCACAAGAACTTAAAACAGTACAGTTGTTTTTAGAAGAAAATAGTCCTATGGGATCTAGTTTCCTAATTGAAAACCCTGTATTTGAAGAACTAATTATTAAGTGCAATATTGTAGTAACAACTGGATTTGATAAAAATGAAGCTCGAAAATTAATCAACCAAGTAATACTTAAAGGATTCTTAAATATTACGGGAATTGTTGATAGTGGATTTAGTTTTGGAACATCCATTTACAGTTCAAAACTACTTTCGTTAATCAAAGTATTGCCTTTTATTCAAAGTATTACAAATTTCGCCTGTTACACCAAATACGATGAGAATTTAAAACTTCCAGCTGAATTTAATAGTTTGAATTATTTGGTTGAACCTTCTGCGATTAATCACATATTAATTCCAAATGCGAATCATTTATTCGACATCAGAGAAACAAATAAACATAATTCTGATGGTATTGGTGTTTCTAATATGACCTTGGGCACTGATTTCCTAGTTGAAAAATTGCGTACCAAACAATATAAAATGGGAATTGGGAATTTTAAAATTGGAATTAATTTACAAATTGACAAATCTGAAATTACTGATAATATAGAAATTACAGATATTTTTATTTGATTATGAATTGAATTTCTCTAGAATTCGTTGCAATTAAACTCAGAATATTACCTTAAAATACACTTAATTTTAAAAAGTTGCATTTTTTTTGCGTTTAAAGTAAAAAAAACGGACCTTTGTTGTTAAATTTACACAAATTATGGGTTCACGTAGAAGATCAGAACTTAAAAACTATTTCATCAAAGGAAGGATTCCAAAAGAGGAGGACTTTCAAGATTTCATTGATTCAACTTTGAATCATGTTGATGATGCAATAGTAATCAACGAAGAGGATGGCTTAACGATTGAATCTAAAAATACAGGCGCCTTAATTACTTTCAAACAGAATATTGATGATGCTGATGCCTTTTGGAGAATCGAATTAGAAGATGATGACAATGGTGATAGTTTTTTAAAATTCAAACATTCCCAAAACGAAAATGCTACTATTTCATTAAATAAAGATGGTAAAGTTGGTGTTGGCGTTGAAAAACCATTACATACTTTAGATGTAAATGGAGTAATTGGTTCACACGGAAGAATAGGTTATTACAAATTTGGTGAAGTTCCTGCCGACGGACAATGGCACAATGTAGTTGATAATTTATCTAGCTATTCGGCATTTGAAGTTATTTCTTCTTGTGGTGAAAAAGGTGCTCATGCAATTACTCACGCAATTTGTGTTTGTACATATGGAAAAAGCAAAGATGGAATAAATCAAACTCAAAATTATTTTGGGCGTTCTAGAAATAGAATTGAATTCCGTTGGTTTGGAGAATATTTCAATTACGCATTACAAGTGAGAACAATGCGACCATTTTCTCGCGAAGCAAATATTAAATTCAATGTTTCTTTGTTATGGGAATAAAGAAAGATACAGATTTAATGCTAAAATTAACGGCTGAAGAAGTTAATTTGGTATTAGACGGTCTTGCTAATTTACCTTACAAAAAAGTATATCATATCATTGATAAAATTAGAAATCAAGTTATTTCTGAAAATCATATACAAATTCAAGAAACTTCTCAAAGAATGAAATGAGTGATGAGCTTGAAAAATATGCCATTGAAACAGATCAGGTAATTGACCCAGACTTTGATCTTGTAGCTCTGAGGGAAAAAAGTATTTCTTTCATTCAAAAATATAGTGGTACTGAATGGACAGACCACAATATTCACGATCCCGGAATTACCATACTAGAACAAATATGTTTGGCAATTGCAGATATTACTTATCAAACTGAACAAGTAATTTCTGCTTCAAATAATGCAGATACATTTGCCAATAGCCCTTATTTCAATGTAGGACAAGCTCGGAACACAAATCCTCTTATTACTTTCAAGGATTTTACTGATAAAATTATTGAATTTGAGGGAATTTATAAAGTTTATTACATCCCTTCAATTTCACACCCTTGCATCAACGGCATTTATGATATTATTGTTTTTTGTGATCAAGAAACAAATAAAAAAGACGCATTAGATCATATTCAGTCCATCAAGAATTCATGGAGGCCATTGTGTTCAAAGTTTGAAGCCATCCACTTCCCTCCGCAAAAAAATATAGAAATTCAGCTTTCAATTGAAGTTACAGATACTGACAATTTAAATGCAATTTTTGACCGTTATCTTTATGTAATAAAAGAATTTTTAAAAGGTAGAAATACAGGGGCGAATTTTTTCAGACAACGTATTTTTGATGTTGCAACATTCTCGAAAAAAATATCATTACAACTCCAATCGGCCGATTTGGTTTCAGCTTTAAATCAAGTTGAATACACGAAAAATATAATTAACATATCCATAAAAGATCCAAACCAAGATTTTGTTTGGACCATGAACTTTGATACCCCTTACGAATTACTTTTAGACCCAACAAGTACAATATCGCTTTATAAGAATGGCAATTATTTAGGCAATTGGACAGCATCGGATATTAAAAAGAGGAGAAAAAAATCTAAGAGCTTTAATAATCCCTCCAATAACGCAACTGTAAATAACGAATATCCTCAGAAGTTAACCGACTTTTATTCCTTACAAAAAGGAATGCCAGAGATTTACGAATTAGAAAAAGATATTTTAGGCAAACTAAATAAATCTCATAGTTCAGCTTTGCAGCTTAAAGGGGTATTAACAACCTACGATATTTTAATTGCCCAATTTATTTCACAATTAGAAAAAACCTTTCATATTTTAAATAACCGCCACACCAACCTCAATGATTTGGCGAAAGAAATGTTATCTGTAATTCCAGGAATTGAGTGGGTTTGGATAGATTTCAATGAAAAATTTGAAGCACTTAAGCCAAAAGAGAAACATTCTCGATTTGTTGCTTGGAAAAACTATCTTATTAATCAAAAACAAAATTTACACGAATTAGTAAATATTAGTACAAGAACTGAATCAGAAAGCATTGAAATAAGAATCAAAACTTACTTGTTTTTATTGCAGTTAATGGGATTTGATTTAGAGTTAATTACTCCAAATTATGACCAATTAACCAATTTTGACAAGGCCAATTGGTTGGAAGAAATTTTACAATTTTGGCTGAGTAATCGATTAAATAGAATTCATGTTGAGGGAGAGCCATTACAAGCATTAACCCGTAGTTCAGAAATTGGGTACCGCGGCATGATATCTAAAATATTGAATATCAAATTTGATACATTTGTATTTTCGCAAAGAATACCTAAAATAGCCCAGTGGATATCTAGAGATTCTGGCACTCCAATTAAAATAAATTCAAATTTCCCTGAATTCATGTATTGGGGTCGAAATAATAAAGCTTATAAGTACAACGAAGAAAACCAATTGGTTTTAATTGGAGATGATAATAAATCAATCGCAACAATTGGCGAAATGCTCAATGACGATGAATTGTCGGATTTAACAAAAAAGATTGCAGATTTACACAATAATTCAGAAGGGTTTGTTGTAATTGAACATACCGCCTTGACACCTAATGTAGATGAAAATGTTTTTGGTGTAATCATATCTTTAGATTCTGAAATTCTTTTAAAATTCGAACCTAACTATTCAATATCTGATCTTTATGAAATTCTTAACAATTTTGAAAAGAATATTGCCAATAAAGATTTTTCATTTGACGTAAAGAAAATAGCTTCTAAGCAATACGTAAATGTCATTAAAACAGAAAATTTGTATTCTCAAATTGAATATTATTATCCAAGCGCAGAGCAAGCCATTGAGGGACATCAAAAATTAGCCAAAGAATTACTCATAGAGAACTTGGAATTTCAGTTTTATGATAAAATGTTCTACCAGTTCCAAGACCAATTTGACCCATATAGCTTTACAATAAGTATTTGTTTTCCAGATTGGCATGAGAAATACATAAACACAGCTGCAAAGGACCAAATTTTAAACTTGTTAGACAGTATTACTCCAGCACATATTATAATAAAACCACATTGGTTAAATCCGAAACAATTCGCTACGCTTATGTCACTATATGAGGAATTCTCAAAATTAACTCAACACAGTGCGAAAGCCAATTCTTTAAGAGGGCAATTGTTAGAAATACTAATGAATTCTCATGAAATCAACACTGAAAATTCATGAACTTGAAATCATTATCGATGGTGTCGATGAACAATGGTTAATTCAAAACAATAAACACATTATTCAAGCAATACATAAGGCTTTTGACCCTTATGATATGCATCAATTTCCTGATAATATAATCAATGAAATAGTCATTGATTTACCTAAAACTAATTCGTTTAATGATTTTTTAGTAGCTCTAACTAAACAAATACAGAATCAGGTACTCCAAAAATACGCACTTTCATCTAAACAGATAAATGAAATAAAAAACAAAGATTTTATTCCTTTAAAATGGAAAACAATCGATGATTTACTTTTAAAACTCAAAGAAAATTCAAACATACATTCATCTCAATACAATGATAATTTTTCTGAGCTTTTACAAATAATATCAAATAACAATTCTGTAATTTGGGATATTTTATACAAAATTGGCATTTCCAAATCTATAATTGATTCATTTATCAAATGGAGTAAAGCGGAACAAATTAATCCTAAACAAATATTACAATGGATTGGTTATTATTTCGAATTAAGCAAGAAAAACAACAATGTAAAACAAGACAATGTCTTTCTTAATGTAATTTTAGAAACTCAATATAAAGGCAATAAATCTAAAATTGCTTTTAATAAAATCAATTCTGAATTTGTTGAAATCCTTTTAAAAACAACAAAACCTATAAACAAAGAATTAGTTGAATATATAGGTAATATTAAAGAGGTGAATTCAATTTTCACCAATTATTTTAGCGATTTCAATGTAATTAAGAACTTGATTGATATACAATTCATCGAGAAAATAATTCAATTAAATTTAAGCAGTCAATCCCAAAATTATAACAATAAAAAGAGAGAAATTATTTTATATTATAATTTAATACTCATTGCCAATACTATTGGAAAATCAAAATACGACCAATTATTTAATTCGATAAATATTGCATATTTAAATGCTGACAATGGCCAATTAAATTACTTAAACATTCTTAAAATATTTAATGAGAATTTTTCATCAACTCAATATAAAAAGATAAAGGATTTAATTGAGTTATTATTTCAAGAAACCTATTTAATTAATTACAATATAGACTTCAATAAAAATATTAACCAAATAAAAATAAAGGTAGAATCATTTTTATCAGAAAATTTCGAATCTCAGAAAACAGATAAATCAAATAGTAACACCGAATCAATAACTCTAAAAAATGATCATATTGTTCAACACATAATTGATGTAGACTTTTTTCGGCAATGGCCGGATGAAATAAAACATTTAAAATCAAAATTGAAAATTTATATCAATTCATTTTTAGAAACTGGCAATTATCTTCCAATATCTTTTGCTCCCGAAAGTGAAAATCTCCGCATTATTATGACTGAGATTAATCGAATTTTATTAGAAATTCGATTGAAATCAAAACCACAAAGCCCCGAATTGATTAATAATTTATTGGCCCATAGTTCAACACTTAATTATCTGTTTTTCAATTTAAGTAATTTATTATTCAAGGAAATTACACTTGATAAAGAATCAATCAATGTAACCGATATTAAAGACAATCGCAAAACGAAAGACATTAAAATCAATAAGGTTTTAACCAATAAAAATTTAATTGCAATATGGTCTAGCTTCATCTCTGAATTTGATTTTTACGACAGTAATAACATATATTTTAATCAGCTAAAACAAAAAATAAAAACTGAAAATCCCGAAAGTATTTATACTTACTTGACCAATACCACATCATCAAAATTTGCACAAACTGTTTTTGAAATTTTAATTACCCTGCAAAAAAACCAGACCAAAAGAACCCAACCATTTATTTTGTCTTATTTATTGCAGTTTATTGAAATTCAAATTCAAAGCAAAAACACAGCGACCACAAATTTCGAATCGTACATCGAAAACATAAAAAAATCAGAAGAATATCAGGAATCAAAAACGCAACAAGCAAAAGAAAAAATAATCAATGAAACGATAAGTACAATTGAAGAAATCAAAGACTTAATTCAACCCGAAAACATAACTGAATTCTTTACAGAAGAAGAATTGAAATTATGGAATGGTTTAATCAATATTATCGAAGAAAAATCAATAAACATCATAAAACTTACACAACAAATTAAATTATTTGAAGATACATTTAATATTCTTAATGAATTTTGGTTTGAAAACGTTGATTTAACAGTTGAATTAAATTTGGCTAAAAAATTCAATCATTTATTTGTTGATTTAGAAAGTATTTTCAGCTCAAATAATTCATTATTAGAGATTAATCAATATCCAAAACAGATTATTCAGAGCTTTGAACAGATTATACAAGCGCTAAAACTAGATCCAATTTTTCTCTTTGAACTATTTGTTTTCAAGCAGAATAAATTAAATATTGAGAAGAAATCCAATTCCATTTTTAACGAATTTGGTTTATCTAGTGATGATCAAAATCCGCTGAATAAACCCGACATCAAAATCTATTTAAATCAATTATTAAACAACCAAATAAACAATTACGATAGAGATGCAATTTCAATTGAAGATAAAAATTTAATTCAACAAGAATTTGAATATTTCAAATCACAAATAGAAACTGAAATAAATCTAGGGGTAGAATTGTTTTTTGAAAACTTCAAAAATGACCCATTGATTCAGAAAATATTCGAGGAAATCAATACCCTTGAATCTTTGAAAGAACAATTAAACAGTCCAATAGTTAACGAAAAAATTCAATGGTATTTGTCATTGGCCTTGCTAGAAATATTTAAAAACTATTTTAATACTGCATATCGAAAATACCAATTTATAAATGCAGAAGACTATCTAGCAATATTCTTAGGGGAAGAAAAAAATGAAAATGCTTTTTTGAGAAATATTGAATTTGCAGAAGAAGTAATTAAGAAGCAAGAAGATTTTATTTCAAATTTAATTGGCAATCAATACAAGCAAATCAAACTAAGTCCAAACTCTTTTAATGACAACAAATCAACGCTTACAGAGCGAGAAGTAATGGATAGTTGGATGATTGATATGATTCCCCAAGGAATTCCTATCGACGATAACGTAAATCGGTTATTACAACAACTCATCGTAAATTTAGCTATTCAAAATCAAGAGCTTAAACGTAATAACGAACTTGAACGAGATAGAACGCTTGAACAAAAAATAGACCTCGAGAAAAACCAAGAACTTGAACGTATTAATAAACTCGAACGAGATAAAACGCTTGAACAAAAAATAGAGCTCGAGAGAAACCAAAAACTTGATCGTATAAATGAACTCGAACGAGATAGAACGATTGAACTAGAAACAGAGCTCGAACGTAACCAAGATCTTGAACGAAACCAAGAAAGTGAACGTAATAAAGAACTTGAACGTAACCAAGAACTTGAAAACAATAATGAACTTGGAAGAGATGATAAGCTTGAAATCAACGAAATTTCAACACCTGAAAACAAAAGCACTTTAGTAAAATATATTCAACTAGAAAATGCAAATAAGGAAAATCTAGATACATTAGACTATTTAATATTATCACTCAGTGAGGTTTTTTCAATTATATATCCAAAATGGATATCTATTATTAACTCCTTAAATGTATCTGAAACAGAAACAAATAAAAATATCATCCAAAATTCTAATATCAACTGGATGGAACAATTAGTTTCATCGCCAATTTTACTTCAACTTACTCAAAAACAGAGTTTATTATTCCGAAATTATTTGAATGAAATATTGAAAATTCAATCAGAAACATACACATTAAAAGAACATGTTATTTTTAAAAATGCATTTACAATGCTCCTGCATTTTATAGAACAAACCGCAGAAATAAAACACATACTGGTATCGAATCAAATAGAGAATATTCAAAAAAAGGCAACGTCTATAATTACAAACTTAAAAAGCACATTGCAGTTTCAAGAAACATTTCTCACTCAAATTTTAATCTCAAAGTATGCCAATTATAAAGAGTTTGAGATTGCAAATGAATCAAAAATAATCATTCAAAATATATTCAAAGAAAAAGCAGAATCCAATGAGGAAAGTATAAATAAAACTTGGGTTCCTAAAAATATTTGGTTTCAAACAGAACAAAAAATCCCCTTTCAATCAATATTCGATAATCGAGAATTTTGGAAAGTATTATTTTCGGAGAACAACAATGAAATTTATATTGAAAATACTGAAAATAATATTCAACCAATTTGGGACAAATCTGAAAATTACAAAATTTTAAATAAACATCCACAATCTAAAAAATGGATGGTTCAATTATCTAAAAACAAAGGTGAGGGATTCATGGAGTTAGCCTCTAGCCTATCATTCAATACAATAATTGAAGCACAAACTGAAAAATATAAATCCGCGGCTGTTTTCGAAATAAATATAGAAAACCTGTTAACTGAGCTCAAAACGTTAATTCCCAATATTGGCATTCTCGAGTTTTATCAATTTACTAAATTCCAATTGATTCAAATTCAATCTCCCCCTACAAAACTTCAATTGGCACAAATTTTCTATTTGTCCTATATTTCTTTACCAATCAATAAAACATTTGTTGAAATTTCAAAATTCACACAATTAATCACACAAACATTAAGCTTGAATGGAAATGAATCTAGTTTATTAAATAAATTAATAAATGAAAAGTTACCTAATCAAAACGATGTTATACCAAAGAAAGATGAATTAGTTTCTGTTGATTTTTCAAATAATCAAACATTTACTGACAGTCATATCAAGGAAATATCACTCCATGTAATCAAATATCCATTCATATCTGAATCGGAAATAATTGAACAGCTAAATTTGCTAATTTCTAGCAAATCAAAATTAAAAGATACGGCAGGTATCTTAAATAAAATTTCAAAACAAATCTGGGAAGACATTAATAATCTAGGCAGTTCAATTTTCTCAAATAAAAGATTTTACCACTTCCTGAATAAAACAATAAATAACTGGTTAACGAATAAACAAATTCACTGGACAATAAATCGTGCCTTCCAAAATATAGAACAGTGGTTGACATTTTCAAAAACAGCCTTACTGAAAGCCGATATAAGTGAAATTCAACAGTTGCATCCAAGTTGGGGTATCTACGACGAAAAATACAAATCTGAAGTAAATACATATATTAATTCACCTGAACTATTCTTTTTAATTGAGACAAACACTAAAGACAAATCCGTTGAATTTGATACGAATACCGTTAAAACAGATTCTATCCAAAGGAAAGAATATCCATTAAAATCTTCGTTGGGAAATAATGATGTCTCTTTAAAGTTACCTATACAAACCATTATTAATGATTCAGATTTATTGGGTCAATCAAATGTACAGGCAAAACCCTTATCTGAAAATGCAATTCCAAAAAACGAAGTAATCATAGCCGAATTTAAAGAATGGCAGAGTAGTCTGAATGAAAAACTATCAATCACTAATAAGAAACTCATTGAAAATCAGCAAAACAATGAAGAATACAAATTAGAGTTGCCATATAAACCAAAAGATCCATCTATTTTAAATTGGGATGCGATAAGTAACTCAAATGAAATAGAAAAAGCACTATTATCAATTTTGCTTATTGAGGGAATCGAAATCAATCAATCAATTATACCCAACAATGACATTATTTCCACGAATCAATTTTTAAGTTCAAAAGCAATTTTTCGGATACTCGGACATAGTTCCGTTCCACTACAATTCATTGGACTGTTATATGAACAATTTTTTGGTTATTCACTGGGGCTAGTTGAAGAAAATTGGACGAATTTCACATCACCTAAAAGTTCAAAATCACTTTCCCTCAAATTGAAAAATCTTAGGAAGGACAGTCAAAGTCCTTCAGAAACAAAAAATGAAACTGGCACTAAAATTGAAACTCAAAATTGGTTTGAAGATATTTTAAATCTTTCCAATTTAGAAAATCAAAAAATACTTGATTCGAAAAATTTCAATTTGATTATTAAAGAAATTCAGCAAAAAATAAGAACCAAATTAAACAAAACCAAATTTGCCAATGCCCCAGAATCGCTGCAAGTTGAGTGGATAAACCATTTGATATTTTTCAAGTTGATTAAATTCGAAAATGACAATAATGAAATTGGCGGATTTTTTTCAATATTATCTAGTGAACCTAGCCAAATTGATAACTGGATAAATAGAATCTCAGAATCCATTATTTTTGATATTGATGTTGAGTTTGATTTTTGGATTACCAACATTTCTAAATTTGCAAATTATTTCCAAGAATCAAATATTATTACATTGTTTCAAATTTCAGAGAGTTTAAAATTAATTAACACTGAAATCAAATTACCCATTGAAGACATTTTCGAAGCAACACTTAAAAATGTTGAACATAGGCCCTTTCAAGAAGCAATCTTAAATGTATTTCTACCTAACTTAATTCCAATATTTTATGAAAATCATTTAACAAAAACCAATTTATTTAGGGAATTAAATTTAATATCCCTCATTTTAAATGAAAGAAATTATATTGGTCAAGTTCAATCTCAATCATCAGAAAAATTAGCCGACCAATTGAATTTGGATAATATTTTCATCCCTTATAAAAATTTAGAAACAGCCGAAATAGAGCCTGAAATTTTACGTGAAATATCATTTATAATTGGTAAAAACCTAGATGAAACTTCTCGATGGATATTACATGAATTAAGTCATTCAGATCCAAAGAAACTAAACGTTTTCAAACAAAAAATTCAAGATTCATTCGAGAACAAAACCAAAATCAACAATTACTATAACTCCATAATTAACAATCCTAAGTTATCTCAATCAATTCAAGAGTTAATTAGTCCAATTATTATTAATATTCAGGATAAAAAGAAAACGGATTCGAAAATCAAACAGGAAATAGATAATGGAACTAGATTCATAACAACTTTATGCGGACTCATGATGCTATCGCCATTTTTGGCAACGCTATTTAGAAGGATGGGGTTATTAGAGAAAAATTCTTTTATCAGTGAAGCAGAACAGCTAAAAGCATATAAAGTACTCATGACGATTCCGAAAATCGATGAAGAAAAAGAATATGAGTATCAAGATTTAATTCCGAGAATCATAACAGGAATTGCCCCAGAAGACACCATTCATTATGTTCCAGAATTAACTGAAGCAGAATTAACAGAGATTAGAAATTTCCTTGGAGCCGTTATTTCACAATGGCCAGTGATGGCAAATGCAACAGTTAGAGGATTTATTGAATCCTTTTTAATTCGCGATGGAAAGGTTTGGAAAGATGGTACAATCTGGAAAATTGAAGTAAATGGGCACGGTGCCGACATGATAATGCAAACATTAACCTGGGGATTTTCTACAATGAAATTCCCATGGACCCCTTATTTGATTGAAACAAATTGGCAGCCGGCTTAGGACTTTGGTATTGTTACTGGGTCAATTGCTTCTTTTTTCCAAAGATTTTTACCCCTCGCCTTTTCTCTATCATCAAGAGAACCTTTAAAATCACCAAACTGTGCTTTTAATTTGGAGCGCAGTAAATATGCCTCCGCATAATTTGGTCTGAGGGAAATTGCATCGGTAAGTTCAACAACCGCTGTTGCACTATCTCCAAGTGACATTAAATTATTTGCCAAATAATAATGATATTCGGGAATTGAATCTGCAATTTTCCCAATTTCTAAATAAATATCATTTGCTTTCTCGAATCTTTCCATTCCATCAAAAGCCCTAGCTCTGTTTAATATGAGTCCAATATTTGTTGGATCTTGTTTGAGTCCTTTCTCTGCAAATGAAGCAGCAATTGCGCATTCATCCATCAAAATATAGTACTCTGAAAACACTGCAAATACTTGTGAATTATCTTGAGAATACATTCTAGCAAAATCTAGATTGATTTTGGCTGAGTCCATATTGTCAAAGTTTATATAATTTTTGGCTTTTATCAGAAATGCCTCCCAACGGGTATTGTTTTTATGGAGTACTTTATTGCAATCTATAATACTTGCTCTGAAATTTTCCATTTCAAAATAGGCACTTGCTCTGCTCAAAAGAACTATTTGATTGGTATCATTTTGCTGAACACACATATTCAAATACTTCAATCCCTTATCAAATTCTTTTTTACGCACATATAACATTCCCAATTCCAATGACGACTCATAAGCTGTTTCCTTATCTATTTGAGCAGACTTAAAATCAAATTCAGCCGACTTTAAATCCGACTGATTAAAATAGGATTTCCCTCTATATAAATAAGCCTTTCCATACATTGGATCAACTTCAATTGATTTAGAAAAAAGCTCAATCGCTTTATCAAACAACTTTTTTTGATAAAGAATTATCCCTTTATTGAAATACGCCTCTTTACAATTTGGAAATGCCTTGATAATATCATCATAAACTTTCATTGCCTCTTCTGTTTTTCCATTTTGGAAAAGAACGGATGCAACATCTAATAGTCTCTGCTGGCTGCCATTGCCACAAGATGCTATAATCAAGCAAAATAATAATGTGTAAAAACTCTTATATATTAATTTCATAAATTTTGTGGGATATTTGTGGATATCTATGTTATTTTAAAAAAATCGCTTAACTTCGCACGAATATGCAACAAATAAAGAA
>Ga0114971_10001400_pt1 | contig 16416 bp, 9 predicted proteins | sample M_140625_MF_Meta_FD_87320 | JGI IMG/M metagenome (GOLD analysis project Ga0114971, IMG submission 87320) | Freshwater microbial communities from Lake Montjoie, Canada to study carbon cycling - M_140625_MF_MetaG | ecosystem: Environmental > Aquatic > Freshwater > Lake | place: Lake Montjoie...
AACCAAACCGAGAATGAATGAACGCATGGCGTATCTTTCAACGGAAGCTTCCGCCTGACAATAGATTTAAAAGCCTCTCGTCTTTAACTAGGCGAGAATTACGGGGTCAGGCCGTACCCACCCAAAGCCTGAACCAAAAACCGCATCTTTCATGCCAGTTTTGGTTCAGCACTCCAAAGGTACGGCCTGACCCCGTGTTCGGCCCCTACGTGGACATAGACACCATCCGACGCCAAGTGCCGGAACGGAAGGTTTAGGTCGATCGCATTACCCCGCCGCGGGGCGCAAATGGGTGAGTAGGACCTAAAGCGCAGATTCAGTTGGCCATCCTTTTTGACTAGTACCAAAGCACCAACTAGACCTGGAAGTCAGTACTAGCCGACATAGCTGTAGGAACAATTTCGTTAAATGAGGTGGTGAACGCTATCCTAGCCAGCAGAGATTGTTAACGCTGACCGACATCAGTTCTTTATCTTAAGAATCCGCGGCTTACCTGGCATCAGAAGAAGGTTAATCAGCCGATGCGACTTAGAGCCAGGGAGTTTTGCTAAAGGCGAATTCTTGTCTAAGCCTAGAACCACGGGGCGATTCTTGGGCGAAAGAACCAAAAGATGTACCTCAGCACCCTTGGACTTCCCTAGCGCCTTTGCTACCTGCTCTCCATAGCCAAGAATCTTATGGAGTTTAGCCCAGTCGTATCTCCTAAACTGGCTAACTTTTCTTGATCGCCCAATGCCGATCTTGCTTTGGCCTATGCTAAGCGAGGCCATCGGGACACCCATAGTGACCTCAATGTCGATAGCATTACTACCACGAGGAAGTTCCAAGGCATTAATCTTCAACTTACATTTCTTGAAAGCAGTCCGGTGCTCTGACTTGTCGCGCTTCCTGACCAATAAATGACCGTCACTGGCCTCAAGCATGGTTACCGGCCGGTCAAAGCGCTTATCGTTAACCGCCCCTGATACCTTCAAGCTGAGCGCTTTACCCTGGGCAGGGATGGCTACGTGCCTAGAGGATAATATGACGCTTTTGTACATATGTATCATGGTGGCAAAGTCAGTTGAAGTGAAAAGCAATTTTATTGTTCAATAAGACAGAATGATGAGTAACGTGCGTAAACCCATGGAAATCTTCGGCATAAAGACCCTCCAGAATGGCATCGGCCTATTCTGCACCAAAATGACCGTCAGCCAGCTCGCCCAGGTCTGTGAGGTGGACTTCGCCGACCCTGCTTCAGGAAAATTAGGCTACCAACGCAAACCGGACGAAAAGAGGTTCTTCGAGTTAGCAAAATTCCTCACCACCAAGGACGCGAAAACCAAGGGTAATGCGATCCTGCCACCGGCAATCATCGCCTCATACCGCGGCGCCCTTGAGCACAAGGAAGGCAAGCATGGCTTTTGCGAGATTATCGTGCCTGCAGGCGAAAAGCTATGGATCATCGACGGACAACATCGTTTCGGAGGATTAATGGTGGCCGCTGGTCTATACTCATCAAAGTCTACTGGCAGGAAGATGGATGCATTTAAGGCTCATCACGCCAAGTTTCAGGCCTTTGAGATTCCCGTCATCATTATCGAGTCAAAGGACGTCGACGTCGAAGCCTATCAATTCTCGGTAATTAACTCTGAGGCGAAGAAAGTCGACAAGTACCTAGCAACAGCAGGCATACTCAAGGGGGGAGGTCCGGTACCCACTAGTCAAAATGCATGGGAGCAACGTGCATTCGTTGTCTGCGAACGTCTGAGACTCGACGCAGATTCTCCCTTGCGAGGAAAGATCAAGCACCCGAACGATAAGGGAAGATTCTGGTGTACCGCGAAAGGGATGATGAACTCACTTAAATTCCCACTCAACAGCGGTACCTACGCTGCAGCCTGGGAGAATGGACAATCAGAGCGAATCTGCCGAATGTTCATCGACTACTGGAACGCTTGGAGGAAGGTCGCCCCATTCTGCTTCGATAGTCACAAAGAATTTGCCCTATTCAAAAGCTCCGGCATCACGGCATTCAATTACTGCCTTAACGCGATAGCACAAAAAGCAGGCGAACGATTCCCATCCGAGGGACAGTTCGTAGAAGTCCTACAAAAACTTGGTCGCTACAGGACAAAGGAGTACTGGCACGTACATACAACTGACGGAATCAACCTGGCCAGAGGATACGGACAAATCATCGAAGAAGCCAACAACATCTGTACAGCCATCCTCAAATAACTATGAGCAGACAAGTTATCCCGCCGGCTTGGCTGGTCGAGCAGGCGACAAAACTAAGAAAAGAAGAGCAGGTCTTCGTAACAGTCAGAGAACTCTTATCTCATTTCGATTGGGAACGGCGTAGCAGTAATGCCATTATTCAAATTAGACGCACGCTAAAGAAGCTAAACCTCACAACCACCCCGAAATTTTACTCCGTCAATCTAGACACAATCGTCCAAGTCATTGACCGAAACGCCACCGACGCGGAATCAGACGAAGAGCGAGAAGATGTCAGGCAGCCGATTATCACGTTCGGCATGCTGAAGGTCGTGGACAACCAACGCGCCCTGCGCGACAAATCAAAGTCTAAAGGCAATAGTCAAGGTTACCCCAAATGGGTAGTCGCGCCGCAAGAGAATATCGAGGCAGCAGCCATCTTGCTAGCCGAAGAAAATGTGGACTTCGTCCCTGTCGGCATTTCTGAAGACAAGATCGTTGGCACCATCGCTTGGGACGACATCGCGACCCAGGACTTACTCAAAAGAGACAGGACCACCGTAAAGTGCAGCCGAATCTGCAGGGACCCAATCTTCGTAAGAGAATCGGAATCTGTTTATGACAAGAAGTTCGAGATAACCAAGTATGGTCATGTTTACGTCAAAGATGACCAAGGGCGCTGCTTTGCGGTAGTCAGGTCGGGCGACCTAGCAGAGGAGCTTCTCAGGCTAACTGAGAACTTCCTCCTACTTCAGGAAATCGAGAATCTCATAAGGATGATCATCGAGATGGCCGAACCCAAACAAGAAGAAATTAACGCCAGCGCCCACGAAGACCGTAAGGATATGGGGCTGAAACTCGAGCAGCTGACTTTCTCTGAATACAAAGCCCTAATACTAAACGCGGGAGTGCGGGCGAGATTGAACACTAATTTCGGGCTTGGGGAACAACTGGTTCGCCAGATAGCAAACGAGCATATCGAACACACCCGCATCATTCGCAATAAGGTGCTCCACTTTCACCCGGACGAAAATAACGAGCAAGCCAAGATGCTGCTCTCGAACTCGCGGGACTACCTACGCCGGATAGCCGAACTCATGGACAATAGCTGAGGACGCTCATCGTCTATCAATCATAACAACGGTCTGGTCGCCCACCTCTAGCTGCCTGCCACTAATTTCAGCATTCATAATCATTATTCGGTCGCCTTTCTTAAGTTGATCCAAAGTGGGCTTATAGGCACTTAAGCGCGCCTGCTTTACGCGAAATGAAAGACTGCGGTCATAGCCGCCGAATCTAACGACATGGGCCTTCGGAAGCGCCTCGATGGTTTCGACTGTGGAGGCAAAGTCCATGGGGTACCCCTGTGCTCCCTGGCGGATCACCTCCCAGTACGGACGACAGTTTGGCCTGAGCTGGCAGTACTTACAATTACCTGGTCGTGGATCAGCCAGAGAAGCCAGATTTTCGGGGCGGCTCAATACTTCCTCCCTTATCGCTGCGAGCCACTCCTTGGCCGCAGAGTAAAGCGCCATCACCTCATCAGGTTTAAAATCAACCTCATACCTGTGGAAAGCCCCATCGATGAGGGCGAGAGACCGAGGCATGATTCCCTCAACGTCATGGACCAAACCAGCGTATAACTTCAGCTGCATGACATAGGATTCTCGCAACAACCCGTCGCGCTTCACATCACCGCTCTTTCGATCAATAATATCAATGGCGTCTCCGGTGAAATATACCGCATCCATACTACCTTTAATCAAACCATCCAAACTTTCGATACCTTCCTCGGAAAGCTGACGAGCTCCTCTTGCACCACCACTGCCCTTGGCCGAGGGTTCGCGCACAGCATGACGCACGGCTGAATGCCTTCTTGTGATATATACATCACAAGAGGAAGACAGGGGAACAAGGTGAGCAGATAAGAGTGAAGCTGAAAGACGTCGCTCTGTCTCGGCTACCAGTTCATCAAACTTTTGCTCAGACTGTACCAGGGTCACGCCTGTAAGTCTGTTCAAGAACGACCAATGATGCAGCGAATGGATAATCGTGCCTAACTCCATTCGAGGAGTCGCAGGAAGGGCTGCGACATTACTAGCCCTAGATAGGACGAATTTATAAGCACACTTATGATCGTGATAATACTGACTAGGGTAGATTGGAACTAGTGCATCTGCTGAAACCTTGGGCTCAGATATGAAAACCGTTTCGCTTGGAGAGTTCATAGGCAGGCCCACTGGGGACGGCGTGTCAGGTTGAAGGTATCTACGATTCGTATTTCGACACCAGCACCTAGCTTCTCCACAATCTCATCGGAAATCTTAAGAACCACAGAGGATTCAGTTTTCCAGAGAGGATGTACTACGATAATTGCTAATTTGTTACCCACAGAGCTTCGTACGAGAACCGGATGATAAATCTCTTCACACAACTCTAGTCCGATACCATATCCCGCGACTGCGTGAGCTAAGGGGCGAGCATATCCGCTGACCCAATCGATATAGAATCTACCTGAACCATTCGCCCCAAGATCTTCCTCAGAGTTACGCAGTACCTTAATATAGTCGAGGCCAAGACGCCAATCGAGTATCGGCTGGAAAGCTTGGTTGGTGTGATTAGAGATACACTTAGGGCAAGCAGACAGACAGCCCCCTGGCATCTTGGCGTGGTGTTCGGCGGTAAGCGCCGCACCCAATCTGCCGTTCAATGCGTAATCCAAATACTTCGTGATATCCTTAGATATCTCAGAACAGAAGCCCGCCCCGTTAGCCAGGGTATCAAAAAGAATAATTTGGGGGACACTTGATTCGTTCAGCTGGCGTACCGTCGCAACCCCCACCTCAGAATGCTCTAGATCCAGAACACCCTCCGCAGCTTTCTTCAGCAGGAAGGCCGCAGAGTAGGCGGCTGCCTTCTTCTCCGCACCATCGCTCCTTCGCATGGGTTGACCATTCTGATAAGGATTCAAAGAAAGGCTCAACATCGTGTTAGCGATTTGAGGAGATAAACAGACAAGATCCGTGTGCGTCATGGCTTTCAGAACAATTTTTCGGGTCTGAACTCCCATTGGAGGACTAATACGGTCTGCGGCAATCCACTGATCCAGCAAGAGACCCTCGTTCCTTTGATAAACCTCAAAGCCTTCTCCCGAGGGACCGAAGTTAAACGTCGCTACGCTGGAAGAAGCACCGCTCACGCTGCAGTTAGCTTGAATTTTAGACAGGGGCAAGGAGCCTAGCATGGCAACCGTGATAGGATTCCCACTTCGTGGACCTTGATTGTCTTTGACTTCCTCAGGGCCACCGAAATTAGTTCTGTAAGCGGTAGGTGTGGCAGCCTCAAAAACCTTGAAATTACCTCCGGTCGCAACCGCACCACAATTGGGACAAGATTCAATAGCTGTATCTACGTTCTGACTATAACCGCATTCCGCACAATAGCACATCTGCCGTGGAGCGTCTGACCACGCTGATCCAGCGGTCCTTACCATGTTGGCCCTCTTAATTATCTGCGGCGTAAAGCCAACTGAGGTATAAATACCCTTGTCTTTAGTACGCTGAGCCCCAGGGGCATAATCAGAGATAGAGCGCTCCAGTGAGGCACTGATGCCAACAGGGCTATCTTCTCCTGCCATAATTTCGCGTGACTGGTATAGAAAACGTGCTTGAGTCGGCATACCGAACAAGGGGAGCACCCCAGACTGTGCGAGCGTATCCGCGACGAATGCCTCAGTTGTGTGCCAGCGACGGACAATAGCATCGATCCGTTCAAAGAGCTGCCCCTTGAGTCGAGAAATCATTTCGCCTTTCAAGGCTCCAGAAGAATCAATCTTCGTAAACCAATCGTTGAAACGTTGAGATATCAAAGAATAATCATAATTCGCAATCAGTACATTGAGTCGCTGTACTTCACTAAGATTTCCTGGCTCGATCCAATACGATACCTCCCTGAATTCACCATTGGTTTGGAGACCGTTCGTCGCTACAAAGCCAGCCTGACGAAAAACATCCCTAAGAACATGCTTGGTCAGCAGTCGCTCTAAAACTTCTTTGTTAATCGTTAGAAACGGGGCAGGCGGGACATCCGACAGCATGGCGTTTGGGTTATCAAAGTGATACAGCTCGTGGCTACGGTTTCGGCATATTGTCAAGGCCATCGAAAATGCCTGGCCGCGGCGACCAGCACGACCAACACGCTGCTGATAGTTATAACGCTGCGGAGGCATATTTCCGAGTAGCACGGCGGAAAGCGAACCGATATCAACACCAACCTCCATCGTAGTCGTAACACTCAGTAAGTCGATTTTCCCAACAATCTTTTCCTTCTCACCAAAACAGGCACCCTTGAATAGACGCTGGCGGGTGAACTGGTCATCAGTCTGACCGGTAAGCTCTTCCGCATGCAATCTGAACATGCCCTCTCCCCTCAGGTATTGTGTGCTGTATACGTTAGAGGATCGTAGATTCGCAACAGTCAGACCGGCTGACGCTCGAACTGTGCCTTTGCACTTAGACCTGGTACAAATGCCAAAATTCTCACCCAAGTGCTTTCGGTTGCACTTATCGCAAACATATACCCGATCGGTGTCATTAGCGATCCTTAACCCCAGACCCCAGCCATCAACAAGCAAAGCCGAGCTTAACAACGGATTAAAGGTCTCGAACAAGGCCTCAGGATCTTGGCCACGTGACTCCCCCAGCCTCTCCAAGTAACGCTTAATCGGGGCAGGAGCATTCGTGTAATCATTAATAGGGTCACGCATTTTGCTATCGAAGGTGTCATGATACCTTCGTACGTCACCGAGCAGCCGTGTGTATGCAGCTAGCGCATCGATGGCGCCTCGCACATCTGTACCAATTTGGCGTCCAAGATTATGATAGAAACCCGTCTCCAATGGCGTGACGGTACGTAGCTCGCCCGGGATTGAATGGACTCGATACAACGGGGCCACTGAGCCAATACCAGATGACTCTGAAGAGTAGGAAAGCGATGAGAGGAACGATTCGATAATAGAAGCAGAGACACGAAACTGAAGGCCGTGTGGAAGTTGGTTAAAAAGACTACCAGAACTTTCCTCCGCTTGTTGCATGCGATGCGTAAGGTAATCGTACCAATTAATATTACCGATTCTCTCAAACTGCCTATACGGACCGAATGGGTTTACGCCCATTGAATGCATTCGTTTTAGCAACGAGTCTGCGACAAGGAAAACGGGGACGTAGCCTTCGACTGTCGCATGTTCGGCTTTAAGCAAATCAAGGGCCGCCTGCGCCTTGTTACGAGTAGCCGCAGCTGGTGCCTTTAATTCAAACTTAAGTTGCGTGAGCTTCGAGCAATCAGCGTCAGCCCACTCTCCGCCTTTGCCGCGCAGAATCCCTTTAAGCGAGGTTGGAACATCAAAGCCATCAACCGCGAGATAATGATCAAGCATCTCTTCGAAATTATTCACTGACGAACGCCTGCGCATCTCATCGATAAGCAAAGTTCGGAATAAATCCTGGTAATGAACACGTTCCACGTCATTAGAAATACGTGCTGCCTCCTCGCGACTGTCCGAGAAAACGACCAACGAAGTATCGGGTATGCCACTTTCGCTCTTATTCAAGATACTGAAAAGCTTCCGAGCTTGCATGAGAGACGCGCGGGAGGCGACCGCACGGAAAGAGCGGATAGGCGACTTCCGCATCTTATGCGAGTAATCGGCTTCGCAAGAGGGACATTGAGCCGGCAAGGAAGCAGCGGTTATCGGGCTGCTCGGATTACAAATCACCGGAACGGAATCGGCCTCACGGACTTCAGAGATAAGTCCGCTTGACGGACTGAAATAACGCCGGCGCCAATCGACATTAACCACGCCAGAGTCTGAAGCATGAATACGGTGCTTGATTTGAGATGGGATGGCTTCAGGACTGAAATATAGCAGCGTCAGATCATCACCCTTCATTTGCTCGACTTCATTACTAGCTCGGCGTGAAGGTACCTGACTTAAATCGACGCTTTTGGGCAAAAGGCGCTCTTCCTTAGAATTGTACTTCCCTGAGAGGAAAACTTCTCCGCAGCACTCGCAGTAGAGCATCTCATATACTGGGTGATTACGATCGCACAGCCAACGCTCACGTGCGAAAACTCTCCCGACAGGCCGCCCCTCGGCGTCGGCGATGTCTGGCTGCGGAGCACAGGAACTGCAGCCACACGCCCACAACCCTGAAGGCAAAGAAAGCAGTCCATGAACCCGGAAAGATGGCACCCCCTTCAACTCGGAATATTCTCCAGAGGCACCTTTCATAAAGTCCTCTAAGGTAGCCCGAACCTCGATGAGTCCCGACAGTGCCTTAAGCCTGAATTCGGCTGAGAGTGCATCCTTGAAAAGGGCATTCGCCACGGACTCCATGCTCATCGCACGAGGGGAGCCATTCTCGGAGGATGTTACAGCAACAAGCTCATCAATGATTGCCAAGCCGCCCTTAGTACTTGGGCCAAAAAGCCTGCTAGGCACATCAGAAATGGCACAATCAATCCCAAGCTCCTTGGCCAATACGGATAAGGCCGCTAAGGGGTCATCAAGGCTACGCTCGAATGAGACAAATGGCTTCGAAGGGAGAGACTTACGTGCTGCCACCGGCACCATGAGCCTACCCTTGACCATCGTTTCGGGATGAAAATCTCGCCCGAAGAAGGACTTAAGGTATTCAGCTGACTGCTCGTTATTACCGAGCGACGCAGAAGAACAGAGAATCCGGAGCTTGGGACTGTTAGCCTCTAGTCCAAGCCGCTCAAGCAACAGCCGCACGAGACCAGCGACTTCGGCACCTGCGGTACCGCGGTATAAATGAAGTTCATCAATAACCAGATGGAAAACTGCGTTAGGGTCAGACTCCAACCACAGCTTGGTTTTCTCAATCATGCCACGCTCGCAAGCTCGCATAAGCATGATGCTAAGCATTGAGAAATTGGTGATAAGGATGTCGGGTGGATCATCTTGCATATCCCAACGCGACCTCATTTCAGAGCCTTCCATGGATGGGAAAAGCTCCTTGAAAACAGGATTTCCCGCCAACGGTTCTAACGATTTGGAAAGATCTTTAAGAGCCTTGCGCAGATTGGCGTCATCTCCTTCAGCACCGTCTCTCCATGGACCGGGCGTAGCCCCAGTATAACGTCCAAAGTAGAATCGATTTCCATTCCTATTCTGATCGAGCCACTGCTTGGCGCCATCCGAATCAAGCAGTTTACGCAGTCGAGCTAGCTGATCTTCGACCAGTGCATTCATCGGATAGAGAATCAAAGCACGCATCGCCGCAGGACGTGTCTCTCCTCGTCTTTGTGGCACATAGTCGCCTCCGGTCTGCTCCCACCATCTGGGCGCAGGTGCCTTGGGGCTATTCATCCATGAATCGCCACTAGACTCCTTGAGAAGCTGGGCAATCAAAGGAAGGAGGAAAGACTCAGTCTTACCCGAACCCGTACCTGACATCACGATGCCATCCCTACCCCGCCCAGCCAACGCGAGCATATCGCGTTGATGCTCATACAGAGAGAACTCCGGTGAAAGAAAACCTGAAGAATAGCAGAATGCCTGCAAATCGGAGAGCACAGATTCGGACCATCCAAGTCCGTCGCTGTTGCACTCGACTAGTGGCTTCCCAATAGTCGCATACCTTGGAAGCGGCTCAATCCATGGATAGCGGTGAAAGGATCCTGGATTCACCTCAAAGGGTTCGGAATACAGTTTGGCACGCTCCTGCTCAAGACTGTCGTACTTAGTGCCGTAGGCCGTCCTGAGATATAACGCAAAATCCTTATGGATGGCAGCGTAGGCTTCGAGTGGGTTTCTCATCGTTAATATTGTAGAAAGCGGAGAGGGTGAATGCGGTTCATGCCAAGGGCGTCGTAAACCGTAAGGGCAAGTTCGCGGGAAATATTGGGGTAAGCCACGATGTCCTTCCACTTACCATCAAAGTCTTGAACCCGACTGGTGGTAATGGTCTTAGAATAGCTCGCCGCCCCAAGAGACTGGGCTAGCTCCTTAGGCAGCCAATTCTCCTGCCGACCAAACGGTCCAGTGATGCGGCAAACTGCAAAAATCTCTCGCTTGGGATCGTAGAAACACTCAGCAACCCTACCTGAATCGACCATCAGGCTCACATAGAGCCAGCGCCAGTCTGCGAACTCGACCAAACGCTTGTCTGGCAGCAACTTTATGTGCTTGGTAACGGGACGACAACTTCCGTGAGATCTTAGAATATAATGTCCCGGTCCTACATTAATAAGGTCGACGTCGGTGACGGTGAATTCAGGTGAACTGACCTTAAACCAACGCAAATGAGCAAACACCTGAGGAAACTCTACCGGAACCGCGATACGCGAGGCAAGAGACCCAGCTTCGGAAGCGAATAACTGTGAGGCCGTGATGCTTGTGTCCCCAAATACATCGCAACCTAGAGCATTTAATGCCGGAACATTTAAAGGCATAGCGGCCTTTTCCCTGAAAATAATTTTGGGTGTAGAGTACTCGTCGCCAGTTGCCGCCAGAACGCTAAGGTTAGAGGTCAAGTAATCTATTACTGGAGAAAATCTTGCTCCAACCAAAGTCCAGCGCCCTACGCCGCAGCTAAAAAGACTGGGGCGTCGGAGCCTGAATCCACCTGCCTCAAGGTCAGCTTCAAGGAAGCCATCTGAGACCCATCTCGTGATTACAAGGCTTGGGTAGATAAAAGAGCTACTATTTCTCCGATATGACTCCTGGAGCAGAGTTTCGACGATGGCGAATAATTCTCCGAACTCGATAACCCCGCCTCGGGCGGTGAGAATAGCGTGAAGTTGATCGCAGAATTTCATCGGGATTTAAGGACGAAGCTCTCCCATAGTTTTTGGGTCCCTTGATCGGCGAAAGCTGGGTGCAGCCGCCCTGCTTCAATTAAAGCCCGCCATTTGGCATGTCTTCCGATATTAAAGGATTTATGCCGAATGTCCGCCATTATTTTAATACGGGCCCTTAGGGTTTCAGACGCCACGCACGGGATAAACAAGTCTTTGTCCAAATGCTGCCATGATGGATTAATATCACTGCACGCATCAGCATCAGCCTCTGCCGAATACGCCGCCTTCCAGCATCCAAGCAAACCCTTGAAATCATCGACAGCCTTCTGCGGGACTTCACTCAATGAGTGCAAGGCACCTGCTCCTTCATTGGCCCATTCGGCTACCTCAAAAATGGTGAGGTTCAACTCAGACTGCTGCCCATCCTTGACCTGCTCCTTGAGAAGTATTTTAGAAGTACCAAGAGGGAGTCGGCCTTCCAGACTCAAGCTGACACCTTCCACTGCGAACTCCTGACCGTCATTGATGCTACAAGTCACCGGATATCGGGAGACCAAGTTCACGAATGGTGGCATGGCAGCCAGATACTTGTTGCCACGACGATACAGTTTCAGGCCACCAGCGAAACGAGCCAGTGGGCGAACCTCATACTTCAGTGCGTTCGACCGTGTATCTTCGCAAGCCGGCACATTAGCTGGAATGGCAAAGACTTTCCAGAAAGGGCTGGAGGAAAAATAACTAGGTACAAGCGCGCGAACATCAATTCTCGGATCGGCATACTTCTGGCACCAGGTCTTAACCGCATCAACAACATCGCCATCCTTATACATCACGATATGACCGTAACCGGGTTTAAGCCCAAAAGTTTCAACATAGCCGGCAACACCATAAGCGGCCCCGTAGACAAACACTCTGATCGCCCCAGCGCCGATAGAATACTTATAGGAATTACCCGGAATCTCGCTCTTAAACTCTCCACCGATGAACTTCTGAAAGTCAGCAGGGGTGATTAACTTTAAAGTTTCTGGTACGGGCTTGGGGCCAGTACTGTCGACACTAACCACAGGGACGGACTCCAGCGGCGTCGAAATGGCATCTCCATTTGAATATGCGGAATAACGTACTGCCTCCTGGGCAAACGTAACTGACTCAGGATCCCCAGAGCGACCTGCGAAGTCCAAACGAAGGACTGCATAAGGCCCCCCGCCACTTCCAACGTTAAAGCATAGGTATGCGTTCCGGCGGAAGGATCGGCTTCGGCCCATGAGGTTCGAAGAATCTGCTGGTTCACCATCCCACTCTTCAAGCTCCTCGCGCACACGGCCAATTAGATAGTCCGCATTTTCCGAGCTATCGAGGGCCCTTTGCGCACGAGATGACAGCTTGTTGCGATGCTTATCTAACCATAAACGGATGTGCTGATCGGTATACTCAACGTTGGCGTCTGCGCCCTCATCATAGAATATGTCCTTAAGTATTTTTTCATCCTCTCGGCGCAGCACACCTTGAGCTACGATAATGCCCACATTGACCTTGGCAGGTGCCAACGTACGAACTTTATAAACCCCTAATTCATACTTATTCCTGGACGAAAACACTTCCAACTGCCTCCAAACGTTCTGCAATTCAGAAATCCCAGGAATCATCCCCTCCCGCTCGCTCCCAGTGAGCCCCCAGTATCTACGGTAGTAAAGATGCCCTGAGCCCTCCCCCCACCCTGACGCCAAAACCAGAAGCCCCAGCATACCCATAAAAGCCGGCACCCCTTTTAGGCCACAATTAGCCCAAGTACGGGAAACTCGGTGACAATGAGTTGCGATATTTGCAGGGTTTCCTCCAAGCTCGCGAAGGCAATCCTCGACGAATATCTTGACGCTGGCTTGCGGATTAGCCGCATCCATGCCCATTTCAGTTGCCCACTCGTGAATGATATCTTCATCGACATAAACGGTCGTCATCCGGTCTTTCCGATCGGCGTTGAAAACACGATCGAAGACTCGCTGATTCCAGTCGAGATATGCCATGGGGATATGGCAGTCTCCTCAAGTGATCAAGTTTGTAAAGGCTCTACGGTTTCTTTTTTATTATTTTTACGATCTTGCTCGTCATGTTCGGGCCATGCTTAGAATAAACCACTGATGAGAAAGCCCCCCCCCCAGCCCCTTAGGGTCATCGAGCTTTTCGCCGGCGTCGGTGGCTTCCGCGAGGCCATGTCTACCCCAAAGACCAAAGATTTCTACAAGGTTATATGGTCAAATCAGTGGGAACCTAGAGAAAGCAACAAGGACGACAGCAAACAGACCGCTAACAGCGTCTACATAGCTAAGTTCGGGAAGGACGGCCACTGCCCGCGTGACATTGAGAAGGTAACCAGAGAGGAAGGCATGCCGGAAATCCCGGAAGACTTTGACATGCTGGTTGGTGGATTCCCCTGTCAGGACTACTCTGTAGCCAAGCCCAGGAACGCGTCGAAGGGGATGAAAGGACCCAAGGGGGTACTCTGGTGGAGAATATGCGAGGTCCTCGAAGCTCGTACCCCCCGGTTCGTGCTTCTTGAAAATGTCGATCTACTAGTAAAATCACCCTCGGAATGCAGAGGCCGGGACTTTGCGATCATACTCAAATGCCTAGACGAGTTAGGCTATTTCGTGGAATGGAGAGTCATAAATGCCGGGGACTATGGCTACATTCAGCGCCGACGCAGGACTTACATCTTTGCGTACAAGCCCGATGAGCAGGCCGAAAAAAAATTAAAGGAACCTAATAAAACTATGCTCAAAGACGGCGGCCTGTTAAGCAAAGTCTTCGCAGTCTCGGACATTTCTGATCCGTGTTTCTATAGTTTCCCGCCCGGAGTTAGCGGCCAAGATCTTGGTAAAATCTATCAGACAGATCGCAACATATCTCCCTTTAAAGCAGCCGGAATGATGGTCAACGGGAAGTGCATCAGCGCCGATTACCGAGCGGAAAGAGGAAGGAAACCAAAGAAAACTTTGCGTCATGCCCTACTAAAGAAATCGGAAATCAGAGATGAGTCAGAACTGGAGCGACTAAGGATCCATGGACGGGAACACATCAGGGACTGGGCTTACGTAAAAGGGAAAAAGGATGAAATCCGCAGAAAGCTAGAACCACTCGAGAAATACGTAAGGGCTAAAACTACAGCAAAAATATCCATCAATACAGCAGAGCTTAGGGAATTGGCGAAAAGCATGCCTGGTCATCTGGAGTTGGACGTGTTGATCAAGCGGCCAGGAAAAAAAACGAAGCTACTTACTCGCGAAGATGTCAATGATTCCGTTCGAGCAGCATTAGCTTATGAGAAAAAACCCATTCCTAATGACGCAGTAATATCTCATGACCTCATCAGCAAGGCCCTAAAGTCAAAGATGGTTTCCGAGCGGGTTGAAAAAAACGTCCATCTGACTCTGAAAAACAGGAGCCTGCCCTCACGTCTACTAAGCCAAATGACTTGCAAGACCGTGAAAACGATTAAGCAGGCTATTAAATATCTTTCAGGAAAAAACATCGCATATAGCCACCCGCCTAAAGACCCAATAGTCACGTTTGATCGAGACTCAGCTGCGCATATTAGCATAGCCTATCGCTACCAAGAAGGTGCCATGGCCTTCCCTGATCCACTCAATAAACCAAGCCGAACTATCATCACATCCGAGGGCGGGGGCTCGGTCTCCAGATTCAAGCACGTAATTTGCGAACTCTGCGCCCGAAGAGAAGGTGGTCATAAATCAGAAAAAGACTGCAGGGACGCAGGTCAACTTAGACGCCTTAACCCAACCGAGGTCGAAAGGTTAAACTGCTTCCCCCAAAGCCATTCAGATGCGTGCGCAGGTATCAGTTCCAACAAGCGCATCATGCTCATGGGTAACGCAGTCGTAGTCGACCTCCTGGAGGATATCTTTGTCGGGCTAGCTAAGCGACATATTGCTCCTTGATGAACCTTAAATACTAAGCTGGTTGCCGGATAAAATCTCCATCCTGGACTTATATCAGAGATATTAAAGACTCTCGGGATGATACCCAAGCGCAGCTGGGCCACCCTCGTACCCGAATCCATTTACGAGAGCCTTAGGGATACCCCTTCGGCTGAAACAATCGAGTTGCCACTAATTGAATGGGATGGCGGCTCTCCGACTGTCGGTGACACGCTTTACCTCATAAAGCCTAAAACGGCCGATAAGTTCAAAGATGCGGGTGTATTTTGCTCGACCGTAATAAAGTCACAGTCCCCTGGACGAACTAATCTTCTCATCAGCGAGGGCGACATGCTCGCGAGGAAGAAAAGTAGTTATTTCCGATTTGATTCCCTCAACCTAAAGGACCGCTACCTAAAGGGCTTGAGCCTACACGCGCGGCTAGCTGGTCATGCTTTTTTCCTCGATGCAGCAACCAGCGTCCGGCTAGAGACACTCTTCAGCAAGACCGACGAGACCTTCAGCTCGTTAGATGCCAAAATCTCACTCCTGGCCTACGAAGAGAGCTTTATCGGCGGAATAAACCCTGAAAGTAGCGGCTACACTGTCAGAGCCGCAATCGACTCCGGACGCCTGGTCTCCAGCATCTCCAGCAAGATGTCCAACTACAAGTTCCTGGATGACCGTGCCGAAGGCGGATTGGAGAATGGGGCCAAAATCGATAAGATAACCTGGGCGAAATACTACATTCCAGAGAGACGTGCCGTAGACACTGCAAGACTTCGGCAGGACATAGCCTTAGAGTATAAGGATTATGAGCATGCTTTTGTCGTTGAGGAGCCAACTGAACCTGCAGCCGAAGTGAAGATACCTAACGATGAAGAACGTCGACAGACCTATGCCCGCCGGGTGCGCCGGGGTCAGTCACGTTTCCGGATGGCGCTTCAAAAGCTCTATGGCACCAGGTGTGCCATTACGGGCACTCCCGAGGAATCTGTCCTCGAGGCATGCCACATTATCCCTCACGCAAAAACTGGGGACAACTCATTGGACAACGGCCTACTCCTGCGATCGGATATCCATGTTCTTTTCGACGAACATCTGCTGACACTAGCCAACGATGGGCAGCGCATCCTAGTTCACAAAGACGTCACCGCGCCCGAATACGCCCTGCTGAACGGCAAATCGCCAGGACTACGTCCTTCCACCCCAGACAGCCATCTGGCCCTCATACGCCTGCACAACTCTGAGCTAGGCTGGGTGATCTAAACAAAAAGGCCAGGTGCACGATAATGCGGCCTGGCCTTGAACTGAGTACCTGACTTTGAAGAATTATTTGATCGAGACAGCGCTAATCGCCCAGAAGTCGGAGGCGAGGGGGGGGGGGGGGGGGGGGGGGGGGGCCAGCCCAGAGAACGGCGGGCAGGCGCCGGGCGCCGGGGGGGGGAGGGGGCGGGGG
>Ga0114971_10001401_pt1 | contig 16408 bp, 13 predicted proteins | sample M_140625_MF_Meta_FD_87320 | JGI IMG/M metagenome (GOLD analysis project Ga0114971, IMG submission 87320) | Freshwater microbial communities from Lake Montjoie, Canada to study carbon cycling - M_140625_MF_MetaG | ecosystem: Environmental > Aquatic > Freshwater > Lake | place: Lake Montjoie...
AGTTCTGGTACATCCCGAAAACGTCGCTACCCCACTGAGGTTCGTAGGTGCAAAGCGAACCGGGCGCGTGCAGAACGCAAGGCGGGATCAGCCAGCCCGTCCCTGGTTTTAGACGGTAGGCACGTGAAAGATCGAGGATCCCGTTGTCTCCCTTATTCCAGTCTGCGATGCACTTACGAACTTGGTCTTTGGTCGTGCCCGGCTCCAAACCCATGAAGGTGTAAGGAAAATTGTTCCCCACATTATTGTGCTGGGGCGGGAAGTAGTAAGACTCCGGTTTGCCTTCCATGCCCACGAGCTTGGCCTGTTCAGCGCTCTGGTGCATGTGATGTGGAATAGGCCCCATGTTGTCGAAGAACTTTGAGTAGACGGGCCACTTGTGGTACTTGTTCCAAATGGAATCGCCGATCAAACCCGCGCCGCATTCTGCTACGGCTTCCTGCAACGTGAAGCGCTGTTTGCCTGCGACCACGTACGAGAGACCTTCGTCTTCGGTACGGTTGTCGTTGGCGGCCGGCGTGGTCGACGCGAACCAGCGCTCGTCAATCCCACCACGGTTGAGGCCGAAAGCGTAAAGATCATCTGGATGGAGCTTTAGGCGCTTACCAGGCTGCAAAAAAGAGCGGGGCACCCAGCAGGGCGCCAGACGTAATAGTCCTCCAGTAGCCTCCAGTTGAGACTCGACGGCAGAGCGGACATTCTTGGTAATGACTTGAAGAGAGGTGACGTGATTCATGAGGTTTGTGGCTGCGGGGCGATTCCAATTTGCGAGTTGGAATGATTCACGCCAGCGTGCCGGAATCAATGCTTTTGCTTAAAAGGAATGGGACGCATAGCCGAGGAACTTACTTGCATTTCAATGTCCAAATGATACGACCCGAGGCATGCTCATTATCGTCATAATCGGTTTGCTGGTAATCGCAGCACTGTTGTACATGCCTCGCCTTTTGGGGGTTGTCTACATCCCGCACACGAGAGTGGGACTCATCGAGAAGCTCTGGAGCGCCCGCGGATCGCTTTCCGAGGGACATATCATCGCGACGACCAATGAGGCTGGGATGCAAAGTCGCGTGTTGCGAGGCGGCATTCACTTCGGGCTCTTTCCCTGGCAATACCGTATCCACCGCGTGCCGTTGGTGAGCATATCAGAAGGCCGCATTGGCTATGTGTACGCCAAGGACGGCTCTCCGCTGGAAGCCCAGCAGACACTCGGGCGCACCGTGGAGTGCAACCAGTTTCAAGACACCGACGCGTTCCTCAGTAAAAAAGGCCAGCGAGGGCGGCAGAGAGCCATTCTTCGCGAAGGCGTTTACGCGATCAACACCGCTCAATTCGTTATCCTGACAGAGACCGCCATTTACAGCTTGGACGAAGACGAGACGTATTCCCTCTGGCAAAATGAACTGGCACAACTAAATGGGTTTCGGCCGGTGAACATCAGCTCCTTGTTGGACGAAGCCGCCATTGCCGCGGTCGCCCTTGGCACCGCGTTCCCCGCCTCGGGACCAGGAGGACGCACCGACGCCATTGGGATCGTCGCGGTCCAAGATGGTCCGACAATTCCCGCCGGCGAAACCATAGCCCCGGCCATCAAAGCTAATCACAACTATTTTCAGGACATCGAAACGTTCCTCGCAAACGGCGGTTGCCGAGGACGCCAACTCCAAGTGCTTACCGACGGCACGTTTTTCATCAATCGCTGGTTTGCGACCATAGAGCTCGGACAAAAGACGCTCGTGCCCATCGGCTTTGTCGGCGTGGTTGTCTCGTATTACGGTGAAACAGGAACAGACACCACGGGCTCAACTTTCCGTTATGGCGAGCAGGTCGCTGTCGGCGAAAAAGGCGTGTGGCGCGAGGCTCTTACTCCCGGCAAATACCCACTGAATCCATACGCGATCAAAATCGAACTCGTTCCCACCGTGAACTTTGTATTGCGCTGGATCACGGGCCAAAGCGAGAGCCACCGCTACGACGAACAGTTGGCGACTTTGGAAATCATCACCGCGGACGGGTACGAACCATTGCTGCCGCTTTCCTTAGTGCTGCACATTGACTACCAAAAAGCGCCCTCAGTCGTGCAGCGGTTCGGTGATGTGAAACGACTCATTACCCAAACTTTAGACCCCATTTTGACTGCCTACTTCCGAGATGTTGCGCAGGGCTCTCGTATGCTAGATCTACTCACGCATCGCGAGGATATCCAAAAGCGAGCGACGCTCGAATTGAGCAAGCGGTTTGAGGAGTTCGACATCAACTGTGTGGCTGTCCTCATCGGGCGACCTGAATCAAAGATTGCCGACCAGACGGCGGATCCCATCGAGAAGTTGTTCGATCAATTGCGGATCCGGCGGCTTGCTGAAGAGCAACGTGAGACCTACGCCAAACAGCAAGAGGCGGAATTTCACCTCAAAGCTTTGCAGGAGGCGAAGGCGATTGCGGGTAAGCAGCAGGAGTTGACGCAGTCAAAAATCGAGATCGAAGTGGCGACAAACCGTGCGGAAGCCCAGTTGGCCGAGGCGCAGCGGATGGCGAAAAAAGACATTGCGCTGGCAGAGGGGCGTGCGAAAGCGCAGGTGCTTGAGGGGCAGGGCGAGGCCTCCAAAATTACGCAAATCGGTGAAGCGGAGGCTGCGGTGTTCGCCCGAAAAATCGCCGCCTATGGGGATCCCCGCCTATTTGCTTTACGCGATGTCGCGGAACGTTTTGCGAATTCAAAACAGCCTCTAGTGCCAGAAAGACTTCTGGTTACAGGAGGTTCTGGAGAGCAGCCCGGAAGCCTCATGCAAACTCTTTTGACCTTGATGATATCAGAAAAAACCGACACCGGTTTCAACGCTCCGGCTCCAGTTTCCCCAAAGGTTCCAAATCCCAACGCTTGACTCTCCGCGTCTCCAGCTTTCCTCTAATCTCCCTATGAAATGGTTTCCCCTTCTCCCAGCAATCGTCGTTTTTTCAGCCAGTGCCCTTTCCGCCGCGGCACCGATCGCAGCAGATCTTCGCACCAACGGGTACGCGCTTGGCACCCAGTCGTATACCTTCAAGCAGTTCACCTTTGAGGAGGCCTGTGCCAAGACGGCCTCCGCTGGTCTGAAGATCACAGAACTCTTCCCTGGTCAGAAGATCTCCGCCGCATTGCCCACGGAGAAAACTGGGCCTGGAGTTTCCGCTGAGGGTCTCGCTGCGATTAAGGACATCCTCAAGAAGAACGGCTTACAAGCCGTCGCAATGGGTGTGATCGGAATTCCTAAGGACGAAGAAGGTGCACGGAAAGTTTTTGCCTTCGCTAAAGAATTAGAAATCAAAGTCATCAACACCGAAAGCACCGAGTCCATCGACACTATCGACAAGATGGTCAAGGAATTCGACATCAAGGTCGGTTACCACAACCACCCACAGCGCCCAGACAAACCCGACTACAAAGTATGGGACCCGAACTACATCCTTGAACTCACCAAGGACAAAGACGCACGTATCGGTTCTTGCGCAGACCTCGGGCACTGGACCAACTCCGGCTTATCGGCGGCGGACTGTATTCGTATCCTCAAAGGTCGCGTCGTTTCCAGCCACATCAAAGACATTCAAATGGGCGGCACCAAAGTCGTTCGCGCTGGCGAAGGACGGGCCAACTTGGGTGAGGCGTTGAAGGCGTTAAAGGAAGTGGGTTTTGACGGCCCCATCTCCATCGAACACGAAGCGAATTGGGAAGATAATGTGGGAGATGTGGTTTCCTACGTGGACTTTGTAAAGAAACAAGGGAAGTAGGTTTCCTTCCCTATTTGCCGATACAGAACGTGCTGAAAATCTGCCCCAGCAGATCTTCCGTATTCTTCTGGCCGACCACCTCACCGGCCGAATTTAACGCCGCTCGCAATTCTTCAGCAACGAATTCGGGCGGCGTTCCTGCGTGAAGCGCCGCTTCGGCCGCTTGGAGAAATGCCAGCGAGCGGCGCAGACAATCCTGATGGCGCGCGTTAATTGCGACGTCGTTGGCAGCGTCGTGAAGACCAAGTCCCTCGCTCAACTTGAGCTCGATGGCGTCTTCTAACCGGTTTAGTCCTTCCCCGGACAGACAGGACAAGCGCACTGCCTCGACATCTTTCCACGCGGGATGCTCAGGCAAATCCGCTTTGTTAAGAACCACGACAACGTTATCGCGTTTTGCCGCAGGAACTTGCTCTGGAGCTGTAGTGCTGTCAAAAACCTCCAGCACCAAATCCGCCTGTTCCAACTGCTTACGCGCCCGCTGGATGCCCTCCCGTTCCAAGGCGTCCGCCTGATCCCGTAGCCCTGCTGTATCCACCAAACGTAACGGCCAACCGCGCACCATCACCGACTCTTCCAAAGTGTCGCGCGTCGTTCCGGGAATGCTGCTGACAATGGCACGTTCAAACCCCAGCAACCGGTTGAGAAGACTGCTTTTACCCACATTGGGCACCCCGCTCAAAACGGTGCGAACACCCGCCCGAAGCACGCGCCCCTGCCTTGCCGTCGCAAGCAACGCCTCCAATTCGTGGGCCACGCTACGCATCCGCTCAAGGAACACCGCGCCAGTGTCAGGAGAAATGTCGTCCTCCGGAAAATCAATGTAAGCCTCAAGATGCGCGAGCAAATCCAGCAACTGTTTCTGTAACTCACGAATACGCAATCCGAGGCGTCCCTCCAGCTGGTTTGCTGCCGCACGCAATGCAATATCACTCTGCGCACCAATAAGATCCATCACAGCTTCAGCCTGTGTCAAATCCAGTTTGCCGTTCAAATACGCCCGCCGCGTAAACTCCCCTGGACCCGCCGCGTTCGCTCCGGAGCGCAGCAGCAGTTCCAGAATACGCCGAGTCACCAGCGATCCGCCATGGCACCCAATTTCCACCACATCCTCACCCGTAAAACTTGCCGGCCCCGGAAACACGGTGAGCAACACCTCGTCTATTACCGCCTCGTTTTCCATCACCGCTCCAAAATGCTGCATCCTAGGACGCAACGCTTTCTGAGAGCCGCGTGCCACAAAAACGCGCCCAGCAACTGCCAAGGCCTCGGGTCCGCTCACGCGAATCAAAGCGACGGCCCCCTGCCCCGGAGGCGTCGCGATGGCTGCTACGGTATCCATGGAAAAGCGAAGCGTGCTACGAAGGCTAAGCGGTTGCGGACAAGATCACAGAAAGCTCAGCCATGAAGCGGCGGTTTTGCTCCATCGTCCCCACTGAAACGCGCACCCACTCGGGCAGACCATAAGCCGCCATATCGCGGATAATAATGCCCAGCTTCATCAAGGCGCTAAACACCGTTTTACCATTGCCGACTTTCACAAGGACGAAGTTGGCATGACTTGGAACGTATTCCAAACCGAGTTGCGTGAAACTCGTCTCCAGATAGGCGCGCCCTTCGTCGGTGATTTCGCGGGTGCGGATTTGGTGTTCGATATCAAGCAGACCAGCGAGTGCACCTGCCTGCGCAATACCGTTGGTATTAAAGGGTTGCCGCGTTTTCTGAAGGACGCTGATAAGTTCAGCGGGAGCTAGTCCGTAGCCGATACGCAGATTTGCGAGGCCCTGTATTTTAGAAAAAGTGCGTAACACCACAACGTTGCGGCCCTCGCGCACATATTTTAAAGTATCAGGTGGGTTGGCGAGAAACTCGAAATAGGCTTCATCAAAAATCACCACCACGTGAGGCGGCACTTTGTCCATGAAGCGATCGATTTCCTCTTGAGAAACCAAGGTGCCGGTTGGGTTGTTCGGGTTGGCGATGAAGAGTTCCTTTGTGGCAGGAGTGATCGCCGCAGCCATCGCATCGAGATCGTGACGGAAACCTGGATCCGGCACCTCGACCGTGGTTGCACCAAAAAGTGTCGCCATCAATTTGTAGACGACGAACGCGTGTTTGGCAGTCACCACCTCGTCGCCCGGTTTAAGAAAAGCGTGCCCGATGAATTCGATGATCTCGTTAGAACCGCATCCGAGGATCACGTTTTCCCGGCCCAATCCGCACTTCTCCGCGATAGCCTCACGCAAATAATAACCGCCACCATCTGGGTAAAAATGACTGCGCTCCAGAGTTTTTCGCATCGCCTCAAGTGCCTTGGGTGAGGGTCCAAGAGGATTCTCATTGGAGGCAAGCTTGATGATAGAAGAAGGATCCAGCCCCAATTCACGCGCCACATCTTCGATGGGCTTTCCGGGTTCGTAAGACAACAAGTCGCGCAGCCAAGGATGAGATAGGTTCCAAATGGAGGACATAAAGCAGCAAGACTAAAGGAAGGACGCCCCCAGCGACAAGGACTACGCAACGGGGCCAAAGGCACGGTTAATTTCCAACAAGTCCTCTGCACGCGCCTGACCCGTGGTTCCAACTTGATGCACCGCCGAGGAGGCAGCGAGCATCGCCAACTCCATCGCCTCCCCAAGCGAGGCTCCCACCGCCAAGGCCGCAGTAAGCGCAGCCGTTACGGAGTCCCCCGCCCCCACAATATCAATGGGTCCCCTCACCGGCAGTGAGCGGACCGACAACGCCTTCTGACCCGGCAAAGCGCCCAGCATTCCCTCCTCTGCAAGAGTGACAAAAGCGGCGCACTGATTGCGGTCGGCAAGAGCCTCCAAGGCTATTTGTAGGGCTGTTGTGCTTGGCAGCGGCGTGCCCGGTTGAAGCGCGCAGAGCTCGCTGCGGTTTAACTTAAAAATCAAGGGCGGGTACAACCCCAACCCGCTGCGAGAATCTGCTAGAACTGGGAGTTCGCTAGCCAGCTGCGCCAACTCCCGACGAACCGCCTCGGTGACCACGCCCGTTTCAGGAATGTCGACTTGGTCCATCACGCTAATGGCGTCCACATGGCCAGCCAAACTCGCCACGGACTTTGCGAGAACGTCAGAAACGCCCTCTGGAGTAGCACTCCAGTTTTTGGAATCCAAACGGCTCAACTCCCGAGGCAACTGCTCCGGGGCAAGCAACAGCGGTTTGCAGTAAGTAAAAGTGCGGCGTTGCGGGGTGTTCAGGAAATGGCGCAAATCGATCCTCGGCAGCGCACAGAGCGCCCGAGTCAGCTCATACCCTTCCCCGTCATCACCACAAAATCCAACTGGAAAAATGGTTCCGACACCCAATCCCACGAGGTTGTTCAATACCGTTCCTGCGGCTCCCGGCTGTGCACGCACGCACATCACTTTGTAAACGGGCAGCCCAGTTTCAATCGATAATTCGTGATGCGCCGCATCGATTTCGAGATAGCGATCCAGACAAAAATCACCGACCACCGCGAGGCGCAGCTTCGCAAACGAATTCAATAAATCCCGCAACCGCTCCTGGTTCATATTGAAAAGTGTTGCTGATTAAATCACGCCAAACGCTTCCAGAGGTGCTGGATGAAGGCCGCATTGTCGCACTGCAAATACGCCATCGGAGCGCCCATTCGTGAGAAGCTTTTACAAAAACGTAAGTAATACGCTGGGTTTGTCTTAGGAGGCTCCCCATGGGCCCAATCCCAGCCGCCGCCGTCTTGTAAATCTACGACAAAAATAGAATGTCCCGCCACAGGCGCGCTCCTCTTTTGTAAACGGAGGTTGTTCACGCAACTCAAACTCTTTTCGAAAACCTGCGGCCCCATAATCGCGGAGCCCACGGACAACACCACACCGCCCTCCAAGTTTGCCACCGAACCGCCGAACAATTTGAAATCCAGTTCGGCCCCCCGTCCCAAAACTCCCCCGTTAAACGCAGGATGGTTGGCGATAATATCGTAACCGATCCCCGGATGCACCGTCATGGGAACCGAATGCTTCCACGCCGAAGTGAGAATGGACGCATGTTTCCAGCGATGCTCCACGGCAATTCGGCCCGCGCTCCAACCGCGCTCCAGCATCGTGCGAAGCAAGTCTGCGCGCGCTGGCGTGAGCGGATGCGCGGGTGAATGGGAGATCAGCGTATGCAACGCGCTCGGATCAGGCAACGTCACGCCGTCTTCATGGATAAAGCGTCCTAAGGAGCGCCCGTAACCAAGTCCCTCCAGCGCTCCGGCAAGTAGTGCCAGATGAATATAATCCCCCGTTTCCTTCCAACAACCAAACGTACCGGAAGCCACATTATTAGCCACACCCTCGGTACTTGCGCCCAGCCAAGCATACTCCCAATCGTGAATGGTCCCCGCTCCATTGGTAGCCAGATGCGTGAGCCAACCGCGTTCCATTAAGGCGTCCAAAACCAAAGCGGCGCCGTTGCGTAAAAGATGCGCTCCGTAAATCAGAATGACCGCCGCATCGCGCTCGCGGGCGGCGCGGATCTTGGCGGCGGCGCGGTCCAACTGGATCGCTGCGCCTAGGGAAATAGCGGCGGGCGAAGCGCTGAGCGGGAGCAGAACGTCCTCACAACGCGTCAGGCTCAAACGCTCAGAAAGTGGCTGGACCCGCAATTGGGACAGATCCAGAGGAGCGAGCGCTTTATGAGCCGTTCGCGAAATCATGAAAGCAACAAGGGTGCAATAAACTCCAAAACATTTCGAAAGTCGGGCAACGCTGCGTGCGCACCAGCCGCTCTCAGTTGGTTAAACTTCCACAGATCGCAAACACCAGAGCCGTTGTGATTCTCGTCCGAACACACAGCCACTGCTGCTCCGCCCAGACGCACCGCCTCCGCAATCTCCACAGGACCGTCGCCAAACGCCAACAACTGTTCTCCGGAAATTCCAGCCTCCGCCAAGATACGCTCAAACACCGCCCGCTTCGTAAATTGCGACGAGTCCAACGGAGACCCGTGGATACGTTCTCCAAAAAAGTGCGCGATCCCCAAAAGCGCAGCCTCTTCGCGCACCCTATGTTCCACCGTTGAACTAAGAACAAATAATTGTACACCCCGCGCTGCCAGGAATTCCAACAACGCACGCGCTCCGGCAACAACGTAGGCGTCAGGTGCGACGGTTTTGGAGTGAACTTGCGCAGTGCGTTCGCGGATCTGAGCGTCCAAACGATCCTGAAAAGTGACCCGAAGCTGCTCAGGATCCAGCTGGGCGCCGCCTTGAGAAAGCGACCACTCTGCGAAAGCGCGCATTTGCTCGATGGTCGGCTTTCCATTGAGAGCCAAAATCAAAGTGGTGAGTTCCCCCCGCGTTTCCGAATCCCGCGTACTCAAACTGGGCGGCATATTTTCCTCGAACACTTCGAGCATCAATTCCGGCCAACCGTGCCGCAGCCAAGACAGCGTACCGTCGAAATCAAAAACGACGTGAGTCACTTTACCCAAACAAAGTGGCTCAACCTCCCATTTTGCGGACGTTACGAGCGGTTCACTTGTCGGGAAATGATTCATCAAAAGAAGATGGGGATTACTAAAATCGCGACGATGTTAGCAACCTTGATCATGGGATTGATCGCCGGCCCTGACGTATCTTTGTAAGGATCGCCCACCGTGTCTCCAGTAACCGCAGCGCCATGAGCAGGAGAATGCTTCCCGCCATGGTTTCCTTCTTCAATGTACTTCTTCGCGTTATCCCACGCCCCACCGCTGGAGGTCATGGCGAGTCCCATAAAAAGTCCGGTGACAATGGTTCCCACCAAAAATCCACCCAACACGGTTTTTCCGAGCATCGGAGTTGCTGCGATGCAAACCACGAACAAGACGGGCAACAGCGCTGGAATGATCATCTCGCGCAACGCCGCCTTGGTCACGATGTCCACGCAAGTCCCATATTCAGGCAACTCCGTGCCGAGCAATATCCCGGGCTTCGCCTTGAGCTGACGGCGCACTTCCTCCACAACAGCGCCGGCCGCGCGGCCCACTGCGTCCATACTGAACGCGGAAAAAACAAACGGGAGTAGCCCGCCCAGAAACAGACCAATAATGACCTTCGGATCGTTGAGCGAAAAATCCAATGCACCCGCAACTAGCCGCCCCGCCTGCTCCAGATGCACGCGCAACTCCTCCACATAGGTCCCGAACAGCACCACGGCTGCCAGCCCCGCCGAGGCGATCGCGTATCCCTTGGTCACCGCCTTCATCGTATTGCCGACTGCGTCGAGTTCATCCGTAATCCCACGCACCTCCGCAGGAAGTCCTGCCATCACGGCAATACCGCCAGCGTTGTCTGTGATCGGCCCAAACGCATCCAAAGAGATGATGATTCCCGCCATGGACAACATCGCCATTACGGCCACCGCGATCCCGTACAAACCGGCTAGTTCGTACGAGCCCAAAATTGCCGCCCCGATGCAAAGAACCGGGAGTGCCGTAGCGTGTTGGCCCATCGCGAGTCCTGCGATGATGTTGGTTGCATGGCCGGTTTCACAAGCTTTAGCGATTTTACGCACCGGCGCGTGATGTGTGGAGGTGTAATAATTGGTGATAGCAACGACGAGCCCAGTCATCACCAGTCCAATCAGAGAAGCGCCGTACACGCTATCAGCACCGAGGGTTTTACCGTCTAATTCTACACCTGAGCCAAACAGCGATTGCGTGATCGGCCACAGCGCTACGGCAGAGACGATCCCCGAAACCCCCACGCCAGACATCAAAGCCGCAGCGGGTGCCAACCGAGTCATATTCACAAAGACCACGCCCACGATCGCACCCAGAATGGAAATGCCACCCAGCAAAAAGGGAAACAACATCGCGTTTGGAAAGCCTTTAAGAGTGAGTCCTGCGATGAGCACTGCACCAATCAGACTGACCGCGTAAGTCTCAAAAACGTCGGCTGCCATTCCTGCGCAGTCGCCGACATTGTCGCCGACGTTATCCGCGATGGTGGCCGGATTGCGGGGGTCATCTTCGTCGAGGTTGCTTTCGATTTTGCCAACGAGATCCGCGCCCACGTCTGCCGCCTTCGTATAAATACCGCCGCCCAAACGGGCGAACACACTGATGAGACTCGCCCCCAAAGCCAACCCCACGAGGCTATGCAACGCCTCCGCCTGTCCTTGCCAGCGTTGCACTCCCTCAAAAAAGAGCGCGGTAGAAAGCAGCGCCAAGCCCACCACCAGCAAGCCCGTCACCGCCCCGCCATTGAATGCCACGTTCAACGCCGCACGCCGACTGTGAACAGCACCCTGAGCCGTCCGCACATTGGCAAGCACCGCGACGCGCATCCCGATAAAACCAGCCGCCAGCGAACACACCGCACCCAAGAGGAACCCTAGCGCGGTTGCCGCCCCCAGCTTCCAAAACAGAAGCGCAAAAAGTACCGCAGCAATTAAACTGATCGAGGCCAGCTGACGGTTTAAGTACGCCTTGGCTCCCTCTTCAATAGCCGCAGCGATCTCTCTCATACGCTGATGTTCGATTCGAATTTTAAGGATTGAAAAGATCAACCCGAACGCGACCAACAGGCCTATTATCGAACAAACAATGACAATGGGGATTCCAGAGGTTTCGAGAAAGGAAGCAGGAATCATAGGGGAACTCATAAGGAAAAGGGGGTTCTAGGGATGGAGGGATGGAGGGGGAGAGCGAAGGAGTGGGGGGTAATTCTAACCAAGGCGGAAGAGCGTCTCGCTTAATTCAAACTTTTCATTTAACGGAGAAGACACTGATTAGCTCACTTATAAAGTCATTATAGGATATCAAGCTCGATGAGCGATGAGCTGGAGAATTGCTTTTTGAGCGTGCAGACGATTTTCGGCCTGATCAAAAAGTGTTTCCGCGTGCGCTTCAAAAGTTTCCGCCGTGATCTCTTTCCCACGATAGGCGGGCAAACAATGCATCACTAGCGCTCCGGGAGTTGCCAACTCCACCAACGCGTCGTTGATCTGGTATTTTGCAAGGGAAGCCATCCGCTCAGCAGCCTCCAACTCCTTGCCCATACTCACCCAAACATCTGTGTAAAGCACATCGACTCCGCGGGCCGCCTCATTTGGATCCTCAAAAACCAAGATCTGCCCCGTACGGCGCGCGCGCTCCAAAAGAATGTCGTTAGGCTGAAAACCCGCTGGAGCTGCAATACGCAACTCAAGATCCAACTTTGCCGCCGTCCAAATCCACGAGGCAGCCACGTTGCAAGCGCCGTCGCCGACAAAGCACACCGAGCGCCCTTCCAAAGAGCCCATGCGTTCACGAATCGTCTGTAGATCGGCTAAAATCTGGCACGGATGCTCATCATCCGTAAGCGCGTTCACGGTGGGAATTCGGGAATACTGCGCAAATGTCTCCACATCCGACTGCAAAAACGTCCGAATCACGGCTCCATCCAGCATCCGCCCCATCACGCGGGCGGTGTCCTCAATGGGTTCGCCCCGCCCCAATTGAATATCAGTCGCTGACAAAAACATGACCGATCCACCTAGTTCGCGAATCCCTACCTCGAAGGATACTCGGGTGCGGGTGGAGGATTTGCTAAAAATGAGCGCCCAACACTGGCCGGCAAGCGGCAGGAACTCATGATGGCCGCGAGAGGCCTTGAGCGTTTCGGCGAGATCCAAAACGTCGTAAATTTCATCCCGTGTAAGGGCTTCTATCGAAAGCAAATGTTTCATGAGAAGAAAAGTTTCACGCCACCCGCTCAGACCTGAGATAAAGCAGCGAGCACCCCGCCAAGGATTCCAATTGCTTCGTCAATTTCTGCCTCCGAAACGTTCAAAGGAGGCAACCAACGCAACGTATGCGTTCCAGAGGGGATGGTGAGTAAACCAGCCTCATGCAGACGTTCCACGAGAAAGACAGAAGGCGCCTTGCCCGCGGGCAGCATACAGCGCGAGGCAAAATCAGACACCATCTCGATGCCGATCATGAGCCCGACGCACCTGATTTCGCGGATCCAGCCGGAATGCAACGCTTGCAAGCCCGCTACCGCGTGACGGCCCTGTTGGCGCACGTTGTCTAAAAGATGCTCCCTCTCAATAATACTTAGCACTTCCAATGCGCCCACACACATTAACGGCGTCCCGCCAAATGTAGTCCCATGCGAGCCCGGCCCGAGCAAATCACAGAGAGGCTTCACCTCGCCGCTTCGCATTTGAACCAAGCGGGCGCTCACCCAGACCGCTCCGACAGGAAAACCGCCCGCGATACCTTTTGCCCAAGAAACGGCGTCGGGCTTGACGTCTGGAGCCAGCGAGTCCCAGCCATTCCAATCACCCGTGCGCCCGAGGCCGCATTGCACCTCGTCGAACATCAAGAGACAGGAACGTTGCTCGCAAATTGCTCGGGCCGCGCGCAGGTAGGCCGCATCGGTAGCGTGAATTCCGCCTTCACCTTGGACGGGTTCCAAAAGTACCGCTGCCGTATCCAGATTCTCCATGGCATCGGAAAGTGCCGCGACATCATTAAAAGCAATATGACGATAGCCTTCGACCATCGGCTCAAACCCCTTCTTCACCTTGTCTTGGCCCGTGGCGGCAATTCCACCCAAAGTTCTACCGTGAAAGGAACCGAGCATCGTGATGATCCCACGGCGCAGTGGAGCGTCCGGATTGCTAGTGCCGGCGTTGGGATGGGCAAACCCGTTGGTCTCATTGCCAAACTTGCGAGCCAATTTATACAAAGCTTCATTGGCCTCCGCGCCTGAATTACAGAAGAAAATCTTTCCCGGAGCACCGACGATTTCCACGAGGCGCTTGGCCAGTTCACCTTGAGGACGAGTGTAATACAGGTTGGACGTATGCACCAAAGTGGCCATTTGCTCTGCCATACGGGCAGTTACCTTGGGATGACAGTGCCCCACCGAGGTCACGGCAATACCTGCCCCAAAATCAAGGTACTCCCGCCCAGCCTCATCCCAAATACGAGAACCAGCTCCACGCGCCAACTGCAGCGGGAAACGCCCATAAGTCGGCATTACGTACTGATCGAAGAGTTCAACAGTGGTTGAAGTTGGGCTCATTGGAAAACCCGCGATTGTACGCCTTCAAAAACGGTTGAAAAGCAAAAGACACGTCATTTGTGACGAAGAACGCCTGAGCGATGGCTCCCTGCCCTGTCATGGAGGTGCAAAAGGGGGCTGACAAGCGCTGAAGTTCGATTAGAATGCTGTGATGAAGCCGCGCCGCTATTCACGGCTCAATTTATGTAGCTGGGGAATGAAATTCCTCTGGAGTGTCGCATTTTTAGCGGCGCAACTCGCTTTAGCTGTTCCGCCTGTCGCGCTCCCGCAGGTTGTCGTGGAGTCGTCCGCCGCCGCAAAGTCCGTCACAGTTGATGCGCCAGCACCCGCTTCGCAAGTTCCTTCCGGCCGCTTCGTAGAAGAACTGCTCTCTGGGCTGGCACGACAATCCAAGCCCGATTGGGCTGGAAAGTATCGTCCGCTGCATACAACCCCGCTTGTCGGCCGTGGGCAAACCGCTTTGGTTCTCGGATTTTTTCTGGCAGACAGCTATCTAAGTACTCAGGCCGAGGATTCGCAACAATGCCGCAATGCAGGCAAAGAGATGCTGAAGCTTGCAAAGACCCTAGGCGTACAGAACGAGATGCTGGATCGCGGGAGAAGTCTGGGAGAAGCGGCTCAACGCCGTGACTGGCCTGCGGTAAGACTCGAATTGGAAGCGATTTTCGCCGAACTGAGCGCGGTTCTGCGAGCCCACCAAGATGAGGGAATCGTGCGCTTGATCGCCTTAGGTTCGTGGTTGCGAGGCTTGGAAGTTGTGGCAGGCACAGTGAGTGAAAACTATTCAGAATCTGCTGCTTTACTGTTGCGACAACCCGCTTTGGCACTAGAAATGGAGGCGAGTTTTGAGCGCCTGAGCGTGGCGCTCACTGGGACTTCACTTCTAGCGCAACTCCACCCTCAACTTCTGGAAATCCAATTGCTGCTCGCTGGCCCTCAAGGAGAAGCTCCCACCCAACCGGAAGTAAAGTCGCTTGCCACACTCCTCACCAAAGCGCTCAACGGAATCACCGCAGCGCCCCAACCGTAACAAATCCTCTTCAGTAACCCTAACCTGCCTAACCCATGCCATTCGAAAACTCACCCGTAGCTGAAAAAACGGGAACTCCGCGAGTCACACAGTTCTCTGTCTTTTTGCCCAACAAAGTGGGAGCCCTAATGGAGGTCGTGCGCCTACTCAACAACCACAATGTTCATGTTGTTGCCATTAGTGTTCAAGCGTCAGCGGACACCGCAATTGTGCGCATTGTGGTAAGCGATCCGGAGTCTGTTCAGGATATTTTTGCGGAGCACGAAACACCCCATTCGGTGTGCGAATTATTGGTGGTAGAATTGCCTGAGGGTCCCACGGAACTGGGACGTCTTTTGGCCTCTCTTCTCGCCGCAGATGTCAACATTTTCGGTTCCTACGCGCTGCTGACCCGTCCAAGGGGACGCACCGCTCTGGCCCTTCATGTGGAGGACAACGAGTGCGCCATGTCCGTCATTCAACAGCACGGCTTCGAAATCCTCAGTCAGTCGGATATTTCCCGTTGAGTTTTCTTTCCCCCCCACTATCAAGCCCATCCCGCACGGAGGTTGCCTCGCCTAACAGTCGGCGCTTCCAGGTTACTCTCCAGCCCTGTGTCGCCTCGCACCACACTCTGCTTCATTTTAACGTGTTTGATCCTCGGTTCAACTCAAGGCCCAGCGCAATTGCGCCAAGACGAGCGAAGCCGTTCCGAAAAAAAAGGGGAATCCCAGCCGAAAAGCCCTGAGCCAAAGACCAAACCTTTCACCATTCCAAAGGAGTCTGAGCCCCTTCTATTGATTGAAAAATCTGGGCTTAATCTTAAAGACGACCTCCAACCTGCCCCTTCATTCGGCTGGTTTGCCCGTTGGAAATTTATCACCCGTTCGGTACGCCAATCCATTGATAGCGCACCGGTTCGAAAAGCGCGTTGGCGCTACGTAGTGGTTCACAACAGCGGCACCAAACAAGGCAATGCGAAGGCCTTCGACTTTTACCACACCAAGGTACGGCGAATGTCCAATGGCTTGGCTTATCATTTCGTCATCGGCAACGGAACCACCTCCGGCGACGGCGAAATAGAAGTGGGCCCCCGCTGGGACAAACAAATCAACGGCGGCCATGTACACAGCGATTATCTCAATAACATCGCCCTTGGAATCTGTCTGGTCGGCGATTTCAACCAGCAAAAGCCCACGGAAAAGCAACTCGCCGCACTCGATGAACTTATCCGCTACCTACGCTTGCGAGTGGGTAAAATTGACGGGAACCCCGCTGTGGTGAAGGCGCACAAAGAGATCAACCCGCCGCGCTGGCCCACGGATTGCCCCGGGGACGGCTTCCCATACGGCTGGCTACACAACAAGTTTGACTGAGGGTGGCCAACCACGCCCGACGATGCAAAGTAGTGAAATTCCGAGAAGCTGCTGAGGCTAACTTCAACCTCAGCCTCAGCCTGAACCGCAAAGCTTTCCAAATTAAATAAGTAAAAATCCTCGGGGCAAGCCCCGAGGCATTGCTCAGAACAACCCTAGCGTGAGCTGCGCCTTGTGTAATCTTTCATATTTCTTTTCTCCTCCCTGCCCCGCCACGTAAGCAGCAATCAC
>Ga0114971_10001404_pt1 | contig 16385 bp, 16 predicted proteins | sample M_140625_MF_Meta_FD_87320 | JGI IMG/M metagenome (GOLD analysis project Ga0114971, IMG submission 87320) | Freshwater microbial communities from Lake Montjoie, Canada to study carbon cycling - M_140625_MF_MetaG | ecosystem: Environmental > Aquatic > Freshwater > Lake | place: Lake Montjoie...
ATGTATTGCCGGCGCCTGTGCTCATGTAGGTGCAGTCGCCGTTCGCCTTGTAGCAGGCGCCACTGTCCGCCCCGTGGGTGGGATCGATTGCCGTGGTCGGAACAAAGCCGCACTTGTAGGTGCCCGTGCTGGCGACGCCGCCTGCGGTGGTGTCGATGTCGCTCGGACCGCCGTCATACCAGCCCTTGAAGTAGTCCCAGCCAAGCTGGGTGACGGCAGTGCCACCGTATGGATTGGTTGACGGATCCTGCGGGTATGTCGGCGCATTTGTGAAGTGGGACTTGCCGAACAGGGCGCTTGTGTATCCGGCTTCGCGCAGGATGTTCGGGGTCGTCGTTTCGTAGGGCGACTGCTGGGAGGCAGCAAGGTCGGGCGGCAGGATTGCGGCCATCACATTGTGGCGCAGAGGGTAGCGACCGGTGAAGAAGCTGACGCGGCTTGGTGAGCATTCCGGCGTGGCCCAGGTGTTGCGGAACAGCACGCCTGATTGCGCGATCTCGTCAAGGGTGGGCGTCTTCGGCGGTCCCAGCGGGCCAGCGCCGCGGCCGCCGTATCCGAACAGCTTCATCTGGTCGATGCCGACGTCATCCATGATCACAAACAGGATGTTCGGCTTGGAGGCGGACATTGCTGGCGTCAATCCCGCGCCGGCCAGCATGACGGCGGCGATCATGAGGATTTTGGATAGCTTGTTCAGCATGTCGATTTTTCCTGTTGCAGTACCGGCAAACGCCGGGCCAAGACATGGCCTGCCACTTTGCGGCATCTACGGATGCCGAATTACATGAATGACCACGTTTACAGGAATGCATTCGCCGAGCAAAGTCAACCGTTCTTGATTTTACAATCTAGGTTAGAAGGCTTGAATTCCAGCCGGAATCCTTCGCGGAAACCAAGCATCCACGACGCGGAACTTCGCCAAGGGGGGCGCCCGGTTTCAAACCCGGGCGAGGTCACAGCACCCAAGGAGGCGTGTCAGTCCTTCGCGTTCTTGGCGCGTTCGATGGCGTCGAGGATCATCTGCTCGGCTTCCGCCGCATTGCCCCAGCCAACGACCTTCACCCACTTGCCGGGCTCGAGGTCCTTGTAGTGCTCGAAGAAGTGCTCGATCTGCTGGCGGGTGATTTCGGGCAGGTCGGTGTAGTCGTGCACGTTTTCGTAGCGGCGGGTGAGTTTGGGCGTGGGCACGGCGATGATCTTCTCGTCGTGCCCGGCCTCGTCTTGCATTTTGAGCACGCCCACGGGCTTTACCGCGACCAGCGCCCCCGGAATGATGCCGCGCTGGTTGGCGATCAGCACGTCGATCGGGTCGCCGTCATCCGACAGCGTGTGCGGGATGAAGCCATAATTTCCGGGATAGCGCATCGAGGTATAGAGGAAGCGGTCGACCACCAGGGTGCCAGCCGCCTTGTCCATCTCGTACTTGATCGGCTCGCCGCCGACCGGCACCTCGACGATGACGTTCACTTCCTTCGGGGGGTTCTTGCCGATCGAGATGGCGTCGATACGCATGGGTCTTCCTTCGGAATTGGCTCTGTGGCAGCCTCTCTGCCATGAGAAAGGCGCTCTGGCTATCCCTCCTTCTGTCTGTGGCCCATGGCCGCCCTGGCGGGCGAGAATACCAGCGTTTACACCCCCTTCGACCTCGAGAAGACCTGCCTCCATGTGGAAAAGGGCGATGGAATGGCCTTCGCCGGCACCTGGACATGCGCCGGCTTCAAGGGCAACGACATCGTCGTTTCGGCCGATGACGACCGGAGCTTCGTGGGGCTGGGGACCAAACCCACCGAATCCTGCGGTTACCGGAAAACCTTCCGCCACTTCAACACCGCCCTCTCTCCCGTCGAATGGCGCCTCCGGGAAGGCAAGCCGTTCGCCGCCATCCAGCGCTGGCGGGTGGTGACGGATGATGAGGGCAACACCGTCACCTGGCTGGTCGTATCGGCGCTGAAGGGCGAGGAGGCCTGCCCCGTCCACTATGTCGCGGGTTCCTATCCCAACGCCAATGAGCAGGCCCGCCAGGCGGCCGACGACCTTGCGGAGGATTTCGACTGCGCGCACGACACGCCCACGGTGGATTCGACGGTGGGTGCGGACGGCATCGACTTCGTGAGCTGCGACGAGGCGAAGGAGGATTAGCGCCTCTCACGACGTGACATCACAAAAAAGATGCCCGGGTCGAAGCTCGGGCATGATGACTTTACGGAGGTGAGCTGGATGCTTACGCCTCGCTGGCGGCTTCCTTCTGGCGGCTCACCTTCTTGCGCTCGTTGGGATCGAGGATCGCCTTGCGCAAACGGATGGACTTCGGCGTCACCTCGACGAGTTCGTCCTCGCCAACGTAAGCCAGTGCCTTTTCCAGTGACATGCGGATCGGCGGGGTGAGCACCACCGCCTCGTCCTTGCCGGAGGCGCGGACGTTGGTGAGCTTCTTGCCCTTGATGACGTTGAGCTCAAGATCATTGCCGCGCGTGTGCTCGCCGATGATCATGCCGGCATAGACCTTGGTGCCGTGCTCGATGAACATCGGGCCGCGGTCCTGCAGGTTGAAGATGGCATAGGCCACAGCGTCTCCGTCGCTGTTGGACAGCAGCGCGCCGGTGTGGCGGCCGGGGATCTCGCCGAAATAGGGCGCATAGGCGTGGAACAGGCGGTTCATGATCGCCGTGCCGCGCGTATCCGACAGCAGTTCCGACTGGTAGCCGATGAGGCCGCGCGTCGGCGCGTGGAATACGATGCGCTGGCGGCCAACGCCTGACGGGCGCATGTCGCGCATTTCCGCACGGCGCTCGGAGAGCTTCTGGACGACGACGCCGGTATATTCCTCGTCGACGTCGACGATCACTTCCTCGACGGGCTCCAGCTTCTCGCCGGTTTCCTCGTCGGTCTTGAACACCACGCGCGGGCGGCCCACGGTGAGCTCGAAGCCTTCGCGGCGCATGGTTTCGATCAGGATGCCAAGCTGCAACTCGCCGCGGCCGGCCACTTCGAAGGCGTCGGTCTCGTTGACGGACGGCGTGACCTTCAGCGCCACGTTGCCTTCGGCCTCGCGCAGCAGGCGGTCACGTATGACGCGCGACTGCACCTTGTCGCCATCCTTGCCAGCCAGCGGACCGTCGTTGATGCGGAAGGTCATGGTCAGCGTCGGCGGGTCGATGGGCTGTGCGTAGATCGGCTCGGTCACGGTGGTGTCGCAGATCGTGTCGGCAACGGTTGCCGTGGTGAGGCCGGAGATGGCGATGATGTCGCCTGCTTCCGCTTCGTCCACCGGCACGCGCTCGAGGCCGCGGAACGCCAGCACCTTGGAGATGCGGCCCTGTTCGGCAATCGAACCATCGCGTGACAGCGCCTTCACCGACTGGTTGGCCTTGATGGAGCCGGAGCGCACGCGCCCCGTCAGCACGCGGCCGAGGAAGGGGTTGGCTTCGATCGTCGTCACCAGCATGCGGAAGGGGCCTTCCTCCACGACCGGCGGCTGGAAGTGCTTGACGATCAGGTCGAACAGCGGCGCCATGTTCTCCTGCGAGCCCGTGGGCGTGTCCGCCATCCAGCCCTGCTTGGCGGACCCATAGATGATCGGGAAGTCGAGCTGCTCTTCATTGGCGTCGAGGTTGGCGAACAGGTCGAACACCTCGTTCACCACCTCGTTGTGGCGCTCGTCCGGGCGGTCGATCTTGTTGATGCAGACGATGGGGCGAAGGCCGATCTTGAGAGCCTTCTGCAGGACGAACTTGGTCTGCGGCATCGGGCCCTCGGCGGCGTCCACCAGCAGGACGGCGCCATCCACCATGTTGAGGATGCGCTCCACCTCGCCGCCGAAATCGGCGTGGCCGGGGGTGTCGACGATGTTGATGCGGGTTTCCTTCCAGTTGAGGGAGGTCACCTTGGCCAGAATGGTGATGCCGCGCTCACGCTCCAGGTCATTCGAGTCCATGGCGCGCTCGGCGACCTTCTGGTTCTCGCGGAACGAGCCCGACTGCGACAGCAGCCGGTCGATCAGGGTGGTCTTGCCGTGGTCGACGTGGGCAATGATGGCGATGTTGCGCAAATTCATGGGGCGCACTGACTTTCTTCATGCGTGGAGATGAGTTGGGGGGCGCTTAGCATGCGCAGCATGGAAACGCAATTTAACGGTTGGTTCACCCCGGGTGATATACTCAACCTTCGAGGGAATCACGATGTTCAACGGACGCGACGACAAGATTAACCGAACTCAGGTCTTCCTGACGCTCACCGACGGTTCGGTGCTGACCGTCTCGATCCGCCTGCCGCTGTCCAACCGGCTGGGAGATGCCTTGAACAATGGCGACGGGTTCCTCGACGCCCTGACGCCCGCCGGCCAGCAGCAATTCATCGCCAAGACCAGCATCAGGTCGGTGCGGTCCGCCAATGTGCCCAAGGCCGACCAGCTCGATAGCGAGGGCCGCGCCCCCGGAACGCCGGCCTTTGATCCTTATGCCGTCCTGAAGGTTGCCAGGGAGGCGAGCCCGGAGGAGATCCGGCATGCCTATCACCGCATGGCCAAGCTCTATCACCCGGACCGCATCGCTTCCTTCGACCTGCCCGACGAGGTGATGGACTACGTCCGCGCCATGCTGGTGCGGATCAACCTCGCCTTCGAGCAGATCGGCGGCTAGCTCAGGCCGGCAGGAAACTGTCGAGTGCGGCAAAGAACTGGCGGCGGATCATGTCGCGCTCGCCGAGAATCTCATGATTGGCATCAGGGATGAAGGCCAGCGCCACGCCTGGCACCTTGCGGGCCAGCCGGCGGATGCCTTCATTTCCCACCACGCGGTCGGCACCCGCCGCCACGATCAGCACCGGGGCGGTCGGCTTCTTCATGCGGCGAGTTCTGGTAATCGATTGTCGCGCGGCTCCCAGCCAGCCGAAGGTGGGCCCGCCCAGGCCCAGCTGTGGCGCCACTTCCAGCGTCTTGCTGTCGCGGTCCCAGCGGTGGCGGTCGGAGGTGAGCGGATTGCCGGGAAAGTCGGCGCGGCCCATCGGTTCCTTGCGCACGCCCGGCAGGAAGAAATTGGCAAGCCCGGTGAACCACATGGTGTTGAGCAGCAGCCACGCAACGGGCCGCGGCCACGGGCCATAGATGATTTCGATGAGCGGCGACACCAGGATGGCGCGGGCGAACCATTTTTTGTTGCGCAGCAGCCGCAGCAGCACATGTGCACCCGTCGAATGGCCCAGCGCATAGTAGGGAGCTGGGCAGGAGGGGATGACGAGGTCGTCCATCAGTGTACGGACATCCTCGTCGAAGCCGGCGAAGCTGCGCGTCCGGTCGCGGAAGGGCTGCCGCTTCGGCCGCTGCGACCCGCCCTGGCCGCGCATGTCGAGCACCGCCACCGCGAAGCCGCGCTCCATCAGCTCGCGTGCCGTTTCGAAATAGCGCTCGATGAAGTCGCCGCGCCCGCCGAGGATCACGAATGTACCGCGGGCATTTTCCGGCACCGCTCGCATGGCGCGCAATCGCGTCTTGTCGCGCGTCACCAGTTCAACGCACACTGCACCCGGCGGAGCTGGGTTCTCGTCAGTGGGATGAAGGATCGCCTGCACGTCGCTCAGGGCAGTTTCTTGACTTCGGTCAGCTGGCCCGATGACGGGTCAAGCTTGATGGCGAAATTCTTGCCGCCCCGTTTGGCGTTAAAGGCATAGAACTTGCCGGCACAGATCGAGGCCTCGACGCTGGAGAAGCCGAATCCGCTCACGACCTCAGTTGCCTTCTCGCAGCTCAGCGGGCCCTCTGCCAAAGGTGCCGCCGGCGCGGTGGCAGCGGTCTTCTGCGGCAGTGCCGGATTGGTGGTGGTCTTCGTCGTGGCAGGTGCGGTGGCCTTGGCAGGCGGCGGCTTCACCGCCTTGGGCTTGCCTGAAGGCACGGGCTGCGGCTCGTAATAGGTCTCGTCGATCTTCTGCTTTTTCTTGTCGGACGGGTTCTCGCCCCCGGTTCGGTCGCTGAACAGGATGCGCAGGCCGGGGATGTTGCGGATGATCGGCGGCCCGGAATAATCCTGTTCATAGACGGGCGGCGGCTCGCCGTGGTTGCCGCCGGCGTATGCGCTGTTGCCCATCGCTGCCAGCGCAAGAAGCGCCACGCCGGAGAGGCTCAATCCGCGAATGATCGATGATCCGAACATGTTACTCCACCTTTGCGGTTCCGGGCCCGCGCCCATAGTGAAACAGATGACAGGGTGATCCGCAACCGTGACGAGACCAATCCTGTGTCGGGAATTTTCATGGCCATTCTGCGGCGGGGAAGGCGACGACCTGCCACCCTCCCCAGCGCGCGTCATGGATCAGTAGATGCGGCGCAGGCGATTCACGTCGCCCCGCGCATCGACGGCCATCAGGAACTGCTTGCCGTTGCGCCATGCGGTGTAGCGGTAGTAGCCATGGCGGCAGCTCTGCACCTCGATGGCGGAGTAACCCGAGCGCGACAGGATGCGGCGGCCGTCGCGGCAGGTTACGTAACCGTCATAGACCGGGTAGGCGCGGCGAGGGGCATAGCCACCTTCATAGCCGCCATAGCCACCGCCATAACCACGACCATATGCGCCGCCGTAGCCACCTTCATAGCCGCCGTCATAGCCGCCGTTCCAGCCAGCATCGGCTGGCACGGCCGGGTAGACGCCGAAGCCGATGCCCACCGAAACATCGGCGTTGGCAGCGGGGGCGGGAAGTGCCGCGACGAGCCCAAGGGCCATTGCGCCGGCAGCGAACAGGGTCTTCAGCGAAAGCGACTTCATGGCGGTACTCCTCATCATGATGCCGGTGATCGGTCATCGTTGGAGTGACACTAGCGGGCGCTGCTTGAACCCAGTCCGAACCGCGCGTTCATCCACCGTTCAGCTTCGGGCCGCCCTAGTCGGCGAGGCGCACGCGGTTGATCTGTCCGCTGGCACTCATGCGGATGTCGAAGCGCGCCCCGCCGCGCGAGGCCGTGTAGCGATAGTTCGGGCCACGGCAATTATTGGTCTTCACGTCATAATAGCCCCGCTGGAACAGAAGTTCCTTGCCCTGCCCGCAGGTCATCCAGACGGTGATTTCTTCGGATTCCGCGCCCCACCATACGGGCGGGGGCGGGTAGGGGCGGCCATAGGGACCGGGATAGCGCGGCCGTCCATAGTCGCCGCGCCCATAGCCACCACGATAATATTCATCTTCGAACGATAGCTGCGCATCGCGGCCATCGTCGATCCAGGGCTGCGGGATGCGGCGCTGGTCGGCGGATGCCTCGGATGCGGACAGGATGGCCGAAAGGCCACATGCCACGGCAACGGTGGCGAGGAAGAATCTGGGCTTCATCATCTCACTCCATTCAACCGGAGCCACCCCGGCACCGATATGGTGGAATTAACAACCTTCCATTGAATGTGAACTGAATCGACCGTTCATCGGCCGTTCATCGGAACGACGCCCCGGACTTGAAACGGCAAGACCCGCACCTATCTCTCAGAAACGCGGACGCCCATCCGGGGTTCGCGGACTTCAATCAGCCCGGCCATTGCGGCGGGCGCCACTTGTGACATTGCTCAAGGAGAATGTGACGATGTTTGATCTCACCCCCCTCTATCGTTCGACCGTCGGCTTCGACCGTCTGGCCCGCACGCTGAACGAGGCCTCGGCCTTCGACGCGCCCACCTATCCGCCCTACAACATCGAGAAGCTCTCCGAGAACGACTACCGCATCACCATGGCGGTGGCCGGCTTCGCGCCCGAGGACATCACGGTGGAAGTGAAGGGCAACGCCCTGAACGTTTCGGCCAAGAAGACCGAGAAGCAGGAGCAGACCGGCGAGTTCCTCCACCAGGGCATCGCATCCCGCGCTTTCGAGCGCCGCTTCCAGCTCGCCGACCACATGCATGTGCAGTCGGCCGACATGGAAAACGGCCTTCTCCACGTCGCGCTGAAGCGCGAGGTGCCGGAAGCCTTGAAGCCGCGCACCATTCCTGTGAATGGCGTCGAGGGCACAAAGGTCATCGAAGCCCGCAAGGCTGCCTGATCTGGCATCACGTTGAATGAACGAGGGGCGCTCCCGCAAGGGGGCGCCTTTTGTGTCTGTGAGCCTAGCCCTGCGCCACCAGCTTCACGAAGGCGTCCACCTCCTCTTCGGGCGTCGCGAAGGACAACACGAAGCGCGAGAACACCTCGCCATCTGAAATCCCGTCGCCAAGGCTGTCGGGCATCCAGTCATAGAACTTGGCGCCGCTCGCCTGCAGCCGGTCGAACATCGCTTTCGGCAGCACCGCGAACACCTCGTTGGCCTCGACCGGGTTGGGGATGCGCACCTTGCCGCCTGCCGTCAGGCCCTTGGCCAGCTTCTTCGCCAGCGTGTTGGCGCGCTTCGCATTCTCCAGCCATAATCCGCCCTCGAGATAGGCCAGCATCTGCGCACCAAGATAGCGGCTCTTGGACAGGAGCTGCCCGCCACGCATGCGGCGGTAGGCGAAGTCCTCGGCAAGGTTCAGGTCAAAGAACACCACCGCCTCCAGCATCATCGCGCCGTTCTTGGTGGCCCCGAAGCTCATCACGTCGACGCCCGACTTCCATGTGAGTTCGGCAGGCGTGCAGCCAAGCCCCGCCACGGCATTGGCGAAGCGCGCGCCATCCATGTGCAGCTTCATGCCCTTCGGCCGGATGAGGTCGGAGAAGGCCTTCACCTCTGCCGGCGAATAGACCGTGCCAAGCTCGCTCGCATTGGTCAGCGACACGCCCTTGGGCTTGGGGTCATGTTCGCCACGGATGAAGCCCTTCAGAGCCTTCTCGACCTGTGCCGGCGTGATCTTGCCCGCCGGGCCATGCAGCCCGATGATCTTGGCGCCGCCAGTGAAGAATTCCGGCGAATTGCATTCATCGACCGCGATGTGGGCTTCCGAATTGCAGAAGATGGCGCCGAAGCCCGGCGTCATCGTCGACAGCGCAAGCCCATTGGCAGCCGTGCCGCTGGTGACGAGGAAGGCGCGCAGATCGCAGCCGAATACTTCCTTCAGCTTTTCCTCGGCGCGCTGCGTCTGGTCATCTCCACCATAGGAGGGCGCGGTGCCGCCATTCACTTCGCCAAGTGCTGCGAGGATCTTCGGGTGCACGCCATAGACATTGTCGGATGCGAAATTCATGAGGTCTCAGCCCTTGAGAAGCACTTTGAGTTGAACGGATGCGTCGGCCAGTTGCTCAGCCGTTGGTGCGGCACGCTTGCCGATCAGCATCTCGGCCAGCTTCACGTCGCGCGCGATGGAGTTTCCGGGCCCGATGCCTGATGCACCCACGAGGCGGCCCTCATGGTCACGGTGGAACATCACGAAGGAGTGTTCGCCCGTCTGCCGCCGCACGATCTCCGGCCCGTCCGCCGGGTTGCCGGCGATCTGCAGCGACAGGTCATACTGGTCGGACCAGAACCACGGCACGGCCATGTAGGGCTTCGATGCGCCAAGCATGTTCTCGGTGGCCACGTTGGCCTGGTCGGTGGCGTTGCGCCACGCTTCCAATCGCATGCGCTTGTTGCCGAACAGCCCATGCGGGAAGGAGCAGCAATCACCGGATGCATAGATGTCGGGGTCGGAGGTCTGCAGCGTCGCGTCACAGGCGATGCCGTTCTCGATGGCAAGGCCTGCCGCCTGCGCAAGGGTGATCTCGGGGGCGGCGCCAATGCCTGCCACCACGATTTCGGCACTCACCTTGCGGTCATCCGCCAGCCGCACGCCGTCGGTCTCGACAGCCTTCAGTGCGGTGCCCACCTGCATGGTCACACCCGCCTCCACATGCCGTGCGTGAACGACCCTGGCGATCTCCTCCGGCACGCCGCGCATCAGGATGCGTGGCTGCGCTTCGATGAGCGTCACGTCGAGGCCAAGCTTGCGGGCGCTGGACGCCACTTCAAGCCCGATGAAGCCGCCGCCGATGATCGCGGCAGATGCGCTCTGCCGCAGGCGGTGGCGCAGATGGTCGCCATCGGCAAAGTCGCGCAGCGTGTAGGCGAGTTCGCCGCCTTCGATCGACAGCCGGCGCGGCTTGGCACCAGTGCAGATCAGCAGCTTGTCATAAGAAATCGCCCGGCCATCCTCCAGCACCAGCGCCTTGGCCTTGCGGTCAATGCCAATGGCCTTCACGCCGCGCACGAAGATGGCGCCAAGCGAGGCGATCATGCCTTCGTCGAGAAGCAGCACCGGTTGCGGCTCGTTCTCGTCCACCAGCATCGCCTTGGACAGTGGCGGCCGGTCATAGGGCAGCAGCGTCTCCTCGCTGACCAGCGTGATCGGCCCCTGGAAGCCATTGGCGCGCAGGCTCACGATGGCCCGCGCCCCCGCCATGCCACCACCCACGATCACCATTCCAGCGTCCGACATCCGCTTTCCCTTTCACGTTCCTGGCCGAGGTGGTTACCCCACCCGGACGGGCATTTCCAGTGCGGGCCATGCTGGATTGGCGCAAGCGTGCCAGCCATGCTCCGGCATTCATCCTGCGGCACTTGACGGCGGGCCACCTGTGGCCGGACAAGAGTTCCTCGAGAACGGGGAGGAGACGATGACCCAGAACAACATTCGCCGCCTGTGGGCTGCGGGGAAGCCGGTGCTGAATGGCTGGCTGTCGATCGGCAATGCCTTCACCGCCGAAATCCTCTCCCAGCAGGGCTATGACTCGCTCACCATCGACCAGCAGCATGGCTTCCTCGGCTATGATGCGCTGGCCCCGATGCTGCAGGCGCTCAAGGCCGCGCCGGTGACGCCGATGGTGCGGGTGCCGTGGAATGCGCCGGGTGACATCATGAAGGCGCTGGATGGCGGTGCGCTGGGCATCATCTGCCCGATGATCAACAGCCGCGAGGAGAGCGACCAATTCGTCTCCTGCATGCGTTACCCGCCCAATGGCCAGCGCAGCATGGGGCCGACCCGCGCGGTGTTCGCGCATGGCGCGGACTATGGCAAATGGGCCGATGAGCAGGTCATCGCGCTGGCCATGATCGAGACGGCGGACGGCATGAAGAACCTGAAGGACATCGTGAATACGCCCGGCCTCGACGGCGTCTACATCGGCCCCGCCGACCTGACGCTGGGCCTCACCGGCCGCAAGTACCCGACGGGTTTCGACCGCGAGGAGCCGGAGATGATCGACGCCATCAGAGAGATCCTGGCGCGCGCCCACGAGGCGGGGATCAAGGCCTGCCTGCACTGCGGCAACTCTGCCTATGCCGCGCGGGCCATCGGCTGGGGCTTCGACATGGTGACGCTGCTGAACGACGTGCGCCTGCTGGCAACCTCTGCCAAGGCCAGCGTCGACCAGGCGAGGAAGCTGATCGGCGAACAGGTGGCCGATGCCGCGGCGCCGAAGAACGCGGGCTACTGAGATGCCGCACATCCTCGTCGCGGGAAAGCTGCACCCCGCCGGAATCGCGCGCCTGAAATCTGCGAAGGACGTGAGCTACACGCTGGTCGATGACATCTCGCTCGAGTCCTACCTGCCACACATGGGCGAGGCCGATGCGGTGGTGCTGCGCACGCAACCGATGACGGCGGAGGCTGTCGCCGCCGCACCGCAGCTGAAGATCGTGTCGCGCCATGGCGTGGGTTATGACGCGGTGGACGTTGCCGCGCTGAACGCGCGCAAAATTCCCCTCTGCATCGTCGGTGACGTGAACTCGCGCGCCGTGGCCGAGCACACGCTGATGCTGATGCTGGCGGTGGCGCGCAAGGCAGCCCAGCACGACGCGGCCGTCCGCCGGGGCGGCTGGGACGTGAGGAACCGCTTCGAAACGGTCGAACTCGATGGCAAGAGCCTGCTGCTGGTGGGCTTTGGGCGCATCGGCCGGCGCGTAGCGGAACTCGCCAGGGCCTTCGGTATGACGGTGACGGCCTACGACCCCTTCGTGAAGCCCGACGTGATGGCCAAGCACGGCGTGCGCCCAGCGGCCGACCTCATCAAGGCGCTGGGCGAGGCCGACTACGTGTCGCTCCACATGCCGGGCTCGACCGCGGGTGCGGTGATCTTCGAAGAGGAAATCAGGGCCATGAAGCCCGGCGCCATCCTCATCAACGCCGCGCGCGGCGGCCTCGTCGATGAAGTGCTGCTTGATCGCGCCCTGCGCGAGGGCCGCCTCGGCGGCGCAGGGCTGGACGTTCTGAAGGCCGAGCCGCCGGAGCTTGGCCACCCGCTGCTCACCAACCAGCGCGTGGTGCTGAGCCCGCACGCGGCGGGTCTCACCGCCGAATGCGCCGCCCGCATGGCGGTGGCCTCCGTCCAGAACGTGCTCGACCACTTCGCCGGCAGGCTGGACCCGGCGCTGGTGGTGAACGCATCGGAGGTCGGCTACAGGCGCTAAAGGCGCCGTTGCCGGTGGCGCGGGCGCAGGCCTAGACTGATCTCATTCCGAAAAGCTCGATATGGAAACTTCATTCCAGACCTTGAAAAAATAGACGAAATGTTCCAGAACGAAACGTCTTTGGGAGGCTCCGCCATGTCCACCGTCCGTTTGACCATGGCACAGGCGCTCGTGCGCTACCTGTGCAACCAGTTCACCATCATCGACGGGAAGAAGGAGCCGCTGTTCGCCGGGCTGTTCGGCATCTTCGGCCATGGCAACGTAACCTGCCTGTCGGAGGCGCTGGAGGCGGTGCAGGACACGCTGCCGACCTGGCGCGGGCAGAACGAGCAGTCGATGGCGCTGGCCGCCATTGGCTATGCCAAGGCAAAGCGGCGGCGGCAGATGATGATCGCGCTGTCATCCATCGGACCGGGTGCCCTCAACATGGTGACGGCGGCGGGCTGCGCGCATGCCAACCGGCTGCCCATCCTGATCCTCGCGGGCGACATCTTCGCCAACCGCCGGCCAGACCCGGTGCTGCAGCAGGTGGAGCACTTCAACAACCCCACGACCTCGGTGAACGACGCCTTCAAGGCGGTGAGCCGCTACTGGGATCGCATCACACATCCCGAACAGATCATCTCGTCGCTGCCGCAGGCGATTGCCACCATGCTGGACCCCGGCGACTGCGGCCCCGCCTTCATCGGCCTGTGCCAGGACACGCAGGAACTGGCCTTCGACTATCCGGAAGCCTTCTTCACGCCGACCGTTCACACCGTCCCGCGCCCGCGGCCCGACCGCGACCGCGTGGCTGCAGCCGTGGCGCTGATCAAGTCCGCCAAGCGGCCGCTGATCATCTCTGGCGGCGGCGTGCGCTATTCGGACGCCAACAAGGAGGTGGCCGACTTCGCGCTGAAGCATGGCATTCCGCTGGCCGAGACCATTGCCGGCAAGGGCGCGGTGACGCATGACCACCCGGCCCATGTCGGGCCCATCGGCGTTGTCGGGTCCACCTCCGCCAATGACATGGCGGGCGCGGCGGACGTCATCATCGCGATCGGAACGCGGCTGCAGGACTTCACCACGGGCTCGTGGACGGTGTTCGCGCATGATGCGCAGTTCGTGTCCATCAATGCCGCGCGCTATGATGCAACAAAGCACCGTGCACTCGCTGTGGTGGGTGATGCGAAGGAGACGGTGACGGAACTCGAAGCAGCACTTGGCAACTGGAAGGCCGATGCGGCGTGGACGCAAAAGGGCAAGACGGCCTTCAAGGCCTGGAACGACCTGATCGATGCGCACCAGAAGCCCACCAACGAGCCGGTGCCGACCTATGCGCAGGTGGTGGGCGTGGTGAACACATGGGCGGCCCCCAACGACACCATGGTGACTGCCTCCGGAGGGCTTCCTGGCGAGACGGCCAAGGGCTGGAAAATCAAGAACCCCAACACCTATGACCTGGAATTCGGCTTCTCCGCCATGGGCTATGAGATTGCCGGTGGCTGGGGCCATGCCATGGCCAAGAAGGGCGACGGTGAAACCATCGTGATGCTGGGCGACGGCGCCTACCTGATGATGAACTCCGACATCTATTCAACCGTGTTGACGGGCCACAAGATGATCGTCGTCGTCTGCGACAATGGCGGCTACGCGGTGATCAACCGCCTGCAGAACTTCAAGGGCACGCCCTCCTTCAACAACCTCATCAAGGACAGCCGCGTGAAGGAGCCCTTCGCGGTCGACTTCGCCAAGCACGCCGAATCGATGGGCGCGCTGACGCGCCACTGCGAGAGCCTTGCCGACCTCGAGGCCGCGCTGAAGTGGGCCAAGACGACGGACCGCACCACGGTGATCTCCATCGTCACCGACGCCTTCGCCTGGGTGCCGGGCGACGCCGACTGGGACGTGGGCGTGCCGGAAGTCTCCGACCGGCCCGAAGTCAACAAGGCGCGCGCCCACCACGAGACCATTCGCAAGAAGCAACGTATTGGAGTGTGATTGAGATGAAAGCAAAGCTGGGCATGTCGCCCATCGCCTGGTGGAACGACGATCTTCCGCAGCTCTCGGACGACGTGTCGCTGGAGGAATGCCTGCGCCAGTCGCGTTCGGCCGGCTTCACCGGCATGGAGCAGGGCCGCCGCTTCCCGACCACCGCCGCCGAAATGCTTCCCGTTCTGAAGAAGGCCGACGTCACGCTGTGCGGCGGCTGGTTTTCCGGCGCCATCGTCAACGAGTCGATCGAGGCTAACAAGCAGCGCATCCAGCCGATGATCGACCTGTTCAAGGCGGTGAACGCGCCGTGCATCGTCTATGGCGAGGTGGGCCGCTCGATCCAGGGCGACCAGTCGAAGCCGCTCGCCACGAAGCCGAAGCTTTCGGACGCCGAGATGAAGGACTACGCGAAGAAGATGTCGGAATTCGCCTCCTGGGTGGAGGCGCAGGGCATGCCGCTGGTCTATCACCACCACATGGCGGCAGTGGTGGAGACAGAACCAGAGCTTGATGCCTTCATGGCGAATTCGACGATCTCGCTGCTGTTCGATGCGGGCCACATGGCCTTTGCGGGTGGCGACGTGCTGCGCTGCATCGACAAGCACCATGGCCGCATCAAGCACGTTCACACAAAGGACGTGCGCATGGATGTGATCAACAGGCTCGACCGCTCGAAGGAAAGCTTCCTCGACGCGGTGATCAAGGGCGCCTTCACGGTTCCCGGTGATGGCTCGCTGGATTTCGAGGCCATCGTGAAGAAGCTCGCGGGCTATGGCTATGAAGGCTGGTTCGTGGTCGAGGCCGAGCAGGATCCGAAACAGGCGCCGCCGCTGAAGATGGCGCAGGTGGGCCACAAGGAACTGATGCGGGTGATGACGGCCGCTGGCTACGAGGTTGTGGCGTGACGAAGGAGCTTGCCGCGAAGGAATTGGGCATCGGCATCATCGGCACGGGCTTCATGGGCAAGGCGCACGCCTTCGCCTATCGTGTAGCCCTTGCCGCCTTCCCGGACATTCCGGTGCCGCGGCTCGAGATGATTGCCGACGTGAACGAAGCCTCGGCTGCCAAGGCCGCGCATCAATATGGCTTTGCGCGCGCGTCCGGTGACTGGCGGGCGCTGGTGAATGATCCCCGTGTCGACGTCGTGTCCATCACCACACCCAACACGCTGCACAAGGAGATGGCGCTGGCGGCGATTGCCGCGGGAAAGCACGTGCATTGCGAGAAGCCGCTGTCGCCGTCGCTTGCTGATTCACTCGAGATGGTGGAGGCGGCGGAGAAGAAGGGTGTTTCCACGCAGGTGGGCTTCAACTACATCAAGAACCCGCTGCTGAAGCAGGCGCGCGACATGATCGCCGCAGGAGAATTGGGCGAAATCACCGGCTTTCGCGGCATTCATGCCGAAGACTACATGCATGACCCGGACAGCCCCTATAGCTGGCGCATCGACCCGGTGGGTGGGCCGGGTGTGATTGCCGACTTAGGCTCGCACATCATCGGCATGGCCCGCTTCCTGCTAGGGCCGATTGCCGACGTGAGCGCTGACATGCGCACCGTGGTCAAGTCGCGACCTGTCTCGCGCGGTGCGAAGGAGCGGAAGGGCGTGCTGGTCGACGACGTGGCGCGCATTCTCGTCAATTTCGGGCGCGGCTGCGGCGGGACCATCGAGGCGAACTGGGTGGCCACCGGCCGCAAGATGCAGCTGGGCTTCGAGATCAGCGGCGACAAGGGCTCGCTCGTCTTCACCCAGGAACGGCTGAACGAATTGCTGTTCTACCGTGCCGGCGGTGATGCGAAGACCAATGGCTATGTGAAGATCGAGTCCGGCCCGCAGCACCCGCCCTATGGCGAGTTCTGCATCGCCGGTGGCCACCAGCTGGGCTTCAATGATCTCAAGACCATCGAGATGGGTGAGTTCCTGCGCGCCATCGGGCAGGGCAAGACGTCGACGCCCGACTTCCGCGAGGCCTATGAAATCCAGAAGGTGGTCGATGCGGCCATTGCATCGTCGAAGACAAGGAGCTGGGTGGTGGTGGGCTGAGGCGGCGAACAGCGCTCATTCAGTAAACAGCACTCATCATCGCCGGGCTTG
>Ga0114971_10001408_pt1 | contig 16362 bp, 7 predicted proteins | sample M_140625_MF_Meta_FD_87320 | JGI IMG/M metagenome (GOLD analysis project Ga0114971, IMG submission 87320) | Freshwater microbial communities from Lake Montjoie, Canada to study carbon cycling - M_140625_MF_MetaG | ecosystem: Environmental > Aquatic > Freshwater > Lake | place: Lake Montjoie...
ATTCTCTTTGTCAAGCGCTTGATCGCCGTTTCGAGATTCATTGGTTCATGCGAAAAACGCGCAACTCGAAATCCTTGTGCAATCAAACGACTGGGGATATCGCTGATCGGCATGCCACTTTTGGGGTCGATTGTCACATCGATTCGGACAACTTTTTCTTCTCGCTCCAAGGTTACTTTCAAAATGCCGCGAACTTGTTTCAGTAGTGCAGCCGCTTCTTGCGGACGTTCATCAACAACAACATGCACCATGCTGCCACTTCCAGCTCGGTCCATCATTTCAGAGATTCCGCCAGAAAAAATCAACTTCCCTTGTTCGACCACACCAACTGCAGTGCAAAGTTCTGCCAACTCGAACAGGATGTGCGATGAAATCAGAATCGTCTTTCCCATGCGCCGCAGTTCCTTCAGGAGTTCGCGCATTTCGATACGTGCACGTGGATCCAACCCGCTTGAAGGCTCATCCATCAGCAACACTTTCGGGTCGTGCAAGAGAACGCGTGCAACGGAGAGTCGCTGTTGCATTCCGCGAGACAGTCCATTCACATCCGATTTGCGCTTCGAAACAAGATCGGTCAACTCGAGCACTTCACCTACGACTCGGATGCGCTTCTCGCCGTGAATCCCATAACACGCAGCAAAGAATTCGAGATACTCACTGACCAACATGTCGTCATAAGCGCCCAAAAAATCTGGCACATATCCAATGATCGGCCGAATGAGATGGTTCTGATATCCGACGACGTGGCCATCCACGCGCGCCTCGCCCCACGTTGGTTTCAGTAGCGTCGCAAGAATCTTGATCGTCGTCGTTTTCCCTGCGCCATTTGGTCCGATGAATCCGAAACATGTTCCTTCTTCGATGGTGAGATTGAGATTGTCGAGCGCCGTCAGCTCGCCATACTTTCTTGTGAGATTGACTGTCTCGATCATCGACATGGCATCACTTTAGTCTCTCTCGGGCGCGGCGAATTTTTCATCCAGAGGCAGAGGAAAGACAACGCGCACCAATACAAGCCCTGAACTCGGGACTTTCTCGCCATTGATCACAATTGGAATGGGACATTCAGCCGCATCGAGATATCCCCAAATGATCAGGCATGGTGTCGTAAACCATGCGGAAATATCGAGAGATCTTCCCAATATTCTTTCAGCGATGACCGCAGCTGCATCCTTCGGTGGATTGGCGACATAGTCAGGTGGTTGAAGCATGTTGTACATACCGAGCATGTCCAGGAAGACTTTCCGACGTTCAGATGTGATGTTGCCAACAAAGTTGTCTTTGCCAAACTGATTTTGAATTCGAAGCATGTCATCGACAAATGGCACTTGATATCGAGTTCGAATTGCATTGGCAAGATCTCCAATGGTCTCATCAACACCCATCGGACCGCCTGGATAGAGAACTTCTTTCAACTCGATTGGCTCATTGGGTTGCCATGTGGTCAGAATCGAAAAGCGTCCAATATTTGGAAGAGCGTCAGAAGGCATATTCACTCGCGCGTTCGCTGCGTTTTCTTTCGGCGCACGATTTCGAATCGGTGTGATATGGATGATGCCGACATCGTGAAGTGGACCCGGCAGCGAGTGTTCGACCAATCCAGTCAGCATCACACCCAATGGATCACCAGGGTAAACAGTCTGTTGAAGAGCACGCTTGGCATCAGGAGTAAAAGGAGCTTTCCCCCAACCGCTCGGAACCGCACCCATCCACTGTGCTTCGAAACTCGCAGATGTTGCGCGAGCTGAAACTTGTATCGAACCAGGAGTTTCAATCGGCATTGCAGAACGTGCGGGATTTGGAAAAGTATTCGTCATACCGCCAGGTGCCGACCATCCTGACAAGATATTTCGTCTATTGCTCTCTGGATCTATCGAAACATTTGTGAGCGCATATCCCGGCAGATATGCGCTGAACCAACTTGTCGCCCGAGACATTGCCGTGTCACTCGTTGGTTGGTTTTCTGCTGATCTCCAAATTGAATCAAGCACAGTCAAGTGTTGAATGCGAACGCGACTTGAATAGATCGAGCCTCCGATGATCCAGACTCCTGTGCCAAAGAAGATTGCAGTTGCGACAAAAAATGCCCATGAATGTCGCTCGCATTTCATCCATTTTAAAAGCCCAAATCCACCTGGTCCAGCAATAATCCAGTAAACGATAAAGAGCAAAAATGCGCCCAATAATCCAACAGCCGCTTCCCCTCGCATTCCAATAACGCCGTCAATCAAATTTCCTCTGCCCAGGTCGACAAAGTTTGGGGACTGCACCACCAATCGCTTCAATGTGCTCAGTTCCTGATATTCGCCACCGGAAGGCGTATCTGCTCGTCGTGCCAGAATGCGATTCCAAAAAATATCTGCTTGCGGAAGTGCGCTGCTCTGCAGAGCTCGGCGCGACAGAGCGTCCACATCCAGACCAATCACTGTGATCCTTCCGTGTCCATACGATCTGGTAACCGCGAGAATTTTTTCGTCGAGCGAATCTTTTCGTGGACTTGAAAAACCTGTTCGAGGATCACGCGCAACTGGAAGAAGAACGAGCGGTTCATACGACTTGCTTTTGCCAGATTCCTCGAAAAATGTGACCGGCATCGTCGCCTTCGTATTCAGCAATTGATCAGATTGACTGACTGTGGGCAGGAGAGTGGCAATTGGAACTGCTTCGACTCGTTGCACCTTCCAGTCCGGCATCAGATCAGTCAAAGGATGTTTTGAAGGAGCAGCAAGCCCCCATGGATCTGCAGCTTCTGGCAGCACAACAATAAAAAGTCCGCCTCGACCAATCCATTCGCGCAGTGCGCGGGCGGAGTCACCAGTCAGTGCCTGCGGGCTTCCTTCTGTCCATATCAACGCAGAGAATTGCGAGAGCCCCTCCCAGCGATCTGGTAAATCTTGTGGTCGAATTCCGCGTGCAATCTTCGTGATTTCGTTCATGGAAGGGATGCGATCATTTCCCGGTGCAGGAATGGAATATGAATCCAATCCCATGCGACCACTGCCCAAAACACCAAAGATGTCTTCTTTTAAATCAACTGCAACAGTTGGATTCACACTCAAAGCAGGAGAAATTCGAGCGGAGCCAAGTTCGCGAGTGCGCCGACCATCGGTTTGCGCCCACACTCGAACTGTATAAATCTCGTCCATCGCATCAGCAACATTTTGCTTAGGAGGAATTCGCGCATACAACCACGTGCTGACCGGTTGACCAGGATCAAGCACGAGTCGCCGCGTGATCTGCGCAATGTCACCATTTCCGTCAGGAAGTTCCCATGCAATTTCGATTGGAGTCGGTTGATCAATTTGCCCTTGCAAGAGAAATCGCGCAGCAGTAATTTCACCACTTCTGAAATGCCCGCCAACACCAAAGTGTTCAAGTGAAATCGTAACGGGGCCATCTGCTCTGCTTGCTGTGGCGGAGATTCCCCAGAAGAGCGCAATCGCACAGATCAGTTGATGTGTCAGATGAATCATCCGCACGTGTTGAAATTCCTACGCCCGCATTCTTCCGACTTCAGAGAGCAAAGCCGCATGGCTTTTTTGAGCACCCTCGAAACAACCGACTTCGAACTTTTCGTTTGGCGAATGCACGCAATCATCATCAAGGCCGAATCCCATCAATAGTGCTGGCGCTCCCAAGATGCGCTGAATTGCACCGACGGCAGGGATGCTGCCACCCGATCCGATCAACACTGCAGGTCGTGTATAGACCTGATTCAATGCACGCTCGGCAGCGGCGAGGAAGATGGATCCATCTGGCACGTGAAATGCACGATTCACTCCGAATTCTGTGAATTCAGCGCGGCAGTCCTTGGGCAATCTTGCTTGAACGAATGCCCGAACGGAGTCGATGATTTTGCGTGGGTCCTGATTTGCGACCAATCGAAAAGAAACTTTCGCAGTCGCATGAGCTGCGATGACAGTCTTTGCGCCCTTGCCCATATAGCCACCATAGATTCCATTGACATCGCAAGTCGGTCGACTCCAGGTTCGTTCGATTGTTGAACGATCCACTTCACCAAACGATTCGGTCAATCCGACACTGCCTAAAAATTCGTTGTCATCGAATCCCATCTTCTGCCATTGTTGACTTACGCGTGGAGAAGTTTCTACAACATCATCATAAAAATTTGGAACTGTGATTCTTCGGTGTGAATCGTGCAATGCAGCGATGATGGATGAAAGCACATTGATCGGATTTGGAACTGCACCTCCGAATAATCCTGAGTGCAGATCTTTATCTGGTCCGTGAATGGTGATTTCCAAATACACCAATCCACGAAGGCTCGTCGTGATCGCGGGAGTTTCTATATCCCACATTCCGGTATCGGAAACAACGCACGCATCTGCCTTCAATTCAGCCTTGTTTTGCTCCAAGAACGGCTCAAGGCTTTCGCTTCCTGATTCTTCTTCGCCTTCAAGCAAAACCGTTACCGAGCATGGAAGTGTTCCATGAACTTTGATCCAAGCACGAAATGCTTCGATGAAAGACATGACTTGTCCCTTGTCATCGCATGCGCCTCGAGCGACCACGCGCTTTCCGCGCGGACCGTCGACCAACACAGGCTCGAAAGCGCCACTCTTCCACAGGTCAATTGGATCGGCTGGTTGCACGTCATAATGTCCGTAATACAAGAGGCGCGGCCCGTCATATCCTGGGGGACCCTCGTGTTTCGCAACGACCATCGGGTGACCGGACGTCGGTCGAACCGCTGCATTCAGTCCAGCAGAGCGCAATTGACCGCAGACCCAATCCGCTGCACGAGCGACATCGCCTTTGTAGGCAGGATCTGCACTCACGCTTGGAATTCGAAGAAAGTCGAAAAGTCGATCAAGCGATCCTGCGCTGTCTTTGGCAAGGAGATCGAGTACTGGAATGAGGTCTTTATTCATAGAGCAACGATTCTACCTTTCACATTCTTTGTCTGGGAATTTGCCAATGTCTAATTCGCGACTAGAATTCGGAGAATCGGCGATCATGATCAAGCACTCTCAAACCTCATGGATTCACCTTCCGCTCTGTGCCTCATGCGGACGTCGTGGCGAAGAATTAGCAACCATCAAACGCTGCCCAGATTGCGATTGCGATTTCTCGCTGCGCATTCCTCGGTCGTATGCACAAATGGAGGGACTCGATTCTGCGCATGAAGTCGCTTTGGTTTCCACCTTTGTCAAAGTCAATCGTCGATGGTCTATGGAACAAAGATTGCTTGTTGGTTTTCTGACGATCTTGGCTGCAGTTGGTCTTGCAGGCATGGTTGCCACGTTTCTGTCATGATTCGCAGTCGATGACTTCTCGAATGCCAACAAATTCTTCCGTCCCTCCTATGCAGCAACCCCAGAGCAGAGTTGACTCCATTGATTGGCCAAGCATTCTGCCGTTTCTCAAGATTTTCGGTGCAGTTTCCACGGGACTTCGACCTACTCGCATTGCACTTACATTCGTTTTGCTGCTCACCGCCGTTGCTGCAGGCAGGGTGTGGGATGGAGTTGCTCCGCCATCATCTTCGCCTGAAGGACTTCTTGCTGGTCCGATTCGCGAAAAGCAGCTCAGTGATGCGCAAGAAGCAGTTCGATCCGTTGTCATCCCAGTTTTGCTTCAAGAGCAGCGTGCGAATGCACAAACCGCATCACTTGATGAACTTGAAGTTCTGTTGGCGGATGCGATTCGTGTCAACACCACAAATCCAATCGAGCCTTCTCGATATTCGTCTCTTATGCGCATGATCGATGCCGCAAGACCCCGGCCATCTTTTGAATCTTTGAATGAAGCAGTTCGAACATCTTTCTATGCATTGATCGCGAGCGTTGCTCGTGCGGATCTCCCTATGGCGATCGGTGCCGGGAAGGCACTTTTCGTCGGCGTCCCCGTGGCGTCATGGGCTTCTGCGCCTTGTTTTACAGTGTTTTTCATTGTCGTTTGCATTTTGACATTTGGGTGGGGGAGTGGAGTGCTCTGTCGAATGAGCGCAGGGGATATGTCGATGCGCGGCTGGTCATTCAATCAAGCAAGTGATTTCATTCGACCAAGAATTTCCACGCTCATCTTCGCGCCGATGTTCGCTGTGATACTTGGATTTGTCTTATGGATTCCCGCATGGTTGATTGGTCTTCTTGGAAATATCCCATTCTTGGATATTGTCGGCGGAGCGCTCTTTGGTATCGCTCTCATCTCCGCCGCACTTTCTGCAATCGTCATTGTCGTGCTACTCATTGGACTGCCACTGATTGCGCCTGCGGTCGCATGCGACGGTTGTGATGCTGTGGAGAGCATTCAACGAACTGGCGCATACATCTTCGCACGACCTCTGCATCTGCTTTGGTATGGATTCATTTCACTTGTTGTCATTGCACTTGGAACGCTCGTTGCCGATTTCGCAGCGACCATTATGTGGTCATTCGCCATCGGAGCATACGAATCAGCAAGTGGAGTATCCGCACTGTCTGCAGTTGGAAATCTTCGTTTCCTCGAGCCGTATCAATCAGCGCCGCCCGCCCTATTCAGCTTCACCCAGTCAATCACCGCATCATTGATTGATATGTGGAGAATGATTCTCTGTCTCTTAATTGGTTCGTGCGCACTATCAATTGGCTTCTCCTGCGCAACTCGAACCTATCTCTTGGTTCGCTTGAGAAGCGATGGTCAGGACGTCTGCGATCTGTGGGAAGACCAAGCTGGGTCGAAGGCTTAAGAGCCCAGATTCAGCTCAACCCACCCTTCAGATTCTTGTCATTTCCGCCGAATTTCGAGAGCAATTTACGCATCGACGGGTCTGCCTCTCGAGGTTGAACCGCTTCGCCACGATCCCGACCTCCGCTTCGACCTCCATCGCGACCTCCATCACGTCCTTGCGATTCTTGCCGAACTGGAGCATCTTTCAGCGCCTTGATTGAGAGACTGATCCGGCGCTTTGGCAGGTCGAGAGCCAAAATCTTTGCTTGGACTTCCTCGCCGATTTTCAGCGCCTTGTCGGTGCTGAAAACACGATCGTGGGAGATTTCGGAGATATGTACTAGCCCTTCAATTCCTGGTGCGATTTCAACAAATGCTCCAAACTCCATCAGTCGTCTCACGACTCCAGAAATTGTTGCTCCAACTTCCAGTCCGTTGACCAACTCTGCGACTGGATCAGCCATAAGTCTGCGTCGACTCAGCGTGATCCGCGGCGGCACAGCTGTCAGATCAACACGAATGACTCTGACTTCGACAACATCTCCCACTGAGACAGCGTCGGATGCTTGTTGAAGCATTCCATGTGCAAGTTCTCCCATTGGAATGAGTCCATCAACTCCACCGATATCTGCGAAGGCTCCGAATGGTTGCAGCGAAACAATTGTCGCAGTTCGTTGGGATCCGACTTCGATTTCCCCTAAGACAACATTTCGCTTCTCGGTACGTTCTTTTTCAAGAACGCGTCGGCGACTCAGCAGCATTCTCTCGCGATTTCGGCGCAATTCGATGATTTCGCATTCCATTTTTTGGCCAAGAAAAACAGAGATATCTTCGACGTGCCGCAGATCGACTTGCGCTGCTGGCATGAAGGCGTGGTGATGTGCGACTTCCATATCAAGTCCACCGACATTCATTCCAACGCATCGTGCCTCGACCACTTGTCCCACTTTCAAATCACCCCATTGTGCTTTGGTGATCATTCCTTCGCGAGCGAGAATGAGTACGCCTTCAAATGGATCAAGTCGTTCAACAACAAATTCTAATTTTTCGCCAGCCGTGGGCGGAGTTTCAAAATGGGTGATTGGGCAGATTCCGTGACTCTTGGGACCGAATTCCACAAAGACATCTTTCCCACGAACATCCATCACTTGTCCAGTTCGCAGTTGTCGACCGCCCGATGTGCGACGAATCGGATTTGTCCCCGATGTCCGAGCAGCTGGTCGCGGAGTATTTGTCGCATCCAGAATTTCCTGAGCATTCATTCCCCCAAGAGCCCTCTCTATCTCCGCATTCAGAGCGGCATTGATGTCAACGGGCGGGGTGTGAGTCGTTCGCCCGAGGGCGTCGCTGTCCGGTGGGGTGGAATCGGGATGCATATCGGTACAGCCTATCGCATCCACACTCCTTCGGAGGCGTATAAGATGTAAGAACGTTCATTTCGTGTTCGTCTCAATCCTGCAATCTGTGTTTAAGATCTGTTAACGAGGAGTCAATTGAATGGAACCGAACAAAGTCGCATGGGGAATTGAAGTTGGTGAATTTGCCCTCAAGGCGATTCGCCTTGCTTTGGTTGGCGACACGATTCATGTCACCGACTTTGCTGTCATTCCTCACCAAAAAGTGCTCTCCGATCCAAGTGTGTCCGACCGCGAAGGAATGATCCGAGTCACTCTTGGAGCATTCGTCCAAGCTCATGCAGAGCAAATAGCGTCTGAGCCAATCATTATGAGCCTTCCGGGCAACGTTGGATTTGCTCGATTTGCCACAATTCCAGCGGTTGATGCCAAGACTCTGCGAAGCATGATCGAATATGAAGCGAAACAGCAAATTCCGTTTCCAATCGAGGAAGTCGAATGGGACAGCCATATTCTGCCAGCAGACGACAGCGGACAACTCGCTATTGGAATTTTTGCAGTCACAAAGGAACGCCTTCACGAACTTCTCAAGCTGTATGCGGAGTGCGGAATCGAGCCTGATGTCCTGACGCTCAGTTCAGTCGCTGTTTATAACGCTCTTCACTTTGACCTTGAATTGGAAAACAAGCCCGAGCCCATTTCTTGCATAGATATTGGGACAAATTCATCGGACCTGATCGTCATTGCAAACGGAAAATTTTGGATTCGAACTTTCCCAATTGGAGGATCGCAATTCACATCCGCGATTGCCGATGCGTTCGCAAGTCAGAATGTGAATTACTCACGAGCAGAGAAAATTAAACTCGATCGTGCACCAAGCGACAAAATCCTGCGCGCGCGGACCATGGCGATGCGAAGAGTGACGGGGCAATTGGTCGACGAAATAGGTCGATCTCGCGAGTTTTATCACTCCGCAAATGAAGGTGTAGATCTCAATCGAGCCTTCGGCGTGGGCTCAACCCTTAAAATTTCTGGATTGCGCTCCAAGATTGCCGGCGACCTTCAAATGACAGTTGATCGACTTGAAGACTTCAAGCGTATTCATCTCAATGGTCCAGATGCTGCTGATTTTGCAGCTCATTCCATTAATCTCTTGACCGCTTTGGGACTTGGTCTGCAAGGTCTCGGCCTCGCGAAGGTTGAACTCAATCTTTCTCCAATGGCGCAGATCAGGCAGAAAATTTGGAAATCGAAAACACCTTGGTTTGTTGCTGCTGCAGCCCTATTCGTGGCTACTTCAGTCGCCTTTTTTCTGCGTTATGCGCTCGATCAAATAGAACTTTCAAAGATGTCGACGACTGTGGCGCGTGCGGAAAACACAATAAAACAGGGCAAAAGTTTGGTCGAACAATTGAACCAATCTCAACAGATTTCAGGCCAAATGAATGTTGAAAGCAATAATTTGATGGACATCTTGAAAGATCGCAACGTCTGGTCTTTTCTTGTCAGCGACACGTATCAAGCCCTTGCTTCATCGAATCCAGACAAGTCAGAACTGGGAAGCAGTGTTGAAAAGATATTGCAAATTCCAGTTGGAGATCGTCGCCTTGTGCAGCTTGAGGAATTTTCTGGATCGCCTTCGATTGATGCGGCGACTGGATTACACAAAATTAGTGTTTCAGTGAGAGTGATCTTGACAAATAAAGATCCGACGCGTTTTATTAATGATGCGAATGGTGTGTTGGATTGGCTCAGAACACACAGCGATCGTCCTGAAGCTCCCTACACCATTGACGCCAAGAATCTCAACATTCCTAAGTGGGTTACAGTTCTCGATGGGAAGCGGACGGCGTCATTAGCCAGTTCGGACTCAACATCGAGCGTTTCGGAAAATATGAGTGAATCCCCTGCAGAATCTGCTCCAAAAGGAAGTGGAGGGAGTGCTATTCGCAAGAAGGATACAGGTGGACCAATACAGGATTCTGGCGGAGGTTTTCGCGGCGGTTTAGTTTCTGGAGATGACACTTCCAGTTCGCCGCAGAACGCTGATGGATCGGACGGAAATGTTGTAGAAGGGAAGGCTTCGAATGCACGATCCAAATCGAAAATCAGGGCTCGGGCTGACGAAAAATTAATTGCGATCGACTTGAATAAGGAAGCTCCATTACCCTCAGCTCCGAATCTCATCCTTCCTGGCGAGAAGCAATTTGAAGGAATTCTCACTTTCACAGTCACGCTCAAGTCTCCGATACCCGCGGTTGCTCCAGCGAGCGAACCGCAATAAAGCTCTTGTCCGTTTACCTTTTAAAGAATAAAAGTCCTATATGAATTTAAAGTTTGATATCAAGAATTTGTTCAAATCCAAGAAGGGCACTGAGATTGACGATCTTGAAATCTCCGTTGGCCAGCAATCCAACCAAGGTAAAAAAGTTGCAATTTGGATGAAGTCAAATCTCTTTGTCATCTCTCTGGCACTTCTTTCTATTTCGTCTTTGGCAGTGGGGTACTGGGTCAGTTCAGACTTGCATGACGGTGACCAAAAGTCAGCCCAAACCATCGGTAAAAAGGTCGAAGAATTATCGAGCCTTGAGCGCACGCCCGTCTCTATCACAATTCTCGGCAATGAAGCGGTGACTGGGAATGTGACGGTGAACAAGAAATTGGTGGAAGATGTCAAGGCTCGAATGTCTGAAGGTGAACTGAGTACAAGTTCTGGCTTACCTTTCGCAATCGAACACAATAAAGGCACGCATGTTCCTGTCATGTCGCTGAGACTTCGAAGCGAAGACACAAAGCGCAAACAAGCTCATCTCGATTTGCATGATCGGTTGATTGTGAAGTACGACGAACTTCTCAAATCATGTCGTGCAACCCTGCCGCCATCTGAAGATGATGTTCAGTTGGAACTTCAGCGGGCAAAGGAAAGATTTCTGCAACTAAAAACCCCAAAAAATTCTGCAGCGACAACTGCAGTTGCTGGAAGTGCGCAAGGCAATAAAGGAATTCCTCAAGAATTGACCGAAGATTTAACCAATCGAAGGCTCGCGGCATATCAGAAGGTTGCAAGTGAATTCGGTTTATATCTTGCAGCAGAAAATATCGGCGCTCCAAAATCAGCACTTTCAGAGCCAAACATGGTGGCACTTTGGTTCCTCCAATGGAAGTATTGGATTGCCGAAGACGTTGTATCCGCATGCTCGAAAATGAATCAGGGGAAATCGATTTTGAATGGTCCTGTGAAGCGGATTATTTCAATGAAGTTTTTGGGGCGTCTAAAATCCGTTGGCGCACCTGAAAGCACTGGCGAAGAGACTCCTCCAGCACTCGACGGTGGAGCAGTCCAGCCGATTTCAGGCGTTCCGATCGACTCCAATGCCATCGTTTCTATGTCAAACTATGGGGTTTCTCCTCGGGGTTGGGCGAGTAACCAACTTTATGATGTGTACAGAACACAGGTTGAACTTGTCGTGGAGACAGCCCAAATTCCACTCCTTGCAAATGCATTTTCGAAGCAGAATTTTATTGCAATCACGGATTTACGCATTTCGCAGGTGGATTCTTTTAATGCGCTCGGCATGGGTTATTTTTACGGCGAAAGCCCTGTTTCAAAAGTTGTGATGGTGCTCGAATCTGTGTGGCTACGGCAGTGGACAGGTCCACTTATGCCCGATGAAGTTCGAGCAGAGTTTGGGACGACGGGGCAAGTACAAAGTGCCCTCTCAAATCAAGAAGGCGGATCAACAACTCCAGGTCAAGATTCTCCAAAGGAGCAATAAATGTCAGTCAAGAAACCAAACACGCTCGAAATGCATTGTGAGAAAATCCTTGTGCTCTTCGCAGGGATTTTGTGTGTTGCAGTTCTCGTTTGGCAATTTCTTTTTTACGGGATCGAAGTCAAAATTGGAAACTCAACAGTTTCATTGGCTCAATTGAATGAAAAATTATCAAAGGTAGATTCTTCCGTCACGGCAAAACTCGATCCTGCAAGCATTTCACCACTTGAAATTCCAGCCAAGAAAAGAGTTGCAAATGATTCTGATATTTTTAGGGAAAGACTGTCTTCTGATCTGACTCCGAACCTTCTATTGCCTGCGAACGAACCGAGTTTCGGAAGTTTGCTGATGGGGAAAGCGATTGAAAACGAACAAGTTTTTTACAATCCCGTGTTCGCTGCGGCTCAAATGAAAGAATCGATCTTATCAATAGACGCTCTAGATTTAAGCGCGATTGATAAGGATCTGGAAAGTGAAAATGTAGGTTTCTTTAGCAAATACAAAGCGCCAGCAACGACCGACATCATCTGGGTAAGCCCCTGCGCAGAAGTCAATCTCGCTGCGATGCGAATCGAATTGGAGCGAAACGATCTGAAGCAAACCCCACCGATTGAACCGATTCCAAATCAATGGTTTGATCCAGCTCCATTTATCCTCGATGTAGTCTTTGAGCGTCAGCAGAAAGGAGCAGGCAACACTTGGGGGCCTGCGACAATTGTGAAGCCGGTTCCAGGGCAAGGTGCCTGGCGAGAGATGATTGAAACAGGAAAGGGCGGTCAAGGGATACGCGACACGGTGTTTTCAGAATTGGCAAGTTATGCCGCACAAATGAGTGTGCTTCAACCTGAAATGCTTCCTACAAAGAATCAAAGTTTCCCACCAAAATCATTTTCCGCTCAAACCGAAACAGACTCTCAGTTCACCAAAGCTGAACAAGAAAAAAAGTTGGCGGAAAAGAAATTGAATTCAGTTGTTTTACAGCTGAACCGAATTGAGGAAAATTTAAAAATAGCGGGCGGTCCTCTTTACCCACAGAAAGGTTCGAGTGGCGGATCAGATAAAGATGACGCAGACGGAAAGAAGGAAAAAGGGGGGGGAGGGAATGGATTTGGTATGGGTGGTGGTGGAAGTGTGAAAAAGGGCGCCCCAACAGGAAGCGAAACACAGGCATCAAAAGACAATCGAATTTCCCTGACAAAAAAACGTGATCAAAAGAAGAAAGAATTGGAAAAGCTCAAGTCAGAATTTGAAGTTCAATTTCCAAATTCGATTCAAGATTCGAAGAATCTTGTAAAGCAAGAACCGAAATTGCAATTGGCGGATCTTCCAGTCGTCAATGTTTGGGCTCATGACCTCGACGCTGTCGCAGGGAATACCTACCGATATAGAGCCACAGTCAAAATTTATAATCCATTCTTCACTCGTGAGAATCTGCTTGTCGCAGCACAAACAAAATTGTCGAAAGGCTTGGTTATAAGTTCGGCCACGTCAGAATGGGGCGCCGAAGTCACTCTCCCTTCAGCAACATCCTTCTTTTTTACGAGAGGTTCTGCTCGAGACGGAATCGGTGGACGGCGCATTTCAATTGCTCTTTTTCGAAATTCCAGTGGAGTGCAAAATTTAAGTTCCGAAGATCTCAAACTTGGAGATCCTGTTGGGGGATTGCATGGTGAAAAAGAATCGACCATTGACTTTTCTACAAACTGGTATTTGGCAGATATCTTTGATGACGCTGGAAGTGATAAGAACGGCGGGATTATTGCGGTTTTTCAACAGCGGACGAATGCTGGAGAAGTTCTCCAGGAATTCAGATCGATTGAAGGCGATTCAGAAAACTTCATGAAATTTAAGGCGCAACTGCCTGCGACTCAGCCGAAAAAAGTTGCCACAAAAGCTCCGAAGGCATAACTGAAAACTTTGCTCTCAAGACAGCGGGTGGCCGAGTACCGAGCCCGTTCCTGTTGCAAATGAACAACGGGCAACCCATTCATAACGTAAGAGGTTGCTAGAACAAGACTTGCGGACAGCCTCTTGGGATTGCTTTGCTGAGTTTTTTATCTCTTTGACCCCACCCCCAAATCGAATCATTCAACCCACTTGACAACATCCGTGGGAGGAGTACACTTGCTGTTCTACCCAGTCATTGACTGAGTAGCGGGTTTCGGCCCGTTCTTTGACAATTGAGGATCAGATGTCGCATGCTGAAATGACTAGTTTTCTAGTGGTTTCAGCAAGCAAGTGAAGTAACTAAAATGAATTGAGTCAAGAATCATCTCGAGTGTTTAAAGTTTTTTGTTTCAAAGTTTGTTAAGTTTGAAATGAGCAGCCTGAGGGCTGGTCGCGTTTTCCGTTTCGGTGAAAGCCGGAATCCGGTAGGCGTGGCCAAGCTCGGAAGGGCACACGGTGGATGCCTTGGCGTCGAGAGGCGATGAAGGACGTAGGAACCTGCGATAAGCCTAGGGGAGCTGGTAACCAAGCACCGATCCTAGGATCTCCGAATGGGACAACCCAACCCGCAAGGGTTATCTGCACCTGAATGTATAGGGTGTAGAAGCGAACGCAGTGAACTGAAACATCTCAGTAGCTGTAGGAAAGGAAAGCAATTGCGACTCCGCAAGTAGCGCCGAGCGAACGCGGATCTAAGCAGAAGTGTGATGAAATGTCTGGAAAGACACACCATAGAAGGTGATAGTCCTGTATTCACATGACTGCCTAATGGCCTTGAGTAAGGTGAGACTCGTGAAATCTCGCCTGAACATGGGGGGACCACCCTCCAAGCCTGAGTACTCCTCGACGACCGATAGTGAACCAGTAAGGCGACTGAACGGTGAAAAGAACCCCGATAAGGGGAGTTAAAAGCACCTGAAACCGTGTGCTTACACAGCGGTCACGGCCCGCAAGGGTTGTGGCGTGCCTTTTGCATAATGAGCTGGCGAGTTACTCTATACGGCAAGGCTAAGCGGTACCACCGCGAAGCCGAAGGGAAACCGAGTCTGACAAGGGCGTCAAGTCGTATGGGGTAGGCGCGAAACCGGTTGATCTACCCATGGGCAGGTTGAAGGAGGGGTAATACCCTCTGGAGGACCGAAGCCGTGAACGTTGAAAAGTTCTGGCATGACCTGTGGGGAGGGCTTACAGTGCAATCATAACCGGAGATATCTCGTTCTCCTCGAAATAGTTTTGGGACTAGCCTCGGTGAGCAACACGTGGAGGTAGAGCTACTGAATGGATTTTGAGGGCCTACCCGGCTACTCGGTCCAATCAAACTCCGAATACCACGTGCCAAGTCCCGGGAGTAAGTCTGCGGGCGATAATGTCCGCGGTCAAAAGGGAAACAACCCAGACCATCGGTTAAGGTCCCCAAATTAATCTAAGTTCTTAAGGTAGTCGAATTGCTATGACAGCCAGGATGTTGGCTTAGAAGCAGCCACCATTTAAAAAATGCGTAACAGCTTACTGGTCGAGGAATTTGGCGCCGATAATTATCGGGAATAAGATTAATACCGAAACCATGGACCGTCTTTGACGGTGGTAGAGGAGCGTCGCTGTCAGCGTTGAAGCTTTCCCGTGAGGGTTGGTGGAGCGACAGCAAGTGAATATGCCAGCTTGAGTAACGATAAAGGGAGTGAGAATCTCCCTCGCCGAAAACCTAAGGTTTCCTGGGCAAGGTAAATCCGCCCAGGGTTAGGCGGATCCTAAGGCGAGGCCGAAAGGCGTAGTCGATGGACACACGGTTAATATTCCGTGCCCGATGTATAAGGTTCGAAGCGTGCATGACGAATTCCAAAGTTCCACGGGACTGTAAAGCGTCCAGGCCGTATGGCCGAAGTGGGGTGGCGGAGTTTCAAGAAAAGCTGCAACGCTACAAGTGCATCGTCCGTACCAAAACTGACACAGGTGGGTGTGGCGAATAGCCTCAGGCGCTCGAGAAAACGGTCGTGAAGGAACTAGGCAATTTAACCCCGTAAGTTCGCGATAAGGGGGCCCTACTCGCAAGAGAGGGCGCAGAGAAAAGGCTCTGGGAACTGTTTATCAAAAACACAGCACTGTGCTAACTCGCAAGAGGACGTATACAGTGTGACGCCTGCCCGGTGCTGGAATGTCAAGGAAGCCGGTTAGCGAAAGCGAAGCTGGCGACCGAAGCACCAGTAAACGGCGGCCGTAACTATGACGGTCCTAAGGTAGCGAAATTCCTTGTCGGGTAAGTTCCGACGCGCATCAATGGCGTAATCACTGGAGCCCTGTCTCCACGACCGACTCGGTGAAATAGTAGTGGCGGTGAAGATGCCGCCTACCCGTGGCAAGACGGAAAGACCCCGTGGACCTTTACTGTACGCTTGCAGCGATCATGGATTTGAACTGCGTAGGATAGGTGGGAGACTTTGAAGTTCAGCTCTCGGGCTGGACTGAGTCATTGGTGAAATACCACCCTGTTTGAATTCGTGGTCTAACCTCGATTCCCATGAAGCTGGGCGAGGGACACTGCATGCCGGGCAGTTTGACTGGGGCGGTCTCCTCCAAAAGTGTAACGGAGGAGTGCAAAGGTTGGCTCAGCGCGGTTG
>Ga0114971_10001409_pt1 | contig 16358 bp, 18 predicted proteins | sample M_140625_MF_Meta_FD_87320 | JGI IMG/M metagenome (GOLD analysis project Ga0114971, IMG submission 87320) | Freshwater microbial communities from Lake Montjoie, Canada to study carbon cycling - M_140625_MF_MetaG | ecosystem: Environmental > Aquatic > Freshwater > Lake | place: Lake Montjoie...
AATCTTAACTCGGGAGCGGTTAACGGCGACGAGTGTAAGCTCTATCATTATATTCTGCCATGAAATTGTTTAATGCTTTGTTAAAAACAGGTTTATTATTTTTTGGAACATTTTTCAATGTTTTATTTACTTTATTTACCTTATGTTTTTTAGGTTTTGGCTCAGGTTCAGGAAACAATGGTGATATGAATCTACTATGCCAATTAACATAGGCTTTATTATTTTTCAAATTCTTAGGTATTTCAGGCATTATTGCTGGTTTAATCTCAGACATATTTACTGGTCCGCGTGGTTTAACTACATTTGAAATCCAATTCATATTTGATGTAAACTCTTTTGGACGGGTAAATCCCTGACTTCTCAAATACGTTGATATACCGGTAAGATTGGTACCATTAGACACATTTTGTTCAAGTAGTTTTCTTTTTGCACTACGAGTAATGCGATAACTCATCTAATCTACTATTACATAGGATAATTTTATCACCGAATTTAATGCGAAAGCGTGTTTGCCGACGCCGACGGATCCGACCGCGTGTATGGCGCGAGAGCCAGCTTAATCTCACCCAACCCAGCCACCGAATACTCAATAATAATCGGGTAGTTGTTCTTGAGGTAGATGATAATGTCGGTAGACATAGCGGTACACTTGGTGAAGAGTGCCAGCGGCTTGAGTAGGAAATAACCCTGAACAATATCCTTCTGTGCCTTCGGCATCAGGCAGATGGTTTCCTGGGAGCCAAACTCACCACCCTCCAGGCGGAACGAGAGCTCGTTCTCGGCAGACTTTACCTCAATCTTATCGCCAAGCTGAATGAAATCCTTGATGATGTTTTGGAAATCCAGGGACGGCATCGTAATGACGGAGGAGAACGGCACCGGCGGAATCTCAATGGGCTTGACGTCCAGCTCCATCAGATTGAGGTACTTTGTCGTCACCATCTGCTTCTCGCCGTTCATAATGCGAATGCCGAGACGGGAGCGGTTGGACTTCTCCATAAAAAGCAGCAGGGAGTCCTCATTCTTAATCTGCTTCACCATCTTGTTGAAGTTGACGAAGTCAATGCCTAGGATACACTTCTCGGAGCAGAAGAACTCATCAAAGCGGTCGGCGTAGAGGCGCATGTGGACGAGAATGGTGTGGGTGCCGTCCATCGCCATAATCTTGATGCCGGCGGCATCCACCTCCAGATTCACCTCCGTGAGGATATCCTTGACGGCATCAACGAGCGTACGGACAGGAGAGGCTTTGACAGTTCGGCAAAGAAAGACATAATCATTCTTTGATTCGGCGTCCATCGTATGAATAAAACTCATGTGTCTGCGTTTAGATGGGAAGTCACCCATCTGAACGCACATCTGCGGTCGTTTATTTACGACCGTCGTTTATCCCGGTCTCCTTACCGGCGAGAGTGACGACGAGTCTTGCGTCCACCTCGGAACGCCTTCTTGAGGGTTGTTGCTACGCTATTTGAGCCTGGCTTTGCGACTTGGTTGTAGACAAAGTACAGCGCAGCGGGAACGATCGCCGCCTGCGCATTGGCGATGAACGAGCCCATGACGCTGGGGGCGAATCCTCCGCGCGAGCGACGAGTCCGGCGCCGGGCTCCTCCAGCCATTAACTCAGACGACGGAGCCGTGGAAATCATAATAGGGCGGATATCGTCGCCACGGGGCGCTGAGGAGAGCGGGGGCATGAGGGACGACGGGGGGAGCACATCTGGGTCAAAATACTGCTGGTCCGTGAGGTAGCCACCTCCGCGACGGGACTTATTCTTACGCGAGCGGCTACGATTATTGCGACGGGTCTTTGCCATCCTTCTACCATGTAGTCCGGCAAAATGTTCTGCTGCTGCATGATAATTGGATCCTCCTGGATAAACACCTTGCGGAGGTATAATTTTTAATTCATTTAATACAGTTTTCTTACGATTTCTAGTTTGCTGTTTTGCAGTAGCATTTGCATTTAATTGTTTAATTGCCGCATTTTTATGTTTTTTAGCACGCCACATTTTAGCAATATTTTCTTTAGAAATACGATTAGTAGGATTTTCGGAACGGACTTTATGCGCAAAAGCGAAGAAAGGGGGTAAAGGTCTGTCTGCCATCCTTCTAATCTAGATCAGGCAAAAAATGACGGCACCTAAAGTCTTTAGACCCATAAGTATCTAAAGAGAAATGGCGGCTATGAATACTCTGGATTTTATCGCACCGACGCTGACGTTCTCGCCACTGCGAATTAGTACAATCACGACAACGGCGCAGCTGGGCACGATTATTCACCTAGACGCCCTTTTCAACCAAATCAAGATTATTCCTTATTGGGATCTTACGGATGGCATTCTTAAGATGGAATTCAAGGGTACGACGAAGGGCACAAGTTTCAAGGATATTATGCTGAAGCAAAAGGAGACGAAGAAGTCATTCTTCAATCAGGCGACTTTGGTGGTCCGCCGTGAGATTTCACCATTCAATTGGAAGGAAATCAACGTGAAACTGTTTCGTAACGGTGGTGTACAGATGACGGGTGTACGTAGTATTGATATGAGCGGTGATACTCTCCGTTGGCTTATTACTCATATTACAAGCAACTATACGGAGAGCCCCGTATTCGCCTCAGCACCCGTCATTACAAAGGAGGAGATTCAACTCATTAATACGGATTTCAGCATTGGCGCGAAGGTACGTCGTGATGTTCTTCATCGTATCTTGTCGGAAACGTACAATCTCAATTCTAGTTACGAATCGGCGATTTATCAGGGTGTGAAGACGAAGTTCTTCTATAACGCGCAACGTCCGGCAGGTACCTCTCCTGGAGTTTGTGGTTGTCCGACTCTATGTAAGGGTACGGGCGACGGATCCAAACTCGGTGAATGTAAGAAGATTACAATTAGTCCGTTTCAGACGGGTCAAGTGATTATTACGGGTGCACGGGCGATGGAACAAATCAATGAAGCGTATGAGTTTATCAAGAATGTATTTACGGATAACGCAGACGAGATTCTACGAAAGGTCTATGTTCTACCTCCGGATACGACAGCACCTGCACCAAAGGGAACCCAAAAGCCAGCAAAGGCGCAAGCTGGATGGATTCAGCATCCGTGCCCTCGTAATATTGTGCGTAAAACTGCAAAATAAAGGTTCATGGTCCCGAACAGAAACCTATGTCCACGCCCGGCTCTCAGCAGCCCGTTCAGTCACAGCCCGTAGAGACCCCGCTGCCGAGCGAGAAGACGCTCAAGCACGCAGCCCGGCTCGCTGTAGAGCAGGACAAGCCGATTATGCTTGATTATTACAATGATACTCACGAGGGCAAGGCGTTCCTAGGTGAGGATGGTACTACGAAGGAGAAGATGCTGGTGCGCTCGGAGGAGGAGTACACGTCGGTCATCCAGAAGATCTTCAAGGTGAATGAGGATTTTATCGTGGTGACGGAGAACTCTATTTACCTCATTTCGGGCAAGACCGCGAAGCGGACTATTTCTGCGCCGACCTCCTAAACTTTTTCACGCGGTTAATTAGAATATGAGCGGCGCAAACTTTTATGCTCCCCAATACAACCCGAAGTCGTTGTACACGGATGGTTGCACGAGCGAAGCGTGTATGAATACACTGGAGGCGCCGAACTCTCTGATACAGGGTCAGGAGTTTGACCGTATTACGGCGCCCCTGCATGGCGGTCGCCGTAGCCGCCGTCAAGCGAAGCGGGGACGCCGCAGCTACCGGATGCGTGGCGGTGGTGGCGATATGGCGTCTTACCCGAGCCAGTTCAGTGAGATGCTACCGCAGGACATGCACTCTTCGGCGCGTATCGGTGCGTTGGATACCTCGTTTGCGGAGCTCCCGCAGTTTATCGGCAAGTATGGCAACCAGACGGGTGGTCGCCGTAGCCGTAAGCACCGTGGTGGCATGGCACCCCTCTCTATGCCAAGCATGCTTCTGACCGCTGCGGAGGAGCCGGCGGCGATGCTCAACCCCCAGTGGTACACGGAGAACTTGGTGGTGCCGAGCTTCCAGGGACCGGTGAACTCATATGCGCAGCAGGCGTATGAGAACCAGATTGCGTACGAGAATCACAACCCCGGTGCGATGCCGGTACCGCCGACGCCCCCGCCGGCGACGGGTGGCGGTTATTACCGCAAACGCCGCAACAATAAGAACAGCAAGAAGAGCCGTAAGAACAACAAGAAGAACCGTAAGAGCCGCCGCCGCGCCCGCCGTACGCTCAGCAAGTTCTAAACACCTATTCAAATCTATATATGATTCTTCAACCTTTGAAGTATCATAAATATAATAAAAACCAATTAATTAAACACCGACTCAGCAGTACCTAGAGCCAGTTCTTTGACGCCCTCAGTCGCCATCGTGACCGACGGTGCCCCCAAAACCCCTGCAAGTTTCGCTGCATCCTCGGCGGACCACGCAACCGTAGGAGGAGGTCGTACACAAATTTGTAGATGGAGCACACCAAAGCCTCCGCCACGCTTTGGCATTCCGCCACCCGTCATCTTAAGAACCGAACCGTTAATGAGCGGTCCACCACGCCAAATGTACTTGGGCGATTCCCCAGACGGATGGTCAGCCAGCACACACTCAAATCCGAGAATAGACTCGGCAAATGAGATATAATGCTTATAGGTCAAATCTGATCCCTGCCATTCGTACTTTGGCGGACCATCCATCGCCAACTTTAGGTCCAGAATCACATCACCAGGTGTGTCGTGTTCAAGCATATCAGAGCATTCGCCTGCAAATGTCAACGTCTCGCCGATCACCATTCCTGGCAGAACTTTGATATCCAGAATCTTTTCCTTTTGGATGAACTTCTTACCCTGGCACCCCTTACACGCACGAATCACGCGCTTGCCGGATCCTGAGCAGGCGTCACATGGCACACGGGACTGGACCATCATACCAGGTCCGATTTGCTGATGGACCGTACGGAAACCGCTGCCGTTACAACCGGCGCCACAAGGCTCGGTTGTCTCAGCGCCCGTCGCATTACACATCCCGCAACGGCGCGCCTGGTTGAACTTGAGCTTGATATCGGTGCCCTTATAGAACTGCTCTAGCCGCAGACCGACATCTTGGCGCTTATCAGGACCCTTGCCGCCACGCTGCTGCGGGCGACGACCACCGCCCATACCACTCCCGCCAAACATACTACCAAACAGATCACCCATATCAAAGTTGACACCAGGCATACCAAACGGTCCCATTTGACTCATAAAGAAGGGAACGCCACCGGCAGCCATACCACTCATTCCACCGCCTCCGCCTCCGCCTTCATTAACTGACCCCGTCATATCGTACACCTGACGGCGTCGGTCGTCTGAGAGCACCTCGTGCGCCTCCTGAATAGCCTTGAACTGTTCAGGATCGCCGCCCTTGTCAGGATGGTGCTCGCGCGCCAACATACGGTACGCCTTCTTGATTTCATCAGCAGACGCACCGCGCGCCAAGCCAAGTCGCTGGTATAAATCACCTGACATAGTTATTGTATTGAAAACGCACTCATCGTTTTAGACCAAAGCGGCAACGGGGTCTAAAACTACCTCTAATAATAACAACCAACAGAGCCAAATGGATTCTATTATTTGTCAAGACCATATTGTAAATTTCTTGAAAAATCATATTGATAATCCACCGCACCTAATGTTTCTGGGACCACCAGGTTGCGGTAAGACGTCCATTGCGCGTGCGTTTATTCACTCTTATCTAACAAAGAACGCCGTACCAGAGGAGGAGCATAGAAATTACATTCTGCTTCTTAACTCGGTGGACGACCGTGGTATCGGTACCATTCGTGGACAACTGACAGAGTTTGTAAAGCGCACCCGCCGGTATCCGAAAGTGAAGGCGTGGGTATGGATGGACGACGCTGATTCGGTGCCGGTCGTCTCACAGCAAGCCCTCAGAAGAATCTTAGAGAACTACGAGCCGTACGCACGTTTTCTGTTTGTCGCCGCCGGTTGCGAGCCGTTTATTGAGCCCCTACAAAGCCGATGCGTTATGCTCCAATTTATGCCGGTCAATCTTATGATGAATAAACAATTCTTTCGTAGCCAGAGCAAGATTAAGGTGAGCGAGGAGGCGGAATCGTGGATGATCAGTATGGCACTAGGAAATGCGCGGCTCTACAAGCTCTTTAACCAAGTGTTAGAAAGTTCAGGCCTAACGCAGGTCACAGGGCAGGATGTACAGGCAATTGTCAATGCGCCACCGGTAGGACAACTTCAAAATCTAGGATACGCTGCCTTATCTGGAAATCGTAAAAATACCTTGAAGATTCTACTAAATCTATGGTCGGCGGGCTATTGTTTTGAAGATATTATTTATTTGATGGAGATTATTTGCCGCATTTATAACTTTTATACACCTGAAGATACGCAAAAGCTGTTTCTCAAGTGCGGTGAGGGGCACGTAGCGATGATTCTAAATAAAACCAGGCTCCTAGACGCCTTGGCAGTTTTTACGGCTCCGACTGTTTTAGGACCTTTTTAATCACACTCTATAGTAAGAGATGCCGAAGAACGCCGCGTACACCCCCGCGTTTGTTTTAGTCAAACTTTTGGATATTGGTCTAGTGACAATCTATTTCTTTGTGCTTGGATTGGCGGCAGCAAAAGGATTTGATGCAGTGATGGGCGAATTTAAGGAGGAAAAGTTTGACAAAGTTCCGTTATGGAGATTATTCTTAGAAATTATTACTCAATTATTTGCCTTAGGTATTATTGCATATGTTTTACGTAATGTTGTAAAACTTATTCCGTTCCCTTTGGACGGCGTTGCGGGTTTCCATCATAACCGTCTAAAGGAGTTGGATGGTGGCGAAGTGATGGCACTTGTTCTCATTTTATTCCAGCGTAACTTAATTGATAAGGTGATCTATTTCGTGAAGCGTGTGCTGTCAATAAATGTTCCAAGCAAGGTTGAAGTTTTACGCGGTGATTTTGCCAAATAAATAACATAAATCAAAACCGTTCAAAAATTGAAAACGCTCGCACCCCTAAGTTGCCAAACAACAATGGCATTCTTATCGGTGCCCTCCACACAAATTGCTCCAGCAGATTATCCTCCCCAAAATCCGGCTATTAACTATACCTTCCCTTTGGATTTATGGCAGCAGCAGGCAGTCCTAGCCATTCACCGTGGTGATAACGTCTTAGTGACGGCAAAGACCGGCAGCGGTAAGACCCTAGTAGGCGAGTACCAGATTGCATATTCTCTAAAACACCAAAAGCGGATCTTCTATACAACACCGATTAAGTCGTTGAGCAATCAGAAGTTCCACGATCTTAAGAAACTATTCCCAGACAAAAGCGTGGGAATTCTAACGGGTGATATCAAGTTCAATCCTGAAGCTGATATCATTGTGATGACAACCGAAATTCTGCGTAATCTGCTATTTAAGGCACATACGGCGACGGCAAAGTTGGGCACCGCAGGCGTTATCTCCTTGGACAACCTAGGCGCCGTTATCTTTGACGAAGTTCATTATATTAACGATCCTGAGCGTGGTCACGTGTGGGAGGAGACACTCATCCTTCTACCACCCCAGGTTCGTCTCATTCTCTTGTCGGCAACCATTGACAGTCCTGAAATCTTTGCGACTTGGCTAGGAAATGCGAAGCAGCATCCGATTGTCCTCTTGAAAACGACCCATCGTATTGTCCCGCTCATCCATGGAGTCTATGATAATACCACACCCCTTGCCCAACTGCCACTTCAGCCGTTGAAGACAGGTGATGAGGCGCTGTTTCAGCCGCAGGTATATAAGACGTGGCTCAAACAGCGTGAAGATAATCTTAAGGCGAAGGATAAGTGGGTAGAGCACGTCAAGGCGGCACATAAGATTGGTGAGTCTATTGCGGGTTCAGTAGATAAAATCAAGATTAAGTCATTTACGCATACGCTTAATGAGGCGCTAGAACAGCTACAAGTTCGTAACTTGCTACCGGCACTATTCTTCGTCTTTAGCCGTAAGGAAACGGAACGGTACGCCGACCAACTCAAGGATACCCTTTTGGATACAACGGAGCAGGCATCGGTCAAGCATATCATCAGTTTCCATCTACATCCTTACATGAAAACGCTTGAGCACCTGCCACAGTATCATCAACTCCTCCCGCTCCTCCAACGAGGAATTGCGTTTCATCATAGCGGTCTCCTGCCGCTCCTCAAGGAAATCGTAGAGATTCTCTTTGCGCGGGGCTTCATCAAAACATTATTCTGTACCGAGACGTTTGCGGTAGGTCTCAATATGCCGGCGCGTACCGTGGTCTTTCTAGACCTAAAAAAGCCAGGTAATACGGGACAGGGCTTTCGTCCCCTACGGTCCGATGAGTATATTCAGATGGCGGGACGAGCAGGTCGCCGAGGTAAGGATGCACAGGGAACTGTTATTTATCTACCCGCCCGTGACCCGATGCCGTTGGACGAACTCAGCGGTGTCTTCTCAGGACGTCTAGTCCCGCTAGAGAGCCGACTACAGTTTCATTATGACTTTCTGCTCAAGGCAATTCACGCCTCCCAAGCCGAAACACAAAACCAAACACAGCCAGTTTGGACGACCCTGATTGACCAGTCGTACTGGGCACAACAACAGCAGATGGCAAAGGAACAGATTCAGGAAGATATTCGCATTCTTCGCGAGAGGCAAAGTGAGCTTCTTCTAGCCCCTCAAGATATTACCGAGCTTAACCACTACCAAAGTCTAGAAACCACCGCCAAAACTGCTACAAATGCGGCGAAACGAAAGGCACAACAGGCGCTGGACCAATGGAAAGACCGGCATGTGGGACCAAAGTGGTCCTCCTCAATTAAACTCTACCTTATCTACCAAAAGCATCAGGTGAATATTGACCAGTTTAACGAAACTCTTCGCCGTCTTAACGTAAGTGTCCAAGAGACACGAATTGCCCCACTCCTCAAAGCCCTCCAAAACCACGGAGCCATTCACCCATTGTTAGAAACCCAGCCCCCCAAGTTGACCGAGTTTGGTACGGCGGCAACGGAGGTCAACGAGGCAAACCCAATCCTGATGGCAAAACTGTATCTAAGCGGAAAACTCAACGGCGCCACCCTTCAAGAGATTGTTGGAACATTAGGAGCGTTTATTATGGACCGAGAAGCGGAGGAGAAGACGGTTCATCCACGGTCCCTCCCTAATAATATTACCACCTTAGTGAAAGATACGCTGATGGCTATTGATGCTTGGGGTGTAGAGGGCACAGCGACGGATAAAAAGGCGGGCGTAGAGTCGCCTGATGGTTACTGGAGCCTGACGACGCTATGGGTCCAGATTGGCACGGAGTGGGTAGACGGCGTGGATGCGGCACACTTGTCCTCAAAGTATGAAATCTATGAGGGCAATTTGATGAAGGGTTTACTCAAATTGAATAGTATTGTACAGGAGTGGGTGACTATTGCTACTCTAAGGGCAGATGTGGATATGCTCAATACACTGATGGACGCACAGACTACTATTCTGAGGGATATTGCCCAGCCTGAGAGTCTCTATCTCAAACTCTAATTCCAGTCATTCTTGGGTGTAGGTGGTCGTGCTTTCTTTCCTTTCTTATCCTTCTTCTTTTTAATCGTTCGTCTATACGGCGAATTAACCTTCACATACGGACGGACTTTAGATTTTGTTTTCTTCGTAGGCGTAAGTTTCATAAAGAGCGGTTTGAAGTTGCCAACGGGGACCTTCGTAACTTTAATGATACGAGTCAGATAATTATGGTGCTTATATTTTCTAGATTTTACATCAATATTATGATTAAACAGAACATTATGTGCTATAAGGACTTCATATTCACCTTTGACGATAGAGACAGAGTCAATACATAAAACAGGAACCGATTTATCAATTTCTAAATTGTACATACAGCATCGGTAACCGCCATACGATTCTGTAAATTTAGAGGATACATCCATACTTAAACTTGTAGAGGAGAAACTACGGTTGACATAGGAAAGTGTACCAGGCTCTAGGAAATCCTCGTTTTTTACACCACGGTAGGTATAGAGGGTTTCACCGAATTTAGGCGCCTTTTTGATAATCTCTTGTAAATCGTCGGTATACGATTTGAGAAGCCGACGAAGAACAAACTGGTTTGTTAATTTTCTATAGTGCGTATCAAAGAATGTTCGTATAACATCCATATCCAATTTATCATCTTTCATCATGGTCGCCTTTTCTGGCATCTTGATACCGTGCTTTTTCAAAAAATCGTAGTGGTCGTATATTTGGTAGGCAATAGGAACATCTTCTGCACTGAACCGAATGCTGAGCATGAGATCTTCTAAGCCGGACAGGACACCGCGCAGATAGGTGTTGGCAAGCCGGTCTCCGTGATACGTATACGCTTTGACAGTCCTAAGAATACGGTCACTGCTACGAATGTATTCTTCGTGCGATTTACGCCATTCCTCCATTTTAGGGCTGCCGAAGTAATCGTTTCGGGTGAGGTTTGGATCGTAACTATATGAAAGTTTATACGCATTCATAGGATCGGGTAGTTCAATACGACCATATATGCGCGTTCCTGCCGCTATATCTTCGTATGTATGTTTTCTACCTCTGTCTCGGCGAGACATTCTTACTTTAGGAGTAGTTTATCTACCGCCGGCGGTTGCGGCGACTGTTCTTCTTATTCTTACGCGTCGTCTTACGCGTCTTGCGGCTCTTACGCGTGTTCTTACGCTTAGGTCCGCCGAGCTTGACCAAACCGGACGCAGCATTAGACGTTAGTCTAATATTTGAAAGAACACCAGCAGCAGCGCCTGAGGGAGGCTGACCAGGATAGGCAGGAGTGTAAATAGAAGCCATTTATACCATGTCATACGTTTTTAGTTGGCGCAGCAGGTGTAGAGCACGCCGACCTGGGGCGAGCCAACACAGCCACCGGTCTCATACTTACAAACACCATCCGTGAAGTAATAGTTGGTAGTACCGAGCGTGCTAGCGCAATAGTTGCACATCCACGCGCAGCCGGTGCCCGCAGAGACCTGGAAGCTGACGCAGTTGTTGGGCGACGCATTCGTCACAGAAGAGCACGTACGCGCATCGGCGGCAAAAAAGGTAGCGGCGATGGCTAGAAGACGCAGAAACATGTTTATAAATATAATTTGAGCCCATGGTTTTAAATCAAGAGCTCTTGATCGTAAGTTTGGCGCATAGAATTTGTACACCGTTAGAGTCTTCCCACGTAATCGTGGTGACCACCTTGCCAGTTACGGTATTCTCGGCAGTAGAGACTTCGTGATGGTGACCGATGACAAGAGGGCAGGGATCGTTTGTCTTCGCCGTCTCGTCGCAGAGGGGTGCCTGGGACGTGAACGGACCAAGACCATTCAGCGTAGAGGAGTAGTAGGCAGTTCCACCCGTAATAGGAGCATCTAGGTCAAAGTCAAAGGTGGTGCTCACCTTTTCGCCCTGCTTAGGCGCATCGTTATCAATGCTAACGACAAAGTTCTTCGCAAGATCGCCAGTATTAGAGCACGATTCAGCGGCACCGATCATCGGCACAATCACGAGCGCCTTTGACGCATTCACATTCTGCGTCCGTGAATAGCGGAAACGGTGACCAGAGACAACGGCGAGGGCAGAGATAAATAAGGCGAGCATCGTATAACCAGGAGAATGAAAAAGATTTGGCAAACCAAACCATTTTCATTTTTTTACGTATTTTGAAGACATTATGAATAATAGACACGCCTAAGACCGTGAGCATCCATCGCCTTTTGGAGATGGCACATACACCCGTGGCACGGCTTGGAGCACGCCAACTCACCCAACTTATTTACACGGACAACAACAAGAACTGCTCCACGCAACAACATGTTGTCACCTACCGCCTTGAGCGCTGCCCGTTCGGCGTGAATGGTGTATTTGCTGTAGCCGGCGCCCTGCGACCGACTACCAACTTTATTCGTCGCCATCGCAAGAAGGGCGCCACCCTTGCCGTAGATAAATGCGATATGGAGACTAGAACGAACAGAAGCAGCCACACGGGATGCGTGCTCAATGGCAATATCCTGATAATGGGTAAGCTTGGGCATTGTAGGAATGGATTAAGATAGATTATGAAGGGAAGGTGGCAAATCCTTTAAGTTCTTCGCCGATGACTTCAATTTTTTTGAGACCCAGCACACAACCACTTAAACTGAGTTAACTGGACTATACATAAATGTACGGCAAGGAGATTCTACAAGAGGCGGTTTCCCACCACCCTGAATCCGTCCCCGCAAAGGTTCTTTTGGATAATTTTCACCATTTTGTAGGAATTCATGACGCACTGACTGACGGATGGGTCTATGGATGGGGAAGTTACATGTTTAACGGAAAAGATTATGTATATCAGCGGGAGACGCTGAAGAAGCAGGAGGCGTTGTTTCGTGTAGGACAGGCGTCTAAAAATATTCTAGAAGTCGGTGTATACGTAGGACACTCACTTCTAATTCTACTTTTATCGAATCCTAATCTGAAGATTACGTGTATTGATATTGATGAGAAGTGCGCACCGAAGGTTGTAAAATATCTAAATCAGCATTTTAACAATCGCGTGACGTTTATCCTTGGTGACGCAACAACAGTTATGAAGACTCTGCCGGACAACGCCTATGATATGATTCATATTGACGCCGACCATAATATACCGGCGGTTACGGCACAGTTTACCGAGGCACGGCGTCTTGCCAAGCCGAACGCTTTTATTGTATTTGACGATTACGAGGCGCTAAGACCCATTATTGATTTCTGGATAAATACAGAAACCCTTTCCCACGTAACGACGCCGTGGTGTCTATGGACAAATATAGTCACAAAGATTCTGAAGAATTAATTCATTATGGTCGGCAGGATACATTATAAACGCATCGTCCATCATAACCCAGTAATTCACTTCCCAGGTCAGACGCGGCAAATTTGCTTGAACATGGGCGGTTTGCCGAGCGTAGGCGGCGGGAAACAGACTTTTCTCGCCGAGTAGTAAACTTCCGCAATGCCACCAGCAGATGTGGTCAAAAAGGTCGTGGTATCCGCCACGGTGGCAACCAGGCGATAATATGCGGTCGGTAGGAAAATTCGCAGTAGCGATGCGTTGTAATAGATTATTACATACATCGTGATTCTTCATCATATGATAAATACCAAAATCTATCCAGGCAATATGCTCAGACAACACGTCGCCCGATGACGCCACTTCCGCCATTACTCGCAACTTCGCCAATTGAATACACATATAATCAACAGTGTCTTTTTCAAGATTGCGATTCATCGGCAAAAGCGCGTCCTTGGGCGCCCAGGATGTATCAAGGGTCGTATATACGCACCGTTGAATGTTGGAATATTTAGCACACAATTCGTCCCCGCGGTCCCTGAGTCGCACGTCCATATACAAAATAATCGGTACGCCGGTTCCCGCCAAGTGCGCAAACATTTCAAAGTATTTGCTTACCGTCTTGAACATAGGTCCAGATGGTAAGAATAACGCAGTTACAAAGGTAACACCCATTTTTATAAATATTAACCCGATTGGCTTTATGCCACAGGCGGGGTCAGAGATAAGGCGGTGGGGAATAGTTCACTCTCCATCAGCGAACGCGGCATCGTAAGCACAGCAGAGGTACGATCGTAGCGGCTAAACGAAATCAGCAGTCGCTCGGACTCTACAATAAGACCCAGAGCGTACTCAATAGACTCATCGGCAAACTTGAAGAGAATGGAGTGCCGCTTAACAGCCAGCGTCTCACCATCCAGCACGACCAGCAGATGGTAGTACGTGCGCGGCGTCGTATAGTTGGCGATGTGGCAGAGGAACCACACCTCTCCGCCAACACGGAAGCCGTGAGACGAGCCACGGACGTCGCGAAAAAACGCCGGCACTGACTTATTCATTGTTAGAATTTCCAGGGCTCCATTGACTACCTTGCCGACTGTAAGGGGCGACCAATCGTACATCACGCGCAGTTCACCAGCGGCATCGTGGAAGTAGCACCAGTTCTTCTCACAACTGCGTCCAAGGGGGCTTTGGAAAGGCAGTGAGACTAGGCAATCCTTATCAAGCGTATAGGTTCCGTGTCCGACACGAATCGCGCCGGTATCAGGATCCTCTACACTACCCAAAAAGAGTAGTTCCCCGCCGTGATTAAAGACTTTGACGTCCTCTACGCCCTGGTAGCGCAGATGGGGGCGCTCCACTTGGTCAATCCAATTATCGCAGAGTTTTGACATATCAGGTCCGAGAATATACGTCTTATTGAGTGTCGTAATCTTGCCCATCGTATTTTTGAATTCGTAGCCACCGTGTCCAAGAATACGGTAGTTGACGTAGCGGACGTTGAGAAGATAGCCACCGTCCTTCCAAGGAATGATACAGGGGCTGCTGCTGATGTAGGAATCCTGCCAGCCATCAATCACTTTCTCTACCTCGTCGCAGAAATCGTACACCTTGACTCCCGCCATCTTCGTCAGTTTCTTGACGTAGAACACATAATTGGAGAGCACGTTGATTTTATTGTAGTCGGAGCCGACCAACGTTAGATAGCGATAGTGGTCAATCTTCGCACCGGTGTAATACGCCAAAATACTATGTTCGTAATCCAGCAGAAACTTATAAATATCGGATTTAATGAAAAGAACATCATCCTTGGGGTAAGGAATAGAGCGCGCAAGATCGCAGAACACCTGACCAATACGCTGCTTTCCTACAATACGGTAATGCTTGACAATTTCGTAGAGCGATTCGGCACGCTTGTTATGGTGATTATACGCTTCCATCCACCAGTAAATCGCCTTCGGAATATCGTCAAGAATCTTATACATATTACCGAGTTCAAAGGCGGCATAGAACACCTCTTCAATCCAGCCGCCGGCTTCAAATCGCTTCTTATACCACTCAGCCGCCTCGGCATGCCGACTGAGGTCACGGTAACTATTGGCGAGATAGAACATATAACGGACATTACCTGGCTCGTCTTCCAGACCCTGGCGGAGAAGACGAACATCACGCTCAAACTTATCGGACTTTGCACCACCATCACCAATATCCTCAATTACGAGTGATTTGATTTGCTCGGTTAACTTGCCACCTGGAATATCATAATATTCGTGGGTAGGTCCAATACATTTGATGCCGACGCCGGTACGAACAATGCGTGTATTAGAATATTCCAGACCTCCGTTGCGCTGTAGGACAGTATAGACATCGGCGGTCAAATTAACAGGCGAAAACTCTGGTGAAACAGTGAGTTTCATATCAGCATCAAGGAGAAGGGCATGATTCGCCCACTTTGCAGCGCGCTCTAACGCGTGCGTGCGATTGTAGCCGAAATTTCTAAATGGTTCACTATAGACTTCGCCGGTCTTGCCCGCAGTAGTCATATAATCACATATAATCGCAATGGTATCATCTGTACTACCGGTATCGCAAATACAGTAGGAATCAATTACCCCAATAACAGATTCTATAAGACGCTTAATAATACGGCTCTCGTTCTTGACAATCATGTTGAGACATAATTTTCCTTTTGCAAATTCGGAGCCAGAGTCCATTGAAATAATCTCTAGATACGGCGAAGTTTGAACCTTTTGTAAAAGAGATTCAAGAGTATCAAAAGAAGCCATTTAAGTGATTAAACATCTACTATTTTTTAAACCAGCACTAGTACTTCTTTTGTTACTATAGAAGCACTCCGGTCTGTATAAGTAGTGCTAAAATATATACAAACAAATTTAAAGGCACTGTTTTGGCATACTATTCAGAAACCGGTTAATGCTATAAACGGGTCATTTTTATTAATTTACAAGAGCTGTGACCCACATGGCGACGCGGGCTTGTTTGTTCAAATTAATTGTACAACTCTTTAGTAAGAATGAGTCGTACAAATACAGAACTTTTGAGTAGTTTTTTAGTATTATACTCAAATGCTGTACCGGTTGGAATCGGTACTGGTTCTACCGGTAATACTGGTAACACTGGACCTACAGGTCCTACGGGACTACATGGAATAGCGACAAATACTGGTGCAACCGGTACAACAGGTAGCACAGGTCCTACAGGTCAAGGTATCCAAGGACATACGGGTAGTACTGGAACAACGGGTAATACTGGATCTACAGGATCGACTGGACCAACGGGATTGACGGGTTCAACGGGTAGAACAGGATCAACTGGAGCAACGGGACTAACAGGTCCTACTGGAAATACTGGATTTACAGGTCCTACTGGATTTACGGGTTCTACTGGAAGTACTGGATTTACGGGTTCGACTGGAAATACTGGAGTCACAGGTCCTACTGGAAAAACTGGTTCTACTGGTCCTACTGGAAATACTGGTTCTACTGGTTCTAC
>Ga0114971_10001410_pt1 | contig 16358 bp, 17 predicted proteins | sample M_140625_MF_Meta_FD_87320 | JGI IMG/M metagenome (GOLD analysis project Ga0114971, IMG submission 87320) | Freshwater microbial communities from Lake Montjoie, Canada to study carbon cycling - M_140625_MF_MetaG | ecosystem: Environmental > Aquatic > Freshwater > Lake | place: Lake Montjoie...
ATAAAGCAACCTCATGTGATGACCGTAGCTCTAGTGATTTTGAAACGTCTACCCATCAAAAGGTGGTAAGAGATTATTTGAATATATTTTCTCCGTATCGCGGACTTCTTTTGTATCACGCTCTTGGATCAGGCAAAACATGTACTTCCATTGCCATTGCTGAAGGCTTGAAATCCGAAAAACCGGTAATCGTCATGACACCGCGTTCTCTGCAAGTCAACTTTTTCAATGAAATGAAACAGTGCGGCGACGATATGTATCGCCGAAAACAATTCTGGCAGTTCATGTCTACCGAAGGAAAAGCGGACGATATTCCGGTTTTGGCCGTCGCTTTATCTATTCCCGTAGAATATATCAAAAAGAATGGCGGAGCCTGGCTCATCGATATTACCAAACCGTCGAATTATGATAAATTGGTAGATTCCGATAAATCCGCCATCGATAAACAGATCGACGAGATGATCAAATCCAAATATTCGTATATCAATTATAAAGGCGGACTCAATGAAGAAAAGTTGAAATTGCTCACGGATAATTATAAAAAGAATCCTTTCGACAATTCCGTGATATTGATCGACGAGGCGCACAATTTAGTAAGCCGGATCGTAAATAAAATAGGCGATAAAAAGTCGATTTCGTATAGGTTGTATGAATATCTAATGTCCGCCTCGAATAGCCGCGTGATTTTGCTTTCAGGAACACCCATTATCAATTATCCTAATGAAATCGGAGTTTTATTCAATATATTGCGCGGTTATATCAAAACGTGGACTTTTCCCACAGTTATACGCGAACGAAAAGAGGAGAAACCGAATCGCGATAATATATTACAATGGTTCGCTCGTGAAGGTTTTAACACATACGATTATGTGGATTATAGTGGAGATGCATTGACAATTACTCGCAATCCTTTTGGTTTCATCAATTCTTATAAAGCAAAAACGCAAGCCACTGGAAAAAAAGGTGGCTCCAAGAAAACCCAGAAAACTAAAGGAAATAGGAAGACGAAGAAGAATGTAAAAGACGAATCAGGGGAAGAAGAAACTGGTCCTTACTTGGAAAAAGGTTTGATCAAACTTAATAATCCCTTGGAACAAGAGTTATTGCCTGAATCCGATCCGAATTCCATCGTTCGTATGAATCACGTCGGACAAAACCAAGAATTCGGAATCTATGAAGGCGGAGGAGCATTCGAAGATTACGATGGAGTTAAAATGGACGCCACTGGAAATATAAGCGATACGGATTTTGTAAAACGTGTCATTCAAATTCTTGGTAAAAACGGACTCGACGTAAATAAAGCGTCGGTCAAATCCAAGAATTTCAAAGCACTTCCAGATACGAGTAAAGACTTTTTCAAAGATTTCATTGATATTGAAACAGATTCTTTACGGAATGCTTCGGTTTTACAAAGACGCATCTTGGGTTTAACCTCTTATTTTAGAAACGAACAGCCACAGCTTCTTCCAAGATATGTACCATCTACCATAGATCCAATTTATCACATCGAATATTCGAAAATGAGCGATTATCAGTTTAATATTTATGAGAAAATACGCGCCGAAGAAAGTAAGAAAGAAAAAACGAATAAGAAGAAGCGCGCGAAGAATGCAAAAATGGGCGCTGAAGGCGCAGAAGATTTATTCAAAATATCTTCTACTTATCGCATTGCATCTAGAACGTGTTGCAATTTTGCATTTCCAGATCCACCCGGTCGCCCTGTTAAAAATGACGGAGAATATGGGGAACAAGAGGTAGACTTAGATGAAGTTGAGGAAATGCGCGGCGGAGAAGGATCCGATGACGAAGAAGGGAAAGAGGAAGAAAAATCGAAAGAAAAGGTGGTTAAAATTATAAAAAGAAAAACGGAGAAAAAGGTTGATAAAGAATCTGATAAAAAAGACAAAAGAAAAACCGTCAAAATTACTGAAGAAAAAGTTGTAGAGGAGGACGCGGATGAGGACAAGGATGAGGACAAGGATGAGGACGAGGGCGAGGATGAGGACAAGGATCAAGATAATGACGAAGAACAAGAACAAAAAGAAAAGAAATCAGAACCTATAGAAGAAGTCACGTACGCGCGACGAATTCAAAATGCGCTAAGTGAATTGAAAAAACGACAAGATGAAATATTCTCGCGCGAAGGGTTGGCTCAATATAGTCCCAAATTCCTCAATATGTTGAAAAACATAGAGGACGCAAAACACGAAGGATTACATTTGGTATATAGTCAATTCCGAACCTTGGAAGGTATTGCCATTTTCAAGTTAGTCTTAGAAGCCAATGGCTTTGCAGAATTCAAAATCGCAAAATCCAGCACCGGGTCTTGGACAATAGTGGACCAAGAAGGCGCCGAAGGAAAACCCAGATTCGTCCTCTATACTGGAACTGAATCCGTCGAAGAAAAAGAAATCATACGTAATATTTATAACTCCAATTGGTCCGTTGCACCTGCGTCCATTGTTGCCAAATTGCGGGAACAAGGCTTGGAAAACAATTTCATGGGCGAAACCATCAAAATATTCATGATCACAGCATCGGGTGCGGAAGGCATTAACTTGAAGAACACAAGATACGTTCATATTATGGAGCCTTATTGGCACATGGTGCGTTTGAATCAGGTCATTGGTCGCGCCCGTCGTTTATGTTCACACCAAGATTTACCCGAAGAGCTTCGCACTGTCCAAGTTTTCTTATATATTGCCGTTATTCCCTTGGACCTAGATCCCGACAGAATCGCAAAAGACGCCGAACTGAAAAAGAAGAAAAACGATCATATTGATTTAGTATTGCGTGATGTCTCTCGACTAAAACCATCTTCCGGGTCAAAAGAAACGCTATATGATCGCTACGTGAGTTCCTTGGATAAATCGCATTCTGTTGTAACAACGGACCAGATGTTATTCGAAAATGCACTCAGAAAAGACCGAATTACCTCTTTTATTCTGAACGCAGCAAAATCTACCGCTATGGATTGCGCTCTTTATTCCAAAGAAAACAAAAAGGAGAATCTGGTGTGTTATAACTTCGGGTCCGTTTCTTCCAATGCATTTAGTTATTACCCCTCTATCGATCAACAGATTCAAGAAAAGGATGTCGCGGAAGTTACAGAGAAAACTATCAAGTTGACCAAGGTGAAAATCGGCGATAAAGAATACGCGGTTGATAAAGTGACCATGAAATTATACGACCTGAATAAATATAATGAAGCCGTTGAAGCTGGAGAAGGAATCGATACACTTACAGTTGTGGGAACCTTGAAAAAAGAGGGAAAGAAATACGTTATTGAATAACAGATTTATACCAGCGAAGATTTATTGGAATCTGACAGTAGAAGAATTTAAATGTTATATTTTAATTCTTCAAAGAATATATAGGAGATCATTCAGTTGAATTTGCTTGTTTATAAATATTATTCCCTTTCCAAAATACATTTGGCTAAGTATTTATATTTTTAAAATCACATTAAACTACCAAAGCCAGGTACAAATTGTGACACTGTCTAGTCGTCGTCGCTGTCGTCGTCGCTGTCGTCGTATTTAGATATTAGAACGCATTCTTTTCCGTCTTGTTTTACATTCTCTCCGTAGTAATGTTCTTCACCCTTACATTCGTAAAAGTTGCAGACTGGGTTGCGCTTCTCATCTTTAAACTTGCCTTTCCATGTACAATATTGTCCCCAATAATTTTTTTTGGCCTTATTTGGTTTACAAATATCTACTTCATTATTTGCACCGACAATCATTCTATGTGTATCCTTGTACTCATTACTCATGTAAGAATAAAATTTAATTTCATTATTTTCTATGTATGAATATTTTATATCTATTTTAATACAATAATTATTAATCATAAAATGGTGATCTTTCCAAAGTGAAGAAATATCATTTACATTAAACCACTCGGGAGTGAGATGAGATGGTGATTCATCTTCATCGTCGGATTCATGCGGCGGTGGTGGTGGTGGTGGTGGTGGTTCATCTTCATCCTCGGATTCATACGGCGGTGGTGGTGGTGGTGGTAGTGGTGATTCATCTTCATCCTCGGATTCATACGGTGGTGGTGGCGGTGGTGGTTTAACACCGCCACGATAAATATCAGACGTCAATTCATTACCATCCGGTTGAGAGGGTTTCAAAAAATCTTCAAGTTGAAGAATGCAGTTTTGTATTTGTGTTTTTAAACGAGGTTTAAATTTTGCCAGTGCATCAAGACCATCTATTTGTTTTAATGATTTTAAATATACGTCTAACAAAAATTTGCGTTCTGGAAAAATTATCACAGGTCCCTGCCCCTTATACGCTTCTTTCATGCGTTCATTCCAGATTTGCGTTCCATTTCGCGCAGATTCTTCGTAAAATAAAAAAAAACGACACACTCTATAACTATCTAGGGTCGTTTTAGCGCCATCATTTATAAGTAAGAAAATTATTTCAAATTCCCAAGTATAACGAAAATCTTCATCCGTCGGTTGTTCATCGTCATCTGATTTATTTTCTATCCAATCTAATTTATTTATTATACCGTGTATACGCATCGCGTCAATTAAAGCGGTATTAATAAAATTTGAGTAATTAATAATCAGTTTATTCACAACGGCGCCATTATCTATCAAATATTTAATTAGTTCTACCTTTCCACGTCTACATGCACAAATTAAGGAAGTTGCATTGTCAACTGGTGAATGGCTTGAGCTAGTTTCATAGTTTGATATAAAATTCACATCGGCGCCCTCATCTATCAAATATTTAATTAGTTCTACATCAGATTTTTTACATGCATAAATTAAGGGATTTTCATAATCATATGAAATATAACCAGCAAAAAAATCTGATTTCTCGTTTTTAAATCTAAAATTTAATGTTTTTTTCCAACGTTTAAAATATTCTACTAATTCTTTTATTTTTTCCCTCTCTCCATTTTTTATAGCAGTCATTAAATCTGATTGTGGGTTTAATAATATTCCTAATATTCCACCTCTCTTTTTTGAACGATTGCGCAAAGTTTTTCTAAAAGAAGTATTTTTATGCAATGCGCGAGATAATCGCATTTTTTTCTTTGTATTGCGTCGTTCTTTTGCCTGTCTTGTTTTCTTATTTACTAGACGGGATTTAAATTTGCGCTTTGTATATGGCATTTTATATAATATATGAAGAAAATAATTTTACAACTAAAATTTTCAAAAGTGGAATTCCGGTGCAATGTTGTAATATTATATATATAAAATATATAATATGAATATTATCGAATATGTGGGGGATCACTCGCTCGAATTCGCGCAAATCATATCTCTCGTTTGCCTGTTTTATTCCGTTCCGAACTATCTTTGGATAAGTATTTATATTCTTGGATTTTTTATAATCACTTTCATCAATCGAACCCTGAAAAAATGGATACATCCAAAAATGCAATCTCATCATTTCAAAGGAATATTTTATTCGTTCGTTTTCGTATTCTTGGTTTTACGTCAAACGAATCCCGTGATTTTTTCTCGATTCTGGAAATATGTCGCCACTCTTTATTTTATCCTTATGGCCACCTGTTTTTACAAATTATATCAGGATCTATAATTGGTCTTCAATGGTGTAATAATATATAACATTATATATAAAAGGAATGGCCGATTTAATGAAACAACTAAAAACCTCAATAATATCTAATCTCAAGACTTTTAGTGAATTAAAAAGCACATACGGCGTTGATTCCATATATAGGACGGGTGAAAGTGAATTTATATCTGAAATATCGGGCAGTTTGGGTCTTCACGGAGTTCCTAAAAATAGAAAAACGTTGCGTCTATTAGAAGACTCGTCTACTATTGATATATTAGAACCAATTTGGTATTCATCAAGCATAAAAGACTCAATATTTTATTGCAACGACAAAAAAGAAAAACTAGATGAACAAAAAAAATATTTTGTTAGACAATTTGGACAGGCAGGTGAGGAGGCTTGGGATAAACTTAACGAAAAAATGATAAATGATTGCGTTACACATAAATACATTCCATATGATGAAACAAAAGTCAAACATAAAAAAATTTTGTTTTTAGATTTGAACGGCGACAAAGACGAAGATGAAAAACACCGTCCTATATATTTTTTAAATCATGAATTAATTGCAAATATATACAAATTTATATTCAGTTTTTATAGACATTATTTGATTACCGTCGACGACGAGATATATTTACCAGTAACCAAAGATCAAAGTGAAACGTTTTCGATTGAAGACATTAAAGCGGCATATGGTTATGATTTTGGAACCAGATGGTCTGAACATTATATAGATAAATTTTTTACATTAGAACTGTTTCATTTAATAATAAATGTATTAAATCTACAAAAAGAGTTGAATTGCGTAATAATGGGATATTTTCACGGCGATGTACACTCTTTGGATAAGCCGGGTGGAGAAATTAATGGACACCTTTCGGCCGAATTTGCGATTCCTTATTTAAATTCTATAAATAAAAATTATATGGAATTTGCCGGGATAGTAGCAAAAGGACGAGAGATATTTTCTAGTGAACGCAAAATAAAAACGGCAAAAAGCAAAAGCGCCGATAAGTCTCCCAGTCAAAAAAAAACTACAAAAAAGGGCGGAAAAACAACAAAAAAGAATGGGAAAAAAAGAAAAACAACAAAGACAAAGATATGATGTTCTTATTCCGTTTTTTCTCGAATTCCCATTAAATTATTGTATATGTATTCAAAATTAGAATATATTGATCCCTCTTCGACCTTTGTTATTTTATCATAGTGTCCTTTTGATATGATGCCATATTCGAATTTTGCTTTTGCATCATGTAACCAATCTGATCCGCATGCAAAATCCACATATTCTATGAAATTTCCAAGATATTTCTCCGTTTTTGCGTTCTCTATCAGATCGCAAGGTCCGTTAAAATAATATTTTGTAGACGTGTCAAACATATTTTATTACAAGATCATTATTTATATCTTTTTCTAGAGCTCATACCCTGATCGAAGTGGCGATGAAAATAAAACCCATTTGGTCCACATCTCCCTGTATCCGCAGTTCGTTCATCTATGGCAAAACTATATTCTATTTCTTTCGTTTCATTATTTACTTGCCCGAGCTTCTTACATTGATTTTTTTGCCCCGTATTTATGTTTTCATGAAGGAAAAACACACATTCTGAGCACTTTGGAATAATTGACGTCGGCATTAAAGTGCGCACATAATTCATTGCCCTTGGACGAACAAATATCGAATTATATGATAATATTGTAAATAACACTTCCCACATGCGCATATAAAAATATAGTTTCTATAGTTCTATAGTTTTATATTTTTTTATTATTATTTATTTGACCGATGTGTTCGATTATCATGGAACGGTTACTACTTAGAAAATGCGCAAAGGTGTAGAAAGGTTTTATTTTATTATAATATTATATTATGGATGAACAAATTCAAAATATTCCGTCTGAAAGCAAAATAAATAATGACGTTGAAGAAAAATTGCGTGAATTAAAAGCCCAAATTCCAAAGAATAAACAAGAAACAATAGTACTTTTAAATCAGATTGACCCAAATGTTTTAGCAAAAATGCCAGTTGGGAAAAAATTTATTAGGGATCAAATTGTTGAAATTATAGATGCGTATAGTGACAAAGTTACTACAAAAGAACAGCAAAAGATTATTTCAAAGTTAGATGATGTGCGCAATGTATTAAATGAAGCTATTCAAAAAACGGGTTTTACTGGGTTAAAAAATAGCATGGCAAGAACATACAATAAAATGACAGGACGTGGGCACGGAGGCAAGAGAACTAGAAAGCGGAAAGGCGGTCAAGAAAAAACACCACGAGAAACTAGTCCCATTCCTTTACAACCCCCTGCATTTTTTCCGGAAGACGATAACGAGAATCTTCCAGTTGCAGAAGGTGTGCAACAAATTCCAATGGCAGAACCAGCTATAGGAATTCCAAAAATGGAAACTTTAAGCGATGAAAACGCTTTAACAAATTCTGAAAAAATAAGATATAGAGAAACTCACCCGCCACAAAGATTCACGTTGCCACCGACGGAAGAAATTATTGATCGTATAAACAAAATTCCGTGCAGTGCTTCAAGACCAGATTTATGCTTTTTAAAACTAATTTTAAGTTTAACATTACAACTTGTGTTTATACCTTTAGGTTTTATTTTAAACATGAGTGCCTTTGTGAGTGGCGCTGTTGTCGGCATTGGTTTAAGAGTAGCCTTTCCGTTTTTATTACCAATTCGTTTGTTAATACTAGTCCTTATGAGGTTATTTAATTTATCTACCAAAGAGTATTTTGCATTTGACCGAGAATTTGCTACACCCGATTCAATGATGCAACCATATGCATCTCGACCAGGTGAAGCGGCTGAAGAAATACCAACGTTGCAATCGCTTTATGCTGTTCAGGACGATCGCAATAATGTATTTAGTGATAGCAAATATCGGCGAGTCTATCTGGCAGCGGGCCCAAAAGGCACCCAAGAGAGTTATTTAGTAAGTGATGACAGAGGACATGAAGTTCCAACCGCAGAGGTATTAGATGTTGGAATTCCGGCACCCTCTGGCCCTGCCTCCTCTATAAGGGCCGGCGGTGGAAAGATGAGAAAACGAACCGGCAAGATAAAAAAAAATAGAAAACAAAAATCTAAATCCAAATCCAAAAAATATCATTCAAAAAAATAAAAAATGCAATAAAACTAAATAACTTGAATTTTTTACCGGATCTAAAAAATCGTGCATTTTATATATATTAAATATATAATGTCAAAATCTAAGCGTTCTTCAAGTGAAACGAGAACAAGTGAAACGAGAAAAAGTGAAACGAGAAAAAGTGAAAGCTCGAAAAAAGATATAGAAATGGCGTTTGTCTTTGATACGGAAACAACCGGCCTTCCGCCATTTATTGAATATAAAGGAAGACAAATGCGCGCTAGGTTCATCAAAGGGAAAAATATCGAGGGCTGGCCTTATATCATTCAACTCAGTGGAATCCTATATAATATGCGAACTCACGAATACTCTTTTTATAATAAATATATTGACACGGAACGTATACCAGAAGAAGTCATTGAAGAATGTTCTACTGTTCCCATCATAAAAGCCGCTCTCAACGAATACAAAAAAGCTAAACCCATGCAAATCGTTTCACCTGAACAAGCCATGGACGATTTTATGGAAATGATTTCGTCGTGCGACATCGTCATCGGTCATAACGTCAATTTCGATAAATATCTAATTTTATCGGAACTGAAACGTCTGGAAGATAAGCACGGATCCGACGCATTACTAAAAACAAAATACGAAAATTGGTATAAGCATTTTGACCAATTCAATAACGACGTTCCTGTACCTAAAATCTTGTACTGTACGCAATGTGCAAGCAGCATCATTTTAAACATAAAAACGGCAGTCACGCCAACCAAGACGAGACGCAAAAGAATAAATTATACGAAACCTCCCGCATTATGGGAAGCCTATGACCGAATCTTTGGTCATCCTCCTTTAAAGAAATACCTACACAATGCTTTAGTCGATATTATTGTCACTTTGCGCGTATTTTATCGTTTATGGATGACGGGAAATCGGCATCCTGGTCCAGCATCCGCCGCGGACGTACATAATTTCACAATTTGTGGTTTAGGAGAACCCGATATTTACGGAAAAGGAAAAGGCAAAAAAGGGAAACGCGATTTAATCACAAAATATATCGATAAAATTACACCCCAGAGGTCTCCTTCGTCCAGTCCTTTAGTGGAAGGACTCCATGATTGTTTTAGAGGAGATAGTCCCTATCGTACATTGGAAGATGGAACAAAAGCCGATATTGCTGGAGGGCGAAGATCTTACAAAAAGAAATCATATAAATTAGTATGAAACGGTAGGTTGTTGGAATTTTAATTCTTGGAAATACAAGAATATTATATTATTATTGCTTCCAAGAAGGTAATGGAATTTTGTAAATATTTTTTAAAGAGAAAGGGAGGGGTCTGGAAATCCGAAGGATTTCTGAAGAACCTTAGCGAAGCAAAAGATTCCCTGCTAATAAATCATTTCATTAAATAAAATATAAAAACAAGTGCGTTTATATTTTATATTTCGGTCAGATGAACGAACAAAACAATGTTCTCACTATCAAAACGGTCCAAATTCAGCCTATTCGGAATATGATTACTGCCATAAAAGATATTCTAACCGACGCCACCATCACTTTTACCAAAGACGGATTAAAAATTATTAATTTCGATAAAACCCATACTATTTTAGTGAATGTTATTTTGAACTCTCGGAAATTCGAACAGTTTTCGTGCAAACCCGATAAGATCATCGTTTGCGCCAACACCCTCCATTTATTCAAGGTCATCTCTACCATGTCGAATGACGATACGCTTTCTATGTATATTGAAAACTCGGATTATCACGACGGAATCGTTTCGCATCTTGGATTACAATACGATAATGGCGATATTAAGCAATGTTATAGTCAGAAGTTGCGTCTCATTGAGCCCGATACGGAGGAGCTCGTAGTTCCCGATGTTGAATATTCGACCGTGATCCATTTGCCAACCGCGGATTTCCAAAAGATCATTAGGGATCTGAATGGTATTTCGGATCGCATTGAAATCAAGTCAGTCGGCAATGATCTGATTTTTTCGTGTGAAGGTAATTTTGCTAGTTCTCGGATTTATCGATCCGAATCCGATGGTTATATGGAGTTTATTCAGAAGCCCGATGCAACGGTGGTCATTCAGGGCGAGTTTTCATTAAAATCTCTTTCTCATTTTATTAAGTGCACTCCTTTGTGTAGTCATTTGGAAATGTATTTGGGTAATGATTTACCGCTTATTGTAAAGTATGATGTTGCGTCTTTGGGGGAGATTAAGTTGTGTTTGGCGCCCTTACCGCCTTCGTAATTGCCGCCATCTTAAGGCAACGGATTACGCGGAGCCGCCATCTTAGATAATTCTTAACACAAATCGTTAAATTTGCTGCACTCTCTTTGCCAAGAAATAATCCACAGTGTTTGCACCATTCGTCGTAATAAAATTTTCACACACATAAGTATTTTGAAAATTCTCAATGGCATAGTCTCTTGTTTGAATGAATGTGCAAACACAGTCCTCTTCTGTCTCCAAAATATTACAAAATTGCGTTGTAATGTTTTCAGGAAGTGCGACTATGTATTCTCTGCTCTCAATTCTTTTTGGAACGGGAATGGGCAAGCTATTATCCAATCCGTATTTTTTCATCAAATAGACGATAGGACAATCAAATTGATTCACGAAGAAATTATTAGGTAGACGGACGCGATAATGTGAAACTGCACTTTGAATACGCATTCTCGTTTTGATCATTTTATTTTGCTTCTATCATTTTATCAATTTTATTCTTCACTCGATAAAATAATACCCTTTTATATTATATGCTCGAAAGTGGAATTCCAGTTCTTCTCACTTATGGAATTACGCCATTATTAAATAAACACATTTTAGAACACATTTCAGTGGAAGGTTATATTTTCATGAGCTCGTTATTATATTTTCTTACAGCGGTCATCATATACCTTATTTTTTTTAGAAATACATTCAATAATGATTTTTCTGTACTGAAATCAAAGCCTTATTTGGCCGGACTTATCATGTTGTATTCATTCTCAATTCTTTTTGTAACCGAATACTTGTATTTTAAGGTACTAAGGAACAATAAAGCGTATTTACTTACGGCTTTATTGGCGTCTTATCCTCTCGTAACAATTGGACTCAGTTATTTATTTTTCAAGGAAGCCATTGAATTTGCGCATATAATCGGAGCGGTTTTAATCATCATGGGAGTGATTATAATATCAAATTAAAGTTATGAAAATTTTACACCCTTGAAGATTTACACCTTTTCTCATTTAATCTGCCCATGAAATGGGCAGATTTGAGTAAAAATGCAAAGGTTACATTGCGCATTGAAAAGGCAAAATGGTGTAAAATGGAACGCTCAATGGCGTTCCGCTATATATCTAAGGGCAACAGTCTTCATCAGTTTACACATCGTCACCGACAGATGCGCCCGTTGTAGCTTTTGATTTCGATTTCGATTTTGATGAACTCGTTGATTTTACCGAATAACATATTAAATATAATTTTTCTTCAACACAATCATCGGGATGTAGTAAATGACTATGATAAAAACTAGCAAAATGTTCTTTTACGTGTTCAGCTAATTCTTTTCTACTTTTTAAACTTATGTATACTTTGACTCCTCCTTCTCTTTTAGGAAGAGATCCATCAAATTCTTCTTTAAAATCGCGCGTATAATTTGCAATCAATCCGTGCATAGTATTTAATATTGTATTTTTAACACCTACGACTCCGTCTGAGGATATTATAAGAGGCGTCAAAGGAAAAACCATTATTGGTTTTGTGTCAGTCACTGTTACTCTGCCTCCTTCTCTAGGCCACTCGAATACCGATTTTAACGAAGCATCGCTCTGTTCTCTTAGAACATAAAATTTGCCGTTTTTTCTAAACGCCACGTCCACCACATTAAATCCCATTCCTCCCCTCATTTTTTTAAAAGAACGCCGCATTTTTCTTTGTTTCCTAGATGTATTTTTCTTACTAAATATTGAACCCAATGCTTTCAACATTATATAATATATTAATATTTTAATTTTTACACTCTTGAAGAGTTATAATGGGACTTACTGGCTTCATTTTAGGGTCAAATATTCAGCACGTTATAATACAGAACCTATCTATTAATAAGAACGCAATGGTTCGTATTAATATTTTTATAAAAAAGGATCCGAGTTGCTGGAATCGAACCGGCGACCCATTGATATCTATGCACTATTTATCCAATGAAGGACAAAAGGTAAACTACTACAGTCAATTGCTCTACCAACTGAGCTAAACTCGGATACACTAAGTATTCTTTTGTTTTTATATCTCTTTTCCAATAATTAGTTGTTAAGGTTTAAAATTCCGGTTCATGTTTCTTAAATAAACACCCCTGTTTTGATAAATTGGGAATCTGTATCAATACATTCGGATCTTGGACACTACAATTCTCCAACCAAATTTTTACAATACAAAAATTCTTTTTGGGTGAAATTGTAATGCCATTAAACATGGGACTCAATGTCCTATCCGTGGATAATGTCTCTCCACATAATGCATAAAATAGGGTTTTCCAAACCGCCGGAACAAGCTTATTTGCAACCTTGAAAGAAAATGCGCCACCATTGCGATTCTTCGGATCTTCCCACATAGGAGTTATTCCGTCGCGCATTACAAATAACATACAATGTTTAATTATATTTTCATTTAAATTTTCATTGATCGAAATCAACCGTTCCGCGGTTTCAATGTTTTTCATAATAGATTTATAACTGGAAAGATCCCAATTTTTATCGTGTGGTAAATGGTAATATAGATTCCATTTACCAATCAATTTATGTTCATTATGTGGGGAGTCTCTTAATTCACATTCAAAATCTGTTTGATCGGTCATGCGTAAGAATTCAACCCGTATATTATCATGCTATAAAATCTTTAAATCGTTTATTTAGTTCCCTTTACAACATACTCATTTTCCGCGTCAATCAAAATATATTCTTTCGAATTAATTGAAAGACTTTTTACATCCGTGTCAATTAATTTTACCACATAGTCCATATCAAAATGATACGGCTCTGATTGATTTTCTAAAGCATTCAATACGAAAGCAGGTGAAAACAGTTCATTGCCAATTGCGTATGATCTTTCGTCTAGTTTAATATCGATTGGCGTTTCTTGCAGAGCATGCGTGTATTCAATGCTAATAAATTTTACATTAGATTCGTTTGAGTTTATGTCGGCAAAATTTTCTACAGTTCGAATAATATACACATCGTCTTGTTTCAATGTGAAAAACATATCCACACTAGAAGATGAACCCATTTCACAAACCAATGCACTAATCTTTGTTCCAATATCTAAATCGGTTGAATTTAATTCTAAACAGCGCGAAACCAAAGAAAATTTATCCTCCTCTTTTACCAATTTATATAATTCGAAACAATTTTCCGAATCTTTTTCTTCCTCAATGTGCGATCTATTTAGTCCACTACCAACAACAAAATAAATCAAATCCACCGGTCCTCTTATCAATCTATTATCATCATATAACCCTTTAAGAAAAAGATAAACTTGTGTCTCAGCCGAATGATACATCCAAATTGCCGACACGGCAAAACGTTGTGCTCGCGGGCTATTTGCGAATTCGGTGGCCTTTCTTTTCGAAAAATTATATAAATCTGTCGCCTTTCCTTGTAAAAATGTTAATCCTGCTTCGAGATACGAATCGATGGTCGCCAGATCACTCCACATTGTATATTTATCTCTTTTAATTTTTATATTGTTTCCATAATAATATTCTATGTAGCGGCGACGGTTGTATCTTCTAGTAACATTAAAGCCATGGCCGCATAATTATGTAGGTCCAAGAGCGTATCTCTTATTCCTTCGTCATTCACCAGATTCACTCCATTTTTCGTAATAGATAATGATCGTTGTATTTTATCCTCGATTCTCATTAGAACTCCAATTACGCCGTATTTGGCAAATGCATCTCCGTAGTCCGCATTCTTTCTGCGAAACAATTCGAGTCCTTCGCTTTGTATATGCTTCAGTTGCTCCACTCTATCCATTAATAATATAAAGCAGTTCCGTTTATATTATTTATTCTCTCTCATTTCTTACATTACCTGTACATCTGTATACAAAGTGTCTTGGAAAACAAGACGATCTGGAATTCCGTATACATTCAACATTCCCTTTTTACATAAATCACCCATTACATAGTCTATTTGGTTTGTAAAAGGAGCTTTAACTAAATCCAATAATTTTGCAGCCGCCGTTTTTTTTATAAAATAGGCGTGCGTGCCCCAAAAATTATACATTTTTAAACATCCGCCTAATTTTTCGTATTTGTGAACCGGTTTTGATATATCATATCCAAGAAGAATAATGTCCCAGTCTTCCGGTGTAGAATCAAATATCGATGAAATCATGCTTAAATTCAAATCCTTCGCTATGTTAGCATCATCTTCAAAAACAAGAGCATATTCTTTATTGCTTTTTAATATCGTATCGTATAATTGCAAATGACTTAAAAAACATCCAACCATGCCGGGTGTCATTTTTATTTCGACTTTATCGGAAATATAGTCTTTGTAATTTATGTCTTTTCCATAAATAGCATTGATTCTTACAAACGGTTCGTTTTTGAGTCCGGATGATACATAACTAGAAGTAAATTTTTGCAATCTATCTTCGTTTTTATCCAAGTTTATAACGTAACAGTCAAAATCGGAACGTCTTAAACTGGTCATCATTCCTTCTATTTTAATAACCTTGGTAAAAATCAAACACGTTATTAAAAATCCAATAATTATAACCAACGTAATATTTTGTTTGTACCCATTCCATTTTTGTTTCATATATAATGCGTATTTATTTTATATGAAACTTATAATTCATTGTTTTATTCGATTATGTCCTACGTGCTTTAGCTCTAGAGTTGCGCACCGTATTTGCGCCTCCGCATGATGCTAAGCTGTCAGTTTTGTAATAAACTAAAGAATTATCCGAAAACAAACTCTGCTTTGTCATCTTAGACGCAACGGGCAAAACATTACTATTCGTAATCGACACTGGATTCGAAAAATAAATATACGGATAGGTGGGTGAAAACATATATATAATATATACACAGATTAATTCCGCCGATTACATATCTATATTTCCCGAATTCACCATTTCTTCGAAATCATTTACTTCGGCGTTAAGTCTTGTGTATTCGGAAGTCCCGTATTCCGAAGACCGCCATTTCTTCCATAATTCTCTCCATTTTTTTTTCATTGTCCGCTTCTGCGCTTTGGATAAATTCGGGGCGTCTTCGATTTTCTCAAAAAGATCTAAATCGTCTTTCAATACTTCCACGCGGGCCGCTTTATTTTGTAACTTTCTCACTTTTTTATTGGCTTTTCCTAATTTATTTCGAGCTTCTTCGCGTATAGGATTCGAGTATGAAAAGTCCGAATCAACCGCTAATTTTCTTATGTCTTCCATTTCGTATTCTTGAAAATCTCTTTCTTCTTGCAATTTTTTATTTAATTGAGTTATTCTATTTCTTCTCGTCCGTTGCTTATTTCGGCGACTTGCGGTCGATTCTTTTGATTTTGAGCTGCTCTTGGATCTAGATGTACTCCTAGATGCGCTACTTGATGGGTAACTAGGTCCTACCTGAACGCGCTGACTTCTTCTAAATAGTCCTTTTACTCCCTTGAGTTTTTCCATAAACTATATACTGTG
>Ga0114971_10001411_pt1 | contig 16355 bp, 18 predicted proteins | sample M_140625_MF_Meta_FD_87320 | JGI IMG/M metagenome (GOLD analysis project Ga0114971, IMG submission 87320) | Freshwater microbial communities from Lake Montjoie, Canada to study carbon cycling - M_140625_MF_MetaG | ecosystem: Environmental > Aquatic > Freshwater > Lake | place: Lake Montjoie...
CAGGGGTGGAGGTCAAAGCTGTATTGATGGCCGTAATCACTCCCGTAACAGGTGAGTAGATTTCGGAAACACTTTTAGTTGATTCCACTTCCCCGCATACTCGTCCCGCCGTAACATTCTCCCCAATTTTTGGTAATTGAACGTAGACAATGTCCCCTAACGCGCTCTGTGCAAAATCAGTGATCCCAATACGTACGGTGTCTTGTGCAGGAAGGGATTCAACCCATTCGTGTTCCTTGGTGTACTGCAAACCTGCAGGAATATCTGACACAGTTCGAACTCCATTTCTGACCGATCCTCAACTAGGAGAAACCTATAGTTTCGAACTCCAAATTCCAAGAAGCGTTACGTCCAGGTTTAAAAGTCCTTTACCTGGGGGTGCGCGCGCGTTTTAATCCAGTACGGGCGTAGGTCCAACCCGTAGCCAGATATAGGGCAATCCCCCATAATGCGAAACTCCACCCGATAATGAAGCAGATAGTCCCTAAAAGTGATCTTTGTAAAGCAAGAAGTAAGAAAGGAAATGCGTAGAGAAGATTAAAAGTTGCTGCTTTTCCGGCAAATGTTACTGTTAAGAGAGATTCCTTCCGTCTCTTCAAATCGATCGTAACAAAAGCTAAGAATAAATCTCGTCCAACGATCACCACCACAAGCCACAATGGAATTGCATCACGAATATAGAGAGCTATGAGGACGGCAAGTATGTAGAGCCGATCGATCGTTGGGTCTGCAATTTCGCCGAATCGAGAAGTTTGATTCCAGGCTCTTGCAATTTTGCCATCAAAATAATCAGTTGCGCCGCCGATACTTAACACCACTACCGCCCAGATATCAGCATGAGGAACTAGTGCTAAGTAGAGAAAAACAGGTATTCCGAGCGCTCTAATAAAAGTGAGCCCATTAGGAACCGTGAGCATCTTGGGCATTCTTACTCTCGCTCGCGAACCCGTACAGCAACCTGTACTGGTGTACCCGGGAAACCAAATTCTTCGCGGAGGCGTCTTTCAATAAATCTACGATACGAAGCTTCAAGGAAGCCAGTAGTGAAAATGACGAATCTAGGTGGTGCAATTCCAGCCTGGGTGGCATACATAATTTTAGGTTGCTTGCCACCGCGGACAGGTGGCGGGGTTGCCGCGATTAAGGTGCCCAAGAACGAGTTCAAGCGACTTGTCGGAACTCTTCTCTCCCAGCTACTTAAGGCAGTTCGCAAAGCCGGTGCTAGACGATCACGGTGCCATCCCGTTTTCGCCGCTAAGTTCACACGTTGCGCCCATTCCACTTGGTCCAAATGTCGTTCCACTTCTCGGTCTAAATAGTTGGCCCGGTCCTCATCCATCAAATCCCATTTGTTCATGACAATAACCATGGCTTTTCCGGCTTCCTCAACCATGGTAATAATTCGTAAATCTTGTTCTGAAATAGGGACAGAAGAATCCAAAACAACCACCGCCACTTCGCAACGTTCTAACGCGATCTGTGTTCGCAGCGTGGCGTAGTAATCGGTACCGCTTTGTTGATTAGCTCTTCTTCGTATCCCTGCAGTATCGACAAATCTCCAGATCGACCCACCTATTTCAATTAACTCATCGACGGGATCACGAGTCGTACCAGGTGCATCATCAACAAGGGACCTGTTCTGGCCTGCAAGGATATTGAGCAAACTAGATTTACCAACATTCGGACGTCCAATCAGGGCCACGCGTCGATATCCGTCCAAAACCTGCGCACCACCAACTTCAGGCAACACCTCAGTTATACGATCTAATAAGTCACCACTTCCTCGCCCGTGTAGAGCGGAAACAAAATGTGGTTCACCCAAACCCAAATTCCATAGTGCGTGAGCTTCGGTTTCATCCGTTGGGCCGTCAACTTTGTTTGCGATTAAAATCATGGGTTTCTTCATTTTGCGAAGCTCTTGGACAAGAACATCATCTTCGTCTAATGCGCCAACTTGCGAATCTACAACAAATAGCAAAACGTCAGCTTCCTGCATTGCAAGTTCTGCACTCAAGCTCACACCAATCGAAATTCCATCTGGTTTTGATTCCCACCCGCCGGTATCCATCACCATGAAATCTCGACCGTTCCATGTACATTCATAAGTAACACGGTCACGTGTTACACCAGGAGTATCTTCAACAATCGCTTCTCTTCTGCCTAGAAATCTATTAATCAACGTTGATTTTCCAACGTTAGGGCGACCGAGAACGGCAACTATGGGCAATCCCAATAAACGACGTTCACGCAGTAGCTCCCAAACGCGTTCTGCTGTCTCTTCTAAATTAAGAGAAGTTGAATCAATTTCAATAGCGTCAGAAGCCATCACCAGTGGCGAAGTAGGTCGTGTTGAATCAACATGATCACGCTGAGCTAGAGATCGGCTCACTTCATCTAGTTGCGATTGATTTTGACCTTCAGCAAGTTCAGCATCTCTACGAACAGCACGAGCGTGTAAATCTGCTGTCAGAAAAATCTTTAGCGGTGCATCTGGTGCAACAACTGTTCCAATATCCCGCCCTTCAACAACAATTCCTCTTTGTGCCCCAGCAATAATTTTACGCTGGATAAGTAGGAGCGCTTCACGAATTTCGGGGAAGGCGCTCACTTCACTCACCCTATTGGTCACTTCAACTGAACGAATGTGCGTAGTTATATCTACGTCGCCGGCAAAAAGTTTGGCATTAGTTGGATCACCAACAAATTTCAAAGGCGAGTCGGAGAGCGCTTCAAGAATGTGCTCGGCTTTTGTTAATTTCTTTTTGATTGCCAGCCACGCAACGCCACGATAAAGCGCGCCGGTATCTAAATAATTCCAGTTGGCGCGCAAAGCAATTGACTTCGACGTACTTGATTTGCCTGCGCCACTGGGACCGTCTATTGCTACAACGATACCCATAGTGGAGAGTCTACCTGCCTACTTGAACTTCACTTACGCGGTTCATGGACGCTCCAACCACGAGAACCCAAATGTTGCGCCAAAATCGTTGCATCACCTTCGGATAAAGCAAGCGTAATCAACCCAGTGAATTGTCCTGGTGAATGTTCAATGGATAAATCTTCGATATTTACCTTTGCTTCTGCACATTCATGGAATAAAGCTGCAAGTTGACCTGGCTTGTCTTCAATGACGATTGGTAAAAAACTGTAATTCCGTAGAACTCCCCCATGTTTTCCAGGTATTCCTTTTCTGCCTTTTTTACCGTCTTCAATGAATTTCTCCACGACATCAGGATCATCTGCGCTAGCAATCAACTCATTGATCCTGCTACTGAGGCCACGTAACAATGGCAAAATGTATTCTCGATTATCACTAATAATTTCACTCCACATGGCAGAGTCCGAACTTGCGATTCGAGTTGTGTCACGCAGGCCTTGGCCAGATAGAGCCAAGAATTCTGGTTTTGCGTCTCGAAGCAAACCAGCCACCAAAGAAGAACCAATTTGCGGAAGATGGGAGACCAAAGCAACTGCTTCATCATGTTCTTCTACGGTCATGGAGAAAGGTTGGGCTCCCAATTTCCCAATCAACCAGAGAACATCTGCAAGGACGTCGGTGGCGGTTAAAGCGTTTGGAGAATAGATCCACGGTCGCCCTTGGAAGAGATCTGCTCTGGCAGACTCGGGTCCCGCAATTTCCCGACCTGCCATCGGATGTGTTGCGCAAAAACGTTCTGAAAATCCCGAAAAACTATCTGCTATTTCTTGCGATTTAGTCTTAGTGCTAGCAATATCTATAAACGTCGACCTTGGGTTTAGTTGATATTGAACCGCAATGACCTCAGAGAGAGAAGATGTTGGAACTGCCAAAATGATGAGGGATGGATCCCCCGCTGGCGGTGCTCCGACAAGGCTTTGGGCAAGCGCAGACCGGGATAAATCCTTATCCCGCATCTCGATAGCGCAATCGTTCCTGCTAAGAGCTAAGCCAATGGAGGTTCCGATTAAGCCTGATCCAACAATCCGTACGTTCTTCACTGTGCTAAATCTTTACGTAAAGCCGTAGCTCCCTTGAGGTAGACATGCGTTATCTCCGAGGCGGCTGCCGTGGTTTCGCAGTGCAACATCACGCGTATAACTCTGGGCAAAGCGCCAGGAACAGCTATTTCCGATGCACACAGCAATGGGACCCCTCCGAACCCGATATCTCGAGCCGCTGCAGCCGGAAAATCAGCCACCAGGTCGGGAGTTGCAGTCAAAATCACCGAAATCACTTCAGAGATTGCAAGGTCGTTGGCGGACAAGATTGCAGGCAAAAGCTCTTTGACCCCAGCAGCAATTTCGGCCGCCGTGTTGGCTTCTACTTGTATGGCCCCTCGAATAGCTCTCGTCGACATGGGATAAGGGTACTCCCTCGGCCAGTAATGGTGCGGTAGCGCGCGTATTTAAAGCGATAAATCGATAGAAGGTTTAAAACGTTTAAGGTTTAAGCGAAGTACATACTTTGGATCTGATCCATACACTCAGGCGCGCATTCTCCAAATATCGATAAATTCATATTATTTAGCCATTCTACGCGGTTATACACTATTTTTTATCGATAAATCTATTTTTTAAATTTCCTTGTAAAATAGGTTTATCGATAAATGGTTAATAGATGGATTTCAATTAAACCGATAAATATCTAAAGCGTTAAAACCTTACGTAGATTTATAAGTTCTACCTCATTGAGATCTCGCCATCTACCTTCGAGGATGTCCCCCAGCACGATCGGTCCAAAACGAGTCCTTACCAAGCGAACCACCTGAACACCGACAGCTTCCATGAGTCGCCTGATGATGTGATAGCGGCCTTCATGGATTGTTACTTCAATCCAGGTTGGAGACAAAGATTTAAAATCCAGAACTCGGCCAAGACCATCTTCCAACTCAACTCCTTTAAGAAGGGTGGATTCCACTCCCCTGGGAAGGGCGCCGATAAATTCAATGAGATACGTTTTTTCCAATCCATAAGAAGGATGGGTTGCACGAAAAGTCATTTCTCCATCGTTAGTCAGCAAAATTAGCCCTTCGCTCTCCTTGTCCAAACGACCAACGTGGAAGAGGCGTTCTTTCCGAAGGGAAATGAAATCAGATAAAGAAGGCCTACCTTCTGGGTCATACATGGTCGACACAACGCCTCTTGGTTTATGAAGTGCAAGATAAGTCTTAGTCAAACTGGCTTTGATTGTCTCACCATCAACCATTACTTGATGGATAGCCGGATCGACCTTGAAACCCATCTCACGCACAACCTTTTGATCGACGCTCACTCGCCCGTCGTTAATTAATTCATCAGCTCCGCGCCGGCTGGTAATGCCTGCATCGGCAATGAATTTGTTGAGCCTAATAAGAGTCATATGATCTTCCATTCCAACCGAAGGTAAAGGGTACGAATGGCTCGAGTCTAACGCGCCTGGTATCTCGAGGGTTAATCGGTGAGAGAATCAAGAACCTCATCAAGGCGGTCCAAATCAGGCAAATAGGGCGCTAAAGCTGGTAAGTCGCCCAAGGTATTCAGCGCTAGACGCTCGAGGAAATAGCTTGTCGTCGTATACAAAATCGCGCCTGTTTCATGCTCAAGCCCTGATTCTTCGACTAAACCACGCGTCACTAAGGTTTTCATCACCGCTTCTACGTTTACTCCTCGAATAGCTGAAACTCGAGCCCTAGATACCGGCTGTCGGTATGCAATGACGGCCAAAGTTTCTAGGGCCGCTTGAGTAAGGCGGGATTGCTGTCCATCCAAAACAAAACCTTCTACCGCTTGTGAATACTCAGGCCTACTGTAAAAACGCCAACCGCCTGTAATTGCTTTGAGCTCAAACCCACGATCTCCGTAGCTAGCGGTCAATTCCACTAAGGCTTCTGTGATTTCCTCAACTGGTTTGCCGAGAACGTGAGCTAACGTCAATTCTGTAACAGGTTCGTCGACCACCATAAGGATCGCTTCTATCGAACGTTGAAGTTCAGGGTTAGACATTTGTAGGCTCCTCTGTTTCGTCCTGGTTCAAATACACCGGTATATCAAATTCATCTCCAGCAGAAATCTCCCCTGTTACTGAACCGGTCCAGCGAATCTGCAGTTCGCCCAAAGCAACTACTTGGTCAAAGCGCAACGCCCCTTGCCGGTAGAGATCCAGCAGGGCGAGGAATCGAGCCACAACCACCAAAGTGCTTTGTGCATCGGCAACAAGGGTCCGGAAATTCATCGACGTATTACGCCTCAAAGTCTCAACCACCCATCGAGACTCTTCAGCCACGCTCACCAACGGCAGATGGAGATGCTCAACAGAAACTGTAGGAGGGGTCTTTGGCGTCAGCACACGCTCAGCGATAGCCGCAAAACGTTGAGCCCCCACACCGATGAGAACTTCAGGCAAAAGCGCTGCTAAGGATGGATCTAAAGCGACCACTCTGGCGAAAGAACGATCAGCAATGGCGATCCGATCTTGGAAAGTCGACGCAATCTCCTTGAATGCCCTGTACTGAAGCAGTCTGGCGAAGAGAAGATCGCGGGCTTCTAGAAGGGCAAGATCGCTCTCATCTTCGATTTCACCGCTTGGTAAGAGTCGTGCCGCTTTGAGGTCCAACAAGGTAGCTGCGACAACTAAAAATTCTGTCGCTTGATCCAATTTCCAGCCTTCGCCGGATTCCTCAAGGGCGCGAATAAAGGCGATAAATTCATCTGTCACAGTGCTGAGGGCAACCTCAGTGATATCCATTTTATGACGTGAAATCAGCTGTAATAAGAGGTCGAACGGTCCATCAAAATTATCTAAATGCACAGCAAAAGCGCTGCCATTGCTTGCATTCACATCTTGCGCACTGGTTTCCACCTGCGAACCGTACTTCACATTTGCCGCCTTCTGCGCACTTGCCCTTCTGTGGTGTCGGTGCGTAGAGTCCGCCCATAAGGCGGCAGAGAGGTTTCTCGTTAGATGGCTAAATCGACAATTGAAGAAGATGTTGCAACTACTGCAACTCTACTTAAGCGGTCCCCGAAAGTTTGGCCCACTCCGACGCCTCTCACTGAACACGGACCAGCTCGCATCATCCCCATTGTTAATCAAAAAGGTGGCGTAGGCAAAACCACTACAACGATCAATTTGGGTGCGTCTTTAGCTGAGCTCGGTCGTCGAGTACTCCTCGTTGATTTTGATCCTCAAGGAGCACTTTCGGTGGGGCTAGGCGTTGATGCACACGAGCTTCGATTAGAAGAAACCGTGTACCAAGTTCTGATGGATCCTGAATCAGATATTGAGAAAATTATTTTGAAAACTTCCGTACCGGGAATGGATCTGCTGCCTGCAAATAAAGAATTAGCTACAGCTGAAGTTACTTTGGTCAACGAAATGGGACGCGAAAATTTCCTCAAGCGCACTTTGGCAAATGTACAAGATTATTACGATGTCATTTTAATTGATTGCCAACCCACACTCGGTCTCCTCACCCTTAACGCTCTCACTGCAGCCGACGGAGTAATTGTGCCTTTACAGTGTGAATTCTTCGCCCTTCGTGGTTTTGCTCAGCTTCAAGAGAACTTAGAAAAAGTACGTGCAAATTTGAATCCCTCGCTGAAACTCATTGGGATTCTCGCCACCATGTACGATAAAAAAACTTTGCACAGTCGTGAAGTTCTTGAACGTATTCTCGAAGCATTTCCAGACACCGTATTTGAAACTGTCATCGCACAAACAGTACGATTTCCAGAAACAACAGTTGCAGGTGAACCAATAACAACATATGCGGGAAGTTCAGGCGGAGCAGCTTCATATCGCCGCCTGGCTCGCGAATTGATAGCAATCGGAGGATCATTATGAGTCGCAGAGCAAGTTTGCCAGGAGCAGATGAGTTGTTTAGATCTACAACTCCAGCGCTAAGCGCGGTAAGGGATGCGCTACCTGACACTTCATCTGTAGCGCCACAATCGACACAGAACGCAACTGCTCCGGTTGTTCGCACGCAAAAAAAGGGTGTCCGCACAACTTCACGGCGTCGTGTGGCAAATGTAGATAGGTCACCTTCTGGTCGCGAACGCCATGAAGAAAAAATAACGGTGTACTTATCACCTGAAGAACTATTTGATTTAGATCAAGCAAGGCTTTTACTCCGTGGCGATTTAGGACTTGCAGCCGATCGCGGACGCATTGTGCGCGAATCGATTGCGGTCATCATTGCAGACCTTGAAGCTAAAGGTGATCAGAGCATATTAGCCAGGCGACTCCGCGGACTTTAACAATCAGCTTCGCGCCCGTGGATGTGATGAGGAATATGTTTCACGAATTTTATCTATCGTAACAAGAGTGTAAATCTGCGTAGTAGTGACCGATGCATGTCCTAATAATTCTTGTACAACTCTTATATCTGCTCCCCCGTCGAGTAAATGCGTTGCATAAGAATGCCTAAAAACATGTGGAGAAACTTCCTTCTCTAGTCCGACTGATTCTGCAATATCGGCAATAAATTGCCATGCTGATTGGCGACTTAAGCGAGTACCCCTCTGATTGAGAAATAGTGCTGTTGTGGATTTTTTGGAATTGGCGCTCAACGCAGGACGTAATCGTGATAAATAATCCGAAAGTGCTTGTGATGCATACGAGCCGAGTGGCACGTAACGTTCTTTAGAGCCTTTACCAATAAGCTTCACTGTTTCAACGGTCACGCCATCAGCGTCAAATTGCGATACGTCTGAGACATCTAAATTAACTAACTCGCTCACCCTCGCTCCAGTGCCATACAAGAGTTCGATCAACGCCCTGTGTCTTAAAGCTAGTACATCAGAATCTGAATGAGTTGCGGTGATTAAGGAAGCAATCTGTTCAATTGTTAAAGCTTTGGGCAATTTACGTGGAATTTTGGCCGTAGTTAATTCAAGTGTGGGATCCGCACAAATTTTCTCACGAGCTAAGTACCGGAAAAATGAGCGAATTGTTGATAAAAAACGTTGAATCGAGGCTTCTGACAGTGCGCGATTTCTTAAGAACTGTTGATAGGAAACAATAGAGTCAGGGTTGATAGTCAACAAATCAATCTGCTTCTCCAGGCAATACGAAGCAAAAAGATGAAGATCTCGTTCATATGCTTTCGACGTATTCGTCGAAAGTCCTCGTTCTACACGTAGATGATCCAGGAAATCTCTTATTGCCAATCCTAAATCCATATAAATAACTCTACTTGCTTATGAAGCCAAAACCGCACATTCATAGTTGTGGCTCTGTGCAACTGCGCGGTAAAAAACCTGGCCCTCGTGAATGTTTAAACCCAATGCCAAACCTTGATCATTGGCAAGAGCTACTCGCCATCCATCACGCGCGATCGCTAACGCGTATGGAAGGGTGGCATTTGTTAAAGCATAAGTTGATGTAACGGGTACCGCTCCCGGCATATTCGCTACACAATAAAAAATGCTTTCATGAATCTTAAATGTCGGTTCGGCATGCGTAGTAGCTTTAGAATCGGCAAAACAGCCTCCTTGATCAATCGCAATATCAACAAGTACTGAGCCAGGCTTCATTGTCTTAATCTGATCGTTGCTTACAAGTTTCGGTGCTTTTGCGCCATGAACTAAAACGGCTCCTACAACTAAATCTGAGCGTTTAATTTCTTGATCAATCGCGTGATGTGAGGCAGCTAAAGTTTTTATGCTGCCCTTGTATAACGAGTCGATATATTGCAATCGAGAAATATTCCTATCAATCACGGTTACATCCGCGCCAAGACCCAATGCCATCACGGCAGCATTCAAACCAGCAACGCCTCCGCCTAAAACCAGAACCTTGCCAGGGGCAACACCGGGCACTCCGCCAAGCAGAACGCCTCTGCCCCCATGTGGTTTCTGAAGGGCTGCTGCACCCACTTGTGTTGCCATTCGTCCAGCAACTTCACTCATGGGAGCCAATAGGGGTAATTGCCCGTTTACTTCAACTGTTTCATATGCGATTGCTGTTACACCGCTTGCTATCAATGCGTCGGTACATTCCTTAGACGCAGCTAAATGTAGGTAGGTAAAAAGTACTTGTCCTTTTCTCATTCGAGAATACTCAGCCGAAATTGGTTCTTTCACTTTCAAAATCAAATCAGATTTCAGCCACACATCTTGGGGCGTATCGAGAATTTGTGCTCCTTGCGCGAGGTAATCAGCGTCAAGAATTCCTGAACCCAATCCCGCACCCTTTTCAATGAGAACGACATGATTGTGTCGAACAAATTCGCTCACGCCTTCAGGGGTAATAGCGACACGTGACTCTTGGCTCTTAATTTCTTTCGGTACGCCTACGATCATTTTTTACTCCCATAGAACTCGTCGTTGAGTTACTTCAGAGTACTCGAGATCCTCATGGCGAACTACTTCTTACCCTCGAGGGCTGCCGCTACTAAACCAGCAAACAACGGGTGTGGGCGGGTAGGTCGTGATCGGAATTCAGGATGTGCTTGTGTTCCTACGTAAAACGGGTGTAGAGCGGAATCGATTTCTACAAATTCCACAAGATCTCTTTTCTTAAAAATTCCCGAGAAAATCAAACCGGCTTGAGAAAGTTGATTTCTATAGACATTATTTACTTCATAACGATGGCGATGTCTTTCGGAAATTTCTAAAGCTCCATAAAGTTTAGCTACGATTGAACCTTCTACGAGCGAAGCAGGAAACGAACCAAGCCTCATGGTTCCGCCCATATCCGCACTTCCTGCCACAATGTCAACCTGATCAGTCATTGTTGCAATCACTGGAGCTTTCGATTCAGGTGCAAATTCAGCCGAATTAGCGCCTTCGATGCCGGCCAAGTTTCGGGCTGCCTCGATCACCATACATTGCAATCCAAGACATAAACCTAATGCGGGGAGTTTTGTTTCGCGCGCAAACCGAAGAGCGCCAATTTTTCCTTCAATCCCCCGGACACCAAATCCGCCTGGCACACAAATTGCATCGACATCGCTTAATTGTTTTTTCGCACCCTCGGATGTTTCACATTCATCACTGGCGATCCATTTTATATTGACTTTTGCGTTATTAGCGAACCCTCCGGCGCGAAGTGCCTCCGTTACCGATAAATAGGCATCTGGCAAATCTACATATTTACCAACTAAGCCAATTGTCACTTCGGTACTAGGTTTATGAACTTTTGTTAAGAGTGAATCCCATTGCGCCCAGTCAACATCTTTAAAAGGCATACCCAAACGCCGAACCACATATGAATCTAACCCCTCCGAGAAAAGAACCTTAGGGATGTCATAAATACTCGGCGCATCTACTGCGGCCACTACAGCTTCTAAATCTACGTCGCACATCAAGGAGATCTTCTTTTTAACTGAAACAGGAATCTCGCGATCCGAACGAATAACAATTGCGTCGGGAGCAATACCGATACTACGTAACGCTTGAACACTGTGCTGCGTGGGCTTCGTTTTTAATTCACCAGATGGACCGATATAAGGAACAAGAGATACATGTAAGTAAAAAACATTTTCTCGTCCAACCTCTTGACGAATCTGGCGGGCGGCTTCTAGAAATGGTTGAGACTCTATATCGCCAACGGTTCCGCCAATTTCAGTAATAACAATGTCTATTTCCGACGATGCCATCGCCCTAATGCGTTCTTTAATTTCATTCGTAATGTGAGGGATTACTTGTACCGTTTCGCCCAAATATTCGCCCCTGCGTTCTCGTGCAATAACGCGTGAATAAACTTGGCCTGTTGTTACATTGGCTGAACCGTGCAAATTTGTATCTAAAAATCGTTCATAGTGTCCAATATCTAAATCTGTTTCCGCGCCGTCTTCCGTAACAAAAACCTCACCATGCTGAAACGGGTTCATAGTCCCGGGATCGACGTTGAGATATGGATCTAGCTTCTGCATCGTCACGCGAAGGCCTCGAGAGCGCAACAAACGTCCCAAACTCGAAGCGGTGAGACCTTTACCCAGACTTGAGGCGACGCCTCCTGTAACGAACAAATGCTTAGTCACATGTGGCTGGCCCATGGAAGACCAGCCTATCATCAAATGAAGAGTGCTACCTCATCCACGCATTGCGAGAAGTTCGGTGGCGTGTTCTTGAGCGCTACGCGAATCTTCGTGACCCGCCAGCATTCTTGCAATTTCTTCCACCCGATCCGCGCTACGTACTTCAACCACATCGCTTTGCGTCACAGAACCATCATTGGATTTCTTAACAACAAAATGCGCATCTGCCCAAGCAGCAACTTGAGGTAAATGGGTGATAGCAATAACTTGCGCATGTTTTGAAAGATTAAACAATCGTCTTCCCACTTCAATCGCCGCTTTTCCGCCCACCCCTGCATCCACTTCATCGAAGATGTACGTTCCAACAGGTTGCGATTGGGCAAGTACAACCTCCAAAGCGAGCATGATCCTCGATAGCTCACCACCACTCGCTCCTTTTGCTACAGAGACAAGCGGTCCTCCACTATGAGCCTGAAGAAGCATCGATACTTCATCGCCTCCGTGCGCAGCGAAAAATCCTAGATTTAACTCCTTCGAATAATCCGGAGATACAACTTCACATTCAAATGTCGTGTGTGGCATTGATAAGGAATGGATCTCTGCAGTTACCAAGTTTGAAAGCCGTAACGCAACATCTTTACGTTCTTGACTCAACTTTGATGCAGCACCCACCAGCGATTTCTCTAGTGCTCCAAGCTCCTTCTCCATTGCAGTCACGCGATCTTCGCCGCCAGTTAAATCTGCGATAGTTTCTTTGACCACTTCTCCGCGTGTAACAAGTTCAGTCAGTATCTCGTCACTCACCACTTCTTTGGCAAACTTTTTCGCAAGCGTAGTAAGGTCTGCTTTTCGTGCTTGTAAAAAATCCAAACGATTCGGGTCTGCTTCTAATGACGCTAAATAAGAAGCTGCTTCCTGAGTAAATTCAGCCAACAAATAGGAACTTTCAGAAACTTTTTCAGCCATAGTTCCGAGCTGTGAATCTCTGCCTTGCGCCTCTTCCAAATATTTTCTCGCCTTATGCACCTGGGAAAGCAAACTATCCTCTTCTGAATTAATGCACTCTAAAGCTCTCGACACCGCTATTCGCAAATCTTCAACGGATTCTAAACGCCCAATCTCAGACTGAATCAAGCTCCATTCGTTTTCCTTTGGCTGGATTTTCTTCATATGTTCGGAAAAATCCACAAGATCGGCGATTTCCTTTTCCCTGTTGCTCATGTTTTTACGCAAAACAGCGATTCGGGATTTCATTTCCCCATGAGCTTCAAAAGCACTCGCATAAGTGGATATCTGTTGCGAAAGTTCAACTCCCCCAAAACGATCTAAAATATCGCGTTGCGAAGTTTGTTTTGTGATACTCATGCTTGCTGACTGGGCGTGAATTTCAATAAGTTTTTCGCTGACTTCAGATAAAACACTCAACGGAACGCTTACTCCGCCAGCTGTCGCTTTGCTTTTACTTTGTGAAGAAACGGACCGAGTTAAAATCAGTTGATCATCTTCGACAAGAACTCCTTTCTCCTCCACGAAATCTGCAATGGAAGAAGGGACGCTAAAAGTTGCACTTGCTACTAATCGTTCGCAACCTTGACGAACCAAACTACTTTCGCTTTTTCCACCAAGCACTAGAGACAGTGCAGTCAGTACCATGGTTTTTCCAGCTCCGGTTTCCCCAGTTAAAACTGTGAATCCTCGCGATAGCTCCAAAGTTGCTTCTTCAATAACACCCAACCCTCGAATAGATATTTCTTCGAGATACGAACGATCACTCACCGCGCCAACCTTCAACAGGAAGCTTAAATTTCGCGACTAACCGGTCCGAAAATGAGGTGGGATTTACATGTGCAAGCTTTATATTTCTAGAATCTTTTGTTATGGCTACTCTGTCGCCTTCTAGAAGTGAAAATTTACGCAAGGAATCTCCAAGAAGCACCGCTTCGTGGGATTCAATATCAATAATTATTTTCGAGTCTGGTGACACAACCATAGGCCGAGAAAAAAGAGCATGAGCGGAGATTGGAAGTAGAACGAAAGCCTCAACTTCTGGCCACACTACCGGGCCTCCCGCTGAAAAAGCGTATGCAGTTGAACCAGTAGGCGTTGCGCAAATGACTCCATCGCAGCCCCACCGTGATACTGGTCTGGAATCAATTTGCAGGAACAACTGCACCATTGCGGGAGTATTTCGTTCGATGATCACTTCATTAAGAGCCCAACCCGTAACAACTTCTTTGCCGTTCCGTTCTACAGAATAGGAAAGTAACATGCGATTTTCGTTGGTATAGCTCTTGTTGATAATGGCGTGCGCTATTTCGGAAATCGTAGGTTTATCTACTTCTGCAAGGAATCCAACGTGACCCAGATTAATTCCCAGGAGTGGAATATTGGCCTCGCGCACTAATTCTGCGCCACGCAACATCGTGCCGTCGCCACCCAAAACGAGAGCTACCTCAGCGCTGCCACTGGATTGCGAAGAAATATCTTGCGCCCCTGTCAAACCAGATTCATTTGAGGCAAAAAAAGTAAATCCTGCTGGTTCTAGAATTTCGCATAGTTCTTCTGCCACTTTACGAGCATCTGAACGATTGGGATTGATTACAAAAAGAATCGAACGTGCTTTCATCTTATTCTCCATTATTGAGGCCCAATCGCTATCGCGTGATCGAGTGATTGTTCGTCAATCTCTGGAGCGCCCCGACGTAACCATAAAAAATATTCAACATTTCCAGCAGGACCTGGGAGCGGACTAGCTGCTATTCCAAGTGTCCCAAGACCTACGTCATAAGCAGATTGAGCAACTTCCAATACCGCTGCCCTGCGCAAACCTGCATCACGAACTACTCCCCCTGCTCCCAATTTTTCTCGACCAACTTCAAATTGTGGTTTAACCATCAAAACGAAATCGGCATCTGATTTGGACACGGCTGCCAGCGCAGGTAGAACTAAAGTGAGCGATATAAAAGAAAGATCAGCGACAACGAGATCGATGGGTTCCCCGACCATATCTCCAGTTAAATGACGAATATTTGTTCGATCGAGAATCGTCACAGAAGGATTTTGTCGCAATTCCCACGCTAATTGACCATAACCCACATCTACCGCAACTACTGCGGCACCACCTCTGCGAAGCAAAACATCTGTGAAGCCACCAGTGGAAGCACCCGCATCAAGACACCGCTTACCTTTGACAACAATTTCTGGAAAGGCGTCAAGGGCTCCTGCAAGTTTATGACCGCCACGAGAAACGAAATCATCACGATCGCCTTGCAAAACTATTGAAGTTTCTGCATCAACTTGTGTCGCTGATTTTGAAGCAGGGATACCTGTTACTAAGACCGATCGCGACTCAATAAGATCCGCTGCGTGCTCTCGAGATCTCGCAAGACCCCTACGCACCAACTCTGAATCCAAACGAGTCTTCATTCGAATTACCTATAAACCATCAATGGTAGAAAGAGTTTCTTCTAATGTAGCGTGCAATTTATCGAAGGCAACAGTTCTCTCGTTGATCGATAAATTATCAATGTCATTGAGTTCGGATTTGATGCCTTCGACAAATGCGTCTTTCCCTTGGTCGTCCATCATTGTGTTTTCACCGATTTCTTCACGGAACTCTTCTTTTTAGATCCTTGTGCTACAGGAGTTTTTTTAGTCGGTTTTTTACTGGGCGCATTTTTCGAAGCGGAACCTTTTGCTGACCTCTTTCCTGCAGGGGTTTTAGCAGTACCTGTTGCTTGTGTAGCAATTTTCAGGGCATCAACTTGAGCCTGCAAGCGATCAAATTCCTCTTTTTTGACGAAACCCATCTTAGAAACTGAACTTTCAACTTCTTCCTCGATTTTGGATTTAATACTCTCTCCGCTTTCACGTACCCAAGTATTAAGTGCAGCAGCGATCTCAGCGGGTGTTCGTTCGCCATCTGTTACCTTCGACAAATACACCTTAAGTGCGCTCAATAAATCGTTAGCCATCGTCCCCAGCTCTTTTCACATACGTAGAACGCTACGGTACCTAAAATCGACTAATTGTGCTTGCTTCAACTTGCCATCTACTTGCCACGCCGGTCGAACCCTGCCAGAAACGGCGATGCACCGAACCGGTGATTTCTATCCACTCCTGTTCCTTGAGAGATAGAGCCGTGCGACGAGAACGAGCGTTCCAGGCCCCAACATCGAGAGTATCGACTCCCGACCTGTCCGCTCTTGCAATAATTATTCTAAACTCAACAACTTTATCTCCGCTGGGCAGAACTTTTTCAATGGAAGTTCCCGACACTCTTCCGCGCATATTCACTTCGTTCTGAGAATAATCTTCAACTTCTTTTTTAGTACTCACAATAACCCCTTAGAAAGTAAAAACTCTTTGGGCAATCTTGATGAATTGGACTGACAATTTTGACCACCCTGAAGA
>Ga0114971_10001413_pt1 | contig 16349 bp, 18 predicted proteins | sample M_140625_MF_Meta_FD_87320 | JGI IMG/M metagenome (GOLD analysis project Ga0114971, IMG submission 87320) | Freshwater microbial communities from Lake Montjoie, Canada to study carbon cycling - M_140625_MF_MetaG | ecosystem: Environmental > Aquatic > Freshwater > Lake | place: Lake Montjoie...
CAGGACAAGATTCGCGTTGCCCTCATCGGATGCGGTGGACAGGGAAAAGCAAACCTCCGCGTCTTTATGCAGCAGCCAGACACATTGGTAACTGTGGTTTGTGATCCAGATGCCAATCGTATGCGTGAAGCCGCAGACATGGCCGAAGACCGCTACGATGTCCGCCCTGCAGAAGTCAAGGACTATCGCAACGTCGTGACCCGCAAGGATATCGATGTCGTTATCGTGGGAACACCTGACCACTGGCACGCGCTCCCAATGATTGCTGCGTGTATGAATGGTAAAGATGTTTTTTGCGAAAAGCCGATTTCACACAATATCGTCGAGGGTCGCCACATGGTCGACTTTGCCACCCACTACAAGCGGATTGTCCAAGTTGGAACATGGCAGCGAAGTCAGCAACAGTTTCTCGATGCTGTTACCTATGTCCGTAGCGGAAAGCTTGGCAAAATAAATGTGTGCCGCGCATGGAAGATTCAAGCCCCGAAGGCTGCCGTCTTAGGTCAGGTTGCACCATCTGAGCCTCCAAAGGATGTCGACTATGACCTCTGGGTTGGACCAGCCGCGATGGTTCCCTACCAGTCAAACCGTCTGCACTACAACCATCGCTGGTACTACAACTTTGCGGGTGGCATGGTCGGCGACTGGGGCGTCCACATGATGGACATCGTCCTTCTGGGAATGTCCAAGTCTGACAACCTCGTTCAGCCATCGAAAGTGACATCGCTTGGTGGAAAGTTCTACGTTGGGCAGGAGGATGACCGTACAACCCCGGATACCCTCATGACGCTCTACAACTTTGACGACTGGATTATGGACTGGGAAGTGCACGTCGGCGATCAGGCCGTCGGTGTGGATGGTGGACGCGACCACGGCGCACTCTTCATTGGGTCGGAGGGCCGCGTGCTTGTGGATCGTGCTGGATGGAGCATTTTTGATGCACAAGGCAAGCCAGTTGAAAAGCCGGCGCCAAAGGATTGGGGTGGCACCATGAACGGTTTGGGAACGCATGTACGTGAGTTCCTCAACTCGGTGAAGACCCGAGGGACCACACGGTCAAATGTTGCATCGATGCACCAGACGACAACCGTTTGCCACCTCGCTAACTTAGCCTACCTCAGCGGCGAAACTCTGCACTGGGATACAGCAACCGAGAAGGTTACCAATGTCCGCAAGGCCATGGAAGAGTTGCCTTATAAACGTAAAAACCGTAAAGGGTTTGAGCTGCCAAAACTCGGCTAAAGGTAACGGATGGGCACTGAACTACGGATTATTACTAAGAAACACGATGGCCGTGTTCTCACAAACAACAACATCTGGACACCTGATTCCAGATGTTTGATGTATGACACACGTTCAGACCGTCTTGGTGACACCTTTGATAGCACCCGAATCATGCAGGTTGATGTCAAAACGGGTGAGGAACAATGCGTCTACTTCTCCAAACATGGGGCTGGATGCGGAGTCGTTACAACCCACCCATTTGATGATCGCTACGTCTTCATTGCTGGACCAGAAAATCCGACATCAGAATGGATGTATGGTCCAACACATCGTCAAGGAATGATTGGACAAAGATCAGCTCCCTACACTTCCCACCCAATGGATGCACGGGAACTGGCGGAACGTCCCGTTGCCGGCGCCCTCCGTGGTGGCACACATGTGCACATGTGGCATCCAAAGGGTGACTGGCTTCGATCAACCTATAATGATGCATTCGTTTCACCAAATGTGAGAGACATTGCGGTGCATATTCCGGGCACCGTTGATGTGCCATCCACCCATGCACGTAACCATAGCGGAACCTACCATTCGTTCATCGTCACAGATACCGTCGTTACGCCAACCTCTCAGGATCACATCACACGTGCGTACGAAGAGACCTGGCTCGGTTCGACGAGACAGATTGCCTTTATGGCAGATACGGTTATTAATGGCGATGCTTTGACAGAGATATTTCTTGTTGATACCACTTCGCTGACATTAGCATCGAGCCATTCCTTTGATCAAGATCATAGAATCAAACCACCAGTGGGCCTGGGTCAGCGACGCTTAACACATCTCGCGCAAACAGACTTACGTATTGTAAAGAAACCGCGGCACTGGCTGGTGACATCCCCGGATGGCTCCACAATTGCGCTTCTCTTGCAAAACAAAAACAATCCACCTCAGCTCTTTACGCTAGACGTAGCAACCCTAAAACTAACGCAGCGAACATTCGTCGTCAGTGGTGTCACTACAGCCATTTCGTGGAGCAAGGATGGCGGCTTGATTGCATTCGGCTCTGAAACAGCGGTGAATGTCCTTGATACTCTGACATGGAAGGTAAGGGAGGTCGCTGTGGTGCAGGATGGCACATTGTTGCCACTCGTTTGTTGCATCTCACCAGATACCAACAAAATTGCAGTTCAAGTGCGCGATGGCGAGACAAATCACATTGGAATCGCGGCGGTAAGGTAATCAAATGACCATTAGGGCACTGTTGGCATCGGATGAACTGATGCAACTTTATGACGTGATTGTTCCAAAATGTGAACACTCGGATGGAGCTTCATCACCCGATGTCATCAATCGCTTGACGTTTATATGCGAATCCTATCGAGCACACGAATCACCACAGATAGTCTCGTTGCTAGAAAGTGTTCGCGCGGGAATATGGCAGGAACATCCGTATTTCCAAACATTTGCAGAAACCGTGATCGAAGCTTACTGGACAAGTGAGACTGGGCTTGCCGCAGTCGGGTTTACCCCAGTGAAAACAGTTACGCGTTGACATCCCATTCGCGCAGGTGACTCAGAACATCGTGCCGCGTTAGATCAAGATGCAGAGGCGTAATAGATATTCTGTTGTTCTTGACCGCATAGACATCGGTGCCGGGAATCGGATCCACATCAACTGGTTTCCCGCCAATCCAGAAGTAGGCTGAGCCATGTGGGTCAACACGTGCCTCATGTTTATCTTCATAGTGCCTCTCACCCTGACTGGTGATCTCGGCAGAGACCTCACTAGCAGGCAGATTGGGCACGTTCACATTGAGTAGACAGCCAGCAGGCAACGGATTTGCCATCAGCTGTGGAACGATTATCTTTGCGATGAAGTCGCCGGCAGTGTCCCAGTGTGGTGCTGGATCAAAGGATGCCATCGAAACAGCAACCGCTTGGAACCCGTTTACCACCCCTTCCATGGCTGCGGCAACAGTACCCGAGTACGTTGTGTCCCAGCCAAGGTTGGGACCATGGTTGATACCACTGACGACGCAATCGAAGCGATCGCCTTGCATCAGCTGTGTCAACCCCATCAGCACACAGTCCGCCGGCATCCCGCTGCACGCATAGGCTGGAGAACCATCGTGGAGTACGACCTCTTTCAACCGTAGCGGCTTATGCAGAGTGATCGAGTGTCCCGTTGCCGACCGTGGACGATCGGGTGCACAAACGGTCACTGTGTGGCCAACAGCGGCAAGTGCCCGGCGCATCGCTAAGATTCCAGGTGCCTGAACACCATCATCGTTTGAAAGCAGTATGTTGAGAGGTCGGTCCATGCCGGCGGATACTACCATATTCTCACCCCTAAATAACAATATCCGACTCACTTGCCCAGATGGCAACCGTCGCCAGAGCGGCCGTGCACCGACGGAAATCATCAGGTTTTATTTTGTCAACGGTATCGGCGGGCGTGTGATGAACATTCCAATACTCGGTCGTGTCAGTGTTTAGACCAGCGGTCGGGTACCCAAGAGCTCCAGTTGGTCCAACATCTGCCCCTCCCCCGCCATTTGTAACTGCAATTGCAAGGCGATCCTGCAGGAATGGCTTAAGTTCAGCCTCAATCGCACGAAAGTTAGTCTCATTCTTGGTTGTAATTCCGACAGCCAATGGATTTCCGACGCCACTATCAGATTCCACGAGGAGACGGTGACGTTCATGGGTTGCCGCTACGCGGGCTGCGTATTCAACAGCACCGCGCGTTCCGTTTTCCTCATTAACCCAGAATGCAACACGTATTGTGCGACGCGGACGCCACCCTCCACGTTTGAGATGCATCAGTGCCTCCCACGCAGCACAACACCCACCTGCATCATCGTTCGCCCCTTGACCAACATCCCAGCTATCAATATGTCCACCAAGAACAACGACTTCATCGGGATATTTGCTGCCACGGATATCAGCCCAAATATTAGACGAACGCCTGTCTGGCCGCATGTGTGCATCCATTTTGAGCCTTACCAAGGGTTTATCGCCGGCATCATAAAGACGTTGCAACAGCTCAGCACCCTCAATTGAAACGGCACACGTCGGTATCTCCTTGATGCCATCTTCATACGACATCGATCCAGTATGAGGAGTATTTAGAGATGTCGGGCCTACACTACGCACAATGGCTGCCAAGGCACCAACTTTTGCGGCTGCTGCGGCTCCCTTAACCCGGTACTGGACGGTCGCCCCGTAGGTCGTGAATGGCACATTGAACAGCACAATTTTGTCACGTACAAAGTCAGCCTTCGCAGCAAGATCAGAGAAGTCCCTTACAGGCACAACGGGAGCAACGAGTTCCCTACGGCTGGTTCCAATACTGCCACCAAGTCCAAGCATTGCAAGAGGCGCCTGTCTGGGCATCACAAGATCCAACGATTCCTTGCCTCGTTCCCACCGAGGAACCATGACGGGTTGGCGTGTCACCGAATCAAAGCCATCCTGACGTAGCGTTCTTTCCAGCCAATCAAGTGCACGCTCGAGGGAGTCGGAACCACTTAGGCGATGTCCATAGCGGTCACAGAGGGTGACAAGACGCTCCATTGCCTTCTTGTCACCCTGAATGCTTGTTTGTACATCGAAAATCCGTTGCATCATCGTCATAGGTGCATTGTAGGTGACCCAGCAACCGATGTCGAAGATAGCCAGACGAATGCATCTGTCGGGATGATTTCTCTTACGAGATTACATTCTGCAGAAGGCGATCAATTCGAAGATCTTGACTTTTCATGATGCGATGCCCCAAACAAAACTATGGGAGGATCGTCGACGGAGTCAGTTTTTGCGTGGTAACAATATGCCGCTCAATGGCCTCAAGGTCTGGATCAATCCCCCAGCCGGGTCCTTTGGGAATCGTCATCAGGCTATCCTCTAGACGCAACATGCCTCCAGAGAGATGATCTCGTAGCGGGTCTCTCAAGCCATCGCGGCGCAGCAGCGGGGGCGGCGCCTCGGCACGTCCAGGTTGACGGATATCCGTTGCAAGGAAGTGCATGGCTGCGGCGACCCCGATTGCATTACCAGTCGCAATTGGGGAGACATTTATTCCATGTGCGGATGCCAATGCCCGTATACGAAGCGCTTCGGTTGGTCCACCGCACCATGCGAGATGAACATGGGCAACGTGAACACAGCGCGTACGCAGTAGATTTTCAAATTCAATTCTTGTCTGAAGAAGTCGTCCCGCCGCTAGTGGCATCCGGATTGCCGCCGCCAAATGGGTGTAGAGATCAGGCATATCCGCAGGAACAGGATCTTCAAATACTGAGAATCGGTTTTCTTCCAAAAGTCGTCCGATTGCAATCGCTTCCGGGAGGTCATAGGCGCCATGTGCTTCAGCGGTAAACGCTGTCTCGGGCAGCGCACTCCTGAGTCCCACAATCAGTGCTTTGTCCTGCGTTAGGTTTCTCCCGAGCTGAACAGCAATCGCTCGGTAGCCATTCTCAACCAGTGCACGCGCCTCATCCACCAAGCGAGGTATGCGTTCTGCTTCAGGGCCATCGGTTGAATACAATCCAATCGCAGCACAAGGTAACTTCTCGCGGTGGATGCCTCCAAAAAGGTCGCCAGCACGAATACCTAACGTTCTGGCACGGAGATCCCAAATCGCCATGTCCAAGCCACTGATAGCCCCCATCATGGCTCCACGACGGCCATGTGGCTGAGCGGCCAGCCACATGGCCTGCCAGAGACGCTCATGGTTCAGTGCACACTGACCAAAGAGGATTGGAGCGAGGCGCTCTTTGATGAGTACCTCAGCAGCTTCAGGAAAGCCACCACATTCGCCCCAGCCTGTACGACCATCAGCAGTGTCTACCGCAACAAGCAGCGACTCACGACGATAGGTCTTTCCATGAGGAGTTCCGATGGGTTCCCAGAGCCTAGCCGACAGGCGGTAGGTACGAACTCCAGCGATGGGCGCATCAACCACTACGAGCACCGAGCCTTGGAAACGGCATCAACAAATGACTTTGCTCTCTCGGCTATGGCATCGGCATTGCGACTGGACAGAAGCGCTTCGCTTACAAGATTGCTTCCCGCGGCAACGGCGACGCATCCAGCAGCGAACAACTCCGGGATGGTAGTGATGTCTACGCCTCCGGTCGGGATTATCCTCAGGTGTGGCAATGGTGCAAGGAGCGCCTTGATGTACTTAGCGCCAAGTGTTTCGGCAGGAAACAGTTTTACAAAATCTGCACCGGCATCATGGGCGGTCTGTGCCTCTGTCGGCGTGAATGCACCGCAGACAATCGGTAAGTCGGCATCATTGCAGGCCTTGATTACAGCTGTGTTCAAGATTGGCGTGACGACAAACTGAGCACCAGCATCTACGGCAGCCAAAACATGATCAACATTCAGGACGCTTCCGATGCCCATGGTGATGTTCGGAAGCTGTTCACGAACTTTGGAAACCAACTTTAATGCACCTGGAGTCGTCAAAGTTGCTTCCACAAAATGGCAGCCACCCGCACCGAGCGCTGTGACCGCTTCAATACAAAAATCATCTGATTTCGAGCGCACAATCGCTATCAGTCCAGCGGAGGAAATGTTATCGGAGACCCATTTTCTGTTCGTCATAGATATATATTCCCCACTCTGGTGCGTCAGCTATGTTGGTTTTTATTCTACCGGACTACACCCGATGTTGAATCAGCAAATAGTAGCTGCATAACATCCGTGTGGGCAAACGTGCAAAAGTCACCACGAATACCGTGCTTCAACGCTAGCGCAGCAGCACCGAATTCGAGACAGTATTGCATTTCCTTCCCTTGCATCCATTGTGAAAAGAATGCACCCGCAAATGCATCTCCACCACCAACCCTCTCAATCATCGGTATCACCCGACGACCGCTTTGAAACGCCTGACCATCTCCGTCACATGCGACGACACTCCATTCATCATGAGTTTCATCAACTGCACGTCTCCTGCTTACGAGGACATTTGAAAGCCCGGGAAATCTCTCGTGTAGTAAGTGCGCCTTGTCAATGTCCCCTTCAGGAGTACAGTCAAACAGCATCCGGGCATGGTTTTCATTGCAAATCAATGTGTCAACATAACAAACAACTGGGCTTATCCCAGTCGCAGCAGCATCCACAGACCAGAGCTTCATTCGGTAGTTAATGTCCAGCGATACGTGGATGCCACGTTCCTTACATTTTTCGAGTACTTGGACAAGGGTTGCCGTAGCCTCACCTCCGATCGCCACCGTGATGCCGGTAAAGTGAAAATGCGTCACGTTTTCCAGCATCGCGTCGATATCACTATCCGAAGGTTTCCATCGCGTTACTGCGGATCCAGCCCGGTCATAAATGACGGATGCCGGTTGTAGTCCAGTTGCAGGTTCTACGAAATAGATTCCAATTCTGCCGGGAATGCACTTTATTTCTTCCGTATCCACTCCAGAGGCTCTCACCTTCATGATGGCGGCATATCCCAGGGCGTTGTCTGGTAGTGCTGTCACATAACGCGCCTTACTCCCCATCATGGATGCGGCGACTGCTACATTGCATTCAGCGCCTCCGAAGGCAAGATCCGCACCGGTCGCGGTGATCAACCTGCCATCACCGGCAGGCGAAATGCGCAACATTAACTCTCCAAATGTCATTAGCATCGGCATGTCTCCACAATAACGCATAACAATCCCCTTCACGGTAAAATTCGTGATTGGAAGACCAAAGGTGACTCATGTTTGACAATCTCGCCGAAAAGCTGCAAACAGCATTTGCCAAGCTTCGCGGCAATCAAAAGTTAACTGAAGCGGACATCGATGAAGCGATGCGTATCGTTCGTACGGCGTTGCTTGAAGCGGATGTCAACTTCCGAGTCGTCAAGAGTTTTGTAAACCGCGTAAAGGAAAAGGCGCTTGGTGCGGATGTCCTTGATGGTTTACAGCCTGGTCAGCAAGTCATCAAGTTTGTCCATGATGAGCTTGTCCGGACATTGTCGGGGATTGGACCCGATGAATCGATTGACGGTGCTGTTGCGGTCCCGCTGAACATCCAGTCGCGTGCGATGACAGTGATGATGCTCTGCGGTCTACAGGGAGCTGGAAAGACGACGCTTGCAGGGAAGCTTGCCAAACGCCTGATTGGTCAGGGTAAGCAGGTGATGCTGGCTGCGTGCGATATCCAACGCCCAGCGGCGATACAGCAGCTTCAGATCCTAGGCGGACAAGTCGGTGCAACGGTCTATACACAGGCTGGAATGGGTCCTGTCGATGTAGCTAAGCATGCGGTTGCCTTTGCGACTGAAAAGCGCCTCGATGTCGTGATTCTCGACACAGCCGGCCGATTGCACGTGGATGGATCCTTAATGGATGAGCTCAAAGCAATCCACGCTGCGACATCCCCGCATGAAACACTTCTGGTTGTCGATGCGATGACAGGTCAGGATGCCGTGAATGTCGCGATGCAGTTCACAGATGCTATTGACATCACTGGTTTTGTCCTTACAAAGGTCGATGGAGATACGCGCGGTGGCGCCGCAATTTCACTACGTGCCGTTGCTGGAAAACCTATCAAGCTTGCCGGAATCGGCGAGAAAATGGATGCCCTAGAGCCATTCCATCCCGATCGAATCGCGCAGCGCATTCTTGGTATGGGTGATGTTCTTTCTCTGATTGAGAAGGCGGAGGCCGCTGTCGATGAAAAACGTGCTGTCGAGATGGAAAAGAAGCTGCGGCAGGGAAAATTCGATTTTGAGGATTTTCTTGAGCAAATGCAGCAGATGAGAAAGTTGGGTCCGCTCGAACAGCTGTTAAAAATGATTCCCGGGGTTGGGTCTCAGCTCAAAGATGTTGACTTTGGTGCTGGTGAAAAGGAGATGGCAAAGTTTGAAGCCATCGTTCGGAGCATGACCCCGAAGGAACGAAAAAATCCGGAAATAATCAACGGAAGTCGTCGTAAACGTATCGCAGGCGGCTCGGGTGTACCTGTTTCTGATGTAAATATGGCATTGAACCGATTTGAACAGATGAGAAACCTGATGAAAGGTCTTTCAAGTGGTAAGATGCCCGGGTTGTCTGGAATGCCTGCTATCCCTGGAATGCCGGGTCAGCGGCGTCCAGCGAAGAAGGGCAAGGGTGGAGGTCCATCTGGACGGATCCGTCCTCCGTTTGTTCGTTAGGCGATGTTTCGGCTACCAATGCCGTAAACTGGGTTTGAGGGAAATTAGGAAAGCATATGGTTAAGATTCGATTGCGCCGTGATGGCGCCAAGAAGCGCCCGTTTTACCACATCGTTGCAGCAGATGTCCGCCGTGCGCGTGATGGCCGCTTCATTGAGCAGCTCGGCTATTACAATCCAATGGTTGCAGCTGATGTTGCTCCGATTGTGGAACTAAAAGAAGATCGTCTGCGCTATTGGCTTGGAGTTGGAGCTCAACCGACAGATAAGGTACACCACATCCTTTTGAAGAGCGGTTTGATTGAAGCAACGACAAAGACTGAAGGCTAAACTTTAGTCAGTCAAAGAAGGTCCACCGTTGAAATCGACTGTTGAATTTCTGGTAAAAGAGCTCGTAGACAATCCGGATGCTGTTGAAGTTTCTGAGATTACGGGTGATGACTCGACGACGTACGAAGTACGCGTTTCACCGGATGACTTGGGAAAGGTTATTGGAAAGCAAGGGCGTATTGCCAATGCCATCCGAACCCTTGTCAAGGCAGTTGCCATGAAAGACAAGCGTAAAGTATACGTTGAAATTCTTGCATAGCAGAAACCACATGGTCTTAATCGTTGGCGTGAAGCGAGTTTCGTCTAGTGGATAGTTCATCCGTCCTTATTGGAACAATCGCTGCGCCTTTTGGTGTACGAGGCGAAGTCAAAGTCATGGCTCACTTCGCCCGGATGCCACTAATTAAGTCGTTTAAGTCTCTCCAGATGGTTTCTCCGGATGGTGCAGAGTCTCCGGCAATCGTGGTATCCGTCCGGCATCATCCGCCTAGTTGGCTGGTCCAGCTGAGTGGTATCGATCGTAATCAGGCTGAGCATCTTCACGGCTACACGCTGCGAGCACGCAAAGAAGAGCTTCCCGAACTTCCGCCGGATGAATTCTATGCGTTCGATATCGAGGGCTGTGCGGTTACTACCGACACTGGTCGTGACTTTGGAATCGTACACACCGTGCACGTAAACGCAAACAACAACGATGTCTACGAGACAGATGTTGCGATGATTCCGGCGGTCGAGCAATTTGTACTTCGTATTGACATCGCAAATAAGGTCATCACCGTACGTGATGTGCCAGGCCTCCGGGTCGATGAGCTCTGAAGAATTACCTCGACATCGTTTCTGTGTAAACGTCATAACCCTATTTCCTGAGTTCATCCTCCAAGCGGTTAGTCACAGTATTCTTGGCCGGGCTATCTCAGCGGGGGTTATTGATATCCGAGTCATCAACCCGCGGGATTACTCTACAAACAAACACAAAACAGTTGATGACTATCCATTTGGCGGTGGCGCAGGAATGGTGATGAAAACCGAGCCTCTGGTTGCTGCGATAGAAGCATCTAAAGAGTCAGCCCCAGTAGAGTCTCCTGTCATATACCTCTCGCCGGCTGGTTCAACACTTACGCAAGCCATTGCCGCTGAGCTATCCAAGCTGAATGGCATCACCTTAGTCTGTGGCCACTATGAAGGCATTGACGAACGAGTTAGGGAGCACTGGATAGACCAGGAACTTTCGGTTGGAGACTACGTTTTGACGGGCGGAGAACCCGCGGCACTGATTGTCATCGATTCCGTTTGTAGATTGATTCCAGGCGTGCTGGGTAATGATGACAGCCCAGCTGATGAGTCCTTTTCTGCCGGAACATTGGAATACCCGCATTTCACACGGCCGTCGGACTTTCGCGGGCACAAAGTTCCTGATATTCTATTGTCGGGTCACCACGCCAAGATTGAAGATTGGCGGCGAACGCAGGCGCTTGTGCGCACGCGTTCCCGTCGTCCAGATCTTTGGGAGAGGTTGTTGCCATTGTCGAAGGAAGACCGTAAGCGGATCGACACCTTTGACAGGCTCAGAGAGTCATAATGACTCTGGTCCCCCGTTCGGTGAACGGACAATTACCGAGGCGGCAAGAGATTGTCGTGGCGACGCTTCCAATGTCCCATCCAGCATGATTGCTGGGGTCGACCTCCTGGGAACGGCCGAAACCGACCAACGGATTTAACCGTCGGTTTACGGAGTTAGTATTATGGCAAACGAAACCATTATTCGTGCGATCGAAAATGCGCAAAAGCGCACCGATGTTCCTCGCTTCCGCGGTGGTGACACTGTCCGTGTCTACGCCAAGGTTATTGAGGGTGGTAAGGAACGTATCCAGATCTTTGAGGGCGTTGCTCTTGCACGTCGAGGCGAAGGCATCCGAGATACCGTTTTGGTACGCAAAATCACGAACGGCGTTGGCGTCGAGCGTACGTTCTTGGTGCATTCACCGAGAATTGACAAGATTGAAGTTATCCGCCGCGGTGCTGTCCGACGCTCAAAACTTTACTTCCTGCGTGATCGCGTTGGTAAGGCTGCTCGAATCAAGGAAGACCGTAACGGTCGCTTCGCAGACAAGTAAGTACGTGGGAGCAACGCAACGTTAAGTGGAGCCCTTAACCGAAAAACTTTCAACATTGCCGTTGCCCGTTGTTATCTCAATACTTGCCCTCCTCACGGCTGTCCGCGTCTCCTGGAAAGGAGACCGGTCAGCTGTTTTTCGTATTCTCACAGAAGTTATCGAAACGATTCAGATTGCAGTGGTACTGGTTTTCCTAGTTATCAGGCCCTTCATCGTACTTACCTTCCACATTCCGACAGGCTCGATGCAGCCAACACTCGATATCAATGACAGGATTGTTGTCAACAGAATCGTCTATCGGATGAATCCCGTTCGATACGGCGATGTTGTCGTATTCCGCGCTCCGGTAGCCGCAGACAAACAGGAAAAAGAGTTCATTAAGCGGGTGATTGGGATTGCAGGTGATCGAATTGCAATCGAACCTGGCAGTATGAATGTGGATGACACAATCCTAAACCATACGGACATCAGGGCTATTCTTCTTTCAAAGAATCTCATCGAATCCTCAAGCGCTCCCATCATGTTCACAAAGGATGGACTTTGGACTGGAAAACGAAAAATTGATATTCAAGAGCTACATGAGGTTGTCCCCGGAAACAAGAAACTGGTGATTACCCCTGGACACGTTCGACGTAACGGTTCCGTCCTTACTGAGCTTTATATTAGAGAAGACCCAGACTATATAGATGTTGAGCATGTGATTCCCCCTGGACATGTCTATGTCCTTGGAGACAACCGGAACGACTCTCACGATAGCCACCGCTGGGGAAGTGTCCCGCTCGAGCGAATTATTGGCCGCGCAGATGCAGTCATCTACCCTTTTTCTCGAGCGAAGTTCATTCAATGACACACGATATGACCGCATATGAAGCGCAATGTCACGCTAATGGATGGATGTCTGTTGCTGGCGTGGATGAGGTCGGTCGAGGCCCACTAGCAGGCCCTGTCGTTACTGCAGCCGTCATTTTTCCGCCTGGTTACGTCAACACCGATATCAAGGACTCCAAAAAGCTTACTGAAAAGAAGCGCTTAATACTGGTAGAAGTCATTCGGGAAAATGCCCTGTGCTGGCACGTTGATATCGGACCAGTGGAGGAAATTGACAGCATCAATATCCTACAGGCGACATGGGCATCTATGCGCCGATCCATAAATGGGCTTTCTATCTACCCCGATGCTGTCCTCGTTGATGGTAGCCCGGTCCCCAGATTACACAACCGCTGTACATCAATCATTAAAGGCGATGATCAGTCAGTTACAATCGCAGCAGCATCCATTTTGGCAAAAGTTGTTCGTGACAACATCATGATAGATGCGCATGGACAGTACCCAGTCTACGGATTTGACGGCCATAAAGGCTACCCAAGTCCCGTGCACCTGAAAGCGCTGCGGGAACACGGACCTTGCCCCATTCATCGAAGAAGCTATGCGCCCGTGGCACAGGCTGCACTAGACTTTGGAATTCCGTAGATGTACTCACAGCCTACGGATATCAACGCATCACACTCTCGTAGGATTAATACCCACGCTTAAAGTCGACGACATTTAGTAGCTGTTCATCACTGACATAGCGCCGAAGATTATCAACGAACAAATCCAGTAACCGTACACGCAGGCCATCTGTCCACGCACTGCTATGGCAGGTGATATGAACATTTGGATGGCTCCAAAGGGCATTGTCCTTTGGAAGAGGTTCAGGAGTGGTCACATCGAGGACAGCTGTACTGACTTTCCCTGAATCCAGAAAGCGGAGAAGCTCAACTTGGTCAATAACTCCCCCGCGGGCAACGTTGATGATCCTCGCACCAGACCGAAGTGCATCCAAGACAGTACTGTTTACGATTCCAGCCGTTTCAGACGTCATCGCACACGCGATGATAAGCCAGTCAACCTTTGGAACCATCTCCATTAGCCCAGACAAACCGGAATAAACGGCATCAACACCCGCAACCGAAATGGGACGCTTTCGATGCAACATTACCGTGCAGCCGACTGCTTTACACGCGTGTGCGATATGCTGTGCGACGGGCCCCGCTCCGATGATTCCTACGGTGCTTCCAGCAACTTCAGTATGCGTGACCCATTCCCAATGCTTTTCTTTCTGCATATCCAAAAACTGAGGAACCTTGTGTGTTACTGCCAGCATCCATGTAATCACAAACTCCGCCATAGATGGACCATATGCGGGACCGCTGTCCGTAAGGATTAGATCCGGATGAGAAAGAACTGCAGGAACCATCACATGATCAACACCAGCCGATGCCGTATGCAGCCACTGCTTTCTGGATGCATCCATGAGCTCATCAAACCTAACACCGGCAATCCACCTGACAATGACATCTGCATGCGCATCATAGAGATTCTCGGAATCATCGGAGAAACCCACAAGATCGACATAGTCAGCACCGCTCGAGCGTAGGCGAAGTGTCAAATCATCAACGATAGATGTTGGCACAAGGACACGTACTGGCATTAGAGTTTTTCGAAGACAACAATGTGTTGCCAAGGCAGTGATGGGATTGTTTCGACCCACTTGACGGGAAACAATGCCAGTTCTTTGCGCAGCTGAGCCTGCGACATTTTGTGCACTTCCTTAATCGGTACACGACGATCTTCTTTACGATATTCAACGAAAACCACGCGTCCGCCCTTTTTGAGGGACTTGACCATCGATGCGGTCATTTCGAATGGCTTGTCAAACTCGTGGTAGACATCAACTAAGAGGATGAGGTCAACCGAATCTGGCTTCAGGCAAGTATCATCTGTTTTGCCTAGAACGGTCTCGACGTTTTTCACTCGATTGATTCTGGAACGTTCGTTGACGATTGCGAGCATTTCCGGCTGAATGTCGACTGCAAGAATCTTCCCTTTGGTACCTACGCGAGGTGCCATACGGAAGGAAAAGTAGCCGCTTCCAGCGCCGATGTCAGCAACAACCATGCCGGGCTTTAGCTTCAGAGCCCGCACTAGAACATCAGGAGCTTCTTCAACTTCTCTCTCTGGACGCTCCAGCCAATCAGCGCCCTCATGCCCCATCACCTGTGCAATCTCACGGTCCATATAGAAAATGCCCGTTCCGTTTGGATCATGCATCGTCCGTCGCTCATACGTAGGTTGTTTTTGATTTTGAAAAGGCCACATCCAACGATTCTACCCGTAGACCAAAGTTGCGGATACCATATTTTTAGTCTTATTCAGTGAGGAATGCACGTGATAAAGGTAGCGGTTGTTGGCTATGGGCCATCGTTCAATATGGGGCGTCAGCATCTAACGCAAATGCGCGATGCAGGCATGACCCCTGTAGCCGTTTGTGACACCGACCCAGCGCGCTTGAAAGCCGCTGAAGAGGACTTCCCTGGTATCGCGACTTACAGCACCGTGGATGCTCTCCTGCAAGATGGCGATTCGGACCTTGTCACAATCATCACACCGCACGACTCCCACACAGCTGTAGCGTTGCAGTGTCTTCGGGCTGGAAAGCATGTTGTTATCGAGAAGCCGATGACGATTACGACGCAGCAATGTGACTCCCTTATTGCAGCCGCGAATGCGCATGGAGTTGTTCTCTCTACGTATCACAACCGTCACTGGGATGGTCACCTCCTCGAGGCTATGCAGCACATCAGTGCCGGCGAAATCGGTGATGTCTTCCGTATTGAATGCCACATGGGTGCGTATGACCAACCATCCACTTGGTGGCGGAGCCAGCGGAGTGTCTCAGGTGGGATTCTTTATGACTGGGGTGTTCATCTACTTGAATACAGCTTACAGATCTTGGCACCTGCATCCATGACAGAAGTTTCCGGATATGCAAAAGCTGGTTTCTGGGCGGATAGCCTTCCATTCCCTGATGATGCCAATGAAGATGAAGGGCATCTGACCGTTCGTTTCGATGATGGTCGTTGGTTATCACTGAACATTTCGAGCATCGATGCTCATAACAAGGGTGACCGCGGCATTTTGGAAATCACAGGTACCAAGGGTACGTACCTGATGTACTTTGACAAATGGGTTATTCGAACCAAAACGGATGGTGTTCTTACCATTCGTGAGGGGAAAAACCAGGCTGGACAGACCGAGAAGTTCTATCAAAATATCGAGGCGGCCATTTCTGGACGCGAGCCTCTTGTCATCACTCCGGAATGGGCTCGCAGACCGGTGCATATTCTAGACCTCGCTGTACAGAGTGCAAAAACAGGAAGGTCGCTTCCTGTCAAGTACGCATAAACACAATCGCTAACGTTTGCATGCCTGTCTGTCAGAGACGTCACACGAATGGTGAATCTGGCAGACAGTAAACTTCACAATCTCTTAATATTTACGAGTGGCCGTCCATCTAAACTAAAAGTTACGATGATTGGAGATTCGACTGTCATGAGTTTTGAGGTTATGCGTTACCATTCGGCACCCCACGGTTATGGCGCTTATGCTCCCGTGCTCGATGTTACGATCAATGGTGCAGGAGCAACATTCCCGGCACCTCTCTATAATGCATGGTCTCAGGAATATGGGCAGCAACGTAAAGTA
>Ga0114971_10001414_pt1 | contig 16342 bp, 5 predicted proteins | sample M_140625_MF_Meta_FD_87320 | JGI IMG/M metagenome (GOLD analysis project Ga0114971, IMG submission 87320) | Freshwater microbial communities from Lake Montjoie, Canada to study carbon cycling - M_140625_MF_MetaG | ecosystem: Environmental > Aquatic > Freshwater > Lake | place: Lake Montjoie...
TGCTGTTGTTGTTGGGGTTGCTGTTGTTGTTGGGGTTGCTGTTGTTGTTGGGGTTGCTGTTGTTGTTGGGGTTGCTGTTGTTGTTGGGGCTGCTGTGGCGGTTGCGGCTTCGGCTTCGGCTTATCATCATAGTATGATGGAAACCACATTGTTGAAAAAGATGCAAGTGGGCGTTGTTGCTGTTGAGCCATTAATAAAAATATCCTGATCCTGGATCCTGAAATAAGTATTCTAAAAAATAATAAATTATAAATTAAAAATTCAATTTGTAATTTACATAATGTAAATAATGCGTTTTCAAAATTCAAACTTTATATTTATGATATTTATTTTTATACGTTTTACTCTTACAACGCCTGCATGTATATTTTTTACCAGTTTTTTTATTAAGTGAATGCAAAAGTTTGCAACGCGACTTTTTACGACGGCTTTGACGTCCTCCTCCTCTATGAAATCTTGGTGCTATTGTGCTAACAAGCATTGTATTGGCTTTTGCCCTCCTTAAATTTATAAAACTATCAAGTGTAATTTCGGATAGGGAGTCATTCAAGTAGGATAAAGTCGAGAATAACAAATTAAACGGACGATTTGATAACATAATTAAGTCGTACATTATAGGTATCTGAAAAGGTTGCGAATAAATCATTGTACTTGGGTTGACAAGTCGATAAATTAATGCAGTTGTTAACGACATATTTCCTGGTGATCCTGTAATTATATTTTGATTTCTCTCCTCGTTCGGCCGAACTGAAACCTGCGGCGGCGATGGTGGTGGTGGTAGCGGCGATGGTGGTGGTGGTAGCGGCGATGGTGGTGGAGATGATGAAACCGTGGTTAAATTAATATTGTTTAAAGCAAGGGGTGTTAAAAGTATTGCATTACCATCACTAAGACATAATAACCTTATAAATAATCGATAACTGTCATGAATAGTAAATTTATTTTTAATACAATATATCATAAAACAATCAAATAATATGGTTTTAATATAACTAATCTTCACATCCGCCTCTTCTATGGATGTTTCCTCATATCTTTTTTTATATGCGGAGTAACTCTCCTTGGGATTTTGGCCTTGTGCAAAAACTAAAAATGTTCTTTCAATGCCGCAAGTAAATATTGCACCCCTCTTATTGTTATAATGTTTCAACGCAGTTCGATATACATCTTTAGTGGTTAAAGAATCTAATACACTTCCAAGTGTGACACTTGAAGCCCCACCTTCTACCAATTCATTTATTTCTTCACCTTTTGTTTTTATTTTACTAACTTGTTCAATTTGTTCTTCAAGAGTTATCAAAGGCAATAATCCAAATTGGTCTGTATATTCTATAGTTAATACATTGTCAAACAATTTTTGATCAAACAAAATAGTCATAAAAATAAAATAATATATATTTAGATTGATATTATTATTTTCTATTGGTTAATTCAATTTCTCTAAATTCCAATACTTATATAAATAAAACCAAACATTCCATGTATCATTTACATGACTGTCTTGGGTTTTTGTTACAAGGTTGAATAATTCTGGACTGCGCATATAACAAGTTGATAAAATTTGCTGATCGCATCCCGCGAATTGTTTTCCCGTAATGTAAATATCAAACGCCTTGTAAAAAAGTTGAAATAACTTGTTAATAGACGCGATGCTGCCACCGAACATTCCACCCAAATGCACCGTATTAAAAAAAATAAGCTGATTCATTTCATGAGGTGAATACGGTTGAATCAACATAATGTCAATTTTATCTTCTGAAACGCGCTCATAAACGGGGAAATATTCCAGAATGGTTGTATCCGCAGTTCTGAAACTCCCAATGTCGATCCATACGTACTTGTCGCTGCCATATACATTTCTCTCCATTGCCTCCTTCATGAAGATTAATTTTGAATTCCATATCAAGTAACATTCTACCGTTCTACCGCACGCTTTTTGAGGATCCATCGAATATTGGTGTGCCCATATTTTCAACGGATACCGTTTTAATAACTTGAAATCTTTCATTGGAATACATATTACCGTGAATAATGCGCCTCTTGTGTTTTGTTTACATATTGCATTCATGTAATCCACTAAATCCGGTGATGTAAATATTACCATTTTACAGAACCGACCCACTCCCAATAATAAATTTCGAATCCATACATCATATTGTTGCGGTTTATGTTTCGATTTTATGCAATAGTATGCAGTAACAATAGTTACCGACTTTTCTAAAGTATTGTCGCTCATTTATATTCTTTTATTTCTTTATTTATATTTTATATTTAACTATCTTATTTTACGATTTCATTCATTCATTCATTTATTCATTCATTTATTCATTCATTCATTCATTCATTCATTCATTTATTCATTCATTCATTCATTCATTCATTCATTTATTCATTCATTCATTCATTTATTCATTCATTCATTTATTACGACGTCTCGTTTTTTTTTTATTATTAATTATTAATAATTTTACATTTTCTTTTTCTAAGTTTTGGTTTTGTTCAATGGGCTCTCCTATAGTGATTCGTTTATTTTGCGAAGGTTCTTCTTGTTTGACTTTATCGCCACGAATAATCTCATCTGTGCCACCCCCACCACCCACTCTTAAAGCAGAAGAAGGTGCATTTTCTAAATTTGCATCAACAATAAACATTTGATTTACGGGGTTTTTATCGTTATCGAAAAGTCCATTTGAATTTGCAGGTCTTGTATATATTTTTATTCCATTTTTTGCAAATTGTGCGCAAATTTCAGCATCGTGTAATAAATTGCAACCAAAATTTCCTCCAAATAGAATTCTCTTTACCGGTCCGCTCATTCCAATATCTACTACAGGTGCGCCTACTTGCAGACCCTTAAAATAATTGATTATTATTTTTAAAAATGAAAATACTTGACCGCTTTCTATATTTACGTTGTCCCCTTCGTATAGTCCAACATTAATACTGACATACACCGTTTCATTCATCATACTTCCAAAATTAGTTCTAAACGGATTTCCATCGTCTTGAAATCGTTGAAACTTATAAAAACTGCAAAATTTAATTTGATCAATGGTATTCACCGTATCGCTTGCTAGTATTGTATTGTAAAATATTTCATTCGAATTAAAAAAATTTCCATCACTTTTATATATATTATGTTGTAACGCACTTTGATGATTTGAAGTCAATGAAACCAAATTTTTATTGAGTGCGTTACCAAGATATGCGATTCCAGTGCGTGTATCCGGATTACTGCAAATTATAATATTTAAATTTAGGTCACTGCTTTCGGCTTTCTCTTGAAGAAAATTTTTAAACTGTTTTACTTCCTCGTATTTATCAAATGTTGTCATAAAACGTTGTTTCCAATTATCTAATGTTAGACCAGTGTGGCGGGGATCGGTGGCATCATCCGGGATTAAAATCAGTTCTACGTAGTTATCGCAAAAAAATTGAGCCAAGTTGATACACCCGGCATAAATAAATAAATATATAAAGTTGTCGTAAAATTGTTTTACAACATGTAAAATTAGATTATTTATATTAGCCCCCGCCATCGTATTTAATTGAATAATGGTGCTTGATACAACTGACCAAAACCATAGAATTCGATTCACTCTATTGAATATTGCATTGCAGTTTGAATCTAGTGAAATAATACGATTTGTTGAAATAAAAACAATGTTTCGATTTGGCATTTTTGAATCCAAGTCATTATACATTTTTTCCAAAAAGCCCTTTGTTATTTTTTCGTTACTGTCTCGGCGGTCAACCTCTTGAAGAAACAACATCATAGATGGATGCATCATAAATATTTTTTTTAACTCTAGTATAGAATTCATAAAACGAATGAACTCATCGCGGGTGTATGGTGTGGGTGCTCCAATTTTTACCATATTCCAATCTCCAACTTGTTGATAATTGGAACGAATTGTTATCGGATATTGAATTTGGCTGACCGCTTCTGCAGTTACAAAAATATTTTCATGAACTATATAAACATTATTTTCAATGCAGCACAGTTCACATATTGAATTATATTGACTTGTTATATTTTCATCATTGCTTTTCGATTCGACAATTTGAATAGTTGATGTTAAACCCGAATCTTCCAACACGCACGTGAATGTAAACCCGTAATGATTGGTAAGATCCAAAGGATCAACTATAGTATAACTCATAACGGCGACATGCTTATTCGAATACTTATCTTGTGCCAGTGTCATGCATTGGTATTTATAATTATTTTTAATAATTTGCGGAGCAACGGCTCGATATAACGTGGGCACTTTAACTACTGCCTGCGTGTTTACATTTGTTTTCAAATCAAAAACGTTGAAACTGGTGGTAACGTGGCTGTTATTCATATTGGCAGGGTTTGTAGTTTTATCGAAGAATGCAGCAAATCCCAATAAATATTTTTTAGAGGCAACCGATAAAAGAGAAAGAGACGCGTTGAATACAACATTATTCGCGTTTGCATTTGTTTCTATTGGTTCAAACGCGCATTCCTGTCGATAATCATTTAAAAGTGTGTTATATTCACTTGATATTGTCAACTTGATAATTGAATTGCATCGCATACTAGCTCTTATAAAGCCATTCTTGTCTGGAATAGCGAGACCCCCTGTCACTGCCGCGTTTGTCGCTTCCTCATATCCTCTGTAATTAAAAAAACTGAAATAATTGAAATATCCTCCAACATAAAATGTGGTTTTATTTTTTTTATTGCTATTTTTACTATCTTTTTTTTCTTCTTCTCCTTCTTTTTTGTCTTCTCCTTCTTTTTTGTCTTCTCCTTCTTTTTTGTCTTCTTCTCCTTCTTCTTCATCACAAATAATTGAATTTACATTCACATATTGACCTGCTGCTGCTGGAACTTCAAAACTAATACCAGATATTACTCCCGCAATTACACCCACTCGACTTCCCAAATTACTATCGATTGGATACATTCTTGCAGACACATTAAAATTGGGATTTGATTCGTCTACGGGTATTTTTATAACTAGACACCCAATGTTGAATATGTCAGCCACGGCACCGACACCAGTAGATTGAATTTGTATGTTACCTCCAAATAACGCTACATATTCTAAATAATTTGCGTCTCCTTCGACTATTATCCTTTTCTTTTTACAAATGCAAATTTTATTAATATTTGTTTGCATAGTACGATTTATAACGACTGGTGGTGGTGGTGGTGATCCAGGTACATCATGATAAACGTTGATTATCTTATATGATTTAAGATCAATCATTATCAAAGGCACTGAAATAGCATCAACTTGACTTATCACCGTCCGCCCATTATCTTTAACTGTTCGAAAACTATAAAAGTATGTCCCTCCAATCAACATATAATTCCCAATAATGTCGATGCACAATATTTCACTATTTTCATGAAATGATATTATAGTTGGTGTTATTTCTTTTGTTTTTAAATTAAACTCATACACCGCAGAAATAATAGTAGTTGCCCCACCATCTACATATTTAAATTTACCTCCCAAATATAAAATGGGATTACTGGCATCTTCGTTATATTTCATACATTTGAATCCATAATACGTGTCATCCCGACGGTAAGCTAATTCTAAATCTTTTATTTTATGAAAATATTCATTATTAAATCGATATTTATCATTTGAAACAAGGTTGTAATATACGCCATTATACGCTAAAGGGTAATAACTAGATAATTTCCAATCGTTTTGCAACGCATACATTAGTTTGCATGTTACAAGTGCGTTTTTCAAACATACTGGGGCTGTAACGCTGTCATCTTTTTCTCCTATTTCGCCATCACCTTCTTCTTCATCGCCTTCGCCTTCTTCTTTGTCGCCTTCGTCCAACCCGATTTCATTTTCAAGTTGATTGGTAAATTTAGTTTGCTCTTGAGATTCAATAAGGTCATTCCAAAAAGTATCCCAAACAGTTGAAAAATTATCGGCAATTAATTTCTTTTTTACAGAACAACCAACGCGAAAAGTATTTAATTTTTGTTTACGATCGTATTCAGATTGTAAAAACAGTTTCAGGCAAGTCAAGTAGCTGTCGTCATCATAGCCCGGCTGTTTTACAATGGTAATTATTTTGGAATTTCGCTGTGCCGAATAAATATAATATTTCACCCGTCCTCGAACAAAATACAAACTATTTTGAGAGAAAAATAGTTGAGTTAAAAAATTAATATTCGATTCAACATTCTCTCTTCGCTTTGTTTCTGAAATGGTTGAGCGTAGATGCTGCGGAGGAGTTTTGCTTACCAAATTTGCGACAATTTCATTGAATTCTTTTGAGGTTGAAGATATAATCCCACCCTGAATTAACGGAACAACTCGAAACACTTCGCCAATAAGTGCAACGTCTCGCGGATTAATTTGAAGTTCGCTTCCATTTCCACTTCCATTTGACAGTCCTTGGTTGCTTTTATTTTTTATATTTATGGTTCCACTGGTTAAATTTAATACCGCTTGCATATTTACATAAATCAATTGAAGGGTTGGTCTTGGCAAATCGGACGACTTTCCGCTGTATATAAAAATCCCAACAGCTTCTTTACTCTCATCTTCATATGCGTATGAAACTTCAAGCGTCCATTTTCTTATAATGTCGATTTTATGAAAAAATTGTCTACACAACTGTTGCAATAATGAACTGGCGCTTACGCGATTTGCACCAACTTGTTGACTCTGAACCGGCAGTGACAAAACCACATTATTTCCGATGAATGTTTTAATCATCAACATTTTATTCTCTCTGGAATCAAATAACCATAAAACAATTTTTTTAAATCGTGTGTCTGTTTGCATGGTTTGTAAATTCACTTTTTTCATGTTTTTTGATTGCACACCACTCGAGTCAAGAACTTTTCTTTTAACTGTAACTACTTCATCGTCGTCATCGTAGTACCCGGATGGACCCCCCGGTCCTAATCCTAATCCCCGACCATATCCATAAGGCCCGTTTAAATTTTGAGAATAAAAGTACGGATCTCTATATCCTACTCCCAATTGTGGCGACATTCCCATTCCCATTCCCATTGGAAAACGGTAACCGGCGGAACTCGGATACGGTCTTACACCACCATATTGATATTGAACAACTTTGGAACTCGTAGTCGCCGCCGCAGCGCTTTCATCAAATAATGAATAAAATCCGGTCCATTTCTTCGGATCAAGTGTATTGAATGAAAAAACAGGATTTGCCAAAAATGCAGTGCTTGGATAATTGGGAACTGTTTTTACAACAGCTTTTTTCTCAGGCGTTGCAGGCGTTACTAACTGTTGACTTTTTGAAATTATCTTTTGATTCAAAGTTAACGCATCAGAATCAGAATAAGCATATGCGCCATAGTCACCAATAAACCCTTTGTCATTCCACTCATTTACAATAATTATATTTTTATCATTTTGAGTTTGGTCCAATATAAAATTGTACAACTCGTCGGATAGGGTTAACATTTTATCAATTCCACCCGCCGACGCTTGATCTATAGCTATCAGTTCTTCAAATCGATTTCGAATTGTTTCATTTTTTGAACAAAGAACAATTCTGTATTCATCTAATATAACAACATTATTATCCGCACCCCTAACTCCGGTTACTTTTTCGTTTTGTTTTTTAATAATTTTAGAAAACTGTTTTAAATACTTGTACATGGAATTTACAAATATAATTCTAACATTTTTTCTGTCAGGTTCTGTAATTGCCCCCAAATATTCGTCACTCATCATTATGTCCGGAATACGAATTTCAATTACTTTTTTAAAAGTTACTTGGTTTTTACTAGTACTTGTTTTCGCTTCATCATCCAATGCATTTTCTGTTGCAAGAAGCATTAACTTTGCATCTTCCTCTTTACCACCCCCAACAAGAAGATTTCTTCCATCGCCTTCTCTTCTAAAAGTAATAGGTGGTTTGCCATCAATCGTTCCATATTCATAAAAAGTCGTTTTTATTTTTTCTTCATAATATGCCTTTGCGCTGCTTAAAATTGTGTCTATAATGTCGTTCATATATTTTTCATATACTTTGATATTGAATCTTAAAATCGTGCTGTTTTTATTCGATTCGTATAATCTTCTATAAAAAAGTGTTTTACTGCTGCTCAAATCAATTCCCCACGTATTCAAAACATGCAAATTTGAAGGTGAACTAGTAATTGGTGTTGATCTTTTTGTATCAATTAGCGCGTATACACCTTTAAATAGTTCGGTAAACGATTTCATACCTCCACCTTGGTCTTTGTTTGTAACACAAAATGCATAAAATGACATGGGGTTAAATACGCCATTTTCTAATTTCATCGCTGGAGCAACGGGTGGGCGAGAGAATTCATTATATACGGTTTTAAAACTGTCAGCACACATATTATAGTCATAACAAACTATACTTGACGGGATTGCCGCATCTTCAAAATTCGATTTTTCTGATACGCTGGTTAGCTTACCATTATGAAATCCGACGATTGAAATAACGCTTATTTCTGTCTTTTTCACCATTAAAATGCCAATATTTTGCTGCATTGCACCCTTGTCGGTTGAAGCGGCTACTAGTCCGTCCACACAAGAATACATCCCTTTAAACTCTGGATCATCATTGATTGTCAACTCTTTAAAATTATCATATCCCAGCGCATACGCCGCTGCAATATTTCCATAGTTTACATCACTTTGCACGTCATTTTGCAAATTTGTATAAATAACCATAACGTTATTAATAGTTTTATCCGGTCTTCTGTCTGGATTGGTTGGATCGCCACCATCAACAATTGTCGCCTTGAATTTTCCAAATACAATCACTACTTCCGGATTGTTTACATCCACTCTTATATTTTCAATTGTATCGGAATCATCAAATGTTACTGGAAGGGGCAAATCGGTTACCACCGGCAGCGCTCCCCTTATATCGATGACTGCGCATGATAATATGTTACGCTGTAAGGTTTTCTCTTTTAATCCCAACCATAATAAATTATTACGTATAGATGTGTTGGTTGCTGTTAAGTTGGCAAGTTCTACCATAGTTTCGTTAAGTTTGCGTGTATAGTAAGCTGTTAACACCGTGTTTGCAGCCGGCGTTTTATTCTGCATAATTCTATAAAAAGCATAATTATCCATTATATTTTTAAAAAGTTTATTCACGCTAATAACACTGCATGATAGTTTATAAATTAAAGGTGCACCTAACCCATTAGTGTCGATAAGTATTGGGTTCTCGATCCAGACCCCACCCCCTCTATTATATGGTAAGAATAAGAAATCACCACCATTCACATCTTTACTATTTGAAACTACAATAAACCGATAATCATTATCATCTGAATATTTTATTTCCAATAGTTTTTTTAATTTACTATTATATCTTACAAAATCGATAGGTTGGATGCATTGGTAAATAAAATCGAAATCAAAATAAGTAGGACCTGGGGGAGCTGGGGGATGGGGGTACTCATGTCGGAACATGAAAATTGCAAAATTTCCAAGTACGGCACGATTTCGAACGGTAATATACTCTACGGGAGGTTGTCGCATCGGCAATGATTCGTTTGAATATTTATAACAAAACATAATTCCTTGAAAATCTCCAAGAATTATAAAATTATTAGAAGTATGATTTAACCATCTATTATCATTTTTAGTAATACAAACCACATCATTGATTGTTGAAGAAATGGCTTGTCCTGCAGCATCATGTGAATATGTTCTTACAATATCATATAATTCAGAAGCATTTAAATTGTGTCCAAGTCCAATTTTTTCACCCGGATCATAGTATTTAATGCACCCGACTGTGTACAAACCATCATCATACTCTCCATAAATTAAATATTTATAATATTCTTTTTCATAATCATAAAAAGGCGTTATTCCTTTTATTTTAAATGGAACTTTACTCGGAGGTATAATAACTGCAACTCCTGTCGGAGTAACACTCGGGCGAGTTGTTTCAAGATCAAATTGTCGGAACATTGTCAACACGTTGATTTCTCGACTGGGGTTTGCATCAACATACACGGGACCACAAATTGAATAATGCAAATCGCAGAGCAATTTGCTTCGTTGATCGTCGCTTGCGTCATACATGAGCGTTGTTTCAAGTACCTTTTTGAAAGTAAAAGATGGCGTTTGCCCTTTTTCACCCTTTCCCATGCACACAATGGCATTGAAGTTGGGAACATTAACGCGTTCTTCAATGAATTCGTCAAAATCTTCAGAACCTTCGACGAATTTACTTTTTTCACTTGGAATGCACGGGTATCTGTATAAAATGCTGTTTAAAACGTCAACAGGAGTTATAACCGGCACTTTTGCCGATTTAACATCTATAAGACGATTATTCACATAAACGCCGGTTTTTGCCAATATTTCATTTTTGAAAACATTTTGATTTGATTCTGTTGCCGGTATTTTTTTGTTTGATTTTTTTTCAATGTCTTTTATATTTACTGCTTTCAAGTCATTCATTCGATTGCTGCTAAAATTTAAAATTCCAAAGTCACTGATATTGGTAATTTGGTTTGGCGGCATGTTTAATTCGAAATGTTCATTCAATATATTGTTTATATAAATGCATGATTGATAATTAGGATTATTTATATCATCACAAATGCGTGTTTCATTCGACGAGTCATAGTTATCTGAAACGTGTAAATTATTTAATGTAATATCTGGAAAAAGAGGAAACGAATCTGGAGTTGTTCCAAAAATATCGGATGCATCATATACTTCTCCGTCAATTTTAGTTCCAGTCACAATTGTAATGCTGTTTGAATGCGGTAAATCTGTCCTACTTGGAGGAAGAGTCAACATTTTTTCTTGATTTGGCACAGCATTTTGTAAATTTGCCGGATCATTCACATTATTGGCTAAATGCACAATAACATCTGCATTGTTTCGACAAAAAAATTGAGATAAATTTGGTTGTAAAATTATGATATCCAACAATTCATCACGGTCGCTTGATGATTTTTTTTTGAATGTAAATTTTATACAGTTTACATTCGTTGCAGGATTCAACTCGAGAGTGATTTCGATTCTTGTTTTCATATCGACTAAACCCGCTCCTCCTGGCATATTCACTGGAGAAATTAAAAAGTTATTAATTACTTTTTTCATAGCATCTAAAACCTGATTTAGGTTTTTATATTCGCCCTGTGGTATTTGCAGTGGTATATCGACGCCTCCTAAATTGCGACTTGTAATTATAAAATTGTAGGCATATAACGATGACATATTTGGAATGATATTGTTTGGGCGATTCAATTTTAAAATATTTGAAAGTGGAAAATATAATCGTAGCTGCATTACATTCTTACCGTCATATTTGCACCTCCATAACATTTCTGCATCATAGTTACTTTTACCCTTCCATTTGCAATTGGTGCACAGTGCATTTTCAACAGTAAAAGCCAGCAATTCCAATGTATAGTTTCCATCCGGAATTGTAATTGTAACCGGACTATTTTGAATAAAATCTGATGATATCAGAAATTTATTATTTTTATGAAAATGGGATATAAATGCAATCTTTCCAGTAAATACATTTTCAACAAATCCAGAATGTGATTTCATTCCAAGCAGTGTATTATAATCATAACTTCGAACCACAACTTGATACTTGTTGATTTCAGGTAATAAATTATTAATAACTCGAATCATTTTGTTATTACCATCTAAAAAATTCGATACAGATACGCTGTGTGGTGCAAGTAATCTATTCACCGAATTAGATATTTTGGTCAAAATAGAAAATAAATATAACACATTTTGAAATAATATATCCACGTTTTCTGCACTTTTAAAAAAATCATCATCTTCTACCACTTGTTGAAATACATTTTTATTAAAGCTTCTTTCAAATTTGTGTAAAGAAAAAAATATAGAAATTTCGCTGTTGAAATTTGCCAGTAAGCTCGATATTGATTCCAATCTCTCTAGATTGATCTTACCATTATTATTATTGATTGCTCCTCTAACAAATTGTGTTTCTTTCAATATTTTTTTAAGCATGATATCAACATTCAACCACGAATATTTTGCAGGATCATTTCTTCGATTCACTTCACTGCTGAAATTAAACAAGTATGTTACATAATCATTATTGGTTATAATACGTGTGTATATTCCCATATTTTCATTCAATGTTTCATAAAAATATGATTCAAATATCGGTTTATATAAATCTCCAATTTGTTTTGCAACTTCTTGAACTGCGCTGACGATTGACCGTTTAACAGATAACAGCTGTTTGGGGATGATCGGTTTAAACATTTGACAAACATCTCTAAAATAATTCGAACCATTTTGCTTATATTTAAGCCAGTCAATCATGGTAGTAGAATGGGAATACGCGTCATTTTTTAAAGCTGGATACGCGGCAACCAATGATGCATTATACTGACTTCTGCTTGTAGAATTCGAGAGAATCACACATGCTGTTTTATAATTTTTACGTTTTGCTTCCATTTGCGCTTTTATATTATTGGCATTGACCAATTCTTTTTGTTTTTCAGATGTGCGCTCTTGGATGTCTCTTACACCCGTTAAACGTTTTAAATCTTCGAGTTCTTTTTGTATTCTAGATATGTCATTTGCATTTTGCCGATATTGTTGATTGTAACTTTGAATAAAATTGTCGCATAAAAACAATATTTTATCTTGAAGTTCAGTTCCGAGAATTTGCAAATATTTGTATGCGTTCATATCTTTTTTCTCATCCATTGGCGTTATTGTTTCAATATCAGAAATTGGTTTAGGAAGACGAAGTAAATAGTTATTAAATTCGGTTCGATCTAAAAAGCATTTTTTCTTGTCATTTTCTAATGATCCGGATACAAACCCAGATTCGCTAAATTCAACATCAGATGTGAAAAGCAAATCTTTTCCAATGCGCATGGGAACCGTCATTGAATAAGGATTGTATAGTTCTTTAAATCCGGGTTCAAAAGATCCCGTTTTACTTTTCAATATTTCGGATTCAATAAATAGTTTAAGAACTCCGACTTCATACAACTCTTGTAATTTCACCTGAATTGCGTCAAACCCGGCTTGACTAAATTGCGATTGTCGCCCTTCATCTTTATCGGTAATAACTATATCATCATCATACCATTTTTTTTGCGAAGATGGTGACTGTTTTAATACAATACTTGATCCATTTCCAACGGAAGACATCTTATTATATTAATAATACACTAACTAGTATCACTATTATATTACTAATATTCTTTTTATTATTATTATTCAAATAATAATAAAATTTATAATTATTTATAATTCATTTTAATATTATTATTTTTTTATTGTTGAAGGAAATTGTAAATTATTTAGTTTTTCTATTTTTTCAATTGTTTTGTCTAAATCACTTCGAGTCACATTGTGCATTAAATAGTCGGTTGCAGGAGCAATTTCATTTTTTTTAATTTGTTTATAAACAGAATTAATCTTTTGAGAGACAACATCAATTATGTCTTTATTTTGGGGTAAAATAATTTCTTTATCCGTCGAATATGATTCGGTAATCAAGGAAATTGCAAAGTACAAAAGGTAACGTCGTTTTTTTTTTGAACCTGGAGTGAATCGCACACAGTATAAATGCAACAAACTATTTATTATTTTGATAACAACCGTTTTTTTAGATAAAGTACATCGTGGACTGCTTATATGTTTTGTAATAATTTCCCAAAGAATCCATACAGGGTCCATTTGGTGTTTATCTTCTACTGGCACGGATGCTCGTCGTGAGCATTTGCAGGGTTCTTTTTTATTTTTACAGACGGTATTAAATTCAAGAATCCATTCCAGCCAATAACATGCCAGTAAATTATTTTTAGAGTCATTGGAAATGTGATATGCAAATTCATTTAAAGAAATAAATAGTTCTTTGGGATCATCTTTTTGAAAAACTTCATTCACATATTCGACATTTGGGGCTTTGAGTTTTGTGGAAAGCGTTGTAATTTCATATTCATCTTTTCGAATATCCACGGTTTGAAAACTGTGTTTTTTATTGGATAGACACAACACGCAAATGATTTCAGCAAATAAATTTCGGATTTTTTGATTGTTTCTTAGAGTGAGCTCAGTTCCAACATATCCGTTTGACATGATTTGTTTAAAAATATCATAGCGCATTTCAATATAAATGGGTAGTTTAGGATTTGCTAAATGAATATGTTTCCCAATCATGGTTAAAATAATATCCCACAATTCTAAAAATTGTCCAGCACAAATAAATTCAGAACTCCAGTTGCATGCTGGTTCAATTTTACCGTCAATAATGCATTTAATTAATTCGCTTCTCACATCCGATTTTTTATATTTTGAAAATGTGGTGCCTTTGAACTCTGTAATTAATCGTACATCGTTTATTTCACCATCAAATTTTGACATTAATTTGTTTTTATTAATTTGTTTTTATTAATTTGTTTTTATTAATTTGTTTTTATTAATTTGTTTTTATTTCTATAAAATAAAAATAATATATAAATATATCATATTTAACATATTATTTTTATTTAAATACTTAATTTTAACCAAACTAATAAAACAACACGTTCATGAATAATAATATTATTTCAGATAATACAAAATTAATTGATGATATTGCAATAAAAATAAACAACATGCCGTGTTGGGCGACACTTGTATTGTTTTTAGCAGTTGTAGTTATTGTAATATGGGTTGTTAAATTTTTTTATAATTTGCATTCGTCTTCAGGCGGCGTAGAAGGATTTGAGCAAGAATCCAGATTTATATTGAACCAAGATGATGATGTATTTGAAGATCCATTTTATGTTGACATTTATGATGAATTATTCTATAAGAAGTTATACAACAGTTATGAAGTCGGAATTATTTTAAATGAAATACATCCCACTTCGAAAGACATTGTTATTGAAATTGGTTCTAAAACGGGAAGTTACACATCGTCGCTCCAGCAAAGCAGCGGATCCACTGTTATTGGAATCGACAAGTCAAAAGCAATGGTTGAGTATGCATCAAAAAAGTATCCGAATTGTAAATTCATGCAGGGTGACCCACTTAATTTTATGAATTTTTCATCAGAATATGCAACTGCAATATTATTGCTCGATTTTGCAATTTATTATATTAAAGATCGACGCACTTTATTTTATAATTGTTACCACTGGTTAAAACCCGGCGGATATCTCGTTATTCATTTAGTAAATCGTCACATGTTTGACCCGATTGTACCAGCTGCAAAACCGTTTACACTCGTTTCTCCGCAATCCGTTGCTCCAAAACGGATTACCACTTCTGATGTTGTATTCAACAAATTTGATTATAAAAGTAAGTTTGAATTTGAGCATGATACTACAAATAATGAAAATAATGAAATAAAAAGTAAAAATAGCGATAATGTTAAAATAATTGAGACAATGAAGGATCGGCGCGGTAAAGTGCGTAAAAATATAAGGTCTTTAAAGATGACGGGACAAAAAATCATTATTAGTGATGCAAAAGATGCCGGATTTTCAATGCTTGGACAGTACGATTTGGTTAAAAGCCAGCGCGAATACCAATATATTTACATCCTTTATAAACCCAGTAACTAGAGTAACATTATATAATATAATATAATTTATTTATTTTTTTATATTATATCTTTATATTTTATTTTTGTTCGATTTCAAAACGAACGTTATCGTCATACCAGTTACCTGACAAGTATGGCGGCACATTATTCTTCAGGGTTGACGAGTTGATACTGGTATTGGGTCCGCTTGAAACAATTGAATTTATTTCCGACGTCCCAATCGATGAATTATAATATTTCAAGTCAGAAATGTATCCATTAAATCCGCCACCTTGACATATATAAACATCATCATAATTTTGATTGGGAACGCCGTCAGTAAATGGTTTTCTCTGAGTCAAGCGCCCATTTATGTAAACATCGAGGTTATTGTTTGTAAGACGAATTACGACGTTGAACCATTTGTTAATTGGCATATTGTCAATCGTAATGGGTGCATTTGAGCCGGTATTGCACGCAGGTGTTGTTGTAGAATCCATTAAAACTTCAAGTGTGTTTGCCCCACTCAAATAAAGACCGGGTGCGTTACTTGAAAATGATTTATTATAACATGCACCTATGGATCCAGAATTATAAACACCTTTACTAAAAATGTGCGACATACTTGTGGAAACAGATGCAACCGGTTTAAGAAATAGCCAAACCGACCATGTAAATTCCATTCCATGGATTTGATTGGCGGATCGAATAACCGGCATCGAAGATTGCGAAGACGGGTCCTGGCTAATAATAATCGACTGTGTGGCATCCGCCATTCCATTCAACAATGTCATATTTTGGCTGGGAGCTAACA
>Ga0114971_10001415_pt1 | contig 16334 bp, 16 predicted proteins | sample M_140625_MF_Meta_FD_87320 | JGI IMG/M metagenome (GOLD analysis project Ga0114971, IMG submission 87320) | Freshwater microbial communities from Lake Montjoie, Canada to study carbon cycling - M_140625_MF_MetaG | ecosystem: Environmental > Aquatic > Freshwater > Lake | place: Lake Montjoie...
AATTCTAATTCAGAAGAAGATTATGAGGTGGTTAAAAAAAATGAAAATTGCAGTGTTTCGAAAAATAAAATAAAATTTTTTGAATGGTTTAGTATACTTTGAGTTGTTTTAATCCAATTATAAGAGGCGCCGCATTATATTGTTGATAAACTACGGGTAATAATGCCTTTTCTAAGAAAGCTAACCAGAATACGTTAATAAAAAAAGGAAAAGAAGATACAATCTTCCATACATTCTCGGCCGCGTAACTTACCTTATGTTTACAAATTTACGGTGTGGCACTCCATCTGAACTCTGACTCGGGCTCGGGTTCGGTTTCGGTTTCGAGCTCGGACTCGGAATCAGAATCGGAAAAATCGGCTGATCCGGACCAATCTGATTCAGAGCCAGAGCCAGAGTCAGAATCGGTCGTCCAGTTGGACGAATAATCCACCTTGAACACGTCCTTCAAATCAGTCATAATGATGGTAGGAGACATTGTTGAATCCTCAAACAATCTCATACACAACTTGGAAATCTTGGGCTCGGGTGCAGGCGCAGGCGACACGCAAAATTGGGGTGTTGAAATAATATGAACGGTTGCATCTCCTTTGACATCACGAATGGGTGAAATAGGAACAGCAATCGTGAAAAGAGCGAGTGGAAACATTGAAAGAACTTCGAATTGGTGTTGAAAACTAATAATATAAATTTAAAATAAAAAAAAATCAATTTAGTTTTTTTTTATTATATTTTTTTCATTTTTTTCCTTTTTTTCGACCTTTTAATTTAATTTTATTTTTATTTTTTCATAATGAAATGACGATAAGAAAAAAAGTATTTTATTTGGTTTTTGTTATTTTTATTTTTATTTGGTTTTTGTTATTTTTATTTTTATTTATTTTTTATTTTTATTTGGTTTAATTGTGTGCGTACAGCGTGCGTACAAAGTCATCACAACTGGGATTGTGCATTCGGATACCTTCGCTTGATTCCGCCGTGCAATATGGATTGTTCAAATGCAGCTGCAGATGCAACGGTAGACGCGGTCGAGGCAACAACAACGGCTTCAATTTTGCGCGAGAATGTAATTACATTCTTTGTGGTGGTGTTTTTCTGATTGGGATGCAGAATGAATTCGCCGCTGGCTGTTTTTTGCATGCGCTCGATGCGAACTGATGTCGCCGTGACATTCACAATTCGACCGTACTCTGGTTTTCCTTTGCATTTGAAGGCGCAGATGGTTCCAACTACGGCGTCTCTAGGAGTGAATATGCGATGACTCACAGTGATAGGGGTGGTGAGAGGGTCTTGAACTTGAACATTGATGGCGGTCATTCGAATAAGATAACGCTTGGTAAGCTAATAAGTAATTGAATACTTAAAAAAAAATCAATTTATATTTTTCATATTATATTTTTTTTTTCGTATTATGAAAATGTTATTTTTTATTTTTTTTTTCATGTCTCTATTTTCTTTTTTAATTTTTCAATTTCATCACGCGATTTTCTAATTTCATCCCATGCTTTCTGCATTTCTTTTTTATGAATCTCCCTCTGTTCCCTGAGCTGATCCTCAAATGTTTCTCTGAGTAGAAACGACTGGCACAAGAATTGTTTCCTGATCTTGTCAAATTCTTTTTCTGTTTCCATCGCCTTTTCTTGAAGTTGAGCAACCTCTAAATCCTTGATTTGTTTCCATATTTCCACACGATATTTTTTTGGCGCCTTTTCAAAACGGGACGCATTTGACATCATGGGAACAGACCTGTAAGTGTGACGGCGACTGGAAGCGGTTTGTCCCATTTTATTTAGTTTATAAGAACGTTTCAAGAGAGACAGAGAGATAATTCAAAACTGTACTATTATTTAATATAAAAATAAAAATCAATTTTGTTTTTTTTCAAGTATTTTTTAATTTTTCTAATTATAAAATTAGAAAATATAAATTGAAATACTTATTTTTATATTTATTATCTTCAGTGATTCATTCCAAGTTGCATCCACGTTTTTAATGGTATACGAGTACAGAAGGAATATTGTGAAGGATGCAATTGCCGCTTCAAGTGAAGAAGTCCGTGATAAGATTGACGCAGCAGAAGTGCTTATGTGGGAAGCGAACAGGATGAGTAAAGAAGCTGATGAAATGCTCAAACGAGCTGAAGAGATGCAAAAAAATGCGAAATCCATGTGGTATCAAGGCCACAATGAAATGATGGAACAAACTGGCTCATTGCCTGGGTGCGAAGATGTTTTGTTCACGTTTGCGAATGACATGAGAAAGGGAGAATGGGGACCATCAAATTACAAAAAGGCGATTGAACTTTACACCCGACTCTATTACGAACACAGCGAAAAATACGCCGACCTTTCACAATACTGGTTGGCGGTAATGTACCTCAAGGGGAAATATGACGACACAAAAAACAAGGACAGAGTGTTTAGAAAAGAGCAGTTGTCCAATGTTGCCGTCGCCGATGCGTACGCGAAAACGTTCGAAACAACAAATCCTATACTGTACAAATCGTACGTTGACAAGAAACAAAAGTATTTGAATGTATATACTGGATGGTGAAACTGTTGAATTGTATATTTGTGAAGGTTTGATTTGTTTAATAAAAAGATAAAAATAAAAAACTTAATGATTTTTTTATTTTTAGTTTGTTTTAATTCAAGACAATTCAAGACAATTCAAGACAATTCAAGGTAATTCAAGACAATTCAAGACAATTCAAGGTAAATCATGACTTTTGGTCACTTCATGGCGGTCTTTCACCATTGCCGTAAACATGGCGAAATCATCCAGTTGTCGTTCAAGATTCTGCTTGGTGGAAATGATGTTTTTGGCAAGACACCTTGTAATCTCGGCTGAATCACGCTTGGCATCGGCAATCGCGCGCATGTTTTTGTCAATCATGTTCTTGATTTCAGAATTATCCTCAAACATGACATCAGTGCGTCCTCTTGCAACCCTTACCAGTTTGTTCCTCCTCAAGTCGTGGTTCTCCCTGCCAAGTCGGTTGATTTGAGCATTTTGAATTTGCTGGGCTCGGACCATTGTCTTGCGGAGATTCTCAAGATCGTTCAACAGCGCATAGATTGTTTTGCGACGCTTGACGCACTTGTCATAAAAGTATCCGCCCATGTTATAAATCATTGCCTTGACATCCGTGCACGCTTGTTCAAATCTTGTAATCATGAGCACAATGTAGTCGTTAAGCAGACCGGCATTCTTTGAAACCGCGAAACTGTTTCCATAGTACTTGAGAAATGGGTTGAAAATCGATTCCAAAGTGATGGGATTGCCGCCGTTAGTAAAGTACTTCATTGAATGCGCGTGGGATGTAAGAAAGCTGATAATAATAGATTTAAAAGAAAAAAAATCAATTTATTTTTTTTTCTTTTATTTTTTCCCATTTTTTCTAATTTCTTTTAGATGTTGTTTATATTCGTATTCATTATATTTTTCATCATGACAAACTTGGGTACAAATTGGGTAAGTTTTTTATTCTTCCTCATCCGTTTCTTCTTCTTTCTTCTGGATTTGGATTTGTTTGATGGTTTCTCTGACAAGAGTTTGCCATGTTTTGAGAACGGCTTCGCTAGTGCTCATTTTTGCGCCGGCAATGAACATTTCAATCAGTGACCCATCAACATTGTCGCGAGGAATGCAAACGTTCTGGCAAATCTGAACAACATTGGGCATCAAGACATTTTGAATGAAACTGTCACCGTCGCGGTAAACCTTGTGCGTTGCCGAAGTTCCGTACTCAATGTCGTGATCATTAATATCGCTAACAAGGTAGCAAAACCACTTGTAATCGAATTGTTGTGGAATCATGAAGAATGACTTGACTCCCTCAGTCCAGTGAGGAATGACATTTTCAACCGTTGTGTCGTCTCTAATCTTGAATGCGGGAACGTAGAGAAGGTAGTTGCGAATGCCGCACTTGTTGAATCCTTGAGAGGGCTTGATGACGACGCGAGCAGAAGACGACATTGAACACGAACACGATGAATGCATTTTTAAAAATAATAAAAAAAGTTTTCAATTTATTTTTTTTCTTTGTTTTTTTTCTTTGTTTTTTTTATTATTTTTGATTTAAATATTTTTTCATTTTTTATAGTTATAATCAATTCGTAATGCATCTTCTAAATAGATTGAGGTATGTTTAAATCACATTCCACAATCTTGCGTTCTTCAGTATCAGGACGGATAATGAGAACAAATCGAATAGTTGTATTGTTTGTAGTGTCGACATAGCATGGATAATATACTCGATATGATCTTACACCATTGTTTGTTCCATAGGCGGTTGGAACTGCCTTGACTGCGTTTGAAAGAGATGCCACGCATTTTTTTTTGTTGAGAGAAGTTTCTTTGAAACCAGCGTCATTGCTTTCGACACTTTTATAGCGATATCCTAGAATCTTGCATGCGTGACGAACTTTCGATTCATTATCATATATTCTGTACAACTTGATATCACCTTCTTTTTCTTCTTCTTCCTCACCGCCATTTGTTGTAACACACTCATCATTGACATTTGGAAAAGATAAGGTACCTCTGTTTTCACCTTTGCCATGTGTTGTATTGCTATTCCACGAGACCCGTTTCAATACATCGGTTGAAAAGTTTGAATCGAAAAGTTCGTCGTACTTTTCAACCGATTTCAGATTAGTGTAGCATATACAGTTGTGCTCTTCGTATCCGCACAGACGACCAAGCAGTCCTTGGATTGTCAATGAATCGTTTTGTTTGTTCTTGTCACCATTTCTTTTACGTTCTACAACAACCCCTATATTATGTTTGACGTTGTGCGTAGTTGTTTTGCCAGTTTTTTCATCTACTTCAATGTACTCAAGCGTCTGTGCACATTTCATCTTTTCTTTGATAAATATGAGGGTATGCTTTTCGGGTGTTTTAAAGAGTAACTTTGAGATATTTACAACATCGCCTCTTTGATCGTATCGACGACGGACCTCATCAAACTGTTCTTGTTCTTCATAGGATAGAGATTCAATTGCTTCAAGAAAGTTCTCGTGATATTTGTCTTCCGAAATACCTCCTCTAATGCGAACAATTAGGTATCGAGGTGTTGAAAATGATAATTGGTCACGAAGAATTTCCTCAATGTTTGCCAAACATTCATCCTTGACAATGGGAGAAATCCATTGACCAACCCTATCACGACCGTAAATTTCTTTAATTTGTTTGAGTTGTCCACGAGATTTCATCTGTTTCGCACCGTAGTATCCATTTCCGGGCGCCATTATGGTAATTCTATAATGTTCTTTAGGCCATTTCGGACCATTCAGTGCAAAAATGAGACCATCGGGGGTTGCTGAAAATTGAACAAGCTTGATGTCGTTTTCCATCATAAAGTCAAGCTTCCAATTAAGTTCTTTGAAAATATGACTCATTGTTTGTTTCATTTTGCTTGCCATGTGAGCTTCGTCCACGATAACAAGAATGTTCTGTTTTCCAGAAACGGCTTCTTTGAATTTTTTTAGATCGCCATTGTGAAATATGTGATCCTTCATGCATGCCGGGATACGATCTTTTGTTTGGTCAATCCATGCACATGATGATAAACCAGTAATTATGAATATGTTTTCGATGCTGATTGGATTGTCTACATTTGACATCATTTGGTCAATGAGTTCCACCATACACCCAGTTTTTCCCGATTGTGTGTAGCCGATGACCATTTGAATTACCACTCGCCAGTCGTTGAATAATTGATTAATGTCAATTGCAACACTGGTTTGATTTATATATTTAATATAGCGCTTGTTGCGCGCCATGATTCGAAGTTGGGTTACGAAAACTCCGCATTCATCTTTCATGTTTGCCAAACATGTTTCGTCGTAGTTGACACGTTTGCGTTCTTTCAGAATTGGGTTTGAATCTTCATCGATGCTCGACGTGGACTCGTTGTCGTTGTTTTCTTCGACTGAATCGTCGCTGAAATATTCTGCGAATGCTCGAACTGGAACAGGGCTGACACTTTTTGGCGATGATGATGATGATGGTGATGATGATGATGACATTGATGACATTGCCGCTGCTCCTCCAACAACATACCCCATGTTCATAATATCTTGGGGAATTGATGGAGAACACGCAATCGTTGTAAGTGCGGTCATTGTAAGTGCGGGGACAAATCCCATTGTGCTTTTAAAACTGTGAAACATTTTTGCGGCAAGCCCTGTGAGTTTGTTACCTTTTTGTTTTGAAGGGCTGGGGGTAGAGTTAGACGATAAATGATCCATAATATCAATCGTCTAACTGTTATAGTTATTATGGTTGCGGACGGACTCTTGAATACTTTGCGAATTGCTTTTCGAATTGAAACACTACATTTTAATAAATATAAAAAAAAGTTTTCAATTTGTTTTTTTGTCTTTGATTTTGTTTTATTATTTTTTATATTTTATTTGGTTTTTTTGAAAATGCATCAACGCAACTCGTTCAATCGTCAAGCGTATTCAATCATCAAGCATACCAAATATGTCGTCGAGCATTTCATCGATTTCTTCTTTTAGATACGGAGTTCTGTGCTCGCAAGCAAGCGCAACTGGAACGGGGAGGTTTCGGTAAACGAATGGTTCAAGTGGCACGCTGAATTTTTGCGCAATTTCAAGTGTTGCGGGATGGTCAACGTATGCTGGCGCATTGAAATTTGCCCATCGTTTGAGTTGTTTATCGAAACGTTCTTTTTCATTTTTTTTATTTTCAATTTTTTGTTGGCTTTTTTTGGCTTTGATTTTTTTCAATTTTTCTTGTTTTTCGTTATGTTTGCGCAATTCTTCTTGGTATTTCTTGGTTTTCAATTCATCTAGACGTTTGGCTTCAAGATAAAGTCGCCTCTTTTCATCTTGAAATGATTCTTCAAACAAGAAGAGGTCTTCGTTACTTTCATTTTCAATGAATCGCATATGCCTTCCTTCACCCGAGGTGTCGATTGAAATATCAAACGGTGTTCCATCTGAAAGGCGAAATTGTATGGGTACCACCCGGGATTCATCGTCGCCGTCGCCATAACCGCCATAACCGCCGACACGACCACGATATTCGAGCTCAGCAATGCGACTGTACATGTTGTATGGTTGTAGCGCATTGGGACCCCAGATTCCCACTCGGCGATCCCATGGTATTTCCTGACCAGCAACGTTTCTGAAATACCCGGACCCCACGTAATGTTCGGTATATTCGCCATTTTCAGAGTAATCAATCGCGTATGCAGAGTAGTGCGGTTTTTCAAGCGTTCTTGGGGTCACGTTGAGTCGATCGTGGTAAGTGTAACCGTCGCGTGTTTCGCTTTCATAATACTCTGCTGGATCGGGATTCAATGCAATAAAGTCGATGAAATGTTGTAGGCACTCGTTCTGTGTGTACTCGAACCAGTCGGGGTGGTTGAGTTTGAACATTTTGACAAATGTGATGAATGTTGTATCGTAGATGGCGTTCAATGTCATGTCGCTTACCCGACTTGAAATGTAAAATGGGTACACTCTTTTAAAATATTCCTCTGTAAAAGGGAACGCCCCGATGTAACCGTGCACATTTGTAAAAACCCGACAATCGGGATCGATTTCTTCCAAATGCTCACTCAATGAATAGAGACCACCAATGTAAAGTCCCCAAAACAGGTTTTCATCTTCTTCTTCTCTTCTATGCTGCCACATTTGCTCTCTTTGTTGCTGCTCTCTTTGTTGCTGCTCTCTTTGTTGCTGCTCTCTTTGTTGTAGTTGTAGTTGATGTACTTGCTGCCCTTCTTGCATTTTCTTGACGTTGTGAAAGCTAACGAATAATAATTAAATAAAAAAAAATCAATTTGTTTTTTTTATTGTTTTTTATTTCATTTTTTATTTTTTATTTTTATTTACTATTTTTTTTTCATTTTTTTTATTGTATCAGATTTGGTTCATGGTTAACTTAAATGAGTTTGGGAGGAAAAGGAGGAAGGTTAAGAGATTGGATTGGCGGTTGAGGTTGAGGAACACCAAACACCATTCTTCGCATAGGCGATTGCATTGCCCGTTGGCGTGGCATTTGACGCGGCATTTGAGGGGGACGCGGTGTGAATTGAAGTTTGAAAACGGCTTGTGAGTATGCTTCAGCGGCCGCCGGGTCGGATTCGTAGACGCTTCTTGCAACGAACTTTCCCTTGTATTTTTCAATCCAATCGACTTGATCGTACAATGTACTGTCTTCATCTGATTTGATTTTGATGACGGGCTCTGAAGAGATTCTTCCGAAAAATCTGGTGATTTTACCGGCAGGAACAAGAACGCCGCTCGCAATTTTTGACCCGTCGCCATTGATGAGGGTGATTTTTCCAAATTTTTTTTCGGCAGGAATCGGAGCGGGAGCAGGAGGATCGGGCGAGTGTCTTGACACTATCATTGGAGAAACGGACGCAGAGCAACCCATTTTAGAAGGTGATGATGACGACATAAACGATAATGTAAACTGAATGGAGCTGTAATATAGATATAATAAAAGAAAAAAATCAATTTATAAAAAAGGTATACTAAAAGTGTAAAAAATTATGGAGAAAGTAAAAATAATAAGGAATTAAATGAACAATGTTATCAGTATGCCGCAGAATTGTCTCTGTCATTTATTTATATTTTTACGCTTGGAATTCATTGGCAGAAACTGAATGGTAACTCTATTGAATTTTGAACGTTGAGTTAAAAATGATATAAACATATTTATTCACCTGATAATAAAAAAGATAATAAAAATAAATATTAAATTAAGTTTAATGATTGAATTCATCATTCTCTCGTTATTAACATCGTTACAATTTTTTTTTGTAGTTCCATTGCTTATAGGACATATGTTTTGCATCCAAGGATATAAAGTTACAGATCAAACTGAATGCAATACACTAATTAGAAAACTTAAAATTAAACATTCGTCGCTTGTCCAAAATGAAAAACCGTTTGGATTCTTTTATGGAAAGTGGTTTTTGGGATACATGTTTTCAAATGAAACACAAAACAATCATAGTCAAGTAATGTATTTGATTATTCGTCGTTCGTGTTTTGAATATGTAAAAAAATGCGACGAAAATGAAATCAATGATAAAGGAGAACGAATAGATCAAAAAATTATAAACATTCGCGAACGTCGCGGAAACCCGTGGTGGTGGGAATACACTGAAAGACAGTATAATGCAACTAAATTCTTACATAAAGAAGCTCGAAATTACCAAACGGATGTTATTAATGACATTTTAAGCATCATCGGCGGTAAATCATCAAAAAGTGGAACATTTTTTATATATGGGGAACCGGGAACCGGTAAATCCCTTTTAACGCTCCTTCTAGCAAAACAAATCGGGGCATACTATTGCGACACTTGGAAACCAACTGATCCAGGTGATACATTGTCTCAAGTGTACAGCACAATCGCCCCGGATGAAGAAAAACCACTGGTTTTAGTTCTCGAAGAATGCGATAAGATAATTTTTGACATTTTGGATGGAAAAATTGTGCAACATAAAAATGTTCTCATTCAGATACGTGAAAAAAGCGACTGGAATGGAATGCTCGATAAAGTCACAGATTTAGGATTTTATCCCCATTTAATTCTTATTTTAACTTCAAATATTCTTCTTGAAAAAATTAATGAAAGAGATAAATCTCTGTTAAGAACCGGTAGAATAGATAAAGCTTATCATATATCGGCGTGATTAATTTTATATTAATTGTAGTTGTAGTTGTTGTTTGTATGCCCTACACCGAAAATCAAGACGAATAACGAAGAAACCGTATGAATATAGGTGAAGTGAGAAGTGAGTAAAAAGAATATGAAGTAAAGAAGATGTGTATGAAGTATGAAGATGAAGATGAATGAAGATGAGAATTGTTTAAAGAGTAACTTAATGTTTTTCCGTGATATGTGAAATGGTGAATATGGGCCAGGCAGGGGGTGAGAGGGGACAGCATGTCCCCTGAAGGGTGTCACATATCAAACGGTGAGATGACATATTAAAAGAAGGAAGGGAGGGGTTAAAGGGGAACCGCTGGTTCCCCTGATATGTCCCCTGAATCTCTCTATCTCTCTAAAAAGAGAAAGATAGAAAGTAAAATAAATAACGAATTATATCCCGATGATATCCCGATGATATCCCGATGATATCCCGATTATATCCCGATGATATCGAATACTTAATCATAATATAAAGAGGAGGGATTAAAGGGGAACCTATGGTTCCCTTTCTAAAAAGAGAAAGATGAAGAGTAAAAAAAATGGGAACCAAGTTTTCCCTCTGACCCCTGTAAAACCCAATAACTCGTTATATGGGTCACATGTCAATTTAGCACTCATTTCTGAATTTAGGATAAGGGGTGTGATGATGTAATGTTAGGGTTTAACCCCTTTATAAATACTATATAAAAATGATATAAATAGATGATGTAATAATATACTAATACGTCATCATGGATATAGTAAAAGCATTTAATACAAATGATTTACACACGGAAATTGCGATAAAAGGAACGATAGATGATCCGTTGTTCCGTGCGAGTGATGTGGGAGTAGTTCTTGATATGGTTAATATACGAGCAACAATTGTTGATTTTGATGATTCAGAAAAGCGTGCTGTCAAAGTTGTTGACAGCACCGGAAGAATGCAAGATGTGACATTTTTAACAGAGAAAGGATTATATAAAGTGCTGTTTAGATCACGAAAACCAATAGCCCAAAAGTTTCAAAATTGGGTATGTGAAGTGATAAAGGAAATTAGATTGAAGGGTATATACAAGATGCAAACTGAAATAAACAAGGCGATAGAAGAGAAGAATGAAGCGATAGAAGAGAAGAATGAAGCGATAGAAGAGAAGAATGAGGCGATAGAAGAGAAGAATGAGGCGATAGAAGAGAAGAATGAGGCGATAGAAGAGAAGAATAAAATAAGAGAGAAGACGCTAATAGATAATTTTCCATCAAATGTGCAATGCGTGTATTATGGAACGATAGAGAACAAGAGTGAAAAGGGTGAACGATTAATTAAATTTGGGAATTCGAATTGTTTAAAGAATAGGATATATAAACACAAGAAAACGTATCAGAATTTTCGTTTAATAAATGCTTTCAAGGTGGAAAATAAATTGCAGATAGAGAATGCAATAAAAGAACATCCACTATTTATAGAGAGACAGAGGACAATAATGATAAAAAAACATAATTTCACGGAATTAATAAATATGGAAGGTATATCTGATTCTGTATTGGATGACACGATAAGAGAGATCATAAAGACGATAGAATATAGTCCAGAAAAGTATTTGATACTATTGGAAGAGAATAAAGAATTAAAGAGAAAGATAGGAGACAACACTCCAGATTACATCATATCATTAAAGAGAGAATTAAAAGGATTAAAAGAAGATAACATGAAATTAATAAAGAAATTAAATACAAGGGTGGCTGCTCTCCCTTTAACCCCCTATATAACCAGCAAGGGGTCAGAGGGGACAGCATGTCCCCTGAATGTGTCAGAGGGGACAATATCCCCTGAAGAAGTAGAGAATTATAACACGGTATCAGCCGCAATAAAGAGCAAAAATATAACGAGAGATAAGACGGACGGTAAATATCACATAGAAGGGAAGAAATACGAAAAGATAAGAGGCACAAGAGAGGAAGTATGGTGCGGAACAGCATATCAAACAACAGGAGAATTAAAAAAGAGAGATTTAGAAATGAACAAATATGGAAGGGTAGTATCAAAAGTAAAAATGATAACAGCAACAATAGATAATAATTTTGTAAAATATAGGGGAACCAAGTTTCCCCTGTGACCCCTCCTATCCGGGCAAGGGGTCAGAGGGGACAGCATGTCCCCTGTTAAAACCATCACAATTGAAATCAAATATCAGTAAAGAATAATAAAAAAATGGGAATATTTTTTCATTTTTTTATTTTTATTTTAGTTAATCTCTCTAGAGGGGGACCCCCCTTTAACCCCTTATATAACCAGCAAGGGGTCAGAGGGGGCAGCATGTCCATTGATAAACCCCATAAATCATTTTAGGGGTCACATGTCAATTTATCACTCATTTCTGAATTTTTTATAAATCAGGGTTTTCATAAATAAGGATAGAATCGGGTTTAATCAGGGGTAATTTAGGGGTAATTTAGGGGTAATTTAGGGGTAATTTGTGTATATAATGTTAGGGGAATCGGGTTTAATCCCAACACCATTTTATCACTCATTTCTCAATTTAGGACTCATTTCTGAACTTTTGATAAATGAGGGGTTTCCATAATATAATCAGGGTTTTCATAAATGAGGGTTTAGGCGACCTGCAAAGTTTAGGGTTAGGGTTTAGGGTTGGCTGCCGGGTGATGGCAGCGCGCGCCACCCTAAACCACCTCTTTGTCTACGACTGCTGCGATTGCGACTGCGACCACCAACGAGAGCAGCGCCATCAAGGGGTATAAACCACCTCTTTGCCTACGAGTGCTGCGACTGCGACTACGACTACGACCGCGTCCGCGACGTAATGTTTTACTGTGCTTAGCCATATTTATATATTATATATTACATAAAAATATAAAAATATGAAAATATGAATAAATGATTTCCAATTCACCAATTTTTCAATTATGAATATGAATTAATCTCTCTATCTCTCTAAAAAGAGAAAGATGAAAGAAAGTAAATAGAATGTAGAATCTATTTATAAATCGGCATCATTTTTCTTGTAATATCTTTATACAAAAAAAATAAGAGAGAACAAATAAAAATAATAAATAATAAATATTATAAATATTATAAATACGTATTAATAAGGTAGGAATGTAAACAAGAGATTCCTATAATGTTTATACATAATCGTAATTTTTAACCAGATTTCATAGCTGATAAATAAACGAAGCTCACACATTGGGATAGTTCTTCAAACCTCGTTTTCAATTCTTTTCCACCATCCTCTTCCTTTGATATTGGAATACCATTACTCTTATATATTGCTGGGCCACTCTCATACCAACTACGTTCTAGGTTTTCTATTTCTTCTGTGTTTTCTATTTCTTCTATACTACTTTGTTGTTTTAATTCTCTTATTCCTGGTATAGTATCATCATGCTTTATAGAAACACGTAATGTAAATATATTAGAATTTAGTGGATTCCCTTTATCACTATATGTTTTTGATACATACGATTGAATTGTTTTGGTAGTCGAGCTTGAACGTGAAGCAATACCATATCCAGCCACAATCATGCGAGTGAGTTTTTTTGGATATTTATTTTTTAAAGCTTTTTTATTTATTGTATCTCCTCCATATAAAAATTTTACACTCTCCATAACTTCTGGACGAGAATTATGATTATAAATTCCAATTGCGTCATGAACAGTTAAACCGCTATCATAATAAAATTGACCGTCGGATTTTAAAATAACAACTCTTTCTGATGTAATTTTTCTAATAATATTATGAACTTCAGTGTATATACGAGTATACTCCTTTGAAGCTCTTCCTCTTTCTGTAATAATAAACTGTTGTATTTTTTTAACTGTATTTGGATCACTTAAAATTTTATCAATTATAAATTTTGCTAACACAAATCTATTATTTTTTTGATTGATAGTTTTTGGCATTTATATAATATAAATAAAAAAAAATATGAAAAATTTTATTTTCAATTCATCCGTTTTTAATTATGAATATTAATTAATCTCTCTATCTCTCTAAAAAATTGAAACGTAAAGGTAAAATAAATGTTCTAATCGTATATCTTAAACTATCCTTTTTATGAAAGATATATATGTAATATAGTAAATCTAAAAAATAATATATCATTAATATAACATAAATTTATATAAAAATGAGTGCAAAAAAAATAAGGTGGCATGAAGAAATGGATATAGAAGAAAAAGAAGATGAAGAGTGGGAAAGTTGTCGTAAAATTAACGATTTAATTGCAGCACTCGGAAAAGAAATAAAAACGAAAACTGATGAAATGGCTCTAAAAGGGCTAAAAGAAAATGTAGAACGTGCAAAACGCGATGGTGTTTCTCTAGACAAAATAGATGAATGTGTAGAACACGCGAGCACGCTAATTCAACTTAATGTTGCTCCTTCCACCATTATTCAAACGTTAAATGATTCTATAAATAAAATGCCAATGAAATTAAGTAAATTAAGTTCATTACCTAGAGAAAAACGATTATCTGAATTAAAAACCGAATTGGAAAACCAATACGAAGATGAAGATCAGCTCGGTGGATATAAAAAAAATAATAAACGATTAAAAAAGACAACAATAAAAAGAAAGACACCGATAAAAAGAAAGACAACAATAAAAAGAAAGACAAAAAAGACACCAATAAAAATAAGACAAAAATAAAAAGAAGAAGTCGCAACAAGGACAAGGAACGCAATAAGGAACGCAACAAGGAACGCAATAAGGAACGCAATAAGGAACGCAATAAGGAACGCAATAAGGAACGCAATAAGGAACGCAATAAGGAACGCAACAATAATAAAAACGTATAGAATCGATCAAAATAAAATAAATTATGAAATCTTATACTTTATTTTATTTTATTCTTGAGTTATATATATACATTAATGGAAAAATATACAGTTAAAATAGATGGGGTTGACCATCCTGTTGTAAATCCTCCATGGACAACCGAAGGAAAGTATTCCGATAAAATGAAATTACAAACATGGGCCAATCAGGTGGTCCAATATCCTGATAATTATTTTGCAAAAAGAAACTACGATGGCCTTTTAAATAAAAAACAAAATTCATTAAGTGAAATTGCAGAAATAAAATATCGAATTGAACAAGAGAGAGCTCAAAAAGAAAGCCAACAACTTGCATTAAATCGTAAAACATTTCCCCCTGAATTAAAAGAAAAACAACTGGCCGATTTAAAAAAAGAAAAAGACGATGAATTTAATTTTCAGAATGTTGGAGGAAAAAAATATAAAAATAAAAAATATAATAAAAAAACAAATAAAAAACGTCGTCGTCATAGCCGCCGTCGTCGCACACACAGTCAAAAGAAGCGCAGTAAATATTAATTTTTGAATTTATGTTTTATATCAACATGTCAGCCAGCATGCTACTTTTTTGAGCATAACCACAATGATTCATCACATGTGAGTTCAAAATTGGGCATGGGATATATGAAACCGCGATATTGGTCTGTTTTGATAATTTGTTGCGCAACGTAGAGACCGTTGCTGTCTATATTGGTTGATACGACCGGAGAAACGAATTGGGTATAAGATTCGTTAACCAAACATTTTGAACTGTAATAGCAATGATTTGGATCGACAAATATAGTTTTATTATTTATACTCAATGGTGTTGGTTTGGTATCGCCAACGTATCCACCAATGTCATAGTTTCCACCCGTAAAACCCGTTGTGTTCATTTCGTATACCAGGACTGAATTGGCGCATTTTCCGGAGCTGACTTGCGGGTGATCCAGGTCAAGTTGATTATAATTTCCTATATACATTTCGCCCTTTCCGTCTGCGATTGCTTTCTCGTAGTACGGCTGCGTGTGAGTATTAAGTGGTGGTATTTTATTCGTAAGCACTTTTCCTTTTGTTATGGAAAGCAAATCATGATAACTTTTACTTGCGACCAGGGTGGAAACACCATTTTTATGAACAACCTCGTATGGCCCGGTGTATGTTTTATATAGAGTATTTTTTTTAGTAGAAATAGTTTTTGCTAAATTGACGGTTCCTGCATAAACTGTTTTTGAGCGAAGCTGTTGTGTTCTGTCGCCCGAACTAATATTAGGACCCGGTCTTTGAAAAAGAGTTTTGAAATCATCTCGTGTCATTTATATTTTTTATAGTATAATTTAATTTAAATACTATAATACTATAAAATAATTAAATAATAAAATGTTATTTATAAATTATATATAAATTTATAAATAAGTAATAAAAATATAAAATTTAAATAAATATTTTTTTTTTAATTTTATATATATATATATTATTAATGTATTAAATACACCATGACATTAAATTCTTGTTCAAAGGAATGTTCATCTTTTAAACAAAATACAGATCCGCGTTATAATAAAATTATCAACCATGTGAGAAATATGAATTCAATTGTTATTCATGATATTTCTATTTCAGGAGAGGGTATTTCTGGAATGTATTCTGTTTTTACCGAGTTAACATTCTTACGTTTGTGTATTGAAAATGATTTATATCATCCACATTTATATCGTTGGAGCGTCGGAGTTTCAGTTGGGACTGTTATCATCACATTTATATTAAACACGCGATATTTATACGAATGTCATTCTAAACAGATTGCTCTTGAATATTTAGAAGCTGTAG
>Ga0114971_10001417_pt1 | contig 16328 bp, 15 predicted proteins | sample M_140625_MF_Meta_FD_87320 | JGI IMG/M metagenome (GOLD analysis project Ga0114971, IMG submission 87320) | Freshwater microbial communities from Lake Montjoie, Canada to study carbon cycling - M_140625_MF_MetaG | ecosystem: Environmental > Aquatic > Freshwater > Lake | place: Lake Montjoie...
AATGTCCGATTTCCTTGACCATGAGGCCATCCTCCAAACGAAACTGAAACGGTGGCGCAACCTAGAAGCCCCCCGCCACCCCGGCAAGGGTCAGCCCCGCCAGCCCGTTAAGGCCAGGCCTCCCGCGCCCGCGCAGAGCCATGCAGGAGCAGCATGAATCAATTATTAGAGTCCATCGCACTGCAACACATTCTTAACTTCGTCTGTAGAAATTAAGGTCGGCAGGAACGACCGCCGATGCAACGCCACCTGCAGAAGTACCGCATCCGCGGGCTCTGGCGGCTCGAGACCGAGGCCTTCCGCCGTCACTTGCTGCGGCTCGATTCCGAGACCCGCCGACGGCCTTGTCCATCCTTGACGAAGCCATGCACGGCACCAGCGATTTCGTGACGGCGGTGTTCGACTGGTCGCCTATCGGGCAATCGCCACGGCCGGAACCCAGGCGTATCCGTCATCATCGAGGATGACGCATTCGCGAAGCCCGTGTGGCTTGTCGATGCTGCCTGCCAGAACCGTGAATCCCAGTTCGCGCGCCTTCGCCTCGGCCACGTCCGGGTCACAGCCATAGAGCCGGAGCTCGACACCAGCACCCCGCGCCTCCAGCCCCGCCACGATGCCGGAAAGCGCATTGTCGCGATAGGCATGGTCGGCATGGAACATGAAGTCCTGCCCGTTCCAGCGCAGGGCGGCAAAATCCGCATCGTCATAGAAGCTGGTAGCGCCCAGAACCTCGGTTGCGAAGGTCACGGCGCGCGGCACGTCGGTCACCAGCAGGTTAAAGCCGAGGCCCCTGAGGGCGCGGCCATAATCTTCGGCGGAAACAGGTGGCGTCTTGTCGGGTTCTCGCTTCTTCATGAAGCGATGTGAACATGTGCACGCTCGGCGTGCAAGTTCCACATTACGGCACAGGCAGGAATCCGCTTTGGGTCGGCAATGCCATGGCGCTTCATGGCGATCAGGAACACCACCGCCGCATCGGCGACCGCTTCAGACAGGTCCGCCGCGGGCAGACCCTCTTCCAGCAGTTCCATCAGGTGCAACGCCGCGGCGTCGCTGAGTTCGGCCGCCTCACTGGCCGTGAGCTCCGTTGCCGCCTGCCAGCTCTGGGCCAGGTCGGCATCGTCCATTTCGGCGACGAGCTGCGGGCCGATGGTGAAGGCCAAGCGCCCGGCCGCCGAACGATAGCCGGGGGAGACGAGAGTGAACGAGACATCGGAAGCCATGCAACACCTCACACAACAGACTTGTGGACCAGCATGCGCCCAAGCCTTTGCGGGATGGTTAACGCCCCTTGAGCGAGGCTTGCTGCATTTTAGGGAAGTGCGCGACTTGCGGGGCGGGCGTCGCGTCGTCTCCCGCATCCATCATGCCCGGGCCAAACACTTCGTCCCGGCCATCCTCTTTGGTGGCCACGCAAAGGATGCCCGGGTCAAGCCCGGCGATTATGAGCTTGGGCTTTGCGTTCAACGCGTTTCATAGGCCATCGTCCTCCACGCCGCCTGATACTCAGCGAGCCCGGCAATCTCCGCAGCCTTCACCTCCGCCATCCTGATGGCGATGCTCGGCAGCCTGCCATCCTCGATCATGGCCAGTGCTGCCGCACCCGCCGTCGTGCCGTCACGCAATGCCGAGGCCTTCACCTTCTGTGCGGGCCTCAGCGCGGCCAGCACGGCGAGCAGCACCGGGTTCTGCGAGAACGGTCCGTCGACGATGATGTCGTCCTTAGAGGTGATCGCGTCCAGCTGCTCCGATACCATCTGCGCACAGTAAAGTGCGGCGAGCGAGGCACGCTCCTCTGCGCTCTCGGCCGCAGGCCCCTTCACGTAACCCTTGCCGAGTGACGCTGGCACCGGTCCGCTGGTCATGGTGAAGGACGGCACCGCGAAGGTCCGGCGCTGCACCAGGTCCTGCACACAGGCCAGGCTCGCTGCCTCGGCAGGTGCGCCATTGGCCACCGCCGCAAACTCCATGCCGCCGAAAAAGCGGCTGCAGCACACGTTGCGGCCCAGAACGTCGGTGTTGGTGTTGGTGTCGCGCGCCGGGTCCAGCACGTCCACGCTGGTCGATGGGTCGAAGCTGATGCTCCACGTGCCGGTCGAGACCAGTGTGAAGCGGTCGAGCCCGGCGCAGACATAGCGCATGAAATTGGCCGTCGAGTCATGGACGCCACCCAGCACGCGGGCCTCGCCGCGGAAGCCTGAGCCCCGGAACTCGTCCTTCAGCGTGCCGATCGTCTCCCATGCCTTGGCCATGGGCGGGAACAGCGCATCCCAGCCAAGCATCCGCGCCGTGCTCGAAGGTGCCTGCGCGCGAATGTCGAGCAGGTGCGTCTGGCAGGCCATGGAGGAAATCTCGGTGACCGGCACACCGCTCAGGCGGAAGCCCACATACTGGATCCACGGCAGCAATGTGCGCACCTTCGCGAAGGCATCGGGCCACATGCGCTGCTGCCAGTAAAGCTGCAGGCCATGGGTGATGGTCATCGGCAGCAGCGGGCACAGCGCCTCTTCGAAGGAGGGCATGATCTTCTCGTAGTCCGCCACGATGTCACGCGGCGGCTCGCTGGTATAGTCCATCACCGGAAGCGCGAGGTTGCCCTCGGCATCGAGGCAGGCCATGGCCGCGCCATGGGCAGTGGGCACGATGGCGTCGATGGGCAGCATGGCATCGAGTTCTGGCAGGGCCGCGCGGCACAGCGCCACCATGGGTTCCGGGTCGATGTGCTTGTAGGGCGGTGCGGCCAGGTGAAGGCTCGGCGCCTTCTTCTCCGCCAAGAGCTCGCCCTGCGGTGAAAACAGCGCGATCTTGGTGTTGGTATAGCCGACATCCACCACCGCGATGCCGCGCAAATTTCTCTCCCGCATGCCGTTCTTTCCAATTCTTTGCGGGCACTCTCTCGCATTCGCTGCATGGGCGTCAATCACCCTCGACACTTGAAGCGGGCGGCCCCAGCGGTCTATAGCCATTCACCTGACAATCATTCCGGGAAGCGCTTACATGGCCAAGCTCAAGTATCTCGACCTCCGCCAGGCAGTGATCGACACCTGCCTCAGAATGAATGAGGAAGGGATCAACCAGGGCACGTCGGGCAATGTGAGCGTCCGCACGCCCGAGGGCTTCCTCATCACGGCCTCGGGGATTCCCTATGGCCGGATGAAGCCCGAGCACGTGGTCGAGATGGATCTCGACGGCGGTTACATCGGCGAGTATCTGCCCTCCACCGAATGGCGCATGCACCTCGACATCTTCAAGCATCGCCCTGAAGCGGGTGCCATCGTCCACACCCATTCGACCTATGCCACGGCACTCGCCTGCCTCCGAAAGGACATTCCGCCCTTCCACTACATGATCGGCATCGCCGGCGGCACCGACATCCGCTGCTCCGGCTATGCCGAGTTCGGCACGCCCGAACTCTCGGCTCTCATGCTGAAGGCGCTGAAGGACCGTTCGGCCTGCCTTCTCGGCAACCATGGCCAGATCGCCTTCGGCCCCGACCTCGAAAAGGCGCTGTGGCGGGCGGGCGAGGTGGAGACCATCGCCCACCAGTACTGGGCTGCACTCCAGGTCGGCAAGCCCATCATCCTGAAGTCGAACCAGATGAATACCGTGCTCGCCCGCATGAAAACCTATGGTAAGCAGACAGGCGAGTTCAAGAAGACCGATGCACCCTCGGTGACGGGATTGGTGCGCCGCGATGTGCCGAAGAAGGCCGCCGCGCAGAAGAAAGGCACGAGGAAGAAGTGATCGCTGGCGTCTCCCCGCTCGTTTCCGAACTGAAAGCCCGCGCTGAAGCGGGGAGAACCGTCACCATTGGCCTTGCCGGCTGCGGCCAGATGGGCACCGACATCATGGTGCAGCTGAACCGCATGCCGGGCCTGCGCCTTGGCGCCGTGGCCGAGATGCGCCCGCCGCAGGCCCGCGCCGCCGCCGCCATGGCGGGCTTCACCGAAGACCACACCACCTATGCCGATACGCCCGCGGCCATCGATGCGGCAATCGAGAATGGGCACATCGCCATCACATCGGATCCTGCGGTGCTGGCCAAGTCCGGCCGCATCGACGTGGTGATCGATGCCACCGGAAACCCCAACACCGGTACGCAGTTCGCCCTGGAGGCGATTGCCAACGGCAAGCATGTCGTCATGCTCAACGTCGAGGCCGACATCACCATCGGCCGCCACCTGCACCAGGCCGCGAAAGCCGCCGGCGTCGTCTACACCGGTGCCGCAGGTGATGAGCCCGCCGCCACGCTGGAACTGATTGGCTTCGCCCAGTCCATCGGGCTTGAGGTCGTTTGCGCCGGCAAGGGCAAGAACAACCCGTTGAAATGGGATGCCGTGCCCGCCGACTATGAGGCGGAAGCCAAGGCCCGCAACATGAACGCCCGCATGCTGGTCGAGTTCGTCGACGGCTCGAAGACCATGGTGGAGATGGTGGCCATCGCCAACTGCACCGGCCTCGTGCCGGACGTGCCCGGCATGCACGGCCCTGCGGCCACGCGCGAGGAACTGGCCTCGGTGCTGATCCCCAAGTCAGACGGCGGCGTCCTCTCGAAGAAGGGCTGCGTCGACTATTCCATCGGCAAGGGCGTTGCCCCCGGCGTGTTCTGCATCGTCACCACCGATCACCCGCGCCTGCAGGAACGCATGATCGATCTCAAGGTCGGCAAGGGCCCCTACTTCGCCCTCACCCGCCCCTATCACCTCACCAGCCTCGAAGTGCCGCTGTCGGCCGCCCGCGCCGTGCTGCATGGCCAGGCCGACATGGTGCCGCTCGAGCATCCCGTCGCCGAATGCGTAACGGTGGCCAAGCGCGATCTTTCCCCCGGTGAAATCCTGGGCCGCATCGGCGAGATCGACTATCGCGCCTGGGCCATGACCCATGCCGAGGCGCGCAACGCCAACGCCGTGCCATTGGGCCTCGCCCAGGGTGCCAAGGTGCTGAAGCCCATCAAGGCGGGCGAGCGCCTTACCTACGACAACTGCGCGCCGGATGATTCCCTGCTCGTCACCCAGATCCGCCGCAGGCTTGACCAGGCCGACACCCGCTTCCACGCGCTCTGACCTGAATTGTCATTTTTGGGTTAAATACTAAATCTAAGATCGAAATTCTGACTTGGGCGGCAGAGGCGACTTTCCTTGCGTCAGAATGACTCGCCTCTACATCTTCGCAGACGAAGCTGGGGACTTCGCCTTCAAGCGTGCCCCAAACGTGTCCCGCTACTTCATCGTCTGTACCCTCACGTCACACTCATGCGCAGCCAGTGATGAAATCCAGGAGCTTCGGCGTCAACTGGCGTGGGAGGGGCATCGGCTTGGAGAGTACTTTCATGCGACAACCGACGTACAGATCGTAAGAGATCGAATGTTTGAGCTGATCTGCAAGCACAACTTTGGAGTTCAGGCGACCATTATGGAGAAATCCAAGGCCGATCCAAAGGTAAGGCCGAGCAATCATCGGTTTTATCAGTATGGATGGTATTACCACTTCAGATTTGGAATGGCGAAACACGTGATACCAAATCAGGAGATACTTGTGACCGCAGCTTCGGTGGGCACAAAGAAAGGCCAAGCCGTTTTTACAGACGCGGTGAATGGTGAATGATGTCGTTCGCCAAACGATCAAGAGACGACTCTGGCGAACGGCTTTTTGGCCTTGCGCAACAGACCCTATGTTGCAGATGACGGATTACTGCACTTGGGCAATTCACAGAAAATGGGAACGAAACGACACACGATCGTATGATCTCATCAAAGATCAGATTACTTATGAGTTCGACCTCTGGTCCAAAGGGTCAGCCCACTTTTACTGACCCCGGAGGAAGCGTGGCCGCACTCCCGTTTATCCTGCGAAGCGCCCAAGGGGCTCTTATCAACCGGCGCCAGCTACCTCTTAAATATAGGTTGCGCTGAGGAATCGGTCAAGATGGCGACCCATCGGTCTTGCAAACGCCCCATATCGCACCGCAACATATTGTTTGCGTTGCGGTATTTCCAGTGCGCCGTTGACTCTGGCCGGATTCCCCTGCACTTTTGCAATTTGAAAATCACAAATGCAATTGCCCGCAACGTCGGGACATGGGAGCCGTCTTGATGCCTGCCGATTCCGCCAGCCTTTCTGCCGAGGGGCCCCGCGAGACGGGAAACCGTCCCTGGCTGCCGCGCTGGATGGCGTCCGAGAGCCCGGTGCCCTGGCTGCTGCCCGCCGCCGCGCTGATGGTCATCTTCGGCATCTATCCGCTGCTCTATGCCATCACGCTGTCGCTCTACAAGAAGAACGCCGCCACCCGGAAGATGGTGTTCGACCCCACCCACAACTGGTCGAAGATCCTCGGCGACGAGCGCGTCTGGAACGCCATCTACACCGCCTTCCTCTATACGGGCGTGGCGCTGTTCTTCCAGCTGACGCTTGGCATGCTGATCGCGCTGCTGCTCGATTCGGACCGGAAAGGCTATGGCGTGCTGCGCGCCATGATGACGTTGCCGCTCGTCATCCCGCCCGCCGTCACCGGCATGATGTTCCTTCTCATGCTCAACGGTTCCTTCGGCGTCTTGAGCCGCGGCCTCATCGCGATGGGGATATTCCCCACGGGCTTCTCGATCCTCGGCACGGCGAACACCGCCATGGCCGGCGTGCTCACCGCCGAGATCTGGCAGTGGACGCCCTTCATGGTGCTGATCATGCTGGCAGGCTTGCGCTCGCTGCCCAAGGAACCCTTCGAGGCCGCGGCAATTGACGGCGCCACGGCCACCCAGGCCTTCTTCAAGCTGACGCTGCCCATGATGAGCAAGATCATCGCCATCGCGGTGCTGATCCGCGGCATCGACCTGTTCCGCGCCTTCGACTACGTGAAGGTGATGACCGACTCAGGTCCCGGCACCGCGACGGAGACCCTCACCTCCTATGCGGGCCGCATCTATTTCGGCAATGCCGACTTCCCCTATGCCTCGACGATCGCACTCCTCACGCTGATCATCGTCATCCTCGTTTCCTCGACCTTCATGAAGGTCTTCAAGGTCAAGCTGTGATGGAAACCTCGCGTCCCCTCCAGATCCTGCGCGACATTGCCGCCGTCACCGTGGTGGCCATCTTCATGTTCCCCATCTTCTGGTGGGCGCTCACCTCGATCAAGCCGATCTCGGCGGTGTTCGACAAGGACCGCGTCAACTTCTTCGACTTCGTGCCCACCATCATCAACTATGGCGTGACGCTGTTCGGCATGTCGCGCTCGCAGCTCGCCATCGACCAGGGCCTCGGCATGGGCGTTGGCGGCGAGGCGGCTTACGATTCGCGCCAGTCCATCATGGAATCGGTCATCATCTCGCTCGGCTCGACGGCCATCACGCTGGTGATCGCGGTGCTCGCGGCCTATGCCGTGTCGCGCATGATGTTCAAGGGCCGCAACAGCTATCTCAACTGGGTGCTGGGCCAGCGCTTCATGCCGCCCATTGCCATCCTCGTGCCGCTCGTCACCATCTACAAGACGGTCGGCATGCGCGACACCGACAATCTCTACGCCGGCTACTTCGGCCTGATGATGATCTATGCGCTGATGAACCTGCCCATCGCCGTGCTGCTGATGAAGTCCTTCCTCGACGACGTGCCGAAGGACGTGGACGAGGCCGCGATGATCGACGGCGCCACAAGGTTCCAGACCTTCCGCAAGATCGTGCTGCCGATGGTCAAGGGCGGCATCGCGGCTTCTGCGGTCCTCGTCTTCATCTTCTGCTGGACCGAGTTCCTGCTGTCACTTTTCCTCACGACGGAGATCAGAACCGTTCCGGTGAAGATCCAGACTTTCGTGACGTCGACGGGCAATGAATGGGGCTTCATCGCGGCGCTGGGCACGGCGGCCATGATCCCGGGCTTCATCTTCATCCTGCTCGTTCAAAAGAATCTGGTGCGCGGCCTCACGCTTGGCTCCCTGAAAGAGTGAAGACGCGCGCGAGAACCTAAGGCTCAAACCCATGGGAGGATCTCTATGAGCTTCAAAGACTACGACAAGAAAACCTTCATCGCCGATACGGCACGCGAATTCGCTGCGCGCCGCATCTCCAAGCGCGATTTCATGAAGAAGATGGCGCTTGCGGGCGTCGGCTTCTCGGCCTTCTCGGCCGGTCTCCTCGGCGGCTCGCGCGGCTTCCGTGGCAACTTGGGGCTTATCGGCACCGAGGCCATGGCACAAGACGCTTCGGTCACGCAGTGGCTGAAGGATGTGGGTTCGCCCTTCAAGGGCACCAAGATCCGCTACACCTCGGAAGCAACGCCTCCGACGGTCGTGCTCGACAAGATCAAGGCGGAGTTCACCGACCCGACCGGCATCGAAGTCGAAGTCGAAATCGTTCCGCTCGAGCAGGTTCTCGCCAAGGCCACGCAGGACGTGCAGGGCCAGCTCGGCACCTACGACCTCTACTACCTCGACCAGTCGTGGGTTGCCACCTTCGACCAGGACACGATCGACCCCACCCAGTACTACAAGGACAAGCCGAACCTGGCCATGCCGGGCTTCGACTGGGATGACTTCTCGAAGCCGCTCGTCGAAGGCCTCGCCATGTATGATGGCAAGATGGTCGGTATTCCCTTCGACATCCCGATCTTCATGCTGATGTACCGCAAGGACATCCTCGAGAAGCACGGCATCGCCGTTCCGACCACGCAGGAGGAATTCACCGCCGCGATCCAGAAGATCACGGAAGCGGAGAAGGCCAATGGCATGTACGGCACCGGCCTCCAGGCCAAGTCGGGTCACTATTCGCTGAACTGCGACTGGACCCAGATGGTGTGGAACGCCGGCGGCTCGATCTTCGGCGCCGACAAGAAGTTCAAGGGCAACGACGAAGCCGGTGTCGCCGGTCTCGCGCTGTACCAGGAGTGGATCAAGAACGCTCCGCCGGAATCGCTCAACTCCACCTGGGACGGCCAGTTCCAGATGATGGCGTCCGGCCAGTGCGCCCTTGTCGAATCCTGGGATGAGTTCTTCCCCGGTCTCGATGCGGCGGACTCGAAGGTGCAGGGCCTGTGGATGCCGGCCAAGCCGTTCACCGGCAAGCCGCTCCGCGCCAAGTCTGAAGTGGGCTTCGGCGAAGTTCCGAACCGCGCCCACCAGGGCGGCTCGGTCCTCGGCCTGTCGAAGTACTCCAAGAACGTCGACGCAGCCTGGCTGTTCATGCAGTGGGCCTGCTCGAAGGACGTGATGACCCGCAGCACGCTCATCGGCGGCTTCGCCCCGATGCGCCTGTCGTCGTTCACCGATCCGCGCGTCAACGAGAAGGCCAAGGTCGGCCCCGGCACGACCCGCCACCTCGAAATGGTCAAGTGGATCATCGACAACGACATGGCATCTGAGCCTGACATGCCGCTGTGGGCTGGCTTCTCGAACAACGAGATCCCCGTCAACCTTGGCAAGCTCTTGACCGGCCAGGACTTCGGCGGCGACCCGAAGAAGTGCATGGACACCATCGCCGCGGCGATCGATGCCGCAGTGGCCGAAGCCGGCCTCTAAGCAACCATACGCGGAGGCGGCATCACTGCCGCCTCCGTTTTCATCTCAGAAAGAAATCATCCGTCCCATGCGCGGCGATCTTGTCATCGGCATCGACAGTTCGACCACGGCCACGAAGGCCATCGCCTTCGATGCCAGGGGCCGAATCGTGGCCGAAGGCCGGGCACCCGTTCCGCTCTCCAACCCGCATCCAGGCTGGTTCGAGCAGGAGGTCAGCGACTGGACAGGCGCCCTCACCAAGGCGCTGAAGCAACTGACGAAGAAGATCGACGCAAAGCGCGTCGCGGGCCTTGCCATCTCCAACCAGCGCGAAAGCTTCGCGCAGTTCGATGCCAAGGGCAAAGCCCTGCGCCCCGGCACGCTGTGGCTCGACGAGCGTGCGCAAAAGGAAGTGAAGGACATCGTCGCCGAGCTGGGTGCCGAGGCTGTCCACAATATTTCCGGCAAGCCCGCCGACGTCACCCCCTGCCTTTATCGCTGCCGCTGGCTCTCAACCCACATGCCGAAGGTCTGGGCGAAGACCGCCAAGACGGCCGAAGTGCACGGCGTGCTCACCCATTTCCTCACCGGCCAGTGGGCCACCTCGACGGCCTCCGCCGATCCCATGGGCCTGCTCGACGTCGGTGCCTATGACTGGTCGGACGTTCTCCTCAAGGCCGCCCGCCTGACGCGAGAGCAACTGCCGCGACTCCATCGACCCGGCGAGATCATGGGCGAAGTCACCGCCGAAGCTGCGAAGCTCACCGGCCTCAAGGCGGGAACGCCCGTCATCGCCGGCGGCGGCGATGGCCAGTGCGCCGGCACCGGCGCCAATACATTCCTCGAGGGCCGCGCCTATGTGAACCTCGGCACCGCTGCGGTGTCAGGCAGCTATGGCAAGCACTACGCTGCCAACCGCGCCTTCCGCACCATGATGGCGGTGGGCGAGGAGGGCTTCTCCTTCGAAACCGCCATCCGCACCGGCACCTTCCTCGTCAACTGGATGGTGGAGCGGTTGTTCAACGTCTCGCCGGGCAAGGACCCCGGCATCTTCAAGGCGCTGGAGACGGAAGCGAAAGCCTCGCCCATCGGCGCCCACGGACTCGTGCTCGTGCCCTACTGGTCCGGCGTGATGACGCCCTACTGGGATAGCGCGGCGCGCGGCGTCATCGCCGGCCTCTCCGGCAATCACAGCCGCGGCGATGTCTATCGCGCACTCCTCGAAGGCGTGGCACTGGAACAGGCGATGATGACCAACCAGGTAGCCGATGCGACGACACCCATCACCCATTTCGCCGCCGTGGGCGGCGGCTCGCGCTCGGATCTCTGGTGCCAGATTCTCGCCGATGCCTCGGCGCGTGACGTGAAGCGGCTCGAAACGGCGGAAGCTTCGGCGCTGGGCGCCGCCATGGCCGCAGCCAAGGGTGCGGGCTGGTACAAGTCGGTGCCGCAAGCCTCCGCCGCCATGTCCGGCAAGCCGTCCAAGACCTTCCGCCCACGGAAGAAGGATTCGGCCCGCTACCAGGAACTCCTCGGCGTCTATTCGGAGCTCTGGCCGAAGCTCTCCGACTGGAACCAGAAACTCGTCGATTTTTCGCGAAGTGCACAAAAATGACCGACTGGAATGAACTGATCAGCGATGTCGTCGCAGGCCACTGGAAGGACCCGGCGACCGGCAAGACCGCCACCGTCCCCTTCGAGGTGATCCGCATCGAGGACGATCTCGACGGCGGCGAGGCCGACATGCTGGCCCCCCTGAAACTCGGCAAGCGCATCGCGGTGGTCTCCGACGTCAACACGCATGAGGCCATGGGCCGCCGCGTCGCCAAGCATCTGAAGGGCCTCGGCACCATCGATGAGCTGGTGCTGCCGGGCCACATCCACTGCGACGAGCCCACCATCGCCATGGTGCAGGAAGCGACCCGCCACGCCGATGCCATCGTCGCCGTCGGCTCCGGCGCGCTGTCCGACACCTGCAAATACGCAACCTTCAAGGATGGCCGGAAATACGCCACCTTCGGCACCGCCGCCTCGATGAACGGCTATGCGGCCTCCACCGCCTCGGTAACGCTGGCCAACGGTTACAAGACGTCGCTTCCCGCCCACGCGCCGCGTGGCATCTTCCTTGATCTCAAGGTTTCGGCAAAGGCCCCGCACTGGCTGTCTGCCGCGGGCCTGGGCGACTCGCTCTGCCGCCCCACCGCACAGGTTGAATGGTGGACCTCGCACCGCCTGTTCGACACCTTCTATTCGGGAGTGCCCTACACGCTGATCGGTGAAGACGAACAGCGAATGATCGAGTCCGCGGCGGGGCTGAAGACGCATGACATCGCTGCCAACGGCCACCTGCATCGCGTGCTGACGCTCTGCGGCCTCGGCGTCTGCTTCACCGGCGTCTCGCATCACGGCTCGATGGGCGAGCACCAGGTGTCGCACTGGATCGACATGTTCGCAGGCGACAAGCACCCCGGCTCCACCCACGGCCAGCAGGTAGGTGTGGCATCGCTCGCCATCGCGCGCCTCCACCATGAACTCCTTGCGATGGACCAGCCGCCCCTCATCAAGGCGACACACATCGAGGAGAAGGAATTCATCGCCCGCTACGGCGAGGCCATCGGCAGCATGTGCTACGCGGAAGCGAAGAAGAAGTCCTTCGACCGTGCGGGAGCAGAAGCCTTCAACAAGAAGCTTGCTGTCATGTGGCCGCAGCTCCGCGAGGAACTGCGCCCCATGCTCATGGACCCCGCCAAGATGAAGGCGACGCTCGCCGCCGCCGGTGGCCCCACCACCGCAACCGAGCTCGGGCTGGACCGCAAGGTCTGGCGCGACGCCATGAAACATGCCCGGGACGTCCGCAACCGCTGGTCCTTCCTGGATCTTGCGGATGATGCGGGCCTGCTCGACGAATTCCTCGCCCGCGACGAACAATAGGACCGTAGAAGACATGTCATCGGTAACGATCAAGAACGTCAGAAAAAACTACGGCAACCTGGAGGTCGTCCACGGCATCGACCTCACGATCGAGGATGGTTCCTTCGTGGTGCTGCTCGGCCCATCGGGCTGCGGCAAGTCCACCCTGCTGCGCATGATTGCCGGCCTCGAGTCGGTGACGGGTGGTGACATCGAAATCCAGGGCCGCCGCGTCAACGACGTGCATCCCAAGGACCGGAACATCGCCATGGTGTTCCAGAACTACGCGCTTTACGCCCACATGAAGGTGCGCGACAACATGAGCTTCTCGCTCATCCTCGCCAAGCGTCCCAAGGCCGAGATCGACGAGAAGGTGGCATGGGCCGCCAAGATCCTCAACCTCGAGCCCTATCTCGACCGCTACCCGCGTGAGCTTTCGGGCGGCCAGCGCCAGCGCGTCGCCATGGGTCGCGCTATCGTGCGCAACCCCGCCGTCTTCCTGTTCGACGAGCCGCTGTCGAACCTCGATGCCAAGCTGCGCGTCCAGATGCGCACCGAGATCAAGGAACTCCATGACCGGCTGCAGACGACGACCGTCTACGTGACCCATGACCAGATCGAGGCCATGACCATGGCCGACAAGATCGTCATCCTGCGCGATGGCTACATCGAGCAGGAAGGCTCGCCGCTCGAGGTCTATGACAAGCCCGCCAACCTCTTCGTGGCGGAATTCATCGGCTCGCCGTCGATGAACCTGCTGAAGGGCGAAGTGACGCCCAATGGCGTGCTGCTCGGCGAAGGCACCACCCTGCCGCTGCCGCCGGTCCACAACGCCACGATCGGGCAGAAGGTGGTCTATGGCATCCGGCCGGAGCACTTCACCTTTGGCTCAGGTGCGCCCGCCAAGGTCGTGGTGGTGGAGCCGACCGGCCCCGAAATGCACATCTACGCCGACATGGGCGGCCAGGAAATCTGCGCCATCACCCAGGATCGCGTATCGCTGGCGCGTGACGAGACATTCCACCTCATGCCGCGCCTCGACAAGGTCCACCTGTTCGACGCGGAAAGCGGAAAGGCCCTGGCGTGAGCATCGTCACCATCCTCGGCGCCGGCGTTATGGGTTCCTCCATGTGCCTGCCGCTGCGTGACCGTGGCCACAGCGTTCGCCTCGTCGGCACCCATCTCGACACCGAGATCATCGATAGCGTGAAGGCTTGCGGCCGCCACCCCAAGCTCAACGTCAAGCTCCCGGACGGCGTCGTCGCCTACCAGCATGGCGACTTCGCCAAGGCGCTGGGAACCGACACGGACCTGATCCTGCTCGGCATCAGCTCGGCCGGCGTCAACTGGGCCATCGACCGGCTGTGCGAGACACTGAAAGCACCAGTGCCCGTCGTCATGATCACCAAGGGCATGCACCCGGAGACTGATCGCCTCACGGCACTGCCGGACCGCGTTGCGGCTGAAGTGAAGCGCCGCACCGGCATTGTGCTGAAGATCGCCGCCATCGGCGGTCCCTGCATCGCGGGCGAACTCGCGGTCAGGCGTCACACCGGCACCGTCATCACCTCGCATGATTTGCCGTTCGCGCAATCGCTCTGCGACATGCTGGAGTGCGACTATTATCACCCGCGCCTCTCGGGCGACGTGATCGGCGTCGAGATCTGTGCGGCCTTCAAGAATTTCTTCGCCATTGGCGTCGGTTGGGCGGCGGGCCATCTGGAGAAGATGGCCGCCACCGAGAACCGCGCCTTCAACCACAATGCCGCTGCCATCATCTTCGATCAGGCGATCCGCGAATTGATGGTGCTCTCCACCGCCCATGGCGGCACGGAACAGAGCGTCTGGGGCATGCCGGGTGCGGGCGATCTCTATGTCACTGCCCAAGCTGGCCGCAATTCGAGGCTCGGCAACAACCTCGGCCGCGGCCTCACCTACCAGCAGACAAAGGACGGCCCGATGAAGGGCGACACCATCGAGGGGGCCGAGCTCGGCGTCACCGTGGCGCCAACGCTGCGCGCCATGATGAAGAACGGCAGGCTGGATGCCAAATCCCTGCCGCTCACCTCCGCCCTGCTCGATGCATTGACGAACGATACCGCACTCGACATTCCCTGGGCGGCCCTGCACCGCAGTTCATGAGGCGATGATGGACGAGGGCGAGACACGCGCACTTCCCGATACCTCGCCGCCCCTCGGCGTCGCTCTCGCCATCGACCCCGATGAGCAGCTCGCCACCCGTGCCGCCTGGCTCTATTTCGTGGCGGGCCTCACCCAGGCGCAGATCGGCAAGAAGCTCGGCTTGAACCGCACCCGCGTCAACCGCCTCCTCGCGCAGGCGCGTGATCAGGGCCTCGTCCAGATCAACATCACGGGCCGCCTCGCCTCCTGCGTCGAACTCGAGGAAAGGCTCCGGAACCAGTATGGCCTCGAGGATGCGGTGGTCGTTCCCACCCCGCCCGACCAGGCGCTGATCCCGCAGGTCATCGCCACCGCCGCGGCGGCTGCCCTGTCGGCGCGGCTGAAGGACGGCATGTCGGTGGGTGTGGGCTGGGGCCGCACCCTCAGGCTTTCGATCCAGTCGGTGCCGCGCCGCCAGCTCAATCGCCTCTCCGTCGTCTCGCTCCTGGGCGGCCTCACGCGCGGCTCGGCCATGAACCCGCACGAGACCGCCTCGCACCTCGCTGATCTCGTCGGCGCACAATGCTATTACGTTGCCGCCCCGGCCTTGACCGACACGCAGTCGACGCGCGACCTGCTGATGGCCCAGCCCATGCTGAAGGAAATCTTCGAGCGCGGCGAGAAGGTGGACCTGGCCTTCCTCTCGGTCGGTGAACTCACCCCCACCTGCACCATGACAAGGGTCGGCCTCGTGTCGCGCGCCGATGTCGACGATCTCCTCAAGGCCGGTGCGGTGGGCGACATCTCCGCCCACTGGATCGACCGCGAGGGCCGCGTCGTCGACCACCCGCTCAACCAGCGCGTCGTGGCGCTGAGCCCTGAGAAACTAAAGGACATTCCCTGCGTCATGATCGCGTCCGGCGGCAAGACCAAGGTGCCGGGCTTGCGAGGCGTGCTCAAGGGCGGCATGTGCGACGTCATCATCACCGACGAGCTGACCGCAACATCTATCCTCGCCATGGAAACGAAATGACCATCCCCGTCGCATTGGGAATCGACATCGGCACCTCCGGCGTGCGCATCGCCGCCACCGATGAGAACAACGCGCTGAAGGCCATGTCGTCAGCGCCCATCGTGGCGCCGATCACCGATTTCGGCCGCGCATGGCAGGACCCGCAGCTGTGGTGGAACGCCACGCTTGCTGCCTTCGCCGCGCTGAAGCTCGATGGCCTGCAGGTCCGCGCCATCTCGATCGACGGCACGTCCGGCACCATCCTCGCCGTCAACGCCGATGGCGCGCCAGCAAGCCTCGGCTCCATGTACAACGACGTCTGCGACAAGGCCAACCTTGCGAAAATCGTCGCCGTCGCCCCGCGTGAGACGGCGGCGCTGGGCGGCACCTCGCCGCTCGCTCGCGCCATGGAATTCGTGGGCCAGGGCGCCCGCATCATTCACCAGGCCGACTGGGTGCTCGGCAAGCTGTCGGGCCGCTATGACGTGACGGACGAGAACAACGCACTCAAATCGGGCTACGACCCCGTCACCCGCACCTGGCCGTCATGGATCGCGAAGACGGGCTTCGACGTGGCGCTCTTCCCCACCGTCGTTCCCGCCGGCACCAAGATCGGCAACATCACGGCGGAAATGGCCGCCCAGCTGGGCCTGCCCGCCAACACCGCCATCGTCGCCGGAACGACGGACGGCTGCGCCGCTTTCCTCGCATCGGGTGCTTCCGAACCGGGTGACGGCGTCACCTCGCTCGGCACCACGCTCACCCTGAAGCTGCTCTCGGCCGAACCTGTCTTCGCCCCGGACT
>Ga0114971_10001418_pt1 | contig 16326 bp, 11 predicted proteins | sample M_140625_MF_Meta_FD_87320 | JGI IMG/M metagenome (GOLD analysis project Ga0114971, IMG submission 87320) | Freshwater microbial communities from Lake Montjoie, Canada to study carbon cycling - M_140625_MF_MetaG | ecosystem: Environmental > Aquatic > Freshwater > Lake | place: Lake Montjoie...
ATGACCTTGTTGGTAAGTGGGTTTGGCAATTTGTTTGGGTACCTCGGTTGCGGCGCCTTAAAGGCGTGGTGTACGTCGGGCACTCAGACGCAGTGGCCGCTTTATTGGGGGACGCTGGGCTGTGCGCTGGTCGGAGTGGCCGTGTACTTTAACGCGGCGTACCGCGGCGTTCCCGCTGGAGCAGGGGAGCTCGAGCAACCCGCGGACAAAGCTTGAAACTGAAGCTTCCCCAATTGCTTGAAAAAGACAGCTTAACCGCCAAGTGGGTTTTATTGTCGGACGATAATTGTTGAAGACGCAGACCTACGACAAAGTTTTGGATATCACGCCCGCGCCATAACGCGTCTTCAAGATAACTCGCGCTCTTTGTTAGAGTTCCTGCGAGAAAGCCTCTAGAGAATCGGAGCGAATGGCGCTGTCGAAAAGTGCTTCGAGGCGTTGGAGATCGTCGGTGGACTCTACGGCCTCGCGGATTCCTTCGGGATACGAGCCATGCCGGATTTCCAGAGCGCGCAACACCGCTGTCCTGAATGCTTGTAACTGCCCTCTCTGCTCGCCTTCCAGCTTGCCTTCTTCTCTGAGTCGATAGGCGAGTGTCATGGTTTTGGATCGCAGGGGTTTGGTTTGAATCTTGCCCAAGCGCTTTTTGAGCTGGGGGATGCTGACGTCTGCGTTGAGAGTGTAGCGCAGGATTCGCTCCAATGCACCTTCCGAAATGGAAAACAAAAGTGCTTCGTCCCAAACTGGATCGCTAAGAAGTTCATCCATCGGCTCCGCTCGCTGAGCAGATGATAACTGCACGCGTAACAAAAAAGTTAGGAGGTTAAGAAAGCTCAATCAAAGCACGGCAAAGATTCATGGACTTTACGGAGCGTGCCTCCGGGCGGGACATAAAAGCGCAAAACGTGTTTTTTACCCTTGGGTTACCCCGTGGATGTCCTACCCCTTCCAGTATAATCCAGACTCCACCAGAAACTCCGTTGCCCGATCTTGCGCTCTACCTCACGATTCACCCGCTCTAAAGTATCCGTCCAGCGCCTCTGTCGTTTGGAGCGTCTACAGAGAAACGCTTTTTGTGCCCATCCAGAGCAATATCATCCAACCCATTTAGTCTTCGCCTCTTCGCTCCTCGCGAGATGAATAAGAAGTCCCTCACTGAAACTGATATACGTACCAAGTACATCACCCCGGCCATTCTAGGGTCCGGCGGTGAGAAGTGGAACGTCATGACTCAAGTGCGGGAGGAAGCCTACTTCACCAAGGGCCGCGTCATTGTTCGCGGGAAAACCGTCCAACGCGGAGAGGCCAGAAAGGCCGACTACATCCTTTCCTACAAACCGAACCTACCCATCGCCGTTATCGAGGCCAAGGACAACAACCACTCCGTCGGTGCAGGCATGCAGCAGGCTCTGGAGTACGCCGAAATTCTCGACATCCCATTCGCATACAGCTCCAACGGCGACGCCTTTCTTGAACACGACCGCACCGTCACCAGTGGAACGGTCACCCGGGAAATTCCGCTCGACCAGTTTCCCTCGCCGCAAGAACTCTGGGCGCGGTATTGCGCCGCAAAGGGATGGAACGCCGATCAACAGCAGGTTGCCACGCAGGACTATTACGACGACGGCTCGCTCAAATCTCCGCGTTATTACCAGCTCGTCGCAATCAACCGCACCGTGGACGCTATCGCCCGGGGAGTGAACCGGCTCCTCCTCGTGATGGCTACCGGCACGGGCAAGACCTACACCGCTTTTCAGATCATTTGGCGATTGTGGAAGTCCGGAGCGAAGAAGCGCATTCTATTCCTCGTTGATCGAAACATTCTTGCGGATCAAACCAAGACCAACGACTTCAAGCCGTTCGGGCAGGCGATGACGAAAATCACCAACCGAACCGTTGACAAGTCCTTCGAGATTTATCTCTGCCTATACCAAGCCGTGACAGGCACCGAGGACGAGCAGAACGTCTATAAACAGTTTTCCCGTGATTTCTTCGACCTCGTGATCGTCGATGAATGTCATCGCGGGAGCGCCGCTGATGACGCCCGCTGGCGGCAAGTCCTCGAATACTTCTCCTCCGCCACGCAGATCGGCCTCACCGCCACTCCCAAGGAAACGAAGGACGTCTCCAATATCGAATACTTCGGTGACCCCATTTACACGTACTCGCTCAAGCAGGGGATCAGCGACGGGTTTCTCGCTCCGTACAAAGTGGTGCGCATCGGCCTCGACAAAGACCTCGACGGATGGCGACCCGAGGACGGTCAGACCGATAAGCACGGCCAGCTCATCGAAGACCGCGAATACAACGACCGCGATTTCGACCGCAACCTGATCCTCGAAAAACGCACGCGCATCGTCGCCGCGAAGATCACTGAGTTCCTCAAGGCCACCAACCGTTTCGCAAAGACCATCGTGTTCTGCGAAAATATCGATCACGCTGAACGCATGCGACAGGCGCTGGTTAATGCCAATGCCGATCTCGCCGCGGCAAATCCCAAGTACATCATGCGCATCACGGGCGACAACGAGGAGGGCAAGGCGCAACTCGACAATTTCATAGACCCGGAATCCACGTATCCCGTCATCGCCACCACTTCCCAGCTCATGTCCACGGGCGTCGATGCCCAAACCTGCCACCTCATCGTGCTGGACAAGCGCATTGCCTCGATGACCGAGTTTAAGCAGATCATCGGCCGCGGCACGCGCATCAACGAGGATTACGGAAAGTTCTTCTTCACCATCATGGACTTCAAACGAGCCACCGCGCTCTTTGCCGATCCAGACTTCGACGGACCTCCAGAGCAGATTTACGAACCCAGCCTCGACGAGCTACCCGTTCCTCCGGACGAAAGCGGACAAGAGACCTCCGGAGACACGCTCACCGTAGAGGAGCCATCCGGCGTGGGGGCGAACAAGTACTACGTCGACAATGTCGAAGTCCGAGTCGCTACCGAACGCGTTCAATATCTGGATGAAAGCGGCAAGCTCATCACCGAGTCGCTCACAGACTATTCTCGGAAAACCGTCCGCAAGTCCTATGCTTCGCTCGACGACTTTCTTTCCGTCTGGAACGACGCCGACAAAAAGCAGGCGATTCTGGAAGAACTCGCCCTCAAGGGTGTCTTTCTTGAAGAACTCGCCGAGCAGGTGGGCCGCGACTACGACCCCTTTGACCTGATTTGCCACGTCGCCTACGATCAACCTCCGCTCACCCGACGGGAACGTGCCGAACGCGTCAGGAAACGAGATGTCTTCGGTAAGTACGGAGCAAAAGCCCGCGCGGTTCTTGATGCGCTTTTGCAGAAGTACGCCGATAGCGGAATCCGCAGCGTCGAGTCGTTGGAGATTCTCAAGGTCGATCCCCTTTCGACCTTCGGAACGCCTATGGAAATCGTCAGTATCTTCGGTGGAAAACCGGCTTATCTGGCTGCTCTCCGCGAACTCGAAACCGCCCTTTACCAATTAGCCGCCTGATCTCATGTCCAACGTCTCCAATATCGTCAAAACCATCCAGGACATCATGCGCAAAGACGCTGGTACTTACGGCGACGCGCAGCGGTTGGAACAGCTTGGCTGGATGTTTTTTCTCAAGATTTTCGACGATCGTGAAAAGGAGATGGAGCTGCTCAACGACGATTACCGCTCGCCGCTCCCGCAGCCTCTGCGCTGGTCCACTTGGGCCACTGACGAAGAGGGCATCACTGGAGACGCGCTTCTCGACTTCATCAACAACACCTTGTTGCCACGTTTGAAAAACCTCTCTGCCGGGGGCGATCGCATCACTTCGCTGATCCGTTCGGCTTTCGAGGACGCCAACAACTACATGAAAAACGGCACGTTGATGCGGCAGGTCATCAACAAGGTCAACGGCATCGACTTCAACGCCTCCGATGACCGCCACATGTTCGGCGACATCTACGAAAAGCTCCTCAAAGACCTCCAGTCTGCGGGCAACGCTGGTGAGTTTTATACCCCTCGCGCCGTCACCCAGTTTATTGTTGAGCAGGTGAATCCGCGGCTGGGGGAAAGCGTGCTGGACCCTGCTTGCGGCACAGGTGGCTTCCTCACCTGCGCCATCGAACACTTGCGCAAACAAACCAAGAACGAGGCGGATGAGCGCACCATCCAAGACTGCTTTGCGGGCATCGAAAAGAAGCACCTCCCTCATGTGTTGTGCATGACCAACTTGCTGCTGCACGGTATCGACGTTCCCTCCAATGTGCGCCACGACAACACACTTGCTCGCCCGCTTCGCGATTGGAGCCCGAAGGAACGCGTGGATGTGATTGTCACCAACCCGCCCTTCGGCGGTATGGAAGAGGATGGCATCGAGTCCAACTATCCCGCCGAATTCCGCACCCGCGAGACCGCCGACCTCTTCCTCGTGCTGCTCATGAAGATCCTCAAACCCGGTGGACGCGCCGGACTCGTCTTGCCCGACGGCACCCTCTTCGGCGAAGGCGTCAAAACGCGCATCAAGGAGGCGCTCCTGACCGAGTGCAACTTGCATACAATCGTCCGCCTGCCGAAGAACGTTTTTGCTCCCTACACGCCGATAGCAACCAACCTGTTGTTTTTCACCAAAGGAGCGCCCACCCGGGAAGTCTGGTACTACGAGCATCCGTATCCGCCCGGGGCGAAGAGTTACAACAAGGGAAAACCGATTCGCATTGAGGAATTTGAGCAAGAAAGGTCGTGGTGGGGCGATGAATCCGACGGTTTCAAATCTCGCGTCGAAAACGAGCAGGCTTGGCGGGTTTCCATCGAGCAGATCAAAGCCGGCAACTTCAACCTCGACCTCAAAAACCCGCATTCTTCCGACACCGGCCCCGGCGATGTGGACCATCTTCTGCCTGAATACGAGAAGCTCCTCGCCCAGATCGCCGAGACGCGTAGACAGTTAAAGACCCAGTTGATGGAAGCCCTGACCCGCGCATGAGTGACGAAACCAATCAGCCGCAGAAAATAAAATAGGCCCACTGTCCACCTAAGCGGGATACCCCGCGACGCCATGGAGACGACGTTCAGTGGCAGCAGACCCGCTCAAGAGGTCCCACGCCACACCATGGAAAGCAAACGAAAATTTCAGACCAACACCGCATGACGATGGAAACCTTTTTCGAAAAGTTAGAGCTTTTCCTCAATTTGGAGAGCGCTCAGGACGCTCTCACCCCCTGCGGGCAAGATTTTGCGAGTCTCAGCTTGTGCGGTTCAGGATTTGTGGCAGGTTGCCCTCAACAACACCTCCCACGCCTCTCCACGATGCGCACCAAGGGAGGTTTCTTGTTTTTTGGGCCTCGCATCCTCAAAGCGCGGGGGCGACTCGTGCAAGGTGAGGCCTTCGCACTACGCGGCTTGGCGCAACGGAGTGACTGCGGGCGCTCCCTTGATCCGAATTTGATCCCTGAAACAGGCTTCTCCTCCGACTGGAAGTCTCGCCCGATCCGGAAACAACTTTTCTGTTCCCATCCATGAATCTGGAAACCTTTTTCGAGAAGTTCGACCAGTTCGCCGACGCGCCCGATGCGGTGGCGAAGATGCGGGAGCTCGTGCTGGAACTCGCAGTCAAAGGCGCGTTGAGTGAGCGCCATGCGTCCGATCAAGACGATCCGACTTGGCGTGAATTCGTCACCAAGTTCGATCAACGCAGTTCCGATTCGGACTCCGACTCGCAATCGCTTTTCGAGATTCCTGCCGAATGGCGCTGGGCCTGTCTCGATGACCTCGGAACAACAAGGGTTCGCAACGATATTGAAGACAGCATGCGTGTTTCATTCGTACCGATGGCGCTAATTTCTTCGACCTACGGTGTTGCCGCCCAATCGGAAGAGCGCACGTGGAGTGAGATAAAAAAGGGATTTACGCACTTTGGTGACGGCGATGTTGTCATGGCGAAAATCACCCCGTGTTTTGAGAACGCGAAGTCTGCGGTGATGCGAAACTTGGTAAACGGAGTCGGCGCAGGCACGACCGAGCTTCATGTGTTTCGCCCAGCGACGAAAATCATCCTCCCCGAGTTCGTGCTGCTTTACGTAAAGACCCGGGGATTTATCACGCGCGGTGAGCCGCGCATGACAGGCTCCGCAGGTCAAAAGCGCGTGCCACGAGAATATTTTGCGACCTCCCCAATTCCCCTCCCACCTCTCGCGGAGCAGAAGCGGATCGTGGCGAAGGTGGATGAGTTGATGGCGTTGTGTGATCGGCTGGAGGCGCAGCAGCAGGAACGGGAGGCGCAGGCCAGCCAGCTCGCCCGCGCGTCGCTGGCCCGCTTTGCCGAAGCGCCCACCCCGGCCAACCTCCAGTTCCTGTTCCATTCCTCCTTCCGCATTCCTCCTTCAGACTTACGCAAGTCCATCCTCACCCTCGCCGTCCAAGGCAAACTCGTCCCCCAAGACCCAAACGACGAACCAGCGGAGGAATTGATCGAACGCATCGCCGCAATGCGGCGCGTAAACAAGGGGAAACAATACGAGCCAGTGTTGTCGGACGAAGTGCCTTACGAAGTTCCTTTCTCATGGTCTTGGGTTCGTCTTGGAAACATCTCCATGACGAGCGACTCCGGTTGGAGTCCACAGTGTCTTCCAGAGGCGCGTTCGGGAAGTGACTGGGGTGTTTTGAAAGTCAGCGCGGTTTCATGGGGCATTTTCAAGCCAGAGGAAAACAAGGCTCTCCCTCAGGGGATGACAAGCCGCCCCGATTGCGAAGTGAAGGCCGGTGACTTTCTGCTCTCAAGAGCCAACACCGAAGAGCTCGTCGCTCGCAGCGTGGTGGTAGATCAGACTCCCCCGCGGCTCATGATGAGCGATAAGATCGTTCGCTTCACCTTCCCAGCAGAGATTGAGCGGGCGTTCATCAACCTTGCAAACATGTCTGATCCATCCCGCGCCTATTACGTCCGTAACGCATCGGGCACCAGCAGCTCGATGAAAAACATTGGACGCGAGGTGATGTGCTTTTTGCCAATCCCGCTTCCTCCTCTTGCCGAACAACGCCGGATTGTGGCCAAAGTGGATCAACTCATGGCTCTGGTGGATACCTTGGAAACCCAGCTCGCCGCCTCCCGCGCCACCGCCGCCAACCTCCTCGCCGCAATCGTCGCCGAACTCACCGCCTCCTAACCCATGCCCGTGCAACACGCCCTCTGGAAAATCGGCACACCGCCCACGCCCCTGGCCACGGGCACGCTCCAAAACGAACAGCAGTTGGAGGACATGATCGTTTCCGCGCCGGAGATTCTTTCCCGCGAATGGATGCTTATCGGCCGTCAGGAACCCACCGGACTGGGTGGGCGCATCGACCTTCTGGCCATCGCTCCCGACGCCTCGCTCGTGCTCATCGAGCTCAAACGCAACCGCACCCCGCGCGAAATCGTCGCGCAGGCGCTCGACTATGCCTCCTGGGTCGAGGCACTCACCGCCGACAAGATCGTCCAAATCTACCAACGGTTTTCCAAGGGCGGTAATCTCGGGGAGGCATTTCAAAAGCGCTTCGGCGCGGAGTTGGATGAGGAAAACCTCAACAAATCCCACCAGATACTTCTCGTCGCAGCCGAGCTCGACCACTCCACCGAGCGCATCATCGGCTACCTCAACCAGCGTGATGTGGCGATCAACGTGCTTTTCTTCCAGGTCTTCCAGCACGGGGCCGAACAAATCCTGAGCCGAGCGTGGTTCATCGACCCGGGCGAAACACAGGCCAATGTGGCCTCCGCCGCCAGCAAGCTCCAAGGGGAAAAGGAACCCTGGAATGGCGAGTACTACGTGTCCTTCGGAGGTCTGAGCGGCCGCTCCTGGGAGGATGCCCGCCGGTACGGGTTCATCAGTGGGGGCGGCGGGAGTTGGTATAGCCAGACCTTGAAGTTGCTCTCCCCGGGGGACCGTGTGTGGGTGAACATCCCCAAGACGGGTTATGTGGGCGTGGGACGTGTGAAAGAAACGGTGCAGCCGGTGAACGAGTTCCGCGTGGAAACGGACGCAGGCGAACGCCCCTGTCTAGAAGTCCTGCAACACGCAGACAACTACCGTCAGCACGCCCACGATCCCGAGAAAGCCGAATACTTTGTGCGGGTGGACTGGTTGGAAACCGTTTCGACACGGGAAGCGTTCTGGGAGGTGGGCTTGTTTGGCAACCAGAACACGGTGTGCCAGCCGAGCACCCAGAAGTGGCGCCACACCATCGAGCGGCTCAAGACCCGGTTCCGAAATTGGGACGCCCAACCGGGTTGAGCGCCGACCATCGTACTGTCTGTCGCGCTTTCGAAACTGGGGACGTTGGGTGCTAGTCGGGGAAATGTTGGCGGCGGGCTCGCTTGACAAAACGGGGCTCAAAGAGAACGTTGTCAAGTATGCACGCATTACCACCCAGCCGGATTGAGGCGATCGGCCAGCGCCTAAAACTGGCGCGGACTCAAGCGGGATTAAGCCTGCGTGGGCTGGCAACAGCTTTGGGTGGAACTGTCTCCCACGAACAGCTTCGCTTGTACGAAACTGGGAAACATCTACCCGAAGGGGATCGTCTCGTCGCTCTGGCGGACGCACTGAAGGTGCGCCTGGACTTTTTGCTGACTGCTTCCCGCCCTGCTCTGGAGCACCCTAAATTTCGGAAGCTCGCGAAGCTGAAGGCGGCAGAAAAGTCTGCAATGGAAGCGAAGGTTCAAGTGGAGCTGGAGCGATACCTGAATCTGGAAGAAATCATGGCGGTCCAAACGCCTTTTGAAAATCCGATCGAATCTAGGCGAATTCAATCGAAGAGAGATATTGAGGTTGCTGCGGGCGAATTTCGAACCGGCTGGAAACTCGGAGTGGAGGCGATTCACGGCTTGGCGGGAGTTTGCGAAGATCACGGAATTCGGATCATCGAAGTGCAAGCACCAGCCGCGTTTGTTGGCTTAAGCGGATGGGCGGGCCAAATTCCATTCGTGGTGTTGAACCAGAGTCTGAATGAGGACTTGTGCCGAAAGCGGTTCACCCTGCTGCATGAACTCGCCCATCTGCTCTTGGATTTCGAGAAAGTACCTCCCAAAGAAGAGGAGGAATTCTGTAACGCATTTGCTGGAGCGGTTTTGGTTCCCGAGGACACCTTGCGACGCGAGTTTTTCACCACTTCGGGGAAAAAGTTGAAGTCTTTAACGCCCCGAGAAATGGTTGATTTCAAGGAGATAAACGGCATTTCTATTGCGGCTTTGCTGAAGCGGGCGGAGGCCGTGGACCTCGTGACTCCTCAAACGAGTAGGGAGTTTTGGATTAAATACAGCATGGCGGGGTATAAGACGAAGGGGGAGCCAGGAAAGTACGCCGGCGTGGAACGCCCCACGCGTTTTCGGCACCTTCTTTTGCGCGCGGTTGCTGATGAAATAATCTCCCTATCGAAGGCGGCAGTCTTAGCGAACACGACGATCGAGTCGATTCGTGGCGACTTTACGTTGTCCGTGGGAGCCGCATGAATGTCGTTATACACGACACGTCTGTGTTGGTGGATCTGGCGGAAGGAGGCTTACTGGAGCTCTTTTTCCAGTTGGGAATTTGCTCAATGACAACCAGCGCAGTGGTTGAAGAGATTAAGTACGAGAGCCAACAGCAACTCGTGGAAAGGTTTTTGTACAGGGAGATTCATGTGTGTTCGCTTGAGGGGGCGCTTTTGATTGAATCGATCCAGCTTCTTGACCGAGTTCCTGCGCTTTCGATTGCCGATACGAGTGTTGCGGTTTTGGCAAAACAGGAATCCGCGGTCCTGTTAACGAATGACCGCCGACTGAGGACGCACTGCCAGAGCGAAAAGATCGAGGTTCGTGGTGTATTGTGGGTATTGGACGAACTCTTGCGATGTGGTGTGATAACACCCCAAAAAGCGCGGACTGAATTGGATGCAATCCTTGAGCGAGGAGCGCGTTTGCCTGAGAATGAAGTTCACCTTCGGCGAGCCCGATGGGTTGTTATTTGACCGTTGCAGAAACAACTTTGAGGGCTTGTGAAATTGAAAGAAAGGCCCCAGGAACCGAGGATCCTACCCATAATGGGCTGCCACTCGTGAGAGCGGCCTCTACCTTTCCTGCGCTTGCCTTGTCTTAAGGTTCACGCCCCCCCACCTCGTCAAGCGTTCTATTGTTTGAGTTGGGCCCATTGTACTGACTTTTAAATTCGTACTTTTCCCCTCACTGGTGTGCATCCGCCCTGCCTCCAAAATCAGCAGCGCATCCGCCGTTTTCAGCGTGACATCCACTTTTGGGAACAACGCCTGTGTTCGGCTTTTAAGGTGCGCTTTCCACCGGCTCCCGTGATCCGCTTTTTTTTCCTAGCCGCAACGCCCCCTGCCAGTGCTGCGGTTTCATGTATTCCACCCGCGGAGGGCGGGGGACAGACACTCCCGCACTCCTTCCAATTATTGAGGGCGGGGAGTTTCCTGAAAATTCCTTTCCCCCTGTGATGCTGGACTACGCTCTAAGTCTGTCCGCTACCTATGCGGTTCCGGCCCCGTTATTCCTCGGCATGATGCTGGGGGCAATATCTGGAGCGGCGGGTAAGGGGTGGAAGCTCACGGGCGGCGCTGGTGGCTTCGGGAACTATGCGAATTTGTTCCTGCTGTTTGCTCTTGAAACGGGTTCGCACAAGAGTGTTGTGAGCGAGATTATTAAGCCTATCACCGAGGCGCAGCAAAAGCGGATGGATCATTGGAAACTTGACGAACTCCCTGTGATAAAAGCGCATTTGGAGCGTTACAAGAGGGTGCAAAGCAGACTTGGCAAAGATGTGAGCCAGAGCGAGAGGAACGATCTGGCAAAGCAAATCGCTCTTTACGAGGAGAAGCTCAAGAAAAGTCCGGCAATTATGCTTGGCTCGGCTACCACCTCAGCACTTGCACAGAACCTCGAACACATGGACCTCGAAACTGCGTTCTTATTTTCTCCTGAGGCAGGGGACATGGTGCGAGTGGCGCTGGGTTTGTATCGGGACAACGGAATCGACGCTGACTTGTTGCTATCGGGGTTCACAGGAGAACCATTCGCTCAAAACAGAGTGGGGAGTGGGAATGTCGATATTCGAAAACCGTGCGTTTCGCTCCTTGGTATGGTGCAACCGTGCGTTCTTCGGGAGGTTTTGGCTCACAAAGAGGCCAAGGAGCGGGGATTGGTGGGGCGGTTTTTGTTTATTCCACTGGGGCATTCCGTTCCATTGGACGACGGCAATCGCACCCCGGTGAACAAAGACAGGCAAGAGGGATGGCGTGTTTTTTTGGAAAACATACTTAGCGAGCGTTTTAAGAGTGGCAAAAACTCTAAATCCGTTGAGTGCAGTGCGGAGGCGACTGAAGTGCTCCGTGCGGCTCATAACGATTCCGTGCAGTGGATAAACGGAGAGCACCAAGACTTGAGAGTATGGGTGGTGCGGTATCGGGAACTCGCCTTGCGGGTTGCTCTATGCCTTCACCTTGCCACGGACCCCACCGCGGGACAACTAACCAAGGAGACGGCACTCCGGGCGGTTGCGTTGGTGCGCTGGTGTGTGGCTCAACTCGTAGAAATGCTGCATGGCAGCAGGACTGAGATTCTCAAGGAACGGTTACAGGACTTGGCCGCGCTTGTCCCGGAGGGAGGCTTTGTCACACTGCGAGATTTGAAGCGAGAGGGGTTCGCGGAGCCCGAGGTGCGGCAACTGTGTTCGCTTGCGGAGGGGGAGCTCGTCTTTTGGGTGCACAAAGCGAAGGGAGGAGCGCCTCCGTCTCCGAGGGTAAGCCGCCGCACGGAGTCCACATCGCTCTGAACCTCGGGTGCGTTTGGAGCGTTTGGCACGTTTGGCAAAGGCTTTGAAGCGGGGAAATCGTCTCGTCTTCAATCGAAAGCTCCGTCAAACGTGACAAACGTGACAAACGCCCCCGAAAACTTGGCACACAGCTCCGTGGCTGTATAAGCCTTTAAGGGTCTCAAACGGCGGCCGCATTGAGGCAGGCCAGACAAATTGAGGCGACACTTTACACGATCGAATCAAAACGGTGTGAGCGCGATACCTCGCTGGCATCAGTTGGTCCGTGAGACGAAAAGGCGGAGAGGGGAGTATTCGCCCCAGAGGGGCTTGACGCCCGACGTCGCGACAGGCGGAGGGCCGCAGCGGTTGCTTTCCGTGCGTTCTGTGGAGGTTTGGTGTTGAGACTGGGTGAAGGGGAGGAGCGCCGAGATTTGGCTCGCCCTTCGATAACGCGGATGGGTTGAACCGGCTCGCGTAAGCCTCAAAAAGAGGGGTAAAACACCTCGGGAAACAGAGGTGACATGGGCAAAGGTGTTGAAGCTTTTGTTGAAGCTTTGCCCTTTTTTAGGGTCATATTTAATTTTAAATGGTTCTTTACTAGGTACTAAAGTTGCAGCGGGTGACGGTAAGCCGAATTCTGTCGGGAGACTCCGAAAAGCCTTCCGTGACAGTCATTTCTCTCATCCCATCGAAATGGGACGCTCCGCCGAAGCGGAGTGCGACTAATACCCGGAAACGGTTTATGCCTCGGTGCGTCGGGCGAACTTTCGCAAACCCTACGTTGCCTCCGCTAAACGGGCCAAGCGCCGCGCGTTCCCTGTTTTGTCTTGCACCACACGGGGTTTTTCGTGCCCCGCCAGTTGCCTGACGGGCGGTGGGCTCTTACCCCGCCTTTTCACCCTTACCCTTTCGTTGGGACTTACGTTTCCGAAAGTCCCGGCGGCAGGGCGGTCTATTTTCTGTGACACTTTCCGTGAACCAAGCCTTTCGGCAAGACTCCCCGCGTATTCTACACGGCGTGTTGCTTGGTGGTGTTCGGACTTTCCTCTAACGCCCAGCTCCCCTGGATTTCCTCACATTTGCCCAAAGCGAACTCTGGATAAATCTAAGGCGAACTCAAAGTCACCGTGCGCCAGCGACTGTCTGTCACCCGCTGCAACCTCCACTTTACGCTCATTTTTTGACTTCGCAAGGCATGCTATGGAGAAGTCTCCGGCGAGTTGAGTCGAGTTCACGCAAGGTCCACCCGCACTTGCATCAACCCCCTCAAGCTCTGTGTGGCGTCTTGCGCGAGAGTCGTCTAACGTTTTCCCGTGCCAAACCCCACCCATCGCCTGGACCCTTTCGAAGACACGCTCCGTAATGCTTGGGCCGCTGTCACCCTCGTCAAAGTGACGCTCAGTATGCCCCAAAAGGAGGCCGCTGATACCGCCACAGCCCGCAACCTCAAGGCGCGTCCTGTCCAGTTAAAGGATGGTCGCCGGCTTTGCATCGTAGAATGTCACGCCACGCGCGAGACGACTCAAAATTATGCCTCTGAAGAGGGTATCGCGCTTTTGGTGAAGGCCTTCACGCAAGGTTTTGAGCGGGCCCACGTCTTTACGACTACAGGCGATTTTCAGTTCAGGCGGGAGCGTTCCGGTCAAGTGAGTGTGCGCTCCACGAGGCCTGCTTTTACGGCTGCCCCGAGTTTGGCCCATGATCGAAGCAAACAAGGGAGGGAGGCGTTGGCGTGCGAGCCGTTTTTGCAGCGTTTGGGAGTCACTTTGGCGGACGGCTCTCCGAGGGCGGGAATGGCGGCGAAATTACGTCAGGTGCATCGGTTTGTCGAAATTTTGGGGCACTTGCTTGCCGACGCCACTTTGGATTCCTCCCGTCCCTTGCAGGTGGTCGATATGGGAGCGGGCAAGGGGTATCTGACTTTCGCTTTGGCCCACGCGCTGCGTCTCAAGGGTTGGGATGCTCGGGTGGTGGGCGTAGAACTTCGTCCCGAGTTGGTGGAAAGCGGGAATGTTGTGGCGAGAGACTTGGGCTTTGAGCATCTGCGATTTGTGGCGGGCGCCATCGGGGAATGGCAACCCGAAGGAGCGCTGGATGTGTTGGTCGCGCTGCATGCCTGTGACACGGCGACGGACGACGCGCTGTTTCAGGGGGTGCAGGCTGGGGCCGCGTTGCTTCTGAGTTCGCCGTGTTGTCATCGCGAATTGCGGCCTCAAATGAGGCTTCCCACAACGCTATCTCCCGTGGGGAGGCACGGCATTTTGCTCGAGCGGCAGGCTGAGATTCTTACCGACGCTTTGCGCGCCGAACTGTTGGAAATGAGTGGTTATTCCGCCCGCGTATTTGAATTTGTGGAACCTGAGCACTCCGGCAAAAATCTAATGCTGGCGGGGGTGCGCCGAAGCGATGACGGGGGCGACAGGGAGAAGGAACGCGAGTCTTTTCGTGGCCTCTGGTCGAGCTTTGGCTTGCGTTCCCAGCGTCTTGCTAGCCTTTTGGGGGAGCAACCAGAATGAGCAATTGGACCAAGGACGAGATTAAGACGCTAAACCGCCTTCGGGACGGTTTTTTAGCGGGCAACGCCGGGGCGGCCGACTATTGGAGTAGCGAGGAGGATTTGGGGTTGTACGAGAAGACTTTTGCGCAGCGTATTGGTTGGAAATGGGACGCTGTTTTGAGCGAATTATCGTTGCGCGGCTGGTCGCCTCCCTCCACGAAGTTGGTGGATTGGGCGTGCGGAAGTGGCATCGCTGGGCTGCGGACTCTGGAACATTGGCCGGAGGCTTTTACATCGATCACGGTGACCGACCGCTCTTATCGGGCACGGAATTTTGCGGTGAGTCGGCTGCGGGAAAAACGCGGGGATCTGGCGGTGGAGGGTGGAAATCCGGAGCAAGTCGATTGTGGAGGGGCGGTGGTGTTGGTGAGTCACCTGCTCACGGAGCTTTCTGAGCGCGAGCTGCGTGGTGTTCTAGAGCGTTTTAATGGAGCGGCGGCGTTGATTTGGGTGGAGTCGGCGACGCGGGAGAATGCGCGGCGTCTTATGGCTACAGTGCGCGATCCGTTGGTGGCGAGTGGCTATTGGAAGGCGGTTGCCCCGTGTACGCATTCGGGGAGTTGTCCGTTGTTGCAGGTCGAAAACGAGCGGCACTGGTGCCATCATTTTGCGAGAGTGCCCTCGGAGGTGCATCAGGATGAGGCGTGGCGCGACTTTTCAGAGCGAGTAGGAGTGGACTTGCGCGTGCTGCCGTACACGTTTGTGGTGTTGGAACGGGGTACGAACGCGCAACTCGCTTCGAACGGGGAAAACGGCCTCTCCCGCGTGATCGGCACGGCGCGCGAGTTTAAGGGGTTTCTCAAAGTACTTTCCTGCGCGAAGGAGGGGGTCAACGATTGGACTTTGCAAAAAAGAGATGTTCCAGCGACGTTCAAGTCACTGCGCAAGGGAGGCGAGTTGCCTCTGTTCCGCTTTGAAACCCAGGGCGATCGAGTGGTAAAAGCAGACCGAACTGGCGCTCAAAACGAGCCCTAAACGGCGCAAAAGGGAAGCGTTTCCTTTACGTGGAGCCGCTGATTGCTCACGCCACGGCTAGCTCCTAAAAGCTCGCAAGGGCGCGGGGCGAAGTTTCCCGTTTTTGAAATTGGGGCGTACGGGTCAAAGCTTCGAGCCATTCACTTTTGTCCACGGCGTGAAAGGACCCATTGCATGTTGTTGGATTTTGCGCATCCAGATTTTGTTTCCGCAAAATGCGAATAATGTGTCCATGTCTTTACCGCCAAGACACACGCCTGTGACTCGACTGCGGTCCGGCACGGGAAGGATCACTTGCGTCGGGCCATCGTCGGCGCTGATCTGGACGCCGCTGCGAGTGGCGATGAATTGGCGGCCTTCGAGCGAGTAGCACAGGGATTCCGCGCCGGCGTCGTCGTCCCAGTCGGAGACGTGGAGATGGAAGAAGCGCTCTTTGTTCGTTAGCGAACCGTCGGCGTTCATCTGATAACTGCAGGCCCATTTGGAGTGCCCTTCTCCCACGGAAAGCAGCCATTGATCGGGGCGATAAGCCATGCCGGTGGCGAACTTCAGACCGTTATCCACACGCGTCTTTTTGCCGTCCTTAACGAACCAGACGCTCCCGATTTCCGCCGGTTTTTCACCGTTGGTCGTGACATAAAGTCCGCCGTCGGGGCGCGCTAAAATCGAATGTCCAAGGATGCCGTCCAGCTCAGTTTTCGGAGTGCCCGCGGCGTCGTAGCTCATGAGTTTGCCGCTCTTTTCCGAAATGGTGAAAATTGTGCCGTCGGCAGCGACAGTCAGACAGTGCGCGGCACCCGAATCTGCGACGAACTCCGTGACTTTACCATCGAGTCCGATCCTGTGGATCTTGTTGGCCGTTGTGTCAGCAAAGAATACTTCTCCGGTCGCATTGCACGCTGGCCCGCGGGTGCTCTTAAAACCCTCAGCGAGGAGTTGCCAGTCTGCACCCGGCACTAGGATTTCCTGCGCCCGCGGCGCGCTTGGGCCGGCTTTCACCCGTGCGGGCCAATCCCGCCAGAGGAACGCCATTGCTTCCTGATAGTTCTCGGCG